>Ga0316224_1003685_pt1 | contig 12299 bp, 11 predicted proteins | sample TBH18013metaG_FD_206254 | JGI IMG/M metagenome (GOLD analysis project Ga0316224, IMG submission 206254) | Freshwater microbial communities from Trout Bog Lake, Wisconsin, USA - TBH18013 | ecosystem: Environmental > Aquatic > Freshwater > Lake > Hypolimnion/Profundal zone | place: USA: Wisconsin...
GCATAAGAAAACACCATCGCGTAGACGATGTCTTTGCTGACGAGAATGACGGGGCCGTTTGTGTGCTTCGCTGTAACCATGCTTGAGCCCATTTTCTACGCTACCCGGGGCTACGGGTGAGCGTTCCGAGCAATATAGACTCCGCGTTTCGGAGGAAACAACGTTTGTGGACCAGGACGCGGCTATCGGTGTGAGAGCTGGTCGTCGTTCAAGCGCGTTTCGGCAATCCGTGCCACGGCGAAGTCATGTCCCTCCGGATTGAAATGGAACCCCCATCGATGGGGAAATAGCGCCCACCCCTGACATGAGGTTAGTAGCCGAGGGGCGGAAAGGGCGCTATAGAACGCGGATGGGGCGGCCGGAAAATTTGGCGGAACATTGACCTTGGTGTGCATCGGCCATTACCGTGACGGGAAACGGGGAAGACGGTGGCGGTCGGCTGCCTTGCTCGCGAATGGGGCCGTATTCTGAACATCGAGATGATCAAACATGTGATTAAGCAACTGGCGCCGCCGGTTTTCGTGACGCTGCTGCGCTGGGTGCTGCGCGCGAATGGGCGGGTTGTGGTCTTGGGAAGGCAACCGGACTGGGAGGTGGTGCCGGAGGGGTGGCGTGACGATGACGCGCGGTCTCGGGGGTGGGATCACCCCAGCATTTCGGCCACCCAAGCCGCCAAATGGAATGGATTCCTGGCGATGGTCGCGGGGAGTTCGCCGCTTGGGGTCTCACCGGAAAGCCCTCCGGGGGCTGCGCCCAGCGCCTCTGTTCACAATACCCTGATCACATTCGCCTATGTGCTGGCCCGAACAGCGTTGACAGTCGGAACCGGCCGGGTGTCGGTGCTCGATTGGGGGGGCGGGCTGGGGCAGTACTATCATGTGGCCCGGGCCGTGCTGCCCGAAATCGAGCTGGATTATACGGTCAAGGATCTGCCGGTGATGTGCCGGGCGGCACGTTCGTTGTCGCCGGAGGTTGCCTTCGTCGAGGATGAGTCCTGTCTGGCGCGCGGCTATGATCTGGTGTTCGCCTCAAGCGTTCTTCATTACGCCCGCGACTGGCCGGCCGAGTTGGCGCGTCTTGCCGCCGCCGCCCGCCAGTACCTGTTCATCACCCGGCTTTTCACGGCTGCCGGTGTCGATACGTTCGTGGTGGTCCAGCGTCCCCACCGCCACGGCTACCACACCGAATATATCAGTTGGGTCCTGGGGCGAGACGAATTTCTCGCCGCCGCCACCGCCGCGGGCCTTGCGCTTGAGCGCGAAGTTCTGGTGGACGAGGCGCCGCGGGTCCAAGGGGCGCCGGCACCCGTTCAGGTTCGCGGTTTCCTGTTCCGACGGATGGAGCACAGGCGGCCATGATGACGCGCAAGGGGATTATTCTGGCGGGAGGCAGCGGCACCCGCCTCCATCCCGCGACGCGGGTGGTCAGCAAGCAGTTGCTGACGGTTTATGACAAACCAATGATCTACTATCCGCTGTCCGTTCTGATGTTGACGGGAATCCGCGAGGTGCTGATCATCGCCACGCCCGAGGAACTTCCCCGGTTTCGCAGCCTGCTGGGGGACGGCCACGACCTGGGAATGCGGTTCGTCTATGAGGAGCAGGCGGTGCCCCGCGGACTGGCCGAGGCCTTCACCATCGGTGCCGACTTCATCGATGGCCATCCCGTCGCCCTGATATTGGGAGACAATCTGGTCTATGGCCAAGGTCTTTCGGACTACCTCATTCACGCCAACCATCGGACCCATGGCGCCACGGTCTTCGCCTATCCGGTGGTTGACCCCGTGCGATTCGGCGTGGTCGAAGTGGATGAGGAGGGCTGCGCCCGGAGCATCGAGGAAAAGCCGGCCTTTCCACGGTCCAATCTTGCGGTCATCGGTCTTTACTTCTATGACCAGCGGGTGGTAGAGCTCGCGAGGAACTTGCCGGCTTCGGAGCGCGGGGAATTGGAGGTCACCGATCTCAATCGCCGCTATCTCGATGACGGCGAACTGTTTGTCGAGCGTATGGGCCGAGGCATGGCGTGGTTTGATACCGGCACCGCCGATTCGCTGCTGGACGCCTCGAATTTTGTGGCGACCATCGAGCGTAGCCAAGGACTCAAGATCGCGTGCATTGAAGAGATTGCCTGGGGCAACGGTTGGATCGACACCGGCGCCCTTTTGGAGCATTCCCGCCGAATGTCGAACAGCCCCTATGGCGCCTATCTTCTGCAGCGGGCCGGTGGATGACCGTCATGGCAGTTGGTGTTACGGGTGAAAAGCATGGGGGACGAGCCTCCGACGTTGTCGTAATCGGCGCGCCCCGCCGGCTCTCGCCGGTTGATCTGCGGGAATTGTACCGATTTCGCGAATTGGCGATGATCTTCGTGTGGCGTGACCTCAAGGTCCGTTACAAACAGTCGGTTCTGGGCGGCGCCTGGGCGGTCATCCAGCCGTTGATGGTGATGGTGATCTTCACCATGTTTTTCGGGCGGCTGATCCGGGTGCCGTCGGAAGGCGTTCCCTATGCCCTGTTCGCCTTCAGCGCCATTTTGATCTGGCAGTTGTTCGCGCGTATCGTCACCGAAGGCTCGACCAGCATTGCGTCGAACCAGCATCTGATGACCAAAGTCTACTTCCCCCGACTGCTGCTTCCCTTGGTGGTCGTGGTGGTCGGAACCGCGGATTTTCTGATCGCGGCACTGGGATTGGTGGCTTGGGTGGCGTTCGGCGCTGGCGGTTTGACCGCCAATGCCTTGTGGGCGCCGTTTTTCGTCGGTGGAGCCCTGGTCACCGCCTTTGGCGTCACCATTTGGTTGTCGGCCTTGGACGCGCTTTACCGTGACGTCCGCTATCTGGTCGGCTATCTGGTCCAGTTTTGGTTTTTCGCCACCCCGGTGGTGTATCCGCCCAGTCTGATTCCCGAGGGTTGGGCCTGGCTTTATCACCTTAATCCCATGTCGGCCATGGTGACCGGATTCCGGTGGTCTATCCTCGGCGTGACCTCTCCGCCCGATCTCATGGGGCTGATCCTGGGGGGGGGCGTCAGTGTCGTCGTGCTGGTGAGTGGGCTGTTCTTCTTCCGCTGGATGGAGATCGCCATGGTCGATAAGGTCTGAGTTTATGTGGTACGACGCACAGCCAGGCATCGAACCCTCCGAGATTCAGACTTTCGTCACGGAGCCTCGATATGACCCGGAGGTTCTGATGAGGGGTGATCCGGCCTTTACCCGCATCAGTATCATCTTGCCATGCTTCAATCAGGCGGCCTATATCGAGCGGACCCTGCTGTCGATCTTCAATCAGAACTACCCTAATTTTGAGCTGATCGTTCTGGATGCCGGATCTACCGACGGCACGGTCGATGTCTTGTCGCGCTACCAGGAGTATTTCTCCTATTTTCGCAGCGCTCCCGACCATGGGCAGGCGGCGGCGATCAACGAAGGGTTCCGTCGGGCGAGCGGGCAGCTTGTGGGATGGCAGAATTCGGACGACCTTTATCTTCCCGGTTTTTTTCATCGCATCGATCAGGCGTTCCGCCAGTATCCCGATGCCGATATCGTGTTTTCCAACGCCTGCATCTGCGACGTGAATGATCGCCCGCTGCGCGCAACCCGTTTCGTTCCCCTGGAACACGGCTATCTCAGCCATGTCGACTGGAACATCACCAGCCAGGTCGCCTTTCTCCGGCGTCGGTTTCTTGAAGAGATCGGGCCGATGGGGGAGAACTGGATTGTTTCCTTCGACTGGGAATGGTTTCTGCGCGTCGAGGAAAAGGCCCGGCGGAGTGTCCTGATCAAGGCGCTGGGAGGGGCGTACAGGATGAATCCCGAGGCCAAGTTCGCCGTCTTTCCCCAAGAGCGCCGCGATCAAATCGAGTTCGAGATCATGATGCTGCATAAGATCGCTTTCCGGCCGGGGATCACCTTTCGGCGGCAGTTCATCTGGAGAAAGCGGTGGCTACGGTTCTTGCGTGCGGTGCATGAAATCATACTCTATGGTAGATTTCCGCCCGCCATCCGTCAGTTCTACATAAGGCTCCAGGGGCGGCGCGGCCACCAGCTGTTGGGTTTCTAGTTTCATGCGGATCATGTTCGCGAACTTCGACTACCCCGATTTCCTGGTTTCGCTTTACGAGGCGCATCCCGGTCTGGATGAGGCGTCCTATAGCGAACAGATGCGGGTTCGCAACGACAGCCTGTTCGGAACCGCCGATTTCTTCACCCGTCCCTTGTGCGCGGCCGGGCACGAGGCGGTCGATCTTCACGTCAATAACGAACATCTCCAAAGGATCTGGGTCCGCGAACGCAAGGCCGGGCGCGAGGACTGGGGGGGGGCGCAATCCGCCGCGGCCTCCACCACGACCGCAGGCCAATTCAAGGATGCTCTGCCCCAGGACGATCTGCCCCAGGACGATCTGCCCCAGGACGATCTGAACGATGTCGTGGTGATGTCGCCGTTCTGGGAGCGCCACGTCTACCGGCATCTGCAAAACCTGCGGGCGGCGGCGGCTCGGACCCCCCTTTACCATCTCCGCTCCGCGTTCCGTCCGATCACCCGGTTGCTGGATCATAAATGGGTGTTCCGGCATGCGGTGGCAGAGATGCAGATCAAGGCGTTTCGCCCGGATGTGCTGGTGGTCCAAGCGGTCTACATGCTGCCCACCGATTTCCTTCAGCGGATCAGGCCCTATGTCGGCATGATCGTTGCCCAACATGCCGGGTCCGAGTTGTCGTCCGCCATCGACTATTCCTTGTATGATTTGGCGGTGTCGGCCTTCCCCACCACCTTGGATTTTTTTGCCGCCTACGGCGTTGCCGGATTCCGGCAACGACTTGGGTTCGATCCGATTGTTCTCGATCGTGTGCCGCAACCTCCGTCCCCGGATATCGACGTGTCGTTTGTGGGCAGCCTGTTCTCTTTGCACAACTCGCGGCGCCAATTTCTTGAAGAAGCGGGGGCGGAGTTGCCTCAACTGACGGTATGGTCGGCGCAGTCTTCGGAACTGGCCCCGGATTCGTCGCTGAAAGCCAACGCCCGGCCAGCAATCTGGGGCCAAGCGATGTTCGACATTCTGGCGCGGTCGAAGATCACTCTCAACCATCATGGCGATTTTCCACCTTTCGCCAACAATATGAGGCTGTTCGAGGCAACCGGCATGGGGTGCCTGCTGGTGACCGACTGGTTGCCGGATCTGCACGAACTGTTCGAACCCGAGAAGGAAGTGATCACTTTTCGCAGTGTCGAGGAATGCGTCACCAAGGTCCGCTGGTATCTCGATCATGACGCGGAGCGTCGTCGCATTGCCGAGGCTGGACAGGCCCGCACGATGCGAGACCACAGCTATGAACGGCGGGCGTTGGAATTGGTCGATGTGTGTCGGGATCATCTGGCCCGCAAGCAGCGAGACGGCCTGCGATGAGCGATACGGTTATTTCGGTCCAGGGGCTGGGAAAGCGCTATCTGCTGGGCGAGACGGATTCCTACCGCTCGCTGCGCGAGGCCCTGTCCAATGGCCTTCGGCGCCTGACCGGTCGCCCCTCCGGGAGCGATGACGCGGTACCGCGGGAAACCCTTTGGGCCCTCAAGGACATATCCTTCGATCTTCGCCACGGTGAAGTCGTGGGGATCATCGGCCGCAACGGTGCCGGAAAGAGCACGCTGCTGAAAATCATGTCGCGGATCGTTCATCCCACCGAAGGTCAGATCCGGATCAGCGGTCGGGTCGCTTCGCTGCTTGAGGTCGGAACCGGCTTCCATCACGAACTCACGGGACGGGAGAACGTCTTTCTCAACGGCGCCATCCTGGGGATGTCGCGGTCGGAAACGGTGGCGAAATTCGATGAGATCGTCGCCTTCGCCGAGATCGAGAGGTTCATCGATACGCCGGTCAAACGCTATTCCAGCGGCATGTATATGCGGCTGGCTTTCGCTGTGGCAGCCCATCTCGACCCCGAGATTCTCGTGGTGGACGAAGTCCTGGCGGTGGGTGATATCGCGTTTCAGAAAAAGTGCCTGGGCAAGCTTGATATGGTGGCGCGCCAGGGCCGCACCGTCTTGTTCGTCAGCCACAACATGGCGGCGGTTTCCAATCTGTGCAGCCGATGTCTGCTGCTGGTCGATGGCGCCATGGTGGCTGATGGCCCGACGGATTCGGTCATCACCGACTATTGCAGCCGCTATGCGTCATTGCGCCACCAGCCTGTGGCCAGCCGGTTGGACCGTAAGGGCGATGGCCGCATTCTGCTTACGGACGTCTGGCTGGAGGACTCCTCGGGCAATCGCATCCCAGCCGGCATTACCGGGCAGGACGTGGCGCTTTGTCTCTCTTACCGTTCGACCAGCGGGCAACCCGTCCCCCAGATGGCGGCTGGGTTCGCCTTGATCGCCCAGATGGGAGAGGTCATCACCGACGTCTATAGCGAAACCGCGGGATATGAATGGGATCTGGCGCCCGCCGAGGGGGTGGTCCGCTGCCTGTTGCCGAGGCTGCCCCTGAAAGGGGGGACCTATTCGGTCAATATGCTGATCCGCCAACGGGGAGAGATCGCCGATTGGGTTCAGGACGCCTTCGAACTCCGAATCGAGGATGGCGACTTCTACAACACCGGCCGTCTTGGCAGCCCCGTTCACGGCTACGTCCTGTTTGGTCAACAATGGACGGTCAAGGGATGAGCCCGATGATGCGCCGCGTGATGAGCCTTCTTGCGAATCTGCTTCTCCTGGCGGTGTCTCTGCTTGGGGGATTGTACGGGGCGGAGTTGCTGGCGCGGCGCTATATCCCCGTCTCCTTTGTTTCGGCGACCGAGGAGCAGGCGCAAAAGGACGAGAACGCCGCGCACAACGCCTTGGGGGTCAAGATTGCCGACCCGCGTCTGCTGTTTCGGCTGGCACCGAATGTTCCGGGACATGATTCCCGAGGCTTTCGCAATGCCACGGCGCTGGATCAGGCCGACGTGGTGGTGGTCGGCGATTCTCAGACTTGGGGGATCAATGCGCCCCGTGACCGGTCCTGGCCGGCCGATCTGGGGGCCAGGACGGGACTGAGCGTCTACTCGATGGCCTTGGGCGGCTGGGCGCCGCCCCAATATGCGGTTCTGGCCGAAGATGCCATCGCCTTACGGCCCAAAGCGGTTCTGATGGGAGTCTATTTCGGCAATGATTTTGCCGAGACCTGCTCATATGTCTATCGCAATGGCGCCACCTATGCCGGGCTGAGGGGGAGCGCCGAAGGCGTGATCGCATCGAGCCAGGAACTGGATCGGCGGTTGGAACGGTATTCCGAGATGTCGCGGGACTCGCTGGCCAAGAAGAAATATCAGGAATTGGCGTTGGATCCGCGCCGCCGTCTGTGGGTCTGGCTCGCCGGTCGTTTCCAACTGGGCCGTTTGGCCCGCGAATACGGTCTGATTCCCGGCCAACCGTCCACTGCCGAGCTCTATACGCTGGTGACGCGGGAATGGGCGGAACAAAACTCAGAGGCCGGCTTGGTCTATGATCGGGGAGGAGTCTCCACGGTTCTGAACTTCGGCTACCGCCTTGCCGTGATGGACCGGTCCTCGACCTGCGTACAAGAGGGGATCCGTATTTCGAAGGTGCTCCTGAGCGAAACCAAGGCCAAACTCGCGGCCCAGGGTATCGGCTTTGGCGTGGTGTTCATTCCCACCAAGGAGATGGTCTATGCCGAGGCCGATCCCGCCATGCTGGCCAAGGCCCCCGAGATGCTGCGTGCCCTGGCCCGGGAGGAAACCGCCATCAAACGTGATCTGGAACAGACCTGCGCCGGGCAGTCCATGGTCTGTGTCGATGCCTTGCCCTATCTGGCCGAGCGGGCGCGGGCCGGAGAGGTCTTGTATCGTCAGGATTCGGATGGGCATCCCGAATCTGCCGGCTATGCCGTGCTTGCCCAAGCCGGGCTGGCCGCCCTGTCCCGGCTGGGGATCGGTGGCGGTGATGTTCGGAAGAGCGCCCGCTAATGCGCTGGATGATCATCGATACCGATTATGGAATGTTTCTGAACGACTTGGCTGCCCGCCATCCTGGTTTGGCCTCGATGACATTCGCCGAGCAGCAGCGGATTCGATTCGATTCTGCATTTGCTCAGGCGGATTTCTATGATCGCCATCTGCGGCCCCAGGGGCATCAGATGCTCTATGTCTATCTCAATAATCCGGCCATGCAAAATGCATGGTATCTGGCGGATGAGGCCCACCGATTCGGGGTGCTGCGGCGGCCGATCTGGAGTTTCCGCTATCGGGTGCTGGACCACCCCAATCCCGAAGGAAACGATCTTATCCTTCATCAGGTCCGTCGCTTTCGACCTCAGGTTGTTATATGCCAGACGTCGCAGATTTCCGGAGAACTGCTGCGCGAAATCAGCCGGTTCGGCGTCTTCATCATCGGGGACTTCGCGGTTCCCGTCGATCCCGGCACCGATCTGAGGCCTTACGATCTGATGATCTCGGCCGCTCCCGATCTGGTCGAGGTCTTTCGAGCCCAAGGCAAGACGGCCGAACACCATCCGCTGGGGTTCGAGCATACCTTGCTGCAACACTTGCCGCCCCGCTCCGAGACCTACGGCGCGACTTTTGTCGGCCGGTTGACCAAGGGGCATCAGAAGCGGATTTCCTGGTTGGAGCGGGTTACGGCCCGATTGGACGTGGATCTCTGGGGCGAGATCTCTGGAGTGGAAGAGGAACCGGAACGGTTGGTTCAGGCGATGAAGCCGCCCTTATGGGGCCGGGATATGCTTGCCTTGTTCCGCGCGGCGCGCCTCACTCTCAACCGACATGTGGATTCCAGCGCGACCCTGGCGGTCAACATGCGGATGTTCGAGGCTACCGGCTGCGGCACGCTGTTGATTACCGATTGGGCGGAAAACCTGGCCGACTATTTCGAGCCGGAGCGCGAGGTCGTCACCTACCACGATCCAGAGGAATGCGCCGACAAGGCACGGTGGTTTCTCGACCATGACGAGGAGCGTCGGCGGATCGCGGCGGCGGGCCATGCGCGCTGTTTGGCCGAACACACCTATGCCCAGCGCGCCCGCCGGCTCGAGGCGCTGGTTCGCAGCCATATGGGAGAGCGGGCAGCGCGATGATCCTGACGTTCTGCACCCTGTTCGATCACGCCTATCTGACCCGCGGCTTGGCGCTGTATCGCTCGCTGGTTCGACATTGCTCCCGTCCCTTCACCTTATCGGTGTTGTGCATGTCCGAGCCTTGCCGCCTTATCCTGGACCGTCTGGCACTTCCCGGCGTACGCCTTCTCGGCTTGGCCGATCTGGGGGATGCCGAATTGGTGGCGGCCCAAGGCAATCGTGGGGTGGAAGAGTTCTTCTGGACCTGCACCGCGCCACTGTTGCGTCACATGCTGCGAGATTTGCCCGAAGGTGGCGTTGCCACCTATTTGGATGCCGACCTGATGTTTTTCGCCGACCCAGCCTTGGCGTTGGACGAGATCGAACATGGCGACATCTTGATCCACGAGCATGCCTTCCATCCCGACTACGCTCGTTATGAGGCAACGTCGGGCCGCTTCAATGTCGGTCTGGTGGGGGTGCGAAACTCCGAGCAAGGCCGCGCCTGTTTGGAGCGGTGGCGCGCCCAATGTTTAGATGCCTGCGTCAAGGACGCGGATCGCGGCCTTTGTGGCGATCAGAAATACCTGGATGAATGGCCTGACCTGTGGTCCGGCACCGTGGTTTTGACCCATCCGGGGGCTGGGGTTGCGCCATGGAACATCCATCGTTTCGCCCTGGGGCAGCGTGACGGAGCTTATCCGACGGTGGATGGCCGACCGTTGGTTTTCTATCACTTTCATCAGATGCGGGTTTTGCGGGATCGACTTTGGGGGCGCATGGCGGTTCAGGCAGCCTACGGATATTCCTTCACGCCGGCCCAATTAAGGATGATATATCGCCCCTATGTGGCAGAGTTGCGGCGTGGGCGGCGGAATGCGCTGTCCGGTTCCGGGGCGGATGTCCTGCCCAGCCAACGCCGCCCATGGAAGGAGATCCTCGATCTGTGGCGGCGTGGCGACGTGGTCATAGGGTAGAGATCGAGAGAGAAACCGGTAATGTACATATTGGGGATCAGTTCAGGCATTAAACACGGTCACCATGACGGAGCTGCCGTTCTGTTGCGGGGAGGGGAACTGGTGGCCGCCGCGGAAGAGGAGCGCTTCACCCTGGCCAAGCATGCCAGGGGCGAACTGCCCCGCCAAGCGATTCGCTACTGCCTGCGTCAAGCCGGGATCGGGATCAGGGATGTGGGCCATGTGTGCTCGCCGCTGAAGAGCTACCCCCATTATGCCCGCCGGATCGAGGATTGGCTGTCCTTTCATTTCGGCCACTCACCCAAGGTGGAACTGTTCGACCATCATCTTTGCCATGCCGCCAGCGCCTATTATGGTTCTGGATTTGCCGAAGCGACGGTGGTGTGCCTGGACTTTTCCGGTGATTCGTCGTCAGGGCTGGTGGCTTGCGGCAAGGATGGGGAACTGCGCGAACTGCGGCGCTTCGACCGCACCAACAGCCTTGGGCTGTATTACGGAATGATCACGCAATATCTCGGCTTCCAGATGACCAATGACGAGTACAAGGTCATGGGGCTTGCCTCCTATGGGCAGCCGGAGCGCCTTGATGCGTTTGACCGTATCTTGAGGCCGGACGGCCTCGGCTATACCCTGGAGGGCGGTCTCGATAAGCGTCGGCGTGATCAGGAGATCTATACCTCCGACTTCTCCACCCGGCAGGAGCAGATCTTCACGGAAGAACTGGAGGCCATTCTCGGCCCCCGCAGGATGCCCGGGACTCCCATCGAACCGCGTCACATGGCCGTGGCGGCCAGCGCGCAAAAGCGCCTGGAGCAGGTGGCGACGGCCCTGGTCGAGGAGGCGGTGGCGGCAACGGGCTGCCGCGACCTCTGCATGGCCGGTGGTGTCGCCCTCAATTGCAAGATGAACGGTGAATTGAAACGGTTGCCCGCCATCCGCAACCTGTATGTGCCGCCCGTGCCCCACGATCCCGGCGTGGCCTTGGGAGCGGCCATGCTTTGCGCCCGTTATTTGGGGAACACGGTCCAGCCGCTCCGGCATGCGTATTGGGGGCCGGAATATGCGCCGGGCGATATCCGCGCCACCTTGACGCGGGTGGGTGCCCGGTTCGAGGAGCCGGCGGATATCGTCGAAGCCTGTGCCGGCGATTTGGTGGCCGGGCGGAAGATCGCCTGGTTTCAGGGGCGCATGGAGTTTGGGCCGCGCGCCCTGGGCAACCGCTCGATCATCGGAGATCCCGGCCGCGCCGACATGAAGGAGGCGATCAATGCCACCATCAAGTACCGCGAGGGCTTCCGCCCCCTCTGCCCTTCGGTTCTGGACAGCGCCCAGGCAAGGCTGTTTGATGATCCGACGCCGGCACCGTTCATGGTGGTGACCTATTCCGCCGGTGCCGCGGCGGCCCAGTGCATTCCCGCCGCCGTGCATGTGGACGGCACGGCCCGGCTGCAAACGGTCGCCGCGGAGACCAACCCACTTTACCACCGCTTGATCTCGGCTTTCGAGGCACAGGGCGGCGCCCCGGCGCTGGTCAACACCAGCCTCAACATCAACGAGCAGCCCATGGTGAACGCCCCCATCGAGGCGCTGCACACCTTCTTCTGCAGCGGCCTCGATGTTTGTTATCTGGGACCATTCCGGCTCACGAAAGACCGGCAATAAAGATCGTCCATCCGGTCCGTCCCCCATGCCTGAGGTTAAGCGGACGGCCACACCACCCTTTTACACGGCGAACATAGGAGCCTAAGTCAGCGCCTGACGAAGCCGGTCGGAAAGCTGGATCAGGTTGCGCTCGATGCGGGTCTCTGGAATCCGTCTCCAGAGGTTTCTGACGAATCGGAGGGCCTTGGCCGGATGCGTCATGAAGCTGACCAGATAGAAGGATGAAATAAACGTAAGGCGGATGGCGAGCAGGACGCCGGGGCCGAAATTTCGGTTAAAGGATTTCACCTTGTTCATCAGCGAGTGGTCGAGCAGGCTGACGAAATATTCCTCGGACATGGGGGGGATGCGGCCATCGGTGACCATCTCCCGATACAGCTCGCTTCCCGGGTAGGGCACGAAAGGGGTGAGGTTCATGTCGTCGGCGCCGCGCCACGCGCATTGAGCCATGAACTTGAAATCCAGCAAGATGTCTTTGGCTCTATTCGCAATTCGTATTGATGGTTACGCCCCCATGGCGGCGGCGAGGCAATATCGCGGGGTCGGGTCCGGGTGAAGGCCGATGAGGTGGAACCAGCGCAGGTAGCTGTCGAGGTAGCGG
>Ga0316224_1003687_pt1 | contig 12297 bp, 17 predicted proteins | sample TBH18013metaG_FD_206254 | JGI IMG/M metagenome (GOLD analysis project Ga0316224, IMG submission 206254) | Freshwater microbial communities from Trout Bog Lake, Wisconsin, USA - TBH18013 | ecosystem: Environmental > Aquatic > Freshwater > Lake > Hypolimnion/Profundal zone | place: USA: Wisconsin...
TGTTTTTTGATGCGTTTTGATGCACTTTTCGCGCGTGTTTTCGGAATTTTGAAACTTGCCATCGGCAATTCTCGTGGGTCCGGGGTGGTCTTTCGGATGAGTTCTGGCATGGAAATCGCCCCCTCTGGACCGCTCCTTCCATTGTGGACTTTTGGGAGGAATTCCCGGCAAGGCCGAGTGGGTCTTTTGGGGGGGCGTAGTGGTTTGTTTTGTTGAGTCTGGCGATGGCGGGAAATTTTGGGGGGCTTGACAACGAAGGGCAGTCGCGGCTGGCTGTATGGCTTGGGCTATTTTTCCGCCAGGAGTTCAATGCGGACGCTGCCTTCCGGGAAGACGGCCTTGATTTCCAACTGTCCACCCATCGCCTGGATGTAGGAACGCAGGGTGCTGAGGTACATATCGGTGCGCTTCTCGAGTTTGGATACGGCGCTCTGGTTGACGCCGAGGACTTGGGCCAAGTTGGTTTGGGTGAGTTGGCGTGCAGCACGAAGCTGCTCGAGGGGGATTTCGGCCATGAGCTTGGCGGTCAATTCCGCAGCTCGGGCTGTTGACTCCGGGCTCATCCGGGCTTTCAGTTCGCTCCATTTTCTGTAGGTTGCCATGGCTCTTTTCTCCTGACTACTGCCGGGTTTCTTTCAAGTACGCCGCCAATATTCGCTCGGCGAGGGGAATGTTCTGTTCGTACCAGCGGTCCTTGCCAGTCTTGTTTCCGCCGAGCAGCAGGATTGCGTTTCGAGCTGGATCGAAGGCATACAGAACCCGATACGGGTCTCCTCGATGTTGAATCCGTAGTTCTCGGAGCTTCTTTGTGCCCTCAATCGCTGAGCTGTGCGGAAAGCCAAGCAACACGCCGAGTTTTTCCAGCAAATCGACGGTACCTCGAACGCTTTCCTGCTCACTTTCAGTGAGGTCATCCCACCAAACTTCAAACTCGTCGGTGAAGACAATCTCTGTCGGCATAGAGCAATTATTCCACTAAAGGACTATTCCTTCAAGTGAATATTCCTGGGGGATGGAAGGATGGTTTGCGCGTCCCCGATAGACTAGAGGGATGAGCGGCAGCGGGTTGATTTTGGGAATTGAGTCGTCGTGTGATGAGACGGCGGCGGCGGTGGTGGCCAGGGGCGAGCGGACGCTGGGCAGTGTGGTGGCGTCGCAGATTGGGCTGCACGCGGCGTATGGCGGGGTGGTGCCGGAGCTGGCGAGCCGGGAGCATCTGCGAAATGTGGTGCCGATTGTGCGCGAGGCGCTGCGGCAGGCCGGTTGCTCGCTGGAGGATTTGGACGCGATTGCGGTGACGAACGGGCCGGGGCTGGCGGGGGCGCTGCTGGTGGGGATTACCTATGCCAAGGCGCTGGCGTTTGCGCTGGGCAAGCCGCTGATTGCGGTGAATCACCTGGAAGGGCATATCCACGCGGTGCTGCTGGAGGAGAGGCAGAAAACCAGCGGAGTTGGCGGGGTTAGCGGAGCTAGCGGAGTTAGTGGGGTTGGTGAGGACGCGGGATTGGGGATTCCCATCCATTCGGCAAAAGACGCCGAATGGATGGGGCACCCGGAGAGTGGTGGAGTCCGGGAGAATGAGGACGTGGGTTGGGGGATGGCGATGCCGACGCTGGCGCTGGTGGTGTCGGGTGGGCATACGCATCTGTTCCTGTCGCGGCCGCCGGCGGCAGGGCCGGTGGCGGGCGGATGGCGGTATGAGCTGGTGGGGCGGACGCTGGATGACGCAGCGGGTGAGGCGTTTGACAAGGTAGCGAAGCTGCTGGGGCTGGGGTACCCGGGCGGGCCGTGGATTGACAACCTGGCACGGCTCGGGAATCCGCTGGCGGTGCCGTTCCAGTTTGCGCAGATCAAGCCGAAGTCGCATCTGGAGGGGAAGGCACCGAGGACGAAGGGGGCTGTGACGGCGCCGATTGCGAATCTGGACCGGCATTTTCTGTTTTCGTTCTCGGGAATCAAAACGGCGGTGCTGCGGCATGTGGAGACGCAGCGGATGCGCGCCGCAGCCGAAGCGCGGGCGGCGGCGCTGCTGGAGTTGGGAGCGGGCGGGCGCGCAGTGACGTGGCAGGACGCGGTGCCGCTGTGCGACCAGGCGACGCTGGATTTGATTGCGAGCTTTCAGCATGCGGTGGTGGAGAACCTGGTGCGGCGGACGATGGCGGCGGCTGAGGCGGTGGGCGCGGCGAGCGTGCTGGTGACGGGCGGCGTGGCAGCGAACCGGGAGCTGCGGGAGCGGTTTGCGGCGGAGGCGGCGAAGCGCAGGCTCCCAGTGGCTTTCCCGACGCTGGCGATGTCTACCGATAATGCCGCGATGATTGCGGCGGCGGCGTGGCCGCGGTTTTTGGCTGGGGATTTTGCGGGGCTGGAGCTGGAGGCGAATCCGCGGCTGGTGCTGGGGTAGCGGAGCTAGCGGGGTTAGCAGAGTTAGCGGAGCTAGCGGGAAGGTTGAGGTCGCGGGATTGATGGTTCCCACCCATTCGGCAAGAGGCGCCGAATGGATGGGGCAGACGGGGGGTGGTGTTTAGCGAGTTAGCTGCGGCTGCGCCGCAGTAGCGCCTCAGCAGGTTAGCGGGTGGAGTGGAAGACGGGGCGGGGGTGGTTCCCACGTCCCAGAAGCGGGACCTGGGGCAGCCGGAGATTTGTGGGCCCGGCGCAGGGTTTGTTAAGGCTGGGGCATTTTGGGTTTTGGAGTGAAGCGGCGGGCGACGAACTCCTGAAAGATGTTGCCGACTGCGCTGCCGAGAAAGCCCAGGCCACTGTTCCTGGCGGTGAGGGCGACTCCCTGGCGATCGGATGCGGGGTAATAGAGGTTGGAGATGGCCGCGCTGGCAACATTGCCGACGATGGCGGAGTAGTCGAGCTGCCAATGGCCGTTGTCGCCTTTGCAAATGACGGCGTTGGCGATGGCATAGAAGATGCGGGAGCGGACGGTACCGGAGCCTTTCCAGAGGTAGCGGGGGTCCTGGTGGAAGATGGACGGCAGGACTGCGCCGCCAATCATGTTGCCGATGAAGTCGTCGGCGTACGCGGCGGCAAAACGCTTTCCGTATCCCTGGGCACCCTCGCCATATCCCTTGAACTCGCCCTCAGCCTGTTCCACCCCGGCAGCAGCTCCGGTGATGAGAAAGCCAATGGGATCCACCTCACTGCGCCAGGCGAGCTGGAATTTCTGTCGAGCGGTGAGGGGCGGCGCGTTGTGGTCGTAGACGACGTAGAAGTTTGGTATGACGCCGAGGACATGCTGGTGGATTTCGTCGTGGAGTTCCTGCTGTGCGACCTCCACGCGAGAGTCTGAGGTGACGCGAACATCGGTGGTGATAGTTGCGAAGGAAAGAACGGCTGGGGGCAGGCTGAGCTGCTGTGCGGGCAGCAGGGTTCCGGGGAGATTCAGCGGGCTGAAGCCGGCGGAGGAGAGGGTGAGGATGTAGGGACCGGGGAGGATGCCGGCGAGAAGGAAGTGGCCGTTGGCATCTGAAGTGGTGATTTTGGGCTGTGGGGTGGGGACGAGAGCAGGCTGGGTGAGGGTGACGAGAACGCCCTCGTAGACGGCGCCTTCCGGGCTGGTAACCGTGCCCTGGAGAGAGGGGAGCAGGTTGGCGGGTTGAGCCGATGGAGGCGGCAGATCGGGCTGCTGGGCAAGAGCTAGGCCTGGGAAGGGGGCCGAGAGAGTTGCCGCCAGAACGAGCGCAGTAAGGCAGCCAGAAAGGCCAGAACGGCGCGGGGGTCGATTTTTATTCATAAGCATAGCCCCGGCGCGATGTGCGAGAGAGGAGACAGGTTCAGCTGCAAGGATAGACGATGGAATCTGATGAAAGGTGTGTGGAGAGGGCAATCCTGCGGAGAAGGCGAAAGGCCACGGGTGGGCGGCGAAGTGGGACGGAGGAGGCACGCTGGTACAATCAGAGGGGAAAAATCAGGCTGATTTTGCTGGCATTTGGCAGCAGTTGCCGCAGGACGATAACCGAAAAATGACCGTGCGATTATTCAATACCTTGAGTGGACAGCAAGACGAAGTGACGGCTGCGGACGGCGATGTGCTGCGGATGTATGCCTGCGGGCCGACCGTGTACGACTACGGCCATATTGGCAACTTCAGGACGTTTCTGCAGGTAGATATTCTGCGGCGGACGCTGAAACTGACGGGCCTGAAGCTGCGCCACGTGATGAACATTACGGACGTGGACGACAAGATTATCCGGAATGCGACGGCGGCTGGGATTCCGATTGGGGAGTACACGGCGAAGTATACGCAGGCGTTTCTGGAAGATCTGGCAAGCCTGCAGATTGAGCAGCCGGAGGTGTTGTCGCGGGCGACGGAGCATATTCCGGAGATGACGGCGCTGGTGGAGAAGCTGGCCGAGGCCGGTGCGGCGTACAAGACCGAGGATGGGAGCTGGTATTTTCGGCTGGCGGCGTTCCCGGAGTACGGCAAGCTGAGCAAGAAGGACCTGGAAGGGATGACGGACGGGGCACGGGTGGACGTGGACGAGTACGAGAAGGACTCGGCACGGGACTTTGCGCTGTGGAAGGCGACCAAGCCGGGAGAGACGAGCTGGGAGACGCCGATTGGACCGGGGCGGCCGGGGTGGCACCTGGAGTGCTCGGCGATGGCGATGAAGTACCTGGGCGAGAGCTTTGACCTGCATGCGGGCGGCGAGGATTTGATGTTCCCGCACCACGAGAACGAGATTGCGCAGAGCGAGAGCGTTACGCACAAGCCGTTTGCGCGGCACTGGTTCCATGTGCGGTTCCTGCTGGTGGACGGGCGGAAGATGTCCAAGAGCGAAGGGAACTTCTTTACGCTGAGGGATTTGCTGCTGAAGGGGTACCGGGCGTCGGCGATACGGCTGGCGCTGATTTCGGTTCCGTACCGGCACCAGTTGAACTTTACCTTTGACGGGCTGGTGGAGGCGACGAACGCGATTGACCGGCTGCGGACGTTTGTGGAGCGGCTGAAGAAGGCGGCGCTGGCGCAGGGAACCACGGATGAGTTGCAGGCGGCGGCAGCGAAGGCGGAGCAGGAGTTTGTGGCGGCGCTGGAGAATGACCTGAATACGGCGGAGGCGCGGGCACCGATCTTTGACCTGGTGCGGACGGTGAACGCGGCGCTGGACCAGGGAAAGGTGCTGGCCGGGGACCGGGAGCGCGCGCTGGAGGTTCTGGGGAAGTTTGACGCGGTGTTTGCCGTGGTGGCGGATAACGATGCCGCACCGACGGCGGCGGCGCTGGCCTGGGCTGAGGCGAACGGGAAGTTGGATCTGGTTGCGCCGGAGTTGCTGGCGCGGCAGTCGATTACAGATGCCGAGATTGAAGGGCTGATTGCGGAGCGGAACAATGCGCGGAAGCAGCGGAATTTCAAGCGGAGTGACGAGATTCGCGACGAGCTGGCGGCAAAGGGTGTGGTGATTGAGGACTCGCGCGAAGGCGTGAAGTGGAAGCGGAAATAAGCGACGGGCGCATGGATTTTGGCGTAAGCTGAGGAACACGTGGCGCGGGGATGGCCAGGGATTTTGCGGGAGGGTGCGGATGGAGTTCGAGATTGTGTTCGACCGGGAAGTTGACGGCCGCTGGATCGCGGAAATCGAGAGCCTTCCTGGTGTGCTGGCATATGGGCGTGACCAGCACGAGGCGCGGTCGCGGGTGGAAGCGCTGGCGCTGCGTGTGATTGCCGACCAGATTGAGCAGGAGCAAAGCGCACCGGAGCAGGTGCGGTTTGTGGCATAGCTGACCGATGCTTGAAGCAGCCGAGAGATAGAGAAGCCCAATGGGAAAGCAGCCAGGCTGGCCGTCGACGAGTGCGAGGGTTGTATTGCGGGCGTTGCTGCGCATTGGCTGGCGAGAGAAGCCCCGGACAAGCAAGGGAGGATCGCACAAACAGCTTGTGCATCCGGATTTTGCGTACGAATACACCTGGGCGTTCCATGATGGTGTGGAGATTGGCCCGGTGATGCTGGCGAAGATTGCGAAGCAAACGGGGCTGAGCCCCGAGGATTTGTAAAGGAGCTGCGTATGGAAGCGAATGAATCGATGGAGCTGAAGGAACAGGCGGAAGAGGCGCGCAGCGAGCGGCATATGCAGCCGGTGGCGTTTACGATGAGCCTGCTGGCGGTGCTGGTGGCGGTGACGACGGTGCTGGGGCACAGGACGCATACGCAAGCGGTATTGAGCCAGGACCGGGCCACGGATACGTGGAACCAGTACCAGGCGAAGAAGATTCGCGACCACGATACGGAGCTGGCGGACAAGCTGCTGACAGTGGTGGCGTTGGGTGACCCGGCAGGCGCGAAGAAGGCCGCGGAGGCCGACAAGGCCAAGATGGAGAAATCTGCCGGCGAGATTGAAGAGTTGAAGCAGAAGGCGGAAGGGCTGGAGGCGCAGGTGGAAGCTGCGGAACACCAGGCTGACCGGCTGGACCTGAGCGAGGCGTTGCTGGAGATCGCGCTGGTGGTGACGTCGATTACACTGCTGACGCGGCGGCGTGTGTACTGGTATGTGGGGATGGGCTGCGGGGCGGTGGGCGTGGCGTCAGCGGTGACTGCGTTCCTGCTGCATGGGTAGGGGCGGGAATGCGGTGCTGTGATAGACTCGCGGCATCATGAAGAGCGCACTTTTCGCAACCATTTTGGTGCTGGCCCCGGTGGCCGGCATGTGTCAGGCTACGCCTGCGGCCCCGGCGGCTGCGGCGGCCTCTGTGTATAACGGCGACCTGGGCTACAGCTTTGCGTATCCGGGCGACTGGGAAGTTGTGGATACGAAGCCGATGATGCCGGCGGCGCATCAGCAGGCGGCGGAGAATGCAACGACGGATCCGGAAAAGAAGGGCGCGGAGTGCGCGCAGATTGGGTTTCTGGTGCGGAATGGGAATCCGCCGTCGGTGATTATGTCGCTGACGCTGCCATTTGATTGCTTCGGGTCGAAGTTTTCGCAGGATGATTTGCCGTCGCTGGGGGAAGGAATTGCCGGGGGGATGAAGAAGAACTTCGACGCGGCGGATCCGATTTATGACGCATACAAGATTGGATCGCACCGGATTTGGATTGAGCGGGCAATGGGCAACGTGAAGGGGCACCCGGAGATGACCTATACGCTGGAGACGGCGTGCACGATTCTGGACAAGGGGATGGTGTGCCTGTTCACGATGGCCAAGGATGATTCGGCGCTGGCACTGTTCGAGAAGAGCGCGGTGACGCTGGAGGGCGACAAGGCGGACGCGCTGGTGCCGGCGACGGTGTTTGCCGCGGACAAGAAGAAGTAGCCCAAGCGATTCGAAGCATTACTCCGCCGCGGGGACCTGCATGGGTTCCGGCGGCGGTTCTGTTTGTGGGCCAGCGGATCTTTTGCCGACCTGGGCGCTGGTGAGGACGGCGACGGCGATGACGATGCCGGCCATGCCTGCGACTTCTGAGGCTTCCAGGTGTTCGCCGAGGATCACGACGCCGAGCAGGACGGCGACGATGGGGTTGATGTAGGCGTAGGTGGCAACTTTGGCGACGGGGACGTGCTCCAGGAGATAGACGTAGCTGGAGTAGCCGATGAGTGAGCCGCCGGTGATGAGCCAGGCCATGGCGCCGAGGGCGGGGCGGTTCCAGTGGGCCTGGGGCCAGAGGCCGAGGAGGGAGCCCATGAGGGTGTTGAAGATGCCGGCGAAGATCATTTGCCAGGCGGCGGCGACGAAGCTGTTGACGGGGAGGCGCTTGCGGCGGGAGTAGAGGCTGCCGATGGTCCAGGAGAGGGCGCCAGCCAAACACGCGGCGACGCCAATGAGACGGGGGGTGTCGGCGAGGAAGCCGGATTGGGCCAGGGATCGCAGCTCGGGGGTTAGCAGGGCGACCATACCGAGGAAGCCGAGGCCGACGCCGAGCCATCCGCGGCGGCTGAGGGGCTCGCCGTGGGGGAGGGCCATTTCCAGCAGGGCGACGTAGATAGGGGTGGCGGCGTAGATGAGCGAGGCGAGGCCGGAGGGGATGGTGCGCTCGGCGTAGACGAGAGAGACATTGGCGCCGGAGAGCAGGAAGAGGCCGATGATGGCGAGCGAACCCATGGCGGGCCAGGGCCATAGGATGCGGAGGCCGCGGAAGCGGCACCAGAGCATGAGGATGGAGCCGGCGATGAGGAAGCGTGTGCCGGAGAGGAGGAAAGCGGGGAGCTGCTGGGAGCCGATGCGGATGGCGGTGTAGGTGGATCCCCAGAAGAGGTAGACGCAGGCGAAGGCGAAGACGATGGAGGCGAGGGATGCGGTGCGGGGGTGGCCGGAATTTTGGGCGGGAGAGGACATGGGATGGGTTTATGGTATCGCCTTTTGAGCGGGGCTAGCGGGTGGCGTTTAGCGAGTTAGCTGCGGCTTCGCCGCAGTAGCAAGTTAGCAAGTCAGCGGGATTCGCGCCTCGGGGAGAGGGTACTCGCCATCCTTATCTTCTGCGTGCTATGCTCACCGCATCCCAAAGGGAATGGCGGAGCGATGCGCGTGAGTTGGCTGAAGACGATGAGACCGGCTGCTGAGAGTGGCAGTGTGGCTCTTGTTGCGGGAGCCTTGCCGTGCCAGAACCGTCCGAGCCTGTTTTCGGGCGACTAATTCCCTTCCCTGCTGCGCCCCGCCATGGATGGCGGGAGGTTCCGGCAGCCGCGGTTTTCACAGACCGAGGGCAACAATTCTTCCCAACCTGAGATGAACCCAATGTGCGACGAGGCGGAGCTGCATCCGCCGGTTGCGTGGGGAGAAGTTCAGGAGCGAAGGCCGGAAGAGGCAATGGCGACAGGCACTGAGGCCTGCCCCAACCGCAGAGGAGAAGAGCCATGATGCATCCTGATCTTTATGAAAAAGTTGGCCCGAAGCTGAAGGGTCCGATTCCGGGGCCGAAGGCAGCAGCGCTGGTGGAGCGCGACGAGCGGCTGATGAGCCCGAGCTATACGCGCGGGTATCCGCTGGTGGCCAAGCGCGGGCGCGGGCTGCGGATTGAGGATGTGGACGGGAACGAGTTCCTGGACTTTGCGGCGGGCATTGCGGTGACCTCGACGGGGCATTGTCATCCGGAGGTGGTGGCGGCGATTCAGGCGCAGGCTGCGGAGCTGATTCACCTGAGCGGCACGGATTTCTACTACGAGCAGATGCCGGCGCTGGCGGAGCGGCTGAGTGCGATTGCGCCGATGCCGGGGCCGCACAAGTTCTACTTTGGCAACTCGGGCGCTGAGGCAGTGGAGTGCGCGCTGAAACTGGCGCGATACCACACGAAGCGGCAGAATATTATCGCCTTCTACGGCGGATTTCACGGGCGGACGATGGGCGCGCTGAGCCTGACGGCGAGCAAGCCGCAGCAGAAGCGGCGGTTTGGGCCGTTTGTGCCGGGGGTGACGCATGTGCGGTATCCGTATGCGTACCGGGGTTGCAGCGGAACGGGGCACCAGGCGGAAGAGGCGTTTGCGCTGGGTTGCGCACGGTATATCGAAGAGAAGCTGTTCAAGACGATGCTTCCGCCGGAGGAGGTGGCCGCGATTTTTGTGGAGCCGATCCAGGGCGAGGGCGGGTATGTGGTGGCGCCTTCCATCTTTATGCAGGAGCTGCGGCGGATTTGCGACCGGCACGGGATTCTGCTGGTGGTGGACGAGGTGCAGTCGGGCGTGGGGCGGACGGGTAAGTGGTGGGCTGTGGAGCACACGGGCGTGCAGCCGGATATCGTCTGCATGGCCAAGGGAATTGCCTCGGGAATGCCGCTGAGCGTGTGCATGTCCAAGGCAGAAATTATGGACTGGGTGCCGGGGTCTCATGCCTCGACCTACGGGGGCAACCCGGTGGCAATCGCGGCGGCACTGGCGACGCTGGATATTCTGGAGCGCGGAGGAATGGCAAACGCCGCGAAGGTGGGCGGGCAGATTCTGGAACGGCTGGAAGGCTGGAAGGCGACGCATCCGATGGTAGGCGACGTACGCGGGCGGGGGCTGATGATTGGCCTGGAGCTGGTGAAGGACCAGGCGACGCGCGAAGCTGCGCCGGCACTGCGGAACCGTGTAGAAGAGATCTGCTTTGAGAAGGGATTGCTGGTGCTGGGCTGCGGAGAGACATCCATCCGGCTTTGCCCGCCGCTGATTGTGACGGAAGACGAGGCGACAGTGGCGCTGGACATTCTGGAAGAGGCGCTGACGCAAGCCGAGCACGAGCATATTCGCGGGGCGGGCAAGGACGCTTCCGGGGCATAGACCGAGCAAGATAGAACGGGAAACGGGCTGCGAGGGTGGGGTGAAATCTCCACCGTCGCGGCCCGTTTGCCATTTACGGGGAAACGGGGCACAATCGAGTGCAACTTGCCCCTGCTGTTGCAAACCCGTACGAAAGCCCTGGAGCTGGGCGTGGCCGCGCTGGACTGGCTGGCGACCAGGCGCGGGCGTGTGGCCGAGATGCCGGAGCATTTGGAGACGGGGGAGCGCGGCGAGCTGGCTGCGGTGTTTTACCTGGCGGGCAAGGGCTGGCAGGTGGTTGCGCGGCGGTGGAATGAGGGGCCGGTACGCGGGGACCTGGACCTGGTGGCGTGGGACGGGGATGTGCTGTGTTTTGTGGAAGTGAAGACGCGCACGACGGTGGGGCTGGCTGCTCCGCAACTGGCGGTGGATATGCGCAAGCGGCAGATACTGCGGCGGATGGCGCGGCAGTATCTGCGGCACCTGCCGGGGGATGCGCCGCCCACGACGCGGTTTGATGTGATTACGGTGGTGGAGCTGGAGGGAGAGCCGCGGCGGATCCACCATATTCCGGGGGCGTATGGGTGGAGTGAGCGGGGGCGGGAGCGGTAGTCGTTGTGGACTCAGGGGATGGAGAGAAGTTTTCGATGGGAGCACCTGTTTTCGTACTGAAAAAGGTGCTTGAATAGTGTCAGGACGCGAATCAGCGAGACGGGGACCCAATGATGATGGACCTGACCACAGATATTCAGTCGCTCACGGCATTCCGGCGCAGTTCCGGGGAGTTTATGCGGCAGTTGAGAACGACAAAGCGCCCCATGGTGCTGACGGTAAACGGGAAGGCGGCAGCAGTGGTGCAGGATGCGGAGGGGTATCAGCGGCTGCTGGATTTGGCCGCGCGCGCGGATGCCCTGGAAGGGATTCGGCAGGGTTTGGAACACGCACGCGAGGGAAGGACGAGGGCTGCCGAGGAGTTCTTTGCCGAGTTTGAGGCGGAGCATGGCCTATCGCGTTAGATGAACGAGATTGCGGGTCAGCCTTGAGCGTCCTGGAACTCCTCGAGCCAAGCCATCTGAATGGCTTCGAGCTTGGGTTCGTTGGACTTGGTGGGGTCGTCGGCGAAGCCGGGGAGTTCGGTGACGAGCCGGTGGAGATCGGTGAAGCGGACGGTGAGGGGGTCCGTTTCGGGGAATTTCTCCTGCAGTTGAATGCCGATTTCTTCGGCGTCGGTCCAGTGGATTTCGCGGGGCATTTTGGGGTCTCCTGAGATTTGTCACTCCCACATCTCCCGGCAAAAGACGCCGCGAGATATGGGGCACCCGAACATTTGCTATTTGTTGTCGGCGAGGGTGAGGGGCTTGCCTTCCGAGGTGTAGTTGCGGTTCCACTTGGGGATTTCCACGACGTACGTGCCGGGGCGGGTGATGACGGCCTGGCAACCGAGGCGGGAGTTGAGCTGCTGGTCGGCGGCCATGTCCATGCGGTCGATTTCGTCGTCATCGGCCTCGCTGATGCCGGCTTCGCCTTCCTTGACCCAGATGTGGCAGGTGGTGCAGGCGCAGGAGCCTCCGCAGGCATGGTCGAGGAAGATGTCGTAATTTTCGGCGACATCGAGGAAGCTCATGGGCTTGCCGTGGTGGTCGTAGGGGAGTGTGCCGTATTCGAATTCGACGGTTTTGCCTTCAGGCTGGAAGGTGACGCGGACGAGTTTGTCGGCGGGGATACTCTTCGATGTTTCCTGACTCATGGGAAGCCTCTGGTGTTGGTTATTTTGTCTTGATTCTGACATCGGAAGTAAGAAACGCGTAAGTCTTCACGAGCTTCACAAAGGATGGATAGTCGCGGCGAAATATCTCTTCATTCAATGAAGAGATAACAATCATTACGAGAACCTGTGATTCTCCAATATAGGCAACAGCCTCGTGTCCACTGTTACCTCCAAGCGAGAACTCCAGAACAGGAAAGGACCGATCTCCGACCTGAATACTTTCCCCAGTGCTCACGCTGGTTTTAGGATCATTTTTCATCTCGCGGCGGGTGTCGGCCGCCATGAAGGATTTGACTGTGTCTTTCGGGCCGAGATCGGTGACGTTGAAATACATAAAAGTCCCTGTTGTTCTCGCCTTA
>Ga0316224_1003689_pt1 | contig 12293 bp, 16 predicted proteins | sample TBH18013metaG_FD_206254 | JGI IMG/M metagenome (GOLD analysis project Ga0316224, IMG submission 206254) | Freshwater microbial communities from Trout Bog Lake, Wisconsin, USA - TBH18013 | ecosystem: Environmental > Aquatic > Freshwater > Lake > Hypolimnion/Profundal zone | place: USA: Wisconsin...
CAGGCCATTTTTTGGGTGCTGCTCCGGCAGGTTTAGCTGCAGTGACATATACCAGTGACTATGTCAAAGCGTTTGAGGAAGAAGCGACAAAAGCAAAAGACGCAACAGCATTGGTTGAAGCCATGAAAGCACGCTACCCACAAGCTGGTTTGCCCGCGTCATTGGATATCAGTGCCAAGGTCATCAAAGGCGACATGAAGTGGCCTCAGTAATCAGACCTGTGTAGTACGTTCGCCGAAATAACAAACAAGGGAAAAAAATGACTCAGCTTCACTATATTTTCGATCCAGTATGTGGTTGGTGCTATGGTGCCGCACCACTGATTTCGGCGGCACGTCATATCCCGGGCATTAACGTTGTGTTTCATGCCGGTGGGATGATGACGGAGATGAATCGCCGTCCGGTAACACCACAATTGCGTCAATACGTTATCTTCAACGATGAACGGATAGCACAATTAACTGGTCAGCTTTTTGGAAAAGACTATGTGGATGGTTTGCTGCGCGATAGTAGCGCCGTATTTGATTCTGCACCACCAAGCACAGCCATTCTGGCGGCAGAGGAATTAGCAGGTCGTGGTCTGGATATGCTTGCGGAACTTCAAATAGCGCATTACGTTCATGGCCAACGTATCGCTCATATCGAAGTTCTGCAAAACATCGCAAAAAAAATGGGCCTTGATGTGACCACATTTACCGTTGCGTATCAGCGTTTGGAAGGTACAGAAACACAACAACATTTTGAGAAGAGCAGGGAGTTACTGGCGCGTGTCAGTGGTCATGGTTTTCCTACGCTGGCGCTGGAGTTCAACGACGGTACCATGGAACGACTTGACCTCGGTAAATGGCTTGGGCACACAGTCGAATGGACAAACTATTTGCGTCACATCGCGGGAAGTAAAGACTTTGCTGAAACACCTGTCAGCGAGCTTGCCTGCAATATTGATGGTTGTTCAATATAAAGACCAGTGCGTTTCAGTTTTGATGTCTGTGTTGACTTCTGTGTGGACTTCTGTTTTGGCTTCGGGCGATGCGCTCATTGAAGTCAACACAGAGATAGAAAAATAGAAGGGGTGTATCAATGAGTTCTCATCTCGAAGTTCTGAAAGCCACCTACGAAGGTGTATCCGGCGACAACGTAACCCGACTTCTCTCAGTGTTAGCACCACATGCTGAATGGACTGAGGCAGCAGGGTTTCCGTATGCCGGAACGTATGTCGGGTCAGACGCCATTATTACTCATGTTTTTCAGCGATTGGCGACTGAGTGGATAGATTACCGCGCCGAAGCCAGACAGTACCTGGAGCAAGGCGATCAAATCGCTGTCTTTGGCGTCTACTCCGGTACGTATAAGGAGACGGGTAAAGCGATGACGGCATCTTTTGCGCATCTTTACACCTTTGCGGACGGTAAAATTTTACGCATGGTGCAATATGTAGATAGTCACATGGTGCAACAAGCATTGGTGAAATAAGACACGTAGAAACATCGGTGCAGGGCGGGTTGCGCTCGCCCTGTCTGTTCATTGAGACAGCCAAAGTAAGGATAAAATTATTCGGTTTGCGCTTTGAGCGCCGCCTCAAATTGTTCCATTTCCTGTTGCAGCGTGCCGCGTTCGCGGAAGTTACGTTGCGCGTTGCCATACCAATACTCGGCATCTTCCAGATCGCCTTCCTGCATATGCACAATCCCGTGCAGCCACGCCCCCATAAGAGAATGATCTTGTTGTACCAGGTTGTGTGCTTCGGCCCAGCGACCTGAACGCAGATCAGTAAGAACAGCAAGAAGAACGTTCATAAAAAATGATGGAAAAGTTGTACATACCTCAATAATAACGCTTATCTTTTATTTTTATGGCGATTGACTTAGTTGTGCGCTTTGGAGATAGATGCTTAAACAGCAACCGCATATTTCTATTGATGGTTTTAGTAGAAAAAAATTGCGAATCAATCTTAATTTAAAATCAGGTGTCGCAAAAATAGCGTGACGCTATAAAGTGTCCGGCTGTATAGCTTTTCGGCTGTATAAATGATCAATCCGGATTCCATAGAGCAAAAAAGTACCATTGACCAAAATTGATATGCTGAAGAACTCTCTGACTTTTTCACTCTTCTTGTATAAGCATTTTTGCTCGTTGAGGTGAAATAAAATTCGAAAATTTTTGGGTACAGTTTTCTCAATTTCAAAAATGAAATAGCAGCCATAAAAATAGCGCACATAATAAAAAAAGCTGAGCAATTTTCAATATCGAAATGAAGTATTGAAGTGCATATCAAAAATAAAGTGAGCGCTGCCAAGTTATAATGCAATGGCATCCATGTGTACCAAGGAAACGGATTTTCTTGAGTCTGAACGTACGGTGCGTATTCATCAGATATCATTTCATTTAGACGCTTCTGATCATCTTTATTTTCCGTAGGAAATAGAGGAGCATCATCGGAAAAATTCATCTTTATGCACCACTCCTATTTAACATATGACGACTGGCGGCATTTTGCCGATAGTTCTCAATTATACGTAGCTTCAATCAGGCTGAGAAAGTTGGAAGACGTTTCCTTCTGGGTCTTCACCATCGCACATTAATTGGGAAAATCCATCATAACGTTTGAGATCACCCATGATGACACCTGCGCTTAATAATGATGTACGTAATTCTGGCAATCCTGATTGAACAGTAAAAACCATTTTGGCATTTGAACCAGAACGATTTAATGGTTGGTCACGCCAGGGCATACCGATTCGGTGCAGAGCAAGCTCTATTTGACCAGTATTTAGTACTACCCACTCATCCGGAATCTCCTCGACCAGTTCAAAAGAAAAGTATTTTTGATAGAAGCGGCTTAACAGCGAAACATCACGTACATAGAGAATGAGTCGTGTCATGGAGAGAGGCATCATTGATCCAATAAATTCAATTGTTAAGATAGTAACGTGTTTTTCAAATTCCAGCACCTTGTTTGTCTGCAAGAAATTTACCGAAAATGTTTTTTATTTCACACAGCAAATCGCCCGTATTTTGATTTAAGCTGTCGTAGCTTATATTGCATAAAACGCGCTTTACTACGTCCGTACTACAAATAATCTCAGGGAGCAGAACATGAGCATAGAAACCGTTGTTGGTCGTGAGGCCACTATCCACTTTGATGCCAGCAAATGCATCCATTCGCGCAACTGCGTGTTGTCGCATCCGGACGTGTTCGTACCAAACGTGCAGGGCGAATGGATACATCCCGATGCCCAGCCCGTCGAAGAATTAATGCATCTAGGTAAAAGTTGCCCATCAGGTGCTATCCGCGTGGTACGCAATGGCGTTGGCGCGGGTGTACCGACCAATAGCGATGGCGCTCCGTTGGTGAACACCGTACGCGTGCGAGAAAATGGTCCATTGGCAATCGAGGCAGAATTGCACATTCGCGGTACACCGCAAGCCTCACCACGTGCGACCTTGTGCCGTTGTGGCCAGTCGAAAAATAAGCCATTTTGCGATGGTGCACATGCAGGTGCTGGCTTTGTTGCATCGGGCGAACCAGTCACTGTGCAGTTTGAAGCGCTGGCAGTACGTAACGGTACGTTGAATGTACAACCGCTTCCGAATGGCCCGCTGCAGGTGAAAGGGAATCTGGAAGTGGTCAGTGGTACAGGCCGTACGTGCAATAAAGTGACCGAAACCTACCTGTGCCGCTGCGGGCAATCTAAAAACAAACCCTACTGCGACGGAAGCCATAATGCGGCAGGTTTCGTTGCTGATTAGTCTGTCGTCTTTGTGTTCTGCTAAGCGGTTTGGGTACGTACGCTGTTGAAAAATTCGCAAACAGATATCATATGACAATGAGGCATTGTGATGAACGAATAATTCACATCATGCGTACCAGAACAAATCGCAAAACTAAACAAGGAATAAGCCATGACGATAGAAGCAAAATTACACCGCGCGAATGGCGCATTGACCACGCTGTCGAACGGCCGTCATGTCTGGAATGCGGACGTGGATGAATCTCTCGGTTCGCATGATCTCGCACCCGACCCGCACGACTTATTGGATTCTTCACTGGCTGCTTGTACGACCCTGACCTTAGAGTTGTATATCCGTCGTCGTCAAATGGCAGTCACAGATCTGCGTGTGACGGTGGATCATGTGGAAGATAAAGATGAAAATGGCACCGTGCGTTATCAAATGCAGCGCCGGATTTTTATTGAGGGTGATCTGCCGGAAGCTGATCGTCAACGCTTGTTAGACATCGCTAATAAATGCCCGATACATAAGCTGCTCAGCGGACAAATTTCGATCCAGTCTGAGATGGTGGATGGAAGCCAACATGGCTGATTTGCTTCAGATCCAGGGGCACGTTACTGAGTTAGCGCCAGGGCTGACTGTGCGCCGTGTATTACCAGCAGCGGTGAAGCGTTCGGTGGGACCGTTTGTGTTCTTTGATCATATGCGACCAGTGGAGCTGGCGCCAGAAACCGATAGCGATGTCGGTGCGCATCCGCATATCGGCCTGGCGACGGTGACCTATTTATTCGAAGGTAGCTTTGTTCATCGCGATAGCATTGGTACTGTACAAATGATTACACCGGGTGACATCAATTGGATGATCGCTGGCAAAGGTGTAGTGCATAGCGAGCGTGTGACTGATGAAGAGCGCGGGAAAGTACGTCGTCTGCATGGACTGCAATTGTGGGTCGCATTGCCACCAGCCTTAGAAGAAGTAGAGCCATCGTTCCAACATGCTGCGGCAGCAGATATCCCTGAATACAAAGCACTCAGTGGCGCGACGGTCAGAGTATTGCTCGGTGAAGCATTCGGCCATGCGAGTCCTGTTAAAACCAGTTCGCCTACGCTGTATCTGGATGTAAAGCTGCCACCCGACGGTACCTGGAGCTTACCTGCATTAGCAACAGAAATGGCACTGTACAGCCCAGAGCATGCGCTGTTGGTGAATGGTGAAGCGATCCCCGCGCAGCAGATGGTGGTCTTGCCGTCAGATGCTGCAACGAGCATTTGTGCTGGTGAAGATGGCGCACGCTTTGTCGTTGTGGGTGGTGCACCGTTGGAACAACCAGTACGTATGTGGTGGAATTTTGTTTCTGTTGATCGTGACCGTATTGCTGCTGCGGCTAAACGCTGGGAAGCGAATGAATTTAACATGATCGCCGGAGAGACTGAACGCATTCCAGCACCGAAGTGGCGAGAATAGCGCAAGCACGCCCCCGTCTGGTGGCGATTACCGGTCCCTTACTGGCTGAGTTGGTGCTTGGTATTTTTGTTGGGCTGGTGGGGTTGTGGTTGGCGTCCAGTGTGTCAGACACGGCGTCAGCAGCGTTTGGATTAGCGAATCAGGTACAAGCGACATTCTTTCTTTTGTTTCGCATCATAGGCATGGGTGCGAGCGTCGTCATCACACAAAACCTCGGTGCTGGAAAGCGCAAAAATGCCGATGAGATGGCGCTTGCGGCTTTGGGTGCGAGTACCTGGATAGGAATAAGTGCGGGCAGTTTACTGCTCTTGCTGGCCGGATCATTGTTGAATTTGCTCAATGCTCCGCTGGAAGTGCTGCCGCTCGCGGCACCCTATTTACGTATGTTGTCATTGGTGTTGTTGCTCGACGCATTCAACGCCTGCATGGGCTCTGTGATGCGGGCGCATATGTATACCGCGGATACTTTATTCACCACAATCGCGATTCATGTGTTGCATTTACTGTTGTGTTTCCCGTTAATGCGCGGTTGGTGGGGCATGCCTGCTTTGGGGATTATTGGCTTTGCTGTCGCTGCGATGATCAGCCGGTTACTTGGGGTGGGATTACATGTGTGGTTGTGGCGCTGGCGCTTACAATTAATTCCCAAAGCACGGGACTGGTGGCAACTCAGACGAGATATGCTGGCATCTGCTTTACACATCGGTTTGCCAGGTGCCGCTGAAAATATTGCGTATCGTCTTGCCTTACTGGCTACCGTATCAATGACAGGGCAGATGGGCGCAGATGCTTTAGCTGCACACAGTTATACAACACAGATTACTTTCTTCGTACTGGTGTTTAGTCTTGCGGTTGGGTTTTCTTGCGAGATCATGGTAGGGCATCTGATCGGAGCGCGGCAATTGGGGCACGCGCATCAGCTCGTGAGTAAGAGCTTGAAGTTAGCGGTGTTTGTTTCTACGTCTGTCGCAATTTTGGTCGCCGTTTCCGCGCCTTGGTTGATGGGATTTTTTACCAAGGATCCTGCAATTATTCATACTTGTACGACGCTATTATGGATAACGGTCTTACTTGAGCCGGGCCGGGCGTTTAATCTGGTTGTCATTAATGCCTTACGAGCCACCGGCGATGCGCGTTTTCCGGTCGCTGCGCGTTTTCCGGTCGCTGCGGGTATTGCTTCGATGATCCTGGTGATGACGGGCGGCGCGTGGATATTGGGTGTGTATTTACATCTCGGTCTGGTCGGTATCTGGATTGCATACGCGCTGGATGAATGGACACGTGGCCTCATCATGTGCGCTCGTTGGTGGCGCCAGGGCTGGATTAACGCAGTAAGAAGCACTCACCGACGCCTTAAAATGCAGGCAATGTCAGGTGAGTCAAATTGAATAGGGCACGTCACTTATTTCATTGCAGCTTTGAGTTTCACAATGTGCGCTTCTAATTCTGCAATACGGTGGTCCCGAGCTGCAAGCGCCTCTTCCACATCCGCTGCTTCATATCTACGTGGAATATGTTGTGGGCAATTCGCATCCCATGCACTGACTTTAAACAGGATGACCTGAGATGGACGTGCCCTGTACTCTTTATTTATCAAAGTTTCCATCAACGCCATATCGCCGTCCACGACTTGCGCTTCACCCCAGATTTTTAAACGTCTGCGGTTTGTGTAATCGATCAAAAATAAATAGGCACGGCGATTTTCTTGCAGGTTACCTAAAGTAATGAATTGCTGATTGCCAGTAAAATCAACAAAGCCGATTGTTTGTGCATCAAGTACCCGTAAAAAGCCTGCTGGTCCGCCGCGATGCTGAACGTACGGTTGCCCCTCAGCATTGGCCGTTGCCAGAAATACGCTGGTTTGTGCTTCAATGAATGCCTTTGCGTCAGCCGTAAGCTGTGTTTCCCAGCCGCTGCTTTGTTCCATTCGCGCATAAGCATGGCGAGAGCCCTTTTGCGTTTGAATTTCCTTGACACTGTCAGTAAAGGCGACATCACTCGGATAGTTCATGGGGATTACTCCAATTTGGGATGACACAATCAGGCATGTCATCGCACACCTCGTGTCAGGTTTTGCTCATGTTGTTTGTATTACTTGTGGTCTGGTACGAGGACGTAATCGAATTTATCGGATACGCCAGTCGCCCCATATTTTAATTCGGTGACCGGAGTGCTGACAGAAGAAAAGTGCGTTTCCGCAGCATTGGCATACGATGTCAGTACCGCCATGCCAGTGGTAAACAAAAGGTTGATTGTTGTGCGTTTGAAAATGGATGGGAACATCATGTTTCGCCTTACAAGTTGAGTTGACGGAGTAGAGTTTGATGCTTTCCATAAAACTTGTGAATCCTGTATATTTTAGAATTACTATCTCGAAATATGAGAATATCAATCTATCTGGGGGCATGATGGATCGTTTTGAATCAATGTCAGCTTTTATTGCTGTCGCTAAAGCTGGTGGCTTTTCTGCCGCTTCGCGTGAAATGGGGCTGCCTTTGGCAACCGTGAGCCGTCATGTGGCTGAACTGGAATCGCATCTTGGGATTCGTCTTTTTAATCGATCCACCAGACAGGTAGCGTTGACCGAAGCAGGTCAAAATTATTTTGTCGCTTGCCGACGCTTGCTCGGTGATTTGCAGGATGCAGAAGACACCATCACAAATGAATACCGGGCTCCTCAGGGTGATCTGACCATCACCGCACCAATGGGATTTGGCAAAATGCATTTGCAGCCAGTTGCCTTAGAATTTCTGGCTGCCTATCCCGATATTAATTTGCGTTTGGTGCTGGTTGACCGGATTGTTGATCTGGTGGATGAACATATTGATGCCGCCTTGCGCATATCCGCTATGCCAGATAGCAACATGATTGCGCGTCCGCTGGGATTTGTGCGTATGGTTGTGACAGCTAGCCCAGCGTATCTGAAAAAAAATGGCACGCCTTTACATCCGGAAGAATTAAGCCGACATGATTGCATCATTTGGTCTACCCTTGGTCCTAGAGATAGTTGGGAATTTACCATCGATGGTACCGTCCGGACTTATCCTGTGCATACCCGCTTTTCAACTAACAGTGCAGAATCTGCGATTGCGGCTGCCATCGCTGGCGTAGGTATTGTTCAAACAACGGACTATCAGGCAGAACAGGCGGTACGTGAAGGCAAACTCAAGGTGTTGTTTGAAGATATTGAAACAGCGCTTACACCGGTCAGCCTGGTTTATGCCAGTAACCGGTTGTTGCCATTGAAGTTGCGATGCTTTATCGATTTTATGGTGCCGCGTTTGATCGAACGAGTAAAGTTGATTTCTCTGAGGTTGGAAAGCGAGCAAGTAGTAAAAAAAATTTAAAAAAAAGCGAACAGATAAGATTGAATCAAACGATGAGTCAACAATCTAATGGCAGCCTCAGCGAAAATGACATAGGATCGGGCAGATAGCGTGATTTTATGTGCTGCTTTTCCAATCGCGTAGCTATTCATCAATTGTTGATTCGTGAGCCGTCATCAAACTATGGCAATCCTCAAAAATAAGCAAAGATCGTTGCTTTCTCCCCGTTCATACCTGACAACGCTGGCTCTGGCTGGAATAATCTGAGATTATTTGGCAAGACAATGCGTCGCTAGCAGCGCGTTTAATCTAAACTAATGCCATCGGCTTGATGGTATCGCAGCACTAATTTCTTCTGAATGTAGTTAACCACCATTTCAATATGAATAATAGTTTTGCCATTTTGAAGTTTTGGCGTTTTCTCGCAACCGTAATCATATTCGCTTGCTGTAGCTGGGTATATGCAGCCGAGCCAGTTCTGAAAATGATCGTTGGTAATGCCAGCGCGCCCAAAATGTTTGTAAATGCAGATGGAAATCCCGATGGCTATTTTGTGACGTTGGCAAAAGAAGTGGGAAAGCAAGCCGGATACAACGTAGAAATAATTTCCGTTCCCTGGGCGCGTGGCTTGCAAATGGCAGAGCGCGGTGATGGGGTGATTTGTAGTTTGTCTATGTTGCCTGAACGAGAAAAAATCTTTAGATACTCCGCTCCGGTCATCGTGGACCCTGTTCTTATCGTCACTTTGAAAAAGCGAAATCTGACGGCGGGCAGTCTGGCTGATCTGAAGGGATTGGTCGTTGGTTTAAATCGTGGTTCCCGATACGGTTCTAAATTTGCCAGAGAACTCTCTTTGGTGCAGGTCGATGAAGACAATAATGGTCTATCCCGAATTCGAAAACTGGCGCTTGGACGTATCGATGCCGCGATCATACCCGGCGGCATTGCGGCGGTGAAGTTAATCGCACAATCGGCAAATATCGACATCAATGATTTAACAATACAAAAAACGCCGATCGCTCTCGATAGAAATTATTTTGCCGTCGCTAAATCACGGCCTGATGCCAATGCAGTTATTGATCGTTTAAATAGCGCAATGGCATCCATGGCAGCCGACGGCAGTATGAATCAAATACTGACAGTATGGGGAGTGTCAAACGAGGTTGTTGAAAAGCATTAAAGTGCACGTTTTTTGACGTATTACAAAAATTATTTTTGTAGTATCTTGCTTCATTTAGTGGTGCAGACTTTGGGGGAGGGGTATGCGCTATCCTAAAAACGGCGATTTGAAACAAGCAATGCACGACAGGGATGAAGGTTTATCCCTTTGTCTGGCTCCCTTCGCCAGAAAAATATCGCCATAGAAAGTGCTTACTTTCTAATTTCTGTGCACCATGAATCACCTTTACCTCACTTTGAATGTTAGCGATGCCGCATCACAACAATTCAGATAAAGACCTGAGCTTGATTCTCGATCAATTTGACCGGGAAGCGCGTTCCCAGCCAGTCTGTCGGGCTGGCCTGAGTGTATTGAAAATTGGCAAAGTCTTGTGTCAGAGTGATCTTTTTAATTTTGTCACGTATTGGGAATTTTCAGAGGACGAAGCGGTATCTGCAGTGGAGCAAGTGCTGACGCATTTTCGTGGCAAGGATGTGGAATTGATGTGGCGAATTTATGCCCATGATCAACCTGCCAATTTGCCATCGACTCTGGCTGCTGCGGGATTCATCGCAAGCGAACCAGGTACATTGATGTTAGCAGGAAGCAGCATTGTCATTCCTGAACCTCGCTTACCAGATTTAAAAATAAGACGGGTCTCTGATGCTGGGATGGTGGATGATTTTCTTCGAACCGAAAATGCAGCATTTGGCATAGATGAAGAACCAAAAAATCGTCATCTTTATCTGGCGGATCTGAATAATCCTCGCCACTTGCTATATGTTGCTTACCTCGATGATATTGCGGTGGCATCCGCCAGAATGGAGATTAGTTTAAATTTTGCACAACTGTATGGTGGCGGTGTCATTGCTGCCTATCGCCATCAAGGAATTTATAAAGCTTTGCTTGCTACCCGTGCTCAAGTAGCGCGTCAGATGGGCGCACGTTACCTGATCACCGAAGCTGCAGATACCAGTCAGCCTATCCTTGCGCGTCTTGGTTTTATCGCAGCCGGTAGTGAGACGACCTGGGTTTACTGCAGTCACGGTAAGCGTTAAGTTTTACATGCTCTTACGCAGTTCGCTTGGTGTGATGCCGTAATGTGAACGAAATCGATGCGAAAATCGTGATGCTGAAGCGTAGCCGGTCTCGATGGCAATTTCTCCAATCGCTTTCGATGTCGTTTGCAATAAATTTAATGCTTGCCCAAACCGGACTTCAAGCAAAATTTGTCCAAAACTTTTTCCTTCTGCCTGTAGTCGACGGCGTAAGGTTGACTCGCCTATGTGCAGTTGCTGTGCCACTTTGGTGGTGCTCCATTCATAAGACGGGCGCAGCGCGATCAATTGTTGCACGCGTTCGTAAAGGGTATCGCTGCGGTTGCTCAGTATCGGTGAGAGATCGTTATGGAGACTCAACGCCAGAAGTACTCCCTCCAGATAATGTTCCTGTAAACGGTCGGGTGCTTTCGCGGCAATGCTTGCCATTAATTGACGCCATGCTTCAGCCGTGTACATATCGACTTTGCAGCGCAAATTGCTTTCGAGAGCGTTGCGCTTTGAAGGCAATAAATGATCGCCGTAACGCTGGCGGAAGCGCGATATCAATTGCGGTGGAATGGCGACCATTTCTGCCAGATAGAGACTGTTTTCAGGGATGTTACTGACGGTAAATCTCATTCCGGCAGGGAAGAGCAAGAGCTGATGCGATTCTACATTGAGACATTGTTCATCCCATATCACTTGCTTGGTTCCATGCTGTACCAGACATAGCGCGGGCAGGATGCTGGAAACCTGCCGCAGACTATGCGATTTCTGGGCTTTGACGACCGTTAAATCAATGGCAGCCATGGCAACCTACTGCGGTAAATGTCATGCCCATGTGGAATTAACGTCCGTAGGTTGCCGTGATCGATGCTTTGGCGATGACATTGGCGTTCAACATATAACCGACCATAGCGCCACTCGCATGTTTATCCATAGGCAAACGATCAGCCTTTAATGCCCAGATAGTAAATTGATAGTGATGTGGTTTATCACCGACTGGTGGACAGGCACCGCCGAAGCCATTCGTACCAAAATCAGTCAAGCCTTGTACAGCACCTTTTGGTAATTTGCCGCCTTTGCTGCCTGCACCTTTTGGTAATTCCATGACGGTCGTGGGAATGTTGACCAGCGTCCAGTGCCACCAACCACTGCCGGTCGGTGCATCAGGATCATACGCGGTAATCGCAAAACTCTTCGTACCAGCAGGCGCACCTTGCCATGCTAAGGAAGGAGAAACATTGCCACCTTCACAGCCAAAACCTTTAAACACTTGTTCCACACTTAAGGTCTGGCCTTCTGCGATGTCTTTGCTGCTGAGTTTGAAATCATCCGCCAATGCGGTACCCGCTAAGCTCAATAATACAGAGAATAAAACGCGCGTTTTCATCGAGGTATTCCTTTCAAAAATGAATTGCTAGTGTAGAGCTGAAATGAAAGTCATGTTGTGCTAAAACGCTCATTTTATATACGATTTTGGTTGAAAAGATCCAAATTTGTACTTTTCGGCGACTGATTTGCATACTGTTTAAAGCGCTGAGGCACCATCATTTTCTGATACTGCGTGC
>Ga0316224_1003693_pt1 | contig 12274 bp, 10 predicted proteins | sample TBH18013metaG_FD_206254 | JGI IMG/M metagenome (GOLD analysis project Ga0316224, IMG submission 206254) | Freshwater microbial communities from Trout Bog Lake, Wisconsin, USA - TBH18013 | ecosystem: Environmental > Aquatic > Freshwater > Lake > Hypolimnion/Profundal zone | place: USA: Wisconsin...
CTCCTACGAAAAGAAAAATTAAAATTCTCTAACCCCCAACCCGCCGCCGGTTCACCGCTGGCGAAATTAGCTTCCGCAAAATAAAAACGACGCCGGCTGGTGCTGGCGTCGTTTATGATTTTACCGCTGGTTCCGGGATTCAGGTGCAGATGGCGCTCATGGACGCGCTCCATTCGCTCGTCTGGTTGGCGGCGGCCATGGCGCAGACGCGGAAGGTATTCATGGAGCCGGACACCAAGCCCGTCACCACCGTGTCATTCAGGTCGGTGAACACCGCGATCTTGGTCCAGGTGCCGTCCGCATTCTGACGTTCCACCACCACCGCCCATACGTTGCCGGTGATGTTGAGAACCAAACCCAACTTGGTGGGTGCCACATTGGCGAGGCCGGTGAGGCTTACCGTGCCCACGGCCGAGGGCGCGGGGCCGGCGGGATTGGTCAGATGATAGCCCGAGGCGGTGAGTATTTCCACATTTCCCTTGGCGATGCTGTCCACGCCATCCGCTCCCTCATCCAGCAGGGCGTTCAATTCTCCGCGCACCGTGTTTTTGTGCGCCCGATCCGTCGCGCTGCCGTTCAGGCTGATGCCCAGCGCGGTGTTGAACTCCGTCGCCTTGGCGGTAATCTGGCCGCCCAAGGCGCTCAAGCTGGTGAACAGCGGATTGGTGCTCAATGGTCCGCCGATCCCCAGCGCATACTCACCGGCATTGCCGTCCGCCATTTTGCCATGATCTCTTAATACATGTTGTTGTTTCATATGTTTATTTTTGTTTAATGTTCCGTGATGTCCCGCACCGGCCCGATGGGAACCCGCTGCGACGGTTTCCGGCATTTGGCTGATGGTTGCGGAACAGACAGCCTTGCCAATGCCAATTTCCGGCCACCGGCATACGTATTTGGCGTGGGAAAGATCATAATTAGCCGCCGTGATAATCCCTCGGAATTAGCCGCGATTACCAAGGAAAAACCGGCTCCGCCCGCCGGCTACAGTTCTGGGCAGAAAAAATTTCTTTCCACGACAAATTGAACCCTGCCGCCGCCAGTTGAAAATGCCCATTAAATAGGCATCTCTGTCTCATTTATCGGCAGACAAGTCTTATTTCCACCGGACAAACACATTTTGATTGATGTAAAAGCCGCTTCGATTGAAATCAAAACAGTTTTGATTGAAGTAAAAGTCATTTTGATTGAGATCAAAACCATTTCGATTGAAGTAAAAGTCATTTTGATTGAGATCAAAACCATTTCGATTGAGGTAAAAGTCACTTTGATTGAAGTCGAAGCCGTTTCGATTGATGTAAAAATCATTTTGATTGAGATCGAAGTCATTTTGATTGAAGTAAAAACCGTTTTGATTGAGATCGAAGCCGCTCCGATTGAGGTAAAAACGGCCTTGGCCGAGGTAAAAGCCCCATTATCAGTGGCCGAAGGGCGGTTGACCGGCGAGGAACGAATGGCGATTGAATCTTTAGCCACCGAGGTAACGCGGATGGAACACGGATTTTCAAGCCCGTCAGGGCTGGCATATATGTAGAACCGCCAGCCACCAACGGCCGGCCGGCCCTCAGGCTTGGCGCCAGACCGCCAGTTGTTTTTCCCAAAGACGGTTCAGCGCCTTCAGTTGGGGCGAAGTCGTCCGGCCCGGCGGCTGGTGGAGCCACGCGGCGTATTTCATCTTAACCCGCGATTGCAATTTGAAACCCAGTTCCTCCAGCCGACGGATCTGTTCCGGGTCCAGCAATTCACATTTCCAAAGCTTGCGCTGCTTAATCACCCAATTGGCCAAGCCCGGTTCCTCCGACCATTGCGCGGGCACGCGGCAATGGCCGAAGCGGGATTGGAAAGCGACGAGCTGGGCAAAGCGCGTTTCCCAACTGATGCGGTCCTGCCGCCGGTCCTGCCCGTTGAAGCCGATTTGCTCCAGCCGTTGCCGCCGATCCGATTTCAGCACCCCATTTCTCCAAGCAGAGCGCTGGCTGTTCACCCAGTTGCTAAGGACCCGATCCTCCTGCCGGATCACCGGCACGTGACAATGGCCGTGGCGTTGCTGGAAAGCGACCAGCTTGGCGAACTGACTTTCCCAGCGCGCCGCCTGGGCGGAAGCCAAGTCATTAGGCGCATTCGGATCGGGCATGGGTAAAAATTAGAAGAACCGGAAGAACGTGTCAATGGCCGTGGCGGCCCCGGCGTTCAGATGTCATCGGACAGCATGCGCCACGTTGAACGCCGGCAAAGTCTCGGCCAAAGGCAGTTTGGGGTGGACGAACGGGGCAAAGAACGCTTGAATTTTATCGCGCGAAGGTCGCGAAGGCGCCGAAGTCCGTAGGACTGGCATCGTTGTAGAAACGGCAACGCCAAAGAATCAAGCTCCGTTCAGGAGCGAAATCATCGGGCGTGCGGACGGAAGATGCCGCCCCGACGGGGCTGTGTCCCTCGCCCATCGGATGGGAGAGGGTGGCCGCAGGCCGGGTGAGGGTAATATTTTGTGGTTCTACAAATATGCCGCGCCTGACGGCGCTTTGGTAGGGACATTGCGCGGCGATGTCCCCGCTGGCGCTTTCCCGTTGTTGGCCAGCGGAATTTCTGCCTGCCCGCCGGGGACAGGAAAGCGCGGGCCGGCGGACGGCGCAGCGCGCCATCCCTACCACGGCGCGACGCCGGAAACGGCCACCGGGACGGGCGCGCTCCCCAGCAATGTCCCAGTTGGTGGCCGTGCGCCAGCACCGGCCAATGGCAGTTTGGGGTGGACGAACGGGGCAAAGGGTGTTTGAATTTCAAGACACAGATGTGGGACTAAACCACAAAATTTATGACGGACAGAGAATTGACCAAGCTCGTTGAAAGGTATTGCACTTGTGAAAAGTTTAAGCCGCGTTTCGTGGCTAAAATTGACGCATTTAGAAATCTGCGTTCGTTCAATGCCGCCGTTGGAATTGCAGCCAAAGGGGAAGAGGTTGATGGGACAAAGAACCGTCACCTATGGCAGCTTTGGTTTCCGAAAAATCAAAAATATTTGGATGATGCCGTCAAGATTCTGGTTGGGAATTTGGATCAATTAAAACGCTGCAAGAATTTTGACGAGCTTTACCAGATTCTTACAGGCCTCATAGTCGGCATTCCTTACACCAGAAAAGTTTATTGCTACGATGTTGCTTTGAGGATTGGCGCAGCCAACGAATTTCTGCCAGAAAAGATTTATCTTCCTTCAACCCCGGTAAGAAACGCTGCCGACAAATTGGAAATGGTAAGAAATGCCGATGAAACGATTGACGTTGGCGCTTTGCGATTTCCTTTGAGAAAATTGGAACCATACGAAGTTGAGGACTTCCTTTGCATATTTACGAAATACTTGAAAATAAACCACTCCAACAAATAAATGAAGCCTGTGAATACTTATCATCATAAGATTGCCACAACATTGTTGCTGGCATCACTATTATCAATTGTCTTATCTGCGCGGTTGTCGGCGCAAGATGCAACGGCAAAGACTCCGCTTTGGAAGGTTATAAATACAGAACTGCGCAATGACGACAGGAAATTTGTAGTCATTCTCGAACGCTCATTTATGAGCAACAACCAGCGAGAGAGTTTTACAATTAAGAAGATAGCGTTTGCGGTTCGCAGCGATAATAACCTGCTTACTTACGCTCCAGTAACTTATGGGTTTAATAATGTCCCGGTTAATGGTTTGCCATCTGAAAAGATAACCATTGACTTGGATAATAAAAGCGAGCTTTTGAGCGTGTCTGAATTAATTTCAGATTTTAGGAAATGGGATAATATTCAAAAAGCAGACTATCTTCATGATATTCCATTTACCGACAATATGAACTCCCAACGCAACCCTTCTGTGAAAACATTCAGTGGGATGATGGGAGATTTCAATGTTGACTATGAGGTTTCACAAACCGAATCCCATGAATCCAGAGCTTATGGCGGAAGCATCTTTCTCACTTCCAAAGATGGTGACGTAACAAAAAACCGGGAGATTTGTGAGCCAACCGCGTTGGAGCAGGTAATCCAGTCCGTTGATAGCTTCCGTAAAATGCAACAGGAAGCGATTCAGGCCAAAGTAAAGCAATTGGCGGCACAAAAAGCTCTTCAAGCAGAACAGGCTCAAGATGAAATCGCCACGGCTAAAGCCGATAGTGACGAGAAAGCGAAAATAGAAGATGCCGCCCGCCAGCAGCAGTTGGCAGAACAAGAAAAACAACAGAAGTTGCAGGCCATCAAAGATGCAGAAATAGAGGCTCGCCACAATAAAGCTCTGGCGTTCATTTCAACTTCGGAAGGACAGTCCATGACACAGCAAATCAGTTCTCTTGAAAAGGACATTAAAGCGTTAGATGAGAAAGAAAGAAGGGCTGACTACGGTGATCTTCTTGATAAAAGGGATGCGCTTGCCAAGGAGATTCAAGATTATCATTTAACCGATGATGAGCGGCATGATGCGAGCAGAGATTTTGCAATTACAGCCTTGGACATAACAAAAGCCGATGCAGCCCATGAATCTTCCGATAAACTTAAAAGAATGACCAGCAACTACAACTTGTTGCTGACACAATTTGAAGAAAAGTCTGGGATGCCCTATCAGGATGTCATGGCTTTGAAAAGGTAATCCGAACTTCAACCTTCATAATTCAACCTTCATTTCACGCCATTGCCCATTGCCGCGAGTCGCACGGCGAAACTGGGCGGGACGGTGGCCACGGAAAAGCAAATGAAGAAGGCAGAATGAAGAATGAAGAAACAAACCGGCAGCCGGCTCGCGATGGTGTTAATTCTTCATTCATCCTTCTTCATTCATCATTTCCCCAAGCTGGCCAAGGGGGAAATCGCGTCGCTGGCGGGCGCGGCGGATGACCCGCGCTATTTCCAGATCAGCCTGCCGGTGCAGCCGGGTTGTTGGAGTTCACGCTTTAGCGTGTCCCCCCCACCGCCCGAACAAGCTAAAGCATGAACTCCAACGGTTGGGATGCGGCGGCGACAATTGTTTTTGGATTGGCAACGGCGGCAATTGCGTCATGCTGTCCCCCGTTTTATTGAAAGCTTAAAATTATGACCACCACCCTCCGCCGGTTCACCGCCGGTTTGGCCGCCATCGCCACCGGCATTTTGCTGGCGCAATCCACCCCGCTCCGCGCCGCCATTACGCCGGCGGAAAACCTGCTGCCGGCCGATACGCTGGCGTTTTTCACCGTGCCGGACACCGCCGCGTTCCGCGCCGCCTGCAAGACTTCGCCGCAGATCATGTTCTGGAACGATGCCGCGATGAAGCCGTTTCATGACAAGCTCATGGCCAAGTTCAACGAGAAGTTTGTCGCGCCGCTGGAAAAAGATCTCGGCCTGAAGGTGGCGGATTTTCTCGCGCTGCCGCAGGGGCAGTTCACGCTGGCCGTCACCGTCAACGGCTCGTCTGGCCACGATGACATCCCGCCCGGTCTGATCCTGCTGCTGGACGCGAAGGATAAAAGCGATTCGCTCAAAACCAATCTCGCCGCGCTCACGAAGAAGTGGGCGGACGCCGGCCGCAAGCTGCGCACGGAAAACCTCCACGGCCTCAGCTTCACGGTCGTGCCGCTGAACAGCAACGATTTCTCCGGCATTATCCCGCAGAAAGCGCCGGTCACGGAAATCGGCCAGGAGCCGAAGCCGGCCAAGGCGACGGAAGTTTATTTCACGCAGTATCAATCGCTGCTGGTCGCAGTGAATTCGGCCAAGGTCGCCGAGGCGATTGCCGCGCACCTGACGGGCAGCAGCCTGCCGGCGATTGCCGACGATGCGACGTTCGCCGCCGACAAGCTGGCGCAGTTCCGCGACGCGCCGGTGTATTACGGCTGGTTCAACGGCACGAAGACGTTTGACCTGCTGACGCCGGCCGACACCGGCGGCGATGACAGCCCGCCATCGGCGATGGGCGGGTTCACCGCCGCGAAAATCCTCGGCGCGACCGGGCTGGGCGGTTTGAAGTCCGCCAGCTTCGCCGTGCGCGAAAAGCTGGATGGTTCCTCGGTGGTGCTGCATATCACCGCGCCGGAGGCTACGCGCAATGGGCTGCTGAAGATTCTCGCGCTGCCGGCGAAGGATGCGAGCATCCCGGTGTTTGTGCCGGCGGACGCCACCAAGTTTTCGCGCTTCCGGCTCGACGGCAAGCAGACCTGGGCCGAGCTGCAAAAGATGATTGCCGCCATTTCGCCACAAGGGCTCGCGAGCCTGAACGCGGTGATTGACATGGCCAACACGATGGCGCAACTGAAAGATCCCGGCTTCGATTTGCGCGCCAACCTGTTCGGCAACCTCGGCGACGATGTCATGATTTACAGCAAGGCGCCGGTCGGCGACACGCTCGCCGACTTCGGCAATCCGCCGACGATTTATCTCGTCGCGGTGACGAACCCCGAGCAGGTCGTCAACGCCGTCAAGAATCTCGCGTCGCTCGCCGCGCCGCAGGACGCCGCGCCCAAGCCGCGCGATTTGCTCGGCCACAAGATTTACAGCATTGCCCAGCGCGGCAAGTCCCAGCCGGACGGCAGCTCCGCCGCGCCGAGCTATATTTATCTCTCCGCCGCCGGCGGCTATCTGGCCATCAGCAAAAGCACGACCATGCTGGAAGAATACCTCCGCAGCGCCGACGGCAAGCTGAAGCCGCTCCGCGAAACGCCCGGCATCGCCGACGCGGCCAGCCACGTCGGCGGCACCAGCGGCGGGCTGTTCAGCTACGAGAACCAGCGCGAGACGATGCGCGCGGCGTTCAAGCTGATGAAACTTTCCGCCGCCGGCGATTCCGCGATGAAGATGTTTCCGCCGGCCTTCCGCGACTGGGCGGACTTCTCGCTGCTGCCCGATTACGACGCGGTGTCGAAATACTTTTATCTCTCCGTGTTCGGCGGCAGCGCCAATGCCGACGGCCTGACGCTGAAAGTCTATGCGCCGCGCCCGCCGCAGTTGAACTGAAAATTGTCCCGCTTCAAAAAACGAATCGCCGCCCCGGCCAACCGGGGCGGCGATTTTGTTTCTGGAATTATCCCGGGCTTAAATCTCCGGCGCGGAACTTTCCGGCGCGGAGCCGTTGTCCAAAATGTCGCGGATGGTGCGCAGCATCTTCTCGGCGGTGTAAGGCTTGGGGACGAAATGCCGGATGCCGGCGCTGGCGGCTTTGGCGACGCCGCCATTGGCCGCCAGGCCGCTGGAGCCGATGATCTTGACGCGCGGGTTCATGGACAGGAGCGCGACGATGGTGGCCGGGCCGTCCATGACCGGCATATGAATGTCGGTGATGACGGCGGCGATCTCGGCGCCGCGCGCGGCGTAGATGGAAACGGCCTCGGCGCCGTTGGCGGCGGTGAGGACGCGGTAGCCGTGGCGTTCGAGGATTTTTTTGACGGTGCTGCAGATGGCCTCCTCGTCGTCCACGAGCAGGATGATTTCGTTGCGGCCGCGCGGCAGGCCGCCCTGGCTGACGGCCTGCTGTTCGGCCTGTTCACCGGTGGCGCTGGCCGGGAGATAAAATTTGAAGGTGCTGCCCTTGCCGGGTTCGCTGTAAACATTGATGAAGCCGCCGTGGCTCTTGATGATGCCAAAGGTGGTCGCGAGGCCGAGGCCGGTGCCCAACCCGGGCGGCTTGGTGGTGAAAAACGGGTCGAAAATCCGCCCGATGATTTCCGGGGCGATGCCGGTGCCGGTGTCCGTGACCTGCACCAACACATGCGGGCCGACGCGGGCGTCGGGATTGAGCCCGGCATAGACCGGATCAACGGCATGGTTCTGAAAGGCGATGGTGAGCTTGCCGCCGGCGGGCATGGCGTCGCGTGCGTTGATGGCGAGATTGAGCAGCACCTGGTGGAACTGCGTGGGGTCGCCGGTGACGAGCCAGAGATCGGCGGGCGCGTCAATTTCAAACTCGATGGACTTGGGAAACGTCTCCTGGACGAGCTGCCGAATTTCGCGCGCCACCTGCCGCAGGTCCAGCGGGATGCGCTCGCCCTTGACGCCGCGCCCGAAGGTGAGGATTTGTTTCACGAGCTGCGCGCCGCGCTGGGTGCTGGCGTCCAGACTGCCAAGCAGGCGCAGCAACATTGGATCCTTGGTCTGCTCCTTGAGCAGACCGATGGAAACCATGATGGGCGTGAGAATGTTGTTGAGGTCGTGCGCGACGCCGCTGGCGAGCGTGCCCAAGCTCTCGATGCGCTGGCTGCGGGCGGCCTGCTGTTCCAGCTTGCGAGTCTCGGTGATGTCCTGGCTCGTGGCGAAAATGGACTGGGGCCGGCCGGCGGCGTCGCGCACAAGCGTCCAAGTGGCTTCGACGACCAGCTCGTGGCCGTCCTTGGCGCGCGCGGTGAGTTCGCCGTTCCAATACCCCTTTTCCAGCAGTTGGCGGCGCGCCGCAGCCACCTTGAATGGATCAAGCCTGACCAGTTCCCCGGCCGTCTGCCCGGCCGCCTCGGCGCGGCTCCAGCCATAGACGCGCTCGGCGCCGTGGTTCCAGTAGATGATGCGTTGGTCCAGATCGCGGATGGTGATGGCATCGTGGGCGAGGTCAAGCATCCGGGCCTGCTCATGGATTTTTTCCTCCGCCAGCTTGCGCTCCGTGATGTCCTGCACGACGCCGGCCATCCGCACCGGTTCGCCTTCCGCGCCCCGCTCATGGCTGCCGGCGGCCCAGATCCACCGCACCGCGCCGTCGGTGCGGCGGATGCGGCATTCAAAATGCCAGTCGGCCTGCGCGGCCGTCGCCTCGCGGAAACGGCGGTCCACCTCCGCACGATCCTCGGCCAGGACATGGCCGAGGAATTTCACGTAGTTCCACTCCGTCACCGGCGTTGTATAGCCGAAAATCTGGTCGTGGATGAACGTGCGGTGCGCGGTGTGGTTTTGCAGGTCCATTTCCCACGCGCCGGTCCGGATGGTTTGCAACGCGAAGTTCAGCCGCGCCTCGCTCCGCCGGATGGCCGTTTCCGCCTGCTGATGTTCGGCGCGGGTGCGCAGCGCCTGGATGCCGTAGGCCAGGTCGTCCGCCAGTTCCGTGAGCAGTTCCACCTCGGTGGCGTTGAAGGCGTCCACCTCGGCGGCATACAGCACCAGCACCCCGAACACTTTCCCGGCGTTGCGCAGGGGCAACGCCATCACGGAGGCGAAACCGCGCTGCGCGGCCTCCTCGCGCCAGGGCGCGAAGGCCGGGTCGGATTGGAAATCATGGCAGATGGTGATCTGGCCGGTGCGGACGGCGGTGCCGACGGGTCCACGTCCGCGCTCGCCGGCGTCCGACCAGGTGATCTTCGATTTCTGCAAGTAGCCCTCGTCACAGCCCGCGCAGGCGACGACGCGCACAGTTTTATTCTCGTCATTCTCCGCGTAACCCACCCACGCCATCCGGTAGCCGCCCTTTTCGATAATCAACCGGCAGAGGTCTTGCAACAGGTCGGATTCGGTGGTGGCGCGCACCAGCACCTGGTTGCACTCGCTGATGGTTTTCAGCGCGCGGTCCTTGATCCGGAGATTCTCCTCCATCTCCTTGCGCCGCGAAATCAGCATCGCCATCAGCCAAAGCGCGGTGATGCCGACCAACCGGCCGATCAACGCAATTTCCCGGTCCACCCCCGGCGGCGACAGGTCAAACCCCAGCAGGATCAGCGATGAAAACAGCCCCGCCAGCAGGTAGGGCAGCACGCGGCTCCCCACATGGATGGACAGCAGCAGCGGGATGAAATACCAGACCCAGTCCGAGATGCCCAGCGGCGTGGCGATGTCCAGCAGGAACTCCACCCCCGCAATTACGAAGATTGCCAGAAAAAGGAGATTATTATTTACGCCCTCGCGCATGGTATACTGATTATTCGCCCATACTGGCCAATAGTCAAATGTCCGTTGTGAGGATGTTGCTGATTTGGCGGGAATTATACGCGCCATCCCGACCATCACCCCGCAAAAGCACACTTGACGCCGCGCCCCGGCCATTTTAACCTCTCACCAATGTTGAAAAACGTTCCACAAGCCGTTAGTCTGGTAGTCGTCGTCGTTGGCGACGCCGTCGGTGCTTGTTGAACTGAAATTTTAACAAAAACCCACGGCTGGTCATGGCCGTGGGTTTTTTGTTATCCTCGGCCAGCCGCCACAACCAAAGAAACACATGAGCAAAGCAACTGCATCCGCCAAAGCGAAAACGAAACCTTCCGCCAAGCCTCGCGCCGAGGTCGGCCCGGCCATGTTCGGCCGCGACATCTTTGTCGAGGCGCTCGAACGCGAGGACGTCGAGGTCATCTTCGCCTATCCCGGCGGCGCGAGCATGGAAATCCACCAGTCGCTCACGCACTCCAAGATCCGCACCATTCTCCCCCGCCACGAGCAGGGCGGCAGTTTCGCCGCGGAGGGCTACGCCCGCGTCACGGGCAAAGCCGGCGTGTGCATGGGCACCAGCGGTCCGGGCGCGACGAATCTCGTCACCGCCATCGCCGATGCCTACATGGATTCCTGTCCCTTGATTGCCATCACCGGGCAAGTCACCCAGGCCATGATTGGGCGCGGCGCGTTTCAGGAAACCGACATCATCGGCGTCACGTTGCCCATCGTGAAGCACAGCTATCTCATCACGGACATCAACGACATTCCGCGCATCGTGAAGGAAGCCTTTTACATCGCGCAATCTGGCCGACCGGGCCCGGTGGTGATTGATTTCCCGAAGAACATCCAGCAGGTCAAGGCCCAGCCCGTCTGGCCGACGCTCGCCGAGGTCAAAAAAGGTCTGCGCGGCTACAACCAGCCCGACTTGAAAGCCGACGACATCGCGCTCAATGAAATCATCGGCCTCATCGAGAAGGCCGAGCGCCCCGTGCTCTATGTCGGCGGCGGCATCATCACCAGCGGCGCGGCGGCGGAACTCAAGAAGTTCGCCGAGGCCACGAACATCCCTGTGACCACCACGCTCATGGGCATCGGCGGTTTTCCCGAGACGCATCCGCTCTCCTTGCGCTGGCTCGGCATGCACGGTTCCGCCTCCGCCAACTGGGCGGTGAACGGCGAATACGAGCTCCGCAAAACTTTCAACGATCCGCAGGTGAAGCTGAAGGACGGCGCCGACCTCCTGCTCGCGTTCGGCGTGCGCTTTGACGACCGCGTGACCGGCAAGTTCGAGGAGTTCTGCAAGAACGGCACCATTGTCCACATTGACATTGACGCCTCCGAGCTGAACAAAAACCGCAAGGCCAACCTCCCGGTCGTCGGCGACATCAAGGACGCCTTGACCCGCCTCAACAAGCTTGTGGCCAAGCGCCCCATCCAGAAGAAGCACACCGCCTGGCTCGCGCAGATCGCCGAATGGCAGAAGAAGGCGCCCTTCGCCTACCGCATCACGCCCGAGATTGCCAACAGCGACCACATGATTGACCACATGGGCGGCAAGGAAAGCGAAGTCATCTTGCAGCAGATGGTCATCGAGACCCTTTACGACATGACCAAGGGCGAGGCCTACATCACCACCGGCGTGGGTCAGCATCAGATGTGGGCGGGGCAATGGTATAAGTATAAGTATCCCCGCCAGTTCACGACCAGTGGCGGCCTCGGCTCCATGGGCTACGGCTATCCCGCCGCGCTGGGCGTGAAGGTCGCCCTGCCCCACAAGCAGGTCGTGGACATTGACGGTGACGGCTCCTTCCTGATGAACATCCAGGAGCTCGCCACCGCGCACATCGAGAAGATTGCCGCCAAGGCCATCATCCTGAACAACCAGCACCTCGGCATGGTCGTGCAATGGGAGGATAACTTCTATGGCGGCAACCGTGGTCACACTTACCTCGGCGACCCCGACCATCGCCCGGAGATTTATCCCGATTACGTGCGGGTGTGCAATTCCTTCGGCGTGAAGTGCGAGCGCGTGATGTTCAAGAAAGACCTCCGCGCCGCGATGCAACGGATGCTCGACGCCGACGAACCCTACGTGCTTGACGTGGTGGTTCCGTATAGCACGCACGTCATCCCCTTCATCCCCGCCGGCAAGACCGTGGCGGACATGATTTGGAAACCGTAAGGGAACCAACACCATTCACGACGGCGGACGAGCAATCGTCCGCCGTTTTTGTTTGCCGAAACATTGAACATTGAACAGCCAACATTCAACATCCAAGGCAACGGACGCGCAAAGGGCGCATTGGAAGTTGAAGGTTCAATGTTGGATGTTGAATGTTGCTTACAACTTTCCGGCAATCGGAGCCAATTCAAAAGGCCGGGCGATTCATTTCGTCCGGCCGGTTTTGTTTTTAGGGAAATCCATCAAAGCCATCGC
>Ga0316224_1003694_pt1 | contig 12269 bp, 12 predicted proteins | sample TBH18013metaG_FD_206254 | JGI IMG/M metagenome (GOLD analysis project Ga0316224, IMG submission 206254) | Freshwater microbial communities from Trout Bog Lake, Wisconsin, USA - TBH18013 | ecosystem: Environmental > Aquatic > Freshwater > Lake > Hypolimnion/Profundal zone | place: USA: Wisconsin...
GCTTGGTAGAACGGCTTGCTCAGTACTTGGAACGCTAGGTTCACTTGCTCCGGCGATAGGTTCATTTTGGGTCTCCTGTGGTATTGCTTGAAATTCGGGTCGAGCTAAAAACTGCTCTACATTTTTTCTTGCTTTTTCGCTAGTAGTTTTATCTGCGTACGCTTCTAATACTGTTTTTACTTCGGCAGCATCAGCTGGGTTCGAGATATCTTTACCATGTATTAACTTGTTTCTAATAAACGTTGCGGTAGGACCAATACCTAAAGCCTTAAAAGTACTATCATCAATCTTTGTAGCAACATCTTGTGGTGTAGCTTTAGCTGGTTTGGCCCGGACAACTGGTTCAGCAACTGGTGGTGCGCCAAATAAATCTGGCTGTTGTTGGTCTTCTACCCCTGCTGCAGGTGGGGCTGGCTGTAAATCTAAATCAGCTTGCTTAGAACCTAAAAACTTTTTAAGGCGCTTTGAAGCATCGCGGGCTTGGTTGGCAAGTATTTTTTCACCTTTAGATACAGAAGCTTCTGCTTGCTTTGTAGGTTCACCCTGTTCATTAAATAAACCAAGCTGTGTTCCTGTAAGTTCTTTAGGCGCATTTTTAGCGGCAGCTTTGGCGGCTTTAGTATCTTCTATACCTTGTTTTTTAATTGCTTCTGCATCGTATAGTTGTGAGTATGGACCAGTTTCTAAACCTGGTAATTGCCCTTGTTCTTGGGCTTGTTGGTATTGAGCAATATCCATTCCAGCTGCATCAGCTTGAGCTTTTAAATCAGCAGCTTGTTGGTAAGATTGAGTGCGACCAGCACGTCTTTGCATTGCGTCGTTATATTGGCTTTGACGGCGGGCTGCTTCTGATGTACCTGTACCAATACCAATAGGACCACCTGCTACAGCACCACGTACAGAAGATTCAACGATACGATTCCAGTCATCGCTATTAAATACTTGTGGATTGCCAGCAATAAACTTTTCTGCAGATTCGCTAATAGCTTCTTGGGCACCTTCAGTTAAACCTTCATATCCAGCATCGGTTAATACGTTAGCAGCTATAGAACGAACTAAACCTTTTTCCATGCCAGATTTCTCTAGCAGTTTTTCTACAATTCCTACTTTTACAGGACCAGTTAGGCTATGTAATATCTTTTCTGGAAGGATAGAATCTAATGCAGCCGATGCAGAACCCCATAACATACTAGCACCAGGAGCCAATTCCCCAGTTTTATCGTATATATTTTGGAATACTTCTGGGGCATTTTGTGCGTAAGAGCCTAGGTATACCCCAACGTGCTGACCCATTTGCCCAGCAGCTTTAATTTGCGGTAAAGACTTTAATAAACCTTGCTGTATAAAGGAGGCTGCTTCGTTTTCAGCTAGACCTTTGGCGGCAGCTTCAGCAGTTAATTGGGCAGCAACTTTACCGGCAGCGACCCTAGTAGCGACTGCCTCTACACCAACTCCAGGAATAAGGGAAGTAAGTAAATTAGGTACGTTTTCTACAAAGTTTTCTAATACAAAACCAGGAATATCTGCTATACCTTTTACATCTGATAAAGAACCATACTGAGGTGCATACTTAGCAGCAATTAAATCTTGAGTTTGTTTGGCTTCCGCCATCTGCTCTTTAGCATAATCATCATAGCCTAAAGCACTTCCAACCATAGCTGGAATAATGTCGCCAAACGTAGATTTAGTTTGTTCAATGCCACGATGTAATGCGCGACTAGCCTGTTCTCCATAGGTTAATTCACCTTTAGGAATTTCAAAACCATGCTGTTTAGATAATGATTCTAATTGGGCGTCAAATTGGTCTTGTGTTAGGTTATCAGCAAAATTAGTTGGCCCAATTTTTGGTAGGTCTATTAGCATTTTTAACCGCCAGAGGTATCGTCAAGCCCTAGTGTACTATATTGCCTAATGCGGTCTCTTTCCATGTCGTTATATGCTTTTTGCAAACCGGGTGTAACTGACCAGTTTTTACCATATTTTTCTGTAAATTGTTTTTGTAGTGCGGCTTGACCATTAGGACCAGTATCATTAGCGTAAGCAGTTTGTGCTTTAATACCAGCTAAGTTAGCAGCTGCAGTAGCTTTTTGCTGGGCAACACCAAGCGAACCAGTACGATATTTTTCATTAGCAGCATCAACTTTAATTTGTCGAGCCAAAGCATCTCTACGAGATTGCTCAAGAAGTTCCGCGCGGGATAAACCAAGGCGACCTGTAAGTTGTGCATTTTCATCAGCAATTTGTGACTTACGTGCATCAGCTAATGTACTAATACCTTTAGAGGCTCCCTGACCAATATTAGCTAAAGCATAAGGTGAAGTACCGCCCATCATACCAAGACCAGCTTGCAACAAAGCCATATAGTTATCAATAGACTTTTGGTTTTTAGAACTAGTTTCACGCTCTCTTAACATATCCCGTAAAGAGGAAATATCTTCCCCACCACGACCCGAAGCTTGAGCTTTAGCTATTTGGTCATCAATACTTGGTTCAGCACCTGTAGGTGCAGTATTACGACCTAATTCATTATCGGTTGGACCCATTTGTTGATTAGAAGGTGCTACGCTAGGCGCAGGGGTTGGTTGTGGTTCTTGTGAACGCACGTACTTATCATAGTATGGAGTCATACTGGTTGAAGACCCACCAAAAGCTTCTTCTGGAATATATGGAACATTAAGACCTGTTGCCCGTAAAGGACGAACAATACCAGTATTAGCTGCACCCATAACACCACGTACAGGCAATGTAACTACGTCTGCAGCAGAAGCTCCAAGCTTTTTAAGGCCCATCATAAAGTCTTGCTTATCTTGTTTTTGTTGAGCATCTGCAGGAGTACCGCCTTCTTCAAAAGCAACAATACCGCCACCTGCGTAACCCATTAAACCACCTTGAGCTGCACCAACATATCCACGAGTTTCGCCCGGAACTTTAGCTGGATCTGCACCTGAGGACAGCCACTTATCTACATTACCTTGACCCCAGTTATAAGCCATAGCTGCAAGCTTTTGGTCTCCACCATAATGCTTTAACAAACTAGAAGTCATTTTAGCAGCAGCTGGTAGTGCTTGGTTCATATCCATTGGGTCAATACCATACTGTTTAGCAGTAGCAGGCATGAATTGTGCAATGCCTTGGGCACCTGCTTTAGATACTGCAGACTCAGGATGTTCTAAACCACCAGTCTCTTTAGCCATCATGTGTAAAAATAAGTCTTGTGGGATACCAGCTTTTTCTGCGGCAGCACGTATTTCTTTTTCATACTTGTGCTTTTTATCGGTAAACTTAATACCTTCTCCGCCTTTTTTCTCAGCATCAATACCTATACCCTTACTTGGTAACGCAGAAATACCATAGCCTTCTTCACCACCTTCTGGCTCTTCTTGCATTTGGGCTTGGAATTTATGGAGCATAGCCATGTCTTGATCTTCTTGTGGATCACTTTCATCGTCTTCTGGTAGACCACCTTCAGCAAAAGCAACAATACCCCCGCTTGCCATTCCACCTTCTGGTAAATTACTTTGTGCAGATTCAATACCCTGTGGTTGGGCTTGAGCCATCATTTGTGGCTGTGCTTGTGGGGCAGACTCTTGCATAATCTGCTGGGCGATAGGGGGTTGCTTAGGAGCCTGTGGGGTTTGTGCAGCTTTTTCTTGCTGTAATTTATCTTGGATTAAAGGAATGCCAACATACGCAGGAAGCGTACCATCTTGCACGGCTTGATGTAGTTGTTGAACAGATAATTTTTGCGCATCACCCATGCGGCTCATTAAGCTACCAATCATATGCGCTCCATCTTAATACCAAGCATGTCGTATTTAACACCCAAGAACCCATTATCCATCTCAACAACAGCCTCAGGCATAATCTTTTGTACTTCTTGTGCCATAACACCGCTGTACCAACCTTCACCGCATTCAGCTTTAAATGGAGGTTTGTATTCAAAATGATACAAATTAATACCCATTGGCAATGTACCAACCAATCTAAGGTTTTGCTTAGTGCGAACGTCAGAAGTAGTACCAGAACTACCGCCACCCATAGCATTGTAAAGACCTAAACCAGCGATACCTGTGGTACCAAGTCCAGCAATTTGTGATGCAGTGCTAGGAGCAGCTTGATATGTTTGGGTAGTAGAAGACTGCATAGGCAAGCCATGCAACAAGTTAGACATATTAGAAAGCTGCAACATTGGGTACTGTTGTTGAGCAGCATAGTTCTGAATAGCTTGGTTAATAATGTTTTGTTGCTGACCTTGCTGCACTGCACCTTGTTGGGCTTGCGCATTAAGAATACCGGACTGAGCTTGCAGTTGTTGACCACCAATATTAGCTAATGCATTAGCACCAGAAATGCCCTGACCAGCACCTTGTAAACCTAAACCAGCTACTTGGTTCATTTGATTTTGTGCATTTTGGAATGCTTGACTATAGGCATTACCAACCAACTGGTTTTGAGCCAGCATTTGGTTTTGGCTATTTAAAGAATTAGCTAGCTGCTCGCGATTACCACCAAAAGCCCCCGATTGGGTAGCCGAACTCTGTTCTTGTTGTCCTGCAATACCATACTGTTGGTTTAATAAATCTAGCGATGGGGCTAAAGTATTTTGCAAATATGGGTTCATATAAGCAGCAACAGCATTGGGGTTTGTAGACTGGTTTTGTAAATTCTGACCAGCCATTAAAGACTCAGCAGTGCCCATTCCAGCAGCGCCAGTAGCAGCGTTATATTGACCCGGAACTTGTAGATTAGCTACACCTTGTTGGGCTTGTTGTTGCAATGGACTAAAAGGTGCAACAGCAGCTTGGGCTTGATCTTGAGCAGAATTAGTGATGTTGCCGCTAGCATCTACAGTAGCGCCATAAGGCACATACGGTTTAAACCCGCTTACGTTACCACTAGGGTCGTAATTATATATTTGTTGCTGGGCAGTGCCCAACATGGTTTCCACATACGGTTGTACATATGTAGGTAAATTCGACGTATTAGTCGTTGATGAAACTGGCCCGCCGCCACCGCTTGATCCGCCGCCACCCATAAGGTTCTCCTAAATTTTTGTTTCTACTAGCAGGGTGCGTTCAACAAACCCATACCGTTTCCATAAACGAGCGATAGATGGTTTTGCCATCCCTTGAATTTTTGTTGCTCCGTTAGCTTTCAAAATATCGCTCATCTGTTTAAATGTTTCTCTATTAGATATTAATTTACCGCCAATAAAAGTAATAAAAGCAACCCTATCATTTGGGTAGTTAATAAACGAAGAGGCTGCTGCACCATGTATTACTCCTTCTTCATCTATTGCTACCATTAATACCCACTGCCCAACATTTACTAATAACTTAATTTGGTCTAATGTGTAATCACCAAAACCGTTTTCCATTGCAGCCAATACATACTTTTCAATTAAAGGCCATGTTTGAGCTGCATGTGTATTAGCTACATAACGGACAGTTAAGTTCATGCTGGTAAAAAGCCCCCTGCCTTAATTTGTTTACCTTGAGCCTTGCGCCCAGTACGTGCGTGACGAACTTTATCCATCATCTTATATAAGTGCTTTGCACCCGCATCAGTAGAGCCATTGCCAAGGTGTGAGACAACATCGGCAGGTACAACAAACTCACCATCAGCAAGACGGGCAGGCTGCGAGCCACCAATAGTTGCATGGATATCATCACTCATACCATCGCCACGACCTTTTAAAAGACCTGCAATACCCCCAGAAGCCATCATTTGTGTGGGCTCACCTGTTAATGGGTTAGTTGATGGTTCGTTACTATCCATTTGGGCATTTTGTGCGCCTACTGGCATTTGGGATGGGGTATTATATTGAGGTGTTTGTTGCTGACTCATTGGATATGCACCACCGGACATAAAGTCTACATTTGGGGGCATTGCTTGGGTAATTCCGCCAGCAGCATAATGAGGCACATAAACACTCCCTGGTGCATATGAAGGAGTAGATGGAGTAAATGCACCTGGGCTGTAATGTAATTGTGTAAGAGGTCCAGTATATGGGGTAGCATTTGGATTTTGTACGCCTTTAATTGGGGCACCAATAGTACCAGCCAAATAACCACCACCCACATCAGCAGCCAAGCCCATATTAGAAAGGCCTGTACCAAAAGCACCACCCAAACCAGAACCTACTGCACCAGTAGTAGCACCAGCCCCTAAAGAGCCAGTAGCCGCAGCAGGCAAACCTAAACCAGAAATACCGGCTGTAGGAGCCATTAAACCCCCCACTGCTCCGTTACCTGCTCCAATACCTACGCCAGTAGATGCACCAGTTAAACCAAATCCACCACCAGAACCTAAAGCGGCATCAGTAAGAGCCGTACCAGTACCCGCACCAACAGCACTAGTTCCAGCACCCGCTACAGCTCCAGGAACTAAAGTAGAAGAATCAGCAACAGCACTACCAGCAGCACCAGCACCAGCCCCACCAGCAAATCCACCAGTAACGGCACCTAAAGCACCGCCCATTAAAGCCCCTTTTAAGGGATCGCCACCTTGCGCAGCAGAAGAAGCACCACCCACACCAGCACCGATAAGGGCGCTGATTGCCATTGTTTCGCCGATTCCAGCATCCATATTAGTACTTTCTAGGGTTAGACTTGGTTGATTTTAGCATAATTATCCTATTAACCATGCAGTTCCGTTGTCAAATACAGGCACGGAATTAGACCCACCACCTGTAACCGTAGCTGCAAAAGTAGTAGAAGTCGCATCCGATACAAATAACCTACGCCCTTTAATACCAGCAGTAGGTAACTGCGATACGGTATAGACCATAGGTGTTCCAACAAGACCAATTATAACGTTATCTAGCTGGTTAAAATATAAACGAAAGGCATTATTTAATTCGTTTTGGTAAGATTGTATGTATTCAACTGGCGCAATAGGCAAGTTGGGGGCTTTGGCTGGCTGTAGTTGACCTACTTTTAATGCTGTAGCCATTATCTTCTTCCGTCAGGTCTAATATCAATACGTGGGCTACCTAGTTGCCAAGCAACTCCAATAGTATTTGACTCAATTCTAAATGCCATTTGGCGACCACGTAACCTTGTATATACTTGCCCTGTAAATTGCTGAACTGTATATTCACTAGGAACTGGGGTAGCATAAACTTGTGAGCTAGTAACTGTTGGGTTATCTGCAGTACCATAAGGGGTGCCTGAGTTTTCTCTTGGCCTGATGGTCATAGTTACAGAAGGGTAAGCAACATTAGAACCGTTAAAGTTAACGTCAGGCAAAATACGCCATACAAATCCAAAATTATGCCCATCACCAATGTCAAAGTCTGAAGATTGTACATATGAGTCAATTGCTCTAGTAGTTAATCCTGAGTTGTCATCAACACCGTTTTCTTGGTATAACAAGTATCCATACCCACCAGTAGTAGCCATAGATACTGGAGCTGTTTGTGAACCTACGTTTTGGTTAATATTTACTATATAAGTTCCAACTCCACCTGTACCTGTACCATAATTTGCAATGGTAGTATTTGTTGTTACCCCTGTACCAGATAAAGTAGTATCTAAAGAAATTACTCCTGAAGTCATATTGGTAACTGTTAAAGTTGTACCAGAAATAAATCCAGAGAAAGTTGCACTTGTTAAATAGTTAGCAGTTACGGGGTATTGTTGGATACCTGTTTCTAACCATGCCGTTCTAGACATAGTACCGTAATACCAAACCCTATCTAAATAGTTATATACAACATATTTATCAATAACATTATTAGACTCATTAGAACAGTAGTACCACCATACTTCGTTATAACCTTCATTAGCCCCAGCAAATATCTGATAGGCTTGGTTTTCATTAATATCGTCAAAGATATATTGACGTAATGAGCATGGTAGGGTTTGTACTGTACCCGAATACATGTAAAACTTTTCTGTGCCCATCCAGTAAGTTACGTTGTTAACCGTAATCATAGCATTAGGCGAAATACAAGAGATGTTATCCATCAATACTTGAAAACCCCAAACATAAGGGGCGCCTAAGTACTGCATAGAGTATAAGCATGAATCAGTCCAAACTAGAATCTCTTGGCGGGTTGCACGGGCACCCATAATGTAAGAGCCGTTAGATAATGGAAATTCACCAGCTTGGTTTGTTATTGAAGGAACCCATTGATATTCATTACCTTGATCTGACCAACGAACTAGCATTGGGTTAAATGGGGTATTAGGAGTTCCAGTTAGGTAGCTATTAGCGCCAAAAGCAATTACAAAACGCTGGATAGCTGAAGTAATAACTTGATTAGTATTATTAGGAACGTAAGCACCAGAGTACCCGTTGTATGTAGATAAGTACTGTAGAGATTGCGCTCTTACGCTTGTACCAGTTGAATCTAACCAATAATAAAGCGCGCCTCCTCTAGGGGCAATTACAAGATTTTGACCAAAGTTATCGCTAGACCAAAGGCGTAATTGAGAACCCACACCAATAGTAGCTGCTGTACCCCAGCCCCTTGTACCATATTGAGGATAAACAATAACTGCGGAACCACCACCCGATGTAGTAGCTGTAGCAGTAAAACCGCTAGGGAGGGTAATAGTAAATGTATTTACACCAGTAACTGTAATAGCAAAGGTGTTGTTAATCATATCTAGTGGTATGCTAGCAAAAGAAGTTGCCCCAGCAAAAGCAACATAGTTACCTGTAATAAGACCATGCGCTGGGTAAGTGACCGTTACTGTACCGCTGCTAGCAGTAGTAGCAAAAGGGTTAGCCCCTAAAGTTGTAAGAATAGTAGGTGACCAAGAACCCGCACCCCAACCAGTACCCGTCGTATAAACATCTAAACCAGATGGCAATTCGTATTGAATTACTACAGAAGAACCGCCGCCTGTAGCTGTAGACGAGGCATTATTAGTTGCAACAACAGTATATGTAATAGCGCTAGGAACAGAATTAACTACATATTCACCACTTAAAGTAATACCGCCAACAGCAGTTGCACCAGAAACAATTATGTAATCTCCTACGTTAGGAGTGTAGTTTGGGTCACTAATAGTTACTACATTAGAACCAGATATGGTTGATATTGGGTTTGTTCCTAAAGTATTAGTTTGGTATATAGGAGTTATATCGTAAAAAGAGCCGCCCCTTGCAATATAATATTTCTTACTAGTACCCAGACCTATATAGTTGTTACCTGATAAATCAACCCAGTTCCATAAGTCTCGGCATACACCCACAAAAGTAGAGTTAGCAAACCGAATCCAACCGCCAATTTTTTCTGGAAAGCCAGAACGAAACCGAACTTTATCCCCATCATACCAACCACCCTCGTTAGAGTAATCAGTACCTTCACGGTTTAAGCCGGGTCTAAATTGTAGTTTCTGTAATGGCATTAGTAGGTATCCAGTGCTTTTTGTGCTGCTGCAATATATGCAACTCGCTCGTTATATCCGTCCATACCGCCATTAATACGGCGGGTCATTTCTTTTAAATCACCTTCATCGGCTAAAGCATTTAAGCCTTTTTTATTCCAAAACCAACCCGCACTTAAAGCTGCATATTGAGGTACTAGTAAGTTATCAGGAAAATCTATTAAGTTAAGTTTTAGAGCATCCCCACAATTTTTATACTCGTCACGCCCAGTTAGCTGTATAACTCCTCTGCCACGGAACGCAAACCCATCACCATCTTGGGTGTTCCCCATTCTACCAGCATACACTTTGTTAGCAATCTTTTCTGGATTTTCTGCGTATTTCTCAGCCACATCAGCATCAGGAAATCTTGAGGGCCATGTACGCATAAGTCCATTGGCAGAGTAATGAAGGTTCTCTTCAAGAGTTCGGAAGTTGTTTGACTCATGTTGGCACTGTCCTATAAATGCTGCTTGTCTTTTAGTGGTGCTAATTCCATATTTAACAAAGGTATCAAGTAGTGGTTTGTACCATTTATCTACATCAATATTTAATATTTCTAATTGTTTTGGACTCATTTAATACCTATTTGCTCGTTTATCCATTGCTGCAGGGTTACTACTTGGAGGGTTGTGGCTGCGCAATCTGAAGCAAGTTTATTGTAGGCGGCGATTGCATCAGAGAGCTTGGTGGTTCCGGAAATGCCGGGCACTGAACTGGTACCTGACTGGCGCACCCCGTTAGCATAATACTGGCGCAAAAGAGCAAGCTTCGCATCATATTCATCTTGAATCCCTTTATTGATTAACTCATGTTCTTTTTTGATTGCTTCAATTTTGATTTCTTGTTGCGCGACAACTTCGTCATTAGCATGCTTGTAGTCCAGATATCTTTGATTACCAATATGAAAACCACAATAGAAAATGCCGCAAGCAGCCACCACATATAATCCAACTTTGATGTAATTAGCGTACCCACTTAATAAACTCCACATCATGCCCCCGGTCCAGAATTATCTGAAGGTTCAGTATTTTGTTTAGCCCAAAGAGCCATTCCATGTGCCCCTACGACAGCAGCTAAACCCATATATAACCTTTCTATGTCAACCAACCCAGTACTTACAGCGTTCCATATAGACGCAGCTATTACAGCCAACATACAAAAAAGCCAAGAATGCCGCCCCAAATCAGGAGTAGCATTGTCTTTACCAGACATTAACTTGGCGAAATACTCTTTCATTTCTTTTTTGCTGCTTTTTTTGCTGGTGCTTTACGGGTAGTAGCTTTAGCTACAGTTTTACGCACCTTAGTTGCTGCTTCTGGTGCTGGGAAAGGCCAAGGTGCAATCTCTTCTTTAGCTGGCTCAAATTTACTCAATGCCCATTTCAAGGCTTTAACTACATGCTTTTTCATTTGTGTTTCCCTTTTGTTATAAAACTTTGTCTTACTGTTTCAAACTTTTCCAATAACTCTGGCTCAATTACTGCCGCATCTACGTTTTTACGGTATTCTAGGGCGTGGTTCTCCAGCTCGGTTATGTCTGCATTATACCGAAAACCCTTAGTTTTGCCTTTAGTATCATAGGCATCGCAGATAATATGGTACCTGTCCTGGTCTGAATCGTTGCGAATCTGGTGCCAATTATTAACCCAGACTATATAGGCTTTGCCTGCTTGCATATGTAAATGCTGCCCATCTGAAATAAAAACGCACTTAGGATTGGTAATTAAAGGAATATGGATTCTAGCCATATATTCGTCTCCATCGGCATCTTTATGCACTAAGGACTTAGCCCCAGCCTTTAAGCAGGTAACTCTTACTCTTCTAGGGTAAAACCCTAAGTCTTCTAGCTGATTTACTATGTACGCAAATTCTCCCACACATGCTTGGGTAGGGTTCTTATGCTCCATAGAGTGCGCAATATCGAAGAATTTAAGTGCTTTAAAGTTATTATCGTTTTGTGGAAAGTAGATTTCCATTGCTTCTCCGTGGTCATTCTGGAAAAAATCCCAACCATCTCGCCAATCACCAGTACGGGAAGTAATAGACCAGCCGCCAAAACCATGATAAGCCGGTGTTTCATATTCTTCTCCTTGAATAATCTGTTTACCTAAAGGAAATACATGGTGCTTTAAATTAAATAAAAGACGACTATGGTCAATATTTAGGCAGTCAAGCTCTTCATAAAACATTATAGGTTCCCCGTTTCATGTAACATTTGCTTTACTTCTTCATAGGTATGCTTGTCTGTACAGACACTAATAGCTAATCTTTCTTTAATTGGAAAGACTGGAACCACTGCATGAATTTGGGTAACGTCTAATAACCAAGCATCCCCGGGCTGGGCAATAAAGTTGCCAATACAAATTAAATCTTTTTTGTTATACACTTTTCCATTAGTTTGGTTTGGTACTTGGTAACTTTCTGTTTCTTTAAACGGCCTATAAAACTTGGTAATGCATAGCTCTGGTTTAATGTAAAAATTAATAGTGCATTTAATTTCGCTATCAGTATGCGGTGGAACAGCATCATTAATTTTCATAAGGGACACAGTAAAATCTTGTCTATATTTCATTGGTAAGGTGTATAAAACCCCTCCTTTTTTAATCTCAATATGGTTATAGCTAATCATGCCACCATAGGAAATTTGTTCATCAAGCTCGTTATAGTCAAGGTTACAAAACTTTTGGTTTAGACGTTCAAACATTGATATTCCTTGATTTTAAGCATGTCATTGCACCAGCTTTTAAGAACCAAAGCATTAGGGGCATTTGGGTCTATTACGGTTGTTATATCCGTTGAGATTGAAATACGCAAGTCATTACTTTTATTAACTTCAATGTAATGTAAAACATATGCAGGGAAAAATACTAGTTTGCCAGTTACTGGC
>Ga0316224_1003696_pt1 | contig 12269 bp, 11 predicted proteins | sample TBH18013metaG_FD_206254 | JGI IMG/M metagenome (GOLD analysis project Ga0316224, IMG submission 206254) | Freshwater microbial communities from Trout Bog Lake, Wisconsin, USA - TBH18013 | ecosystem: Environmental > Aquatic > Freshwater > Lake > Hypolimnion/Profundal zone | place: USA: Wisconsin...
ATCCGCGAATGAACAATAGTGAAGAAGGCTCAGGTGAAGTAAGTGCCGATAATTATTATTTGAGTTATGCTGATTGGAGCACACTTGCCGATAATTATAGAGCCATGTATAAATGGGATTCTGCTTATGTATATGCAAGTACGGGAAATGATTGGTCGTATATGTATATTATCGTTAACCAATCGAATACAGTTTTATATTATTCGGGTACTGTTAGCAGAAGCAATAACGATCAGGCAAATTTTAATAATGTGCTTGGGCAGGCTTATTATTTAAGAGGTAAAGCATTTTTAGAGTTGGCATCACTATTTACGGTAGCATATGATGCAAGTACTTCAAAAAATGATTTAGGCATTCCGTTAAGATTAAATCCCGATTTTAATACACCCTCTGTAAGGGCAAATGCAGAAGATACTTATCAGCAAATTATCAGTGATTTAAAAAATGCAATAGCCTTATTACCTGTTACACAAATACATGTGATGCGGCCAAGTAAAGCAGCAGCGTACGGGTTAATGGCCAGAACATTATTGTATATGCGTAAATACAGTGAGGCAGGTTTATTTGCAGACAGTTGTTTACAATTGTACAATAAACTGATTGATTATAATACCTTAAGTGTAACTGCAACTTATCCTGTTCCACAATTTAATGCAGAAGTTATTTGTGAGGGTATGATACCTATACCTTCGCCCTTATATACTATTGCAAAAGTTGATTCTAATTTATATGCTTCATATTCTAACAACGATTTGCGCAAATCCATTTTCTTTAAAACCAACACTGATGGCACACATACTTTTAAAGGAAGTTATGAAGGCGGCGGAAATTTAAACAGCAGTATAAGTGTTGATGAAATGTATTTAATACGAGCGGAATGTTTTGCAAGAACAAATAATATTAATGCAGCCATGAATGATTTGAATACTTTGACAATTAAGCGATGGAAAACAGGAACGTATACCAATTATACGGCTAATGATACTGCAGATGCTTTGAATAAAATTTTGACAGAAAGAAGAAAAGAGTTGTTGATGCGCAGTTTAAGATGGATGGATATAAAACGATTAAATAAAGAAGGTGCGAATATTATATTGAATCGTGTACTTAATGGTGTTACTTATACTTTACTGCCGAATGATTTAAGATATGCATTGGCAATACCAGAAAATATTATTGCTCAAACCGGGATACCTCAAAATCCCAGATAAAGAAGGTTTATTTCTCGATGCTATGTTTTAACTAAAGCGGCAGGTTTACCTGCCGCTTGTTTTAATACAGCTACTTAATTTTTTGTTGCAACAGCATTGGCTAAAATATAGCTTGCGTCATGCTCCTCTAAATACTGTTCTAAAGTTTCTCCTTCGGGTACATTGATGATACAAGGTAAATTACTGCCAACACAATTGGGATCTTGAGTTCCCCTTTTCTCATACATTGCAGCGTTATTTACATCATTAACACTTGTACCTGTAAATACATATTCTGTTCCATCTGTCTTTTTCACCGCATGTTTTTTTACCGGTGTAAAGGCAAATACCAATGCAATGGCTGCCATAATGGTAAAGCCGCTCAATAACCATTTTATTTTTTTCATAATTGATGTATGCTTTTACAATCTTGAAAAGCAATAAAAGCTTTTAATGAAAAATAATGCCTACTCTTTGTTCAGGTTTTCGGCTTCGCCTGATTGCGCAATACATTTTATATGCAGGGATAATTTTTTAATACTGCAACCTACCAATCGTATAAAACCTGTACAAGCGTATTATTACATGTATTTTTTACGGTAATAAATACCTGATCGCTTAAACAAGCGGCAGCAGAAAAAAAGTTGCTTAATATATGGTAGTATTAAACAATTTATTTATTTTTATTATTGATTGCAGGCAGTAATTGATTAGGTATAAATACGCAGTAAAAATGCGTAATGACGGTATGTTTTTTTAAAGGAATTTGCAGTATTAAATTATTTTACAATGAATACGTATCAGTTACCAACAAACGACAGCCATTTTATTACACCCGATGAGGCAATTACCATGATAGGCGTTTACCGCGATATGCGGGAGCAATTATTAAAACCGGAATACAGCGGGCAAAACATTTTATGTAATAGTGAAACATTTACTGTTGCAGATGTTCAGGCTGTATTAAACCAGCCCGGTTGTAAGGGCCTGCGTATTTATTATGGCATGAAACCGGACCTTACCATTCATGCCATATTGGTAGCTACGGATGCAACGGGTAAAGACCTGGTTAAAAAAAATAAAACCAATGGTGATGAGGATGATTTGATTTTAGAAGAAGGCAAAAGATGCCCGCCGCAATGTTCTGATGATGATTTATTGAATGGTTAAATGAGCTATACCCTTATAGATATACTTAGTTACAGCATAGTGCCCTCGGTATGCATTTGCCTGCTCAGATATCAAAGGATTGCAAGGGCATACAAACCATTTGTATGGTTAGTATGTTTGGCCTTACTGAACGAAACGGTAAGTACAGTATTAATTCATTACCATATAAGCAATGCAGTAAACAACAATTGTTTTGTATTGGCAGAATGGTGGTTGTTTATTGTATTGTTTATTCGTTGGCATCGGTACAACAGAAAAAAAACAATGTATGTAATTATTGGTTGCATTTTAACAGCTGTATGGGTGTACGAAAATTTTTATAAAAGCAATATCGTACAGTTTAATAGCGTATTCAGAATTTTTTATTCGTTTGCATTGGTGTTTTTTGCAATTGATCAGGTAAATGCATTGATTGTGCTGGAAAGGAAAGATATATTGCTGAATGCCCGTTTTTTAATTTGTGTAAGCATCATTATTTATTTCTGTTATAAAGCCATTGTAGAAATATGGTATGCATTGCATTTGCATAGCAGTGTACAATTTGAGCAAGTGCTTTTTTTAATTCCGGTTTTTGTAAATGTATTATGTAACAGCATCTATATTATAGCAAGTGTATGCCTGCCGGTGAAACAAAAGTTTTCGTTGCCTTACTGATTGCAGTTGGTATTGTTGCAGTGTTTTTATTATTTTTTGTAATAACCATTGTAAGTTATCAGCGAAAGCACAGGTTATTATATCAGCAAAAAATAGCTGCAGAAATACAAACATTAGAGCGAGAAAGAAAAAAAATTGCAGCTGATTTGCATGATGATATAGGCCCTTTATTGTCACTGATTAAATTACAAATGACAAGCGTGTTTCCGGAGGGCAGTAATGAGCAACAGATTTTTGAAAATGCCGGCAAACACATAGATTATGTATTACACAGGATACGAACACTGAATCATATGTTATTACCGCATGCATTAATGCAAAAAGGTTTATTGCAAACCTTGCAGGAATACATACAGCAGATTAATAAAGCCGGCACTTTATATGTTTCCTTAACCCTGCCGCAAGAACAAATGATGTTTAAAAAAGACCAGGAAATAGCCTTGTTTAGAATTATGCAGGAGATTGTTACCAATACAGTAAAACACAGCAAAGCAAAACATATTGGTATTAGTTTTAAAAAAGAGCAAAAATATATTTCAATTATCATGATAGATGATGGCATTGGTTTTAATAAACTGCAAGTGCTTGGTAACACCCCGGGGAGCGGGATAAGAAATATTGTGAGCAGGGTTGAATTATTGAATGGTGATTTATTTCTGGAGAGTATGCCCGGAAAGGGTGTTGAATATGAAATAAAAATTCCGATAATACATGAATAAAGCGCCCGTTAAAGTTTTGATAGCCGATGATCATGCTATTTTCAGAATGGGATTAAAAGATGTATTGCGTTTAGAAAAAAGCATTGATGTAAAAGGAGAAGCTGATAATGGCCAAACCTTAATTGCATTGGCAAAAAAAGTAGAACCTGATATTGTATTGATGGATATTATAATGCCTGAAATGAATGGTATTGAAGCAACACAAATATTGCGTAAAGAAATACCCGGGGCAAAGATTATTGGATTAACCATGTATGATGAAGAGCATTTATTAATGGATATGCTTGAAGCAGGTGCATTGGGTTATTTGCTTAAGAATACCAACCGTAAAGAGTTAATGGAAGCCATAGATAGCGTATTGCAGCACAGGCCCTATTTCTGTAAAGAGATTACCGAAAAACTTACACGCGTAATTACACAAACTACTAATAAGCCTTTTGATAAAGTACCCCCTTCTGTTTTTTCAGACAGAGAAAAAGAGATTATGCAGCTGATTTGTAATGAATTTACTACTAAAGAAATTGCACATCAGTTAAAATTGAGTAATCGTACCGTTGATGGTCACCGGCTACGGATAATGGATAAAATTGGTGCTAAAAGTATTGCCGGTATTATCACTTATGCTATCAGTACAGGTATTTACAACATAAGAAAAAATAATAGGGCTAAATAGTAACTATGACATATCCATTGGCAAAGTTCGACGAACTGGTTGCTGCATTGCTTGCATTTAAAATGCAGGAGGCAGAACTATCTTCCGAAACATTGAAAAATTTGTATGCTTTATTACAGCAAACTGCTGATGAAGCTGAGCATGTTAGGGCTGGATTATTGCAGGAGATAATGGGCATTCGCAAAAAGAAAGCGCTTACTTTATTTATACAAAATTTTCAAACTGCTTGCGTTGCTATTGCCGATAAAATGTATGTACACCTGTACACCATGCAAAGCTTATCTATTGATAAAAACACCGCCGGAGAAATAGTGCACTATTATAAGGCTATATTAGAAAAAGTAGATGACATACTTTATTTTATAGAAATACATTTTACCAAATATTTTGACAGGATGCAAAAATTACCTGTACATTATTATATCCGGTGGCGCCAGAAAATATATCATGCATTGGCTGCACTGAAACCCTCGATGCATTTACGTTTTAAAGATATTTTACTGGTTGAAACAGCGCTTCAGCCATTTGAGCAATTTATTCAACCATTGGAAGGGAAAGATTTTTGTTATCATGATCTGATCTATTTAAAAAACCTCTTGCCTGCCTTGCAACAACAAATACAAAATGAGGATACATCAGATGATATGTTTGATGTATTAACACGGTGTTTGTTAACCATGGATTTTAACAGCAGCCATTTTATAAACCATTGCATGGAGAAATGGAAAAAGAAAATTGCAGAAAGCGATGACAAAAATGAGCAGATAACCCATTGGTTTATTTGTAAAAAAAACCTCTGTCAAATTTCTGTACAGCCGCACCTTAAATTGATGGTAACAAAAGATTCGGCAATTAAAATACTCGGCAATTATATTAATGAAGAGATACAAATTTTACAAAGTGAAAATAGCAACGAACTCCGGGATACTTCCGTTCAGCATCAGCCGGAGCATAAAATTTTTCATTTCACTTTACCCGTTTCCCAAATTGCTATTTTGTTAAGGCTACTGGTAGAAGCGGGTTTTATTAAAGCGCAAAATCAAACCGATTTTTTGAAAAGAGTTGCAATGGTTATACAAACCGACAAAACCTCAATGGTATCGGCAGAAAGTTTACGCAACAAATACTATGCTCCTGAAAGAAACCAGTTACTTTCTGTAAAAGACCTTTTATTTAACTTAATCAAGTTTATGAAAAGGTTGGAATAAGCGATTAACGGCTCATTATTTTTTATTACTACTTACGCTTGATTATCAAAACTTTAGCAGGGGTTGCGTTACCTCTGTTACCCAAAATGCCTGTTGCCGCAAAATACTTTTGTTAAGAATTCAAAACAAAGCGATCGGTTGTAATGAATTCCGGAAACATTAATTTTTTTAACCAAAAATTTTTTTATGGCAAAACAAACAGGTATTATTCCTATTAAAGGAACCATCGGTAACATCACTTTCTTTAAATCTAAAGATGGTGATATGGTAAGAAAAAAGGGAAGCATCAGTGCTTCTGCTATTGCCAACAGTCCTGCATTTCAAAGAACCAGAGAGAACAATGCAGAGTTTGGAAGGGCGGGTAAAGCAAGCAAAGTATTGCGCACAGCATTGAATACATTGTTGCAACAATGCAGTGATCACAGAATGGTAAGCCGCTTAACAACAGCTATGCTTAAAGTAATACAGGCAGATGCCACCAGTGCCAGAGGTTTGCGCAATGTAATTGATGGGGAAGCCGCTTTATTAACGGGCTTTGATTTTAATATTAATGCTGTATTGAGCAGTTGTTTAACAACAATTTATACGGCTGCCATTAACCGTGTAACCGGTGAACTTACCGTAAATATTCCTGCATTCAAACCCAGAAAGAGTATCAAGGCCCCTGCAGGGGCAACCCATTTTAAGATCATCAGCGGTGGTACTGCTATTGATTTTGAGAATGGCTTTTTTGAAACAGATACTAAAGAAACTGATTATCTGCCTTGGAATGCAGCAGATACAGCCATCATCAATTTAGCCAATACGGTTACAGCTAACAGTACGCATCCATTGTTTTTGGTTTTGGGTGTTGAGTTCTTTCAACAAATCAATGGCCAGCAATACCCTTTAAACAATGGCAGTTTTAATGCTTTGGCGATTGTGAAAGTGGATACGGGGGTATAAGGAGTAAACTTTAGCCATTAGTTGTTAGGGTGCAAGTAGAAACTAAACGTGCTGTAAGGCTGAGGAAAACGAAGCCTGGTTTCTGTTTATCTGTCAATCAGCAGGCAAGACTACCGAAGGAATGGGAGCGGGTTTTAGTTCTCCTTCCGGGAACCTCAAAGCGACAGCACGTTTTATTATTCGGCTACCAATATTAAACTTTTAAACATGAAACTTTTATTAATAAGAACCTATCATCCCAACGGAACAAACGGAGCGTTGCAATTAAACAATGAGCATCTCTGTTATACAATCGAGTTACCCTGGAAGGATAATCAACACAATATTTCCTGCATACCTGAAGGAACTTATGCATTACAAAAAAGATGTGATGAACATTTTGGTTGGCATTTACAAGTAATGCATGTACCGGGGAGAGATTTAATATTAATTCATCCTGCCAACGATGCCATGAAAGAATTGAAAGGATGTATTGCACCGGTAACCATATTAACCGGTGATGGGAAAGGCGATAGTTCAAAAGCCATGTTTACAAAGTTGAAGATGATCTTATTTCCTGTTTTGAGCAGGGGCGAGGAAGTAATAGTATCCATTCAAAAAAACAAGTTAACATAAAAGTTCCATACTAAAGGGCGAGAGATACAAAGCACACACAGCCTTTACTTGGTTATAATCTTTGGCGCTTTGTGTGAAACAATTCATCAATTAAAATTTATTAAAATGAACCTGATAAAAAGAGCACAATCTCCTACCCCCGGTTTTTTTAAAAAATTAAGAAACATCGGTTTGGTATTAGCAGCAGTAAGTACAGCCATTATTACAGCACCGGTGGTTTTACCTGCGGCAGTAATAACCATTGCAGGTTATTTTGCAGTGGCAGGCTCTGTTATTGGTGCAGTGAGCCAATTAACCACTTCAGATAACAGTAAAGGAGGTACAGATGGATAGCGGAACAAAAGCAGGAACCATTGGCGGAACGCTTTTAACGATACTGATGAATATTACCAAGGAAGATATATTAAAAACATCGGTATTGGCGTCCATTGGTGCAATTGTTAGTTTTGGTATATCGTTATTACTTAAATATTGCATTAAGCTGCTAAAAAAATAGGGTAGGGTACAAAAAAGCCTCAATGAAAATTGAGGCTTTTATAAGTAATATCTATTAAATATAACTTTTAAAATCCGGGATCTCCATCCAGGCCTTCATCAAAATCTCCGGTATTCATTTTACTGCCCTGTACAAAGAATTTGCCACCTTCTGGTGGCGCCCCCGGAACAGGCGATGGGCCAACCGGTTTCCAATTACCGCCACCCATTAATCCGTTAATGCCATTATCGCCACTCCATTCTTCAAATTTCTGAATATGCAATAATGCTTTTAGTTTAATATTATCCAATGCCCCGTTACGGTGCTTGGCAATTTTAATATGCGTTTCGCCTTGTGTACTTTCTCCGTGTTCGTTTTGAAAGTTCTCATAATATTCCGGACGATAAATAAACATTACCATATCCGCATCTTGTTCAATGGCACCGGACTCACGTAAATCACTCAATTGGGGCATTTTACTTTCTTTTCTTGTTTCCACAGCACGGCTTAATTGCGATAATGCAATGATGGGAATATTCAATTCTTTTGCCAATGCTTTTAAATTACGGGAGATATTACTGATCTCTTGTTCCCGGTTGCTGCCCCTGTCTCCGGTTCCGCTCATCAATTGCAAATAATCTATGATAATTAAACCAACATTGTGTTTATTCACCAATCTTCTTGCTTTGGCACGAAATTCAAAAATGTTTAATGCAGCAGTATCATCAATGTACAATGGCGCGGTTTCTAATTTTTTGATGCCTTTTGTATGAAGTTGTTGATATTCGTAATCCTCTAATTTACCACGTGAAATTTTTTCCAGCATAATTTCACTTTCTGCACTTAAAATACGTTGTACCAGTTGTGATGCACTCATTTCCAGGCTAAAAAATCCAACAGCTGTTGGTTTTACAGGGTTTAATGCGGCATTCCTGGCCAAATTCAATGCAAATGCGGTTTTACCAACGGAAGGCCTTGCAGCCAGAATAATTAAATCGGTTGGCTGCCATCCGTAAGTAATTCTGTCTAATGAAGCAAAACCACTGGTTACGCCGGAAATATCATCTTCTTGTTGGCGCAAATGATCAATTCTTGTAATGGCTTTTGCCAATACATTCCCGATATCTTCAAAATTTTTCTTTAAATAATTATTGGTGATATTGAACATTTTTGTTTCGCTGTCATCTAATAAATCAAAAACATCGGTACTGTCTTCATATGCATCGCCGATAATTTCTCCGCTGATGCGAATCAATTCCCGTTGAATGAATTTTTGTAAAATAATTCTTGCATGTGCATCAATATTGGCAGTACTTACAACAGCGTTGGTTAATTTGGTAACATAGTACGGACCGCCAACTGCATCTAATTGTTCTTTGCGTTTTAATTCTTCAACAACGGTTAAAATATCAATAGGAATACCCCGTTGCTGCATATCCATCATCGCACGAAAAATAGTTTGGTGCGATTCAACATAAAAACATTCGGGTTTTAAATTGGTATCAACTAAACTGTCAAAAGCACTTTTTTCTAACATAATGGCACCCAGTACCGCTTCTTCTAATTCTTTAGCTTGCGGCGGCACTTTACCATACACCATGGTAGAAAGATCAATGCTGCTTTTTCTTCTTTTCCTGTCTTTATTTACATTGGTAAATTCCATTCCATTTAATACTAAGGGTTAGCAAAACTTGTATCGTCATCTTATTCAACAGCACTTTTTCTGTATTAAGAAATTGTTACGTAATGAATAAGGAGAGCGAATATAAGTGCATTCAAACCAAGAAACTTTTTTTTCTTTTCTTTTAATTTATGCTCATCCGATGCACAGTTAATTCACAAATAAACATTTAATCAACACGGTTTTTATAGTTATACAGTTGCTTATTCATAAAATAAATCTGCTTATCCACAATGTAAGAATTATTCATGTTCTTTTCACAAAATAAAGTGCTAAAAGAAAAACGGAAAAAAACTTCGCAGTAACAATATTAATGCGTAATTGAGGAAGCTGATTTTAATGGTATTTTTTGATGAACGGGAGAATAATTAATGTTATTTCCGGTTAAAACTATTTGCCTCTTGCTGCCTGAAAAATGAATACAGCAAAGCTTTTTAACGATATTGCTTAAAGAATTAAAGTATCCGTTTCTTTTAAAAACTGAATTCATTTTTGCATCAATTATATTTGCAACACAATAAGCAAGAGAAAACATGACGATCAGTTACAATTGGTTAAGTGAATATTTGCCGGAAATGATAGAACCGGAAAGGCTTTCTAAGATTCTTACTTCTATTGGTTTGGAAGTAGAAAGTTTGGAAAAATATGAAAGCATTAAAGGTGGTTTGGAAGGATTGGTGATTGGAGAAGTAATGTCATGTGAACAACATCCTAATGCAGACAAATTAAAAGTAACAAAAGTAAATGTTGGCGAACCGGAATTATTGCAAATTGTTTGCGGTGCGAATAATGTGGCAGTAAAACAAAAAGTAGTTGTTGCAAAAGTGGGTGTAACCATTTACCCTGCAAATGGTGAGCCCATTACCATGAAAGTGGCAAAGATTCGAGGTGAGGAAAGTTTTGGAATGATTTGCGCACAAGATGAAATCGGCATCGGAACAGATCATGCAGGCATTATTGTTTTGCCTGAAGATGTAGTGGCGGGAGAAGCAGCATCCCATTATTTTAAGCCTTATCAGGATTGGATCTATGAAATTGGATTAACACCTAATAGGATGGATGCGATGAGTCATTTAGGAGTGGCAAAAGATGTATGTGCTTATTTAACACATCACCACAAAAAAGAAATCCGTGTTAAATCTCCTTTTAGCAATCAATTCAAATCAGATAACAATAGCTTGCCTGTTCAGGTGACCGTTGAAAATGAAGAAGCTTGTCCGCGTTATTCAGGTGTCAGCATTGCCAATGTAACTGTTAAGGAATCTCCGCAATGGTTGAAAGATAAATTAACGGCTATCGGACAAAGACCGATAAATAATATTGTTGACATTACTAATTATATTTTGCACGAAACCGGTCAGCCTTTGCATGCATTTGATGCCGATGAAATAAAAGGCCAGCAAATTTTGGTAAAAAATTTACCCGAAGGCACAACATTTGTTTCATTGGATGGAAAAGAAAGAAAATTAAAAAATAGTGATTTGATGATCTGCAATGGCGAAAATGAACCCATGTGTATTGGTGGTGTATTCGGCGGATTAAAAAGTGGTGTTTCATTAAACACAAAAAATATATTTTTAGAAAGCGCTTGCTTTGATGCGGTCACCATTCGTAAAACTTCTGTGCAGCATGCGTTAAGAACAGATGCTGCCACACGTTTTGAAAAAGGAGTGGATATTTCTAATACGCTGAATGTGTTAAAAAGAGCAGCATTATTAATTAAAGAAATTGCAGGCGGAGCCATTGCCGGCGATATAGTAGATGTATATCCCAAACCCAAAATAAAAACTGAATTAGCGATAAAATATCATTACCTGAAAAAATTAAGCGGCAAAAATTATCATCAGGATGCTATTACAAGAATCCTTACTGCACTTGGGTTTGAGATTATTCAGGAAGGAATGGATGAAATAAGAGTAAGTGTTCCTTTCAGCAAACCGGATATTGGTTTGCCGGCAGATATTGTAGAAGAAATTATCAGAATTGATGGGTTGGATAATATTGACATTCCCACATCGATCACCATTTCACCGGCAATAGAAACATTGGGCTTAAAAGAAACATTGAAAGAAAAATTAGCTAATTATTTAGCAGGAAGGGGGTTCAATGAAATATTTACCAACTCTATCACCAACAGTAAATATTTTAACGAAGAAGTATTGCAAACAACGGTAAAGATGATGAATAATTTAAGTGCCGATTTAGATGTGTTGCGCCCTTCCATGTTAGAAACCGGATTAGAATGTATTGCCTATAATATTAATCGGAAAAATAATCATCTTTTATTTTTTGAATTCGGCAAAGTGTATTCAACCGGTAAAATTGGTGAATACCATGAGCAGGAGCATCTTTCATTATACATCACCGGTTCAGGCAATGAAGATCATTGGAAAGAAAAAAGCAAACCATATGATTTTTATTCAGCCAAAGGAATGGCCAAAGCATTATTGTTATTAAGCGGATTGGATGAAATTCATTTTATAAAAAATGAAGCCTCATCTGAAAGCATAGATGTGTATTCAGGGAAACATAAAATTGGTTTATTGAAGGAAGTTGCAAAAAAACAATTGCTTGCTTTTGACATTAAGCAACCGGTTTATTTTATTGATTTGAATTATGATGCTTTGGTGAAGTTGGTTCAAAAACAAAAGATTGTTTATAAAGAAGTAGCGAAATTTCCTGCGGTACAAAGAGACCTGGCGTTGGTGGTTGATAGAAGCACTACTTATGAAATGCTGGAAAATGTGGTGAAGAAAACAAAATCAGCTAAGTTGCAAACAGTTCGATTGTTTGATGTTTTTGAAAGTGATAAGATCGGCATTAATAAAAAATCTATGGCGTTGAATTTTACTTTTTTAGATGAAGAAAAAACAATGACTGATAAAGATATTGATGCAATGATGAATAAATTGATTCAGGGTTTTGAAAAAGAACTATCA
>Ga0316224_1003697_pt1 | contig 12265 bp, 12 predicted proteins | sample TBH18013metaG_FD_206254 | JGI IMG/M metagenome (GOLD analysis project Ga0316224, IMG submission 206254) | Freshwater microbial communities from Trout Bog Lake, Wisconsin, USA - TBH18013 | ecosystem: Environmental > Aquatic > Freshwater > Lake > Hypolimnion/Profundal zone | place: USA: Wisconsin...
TAGGAGAGTGATGCGCTTCGCCAACACCTTTGCCACCCTTCTGGTCGCCGCTGCTTTTTCCCTGGCCGGCACCGTCCTGCACGCTCAGGCAACCTCAGGTCCCATCCAGAGCACCAACGGAACCTACATCCAGATCGACCCTCTCGCGGGCGTCCGTTACGATAACCGCTTCGACTTTTCCGTCGGTCTGGCTTCCGGCCACATCCACGCCGGTCCCAACCTGCGCGAGGGCGCTGACCTCGGCGGCCTCGACCTCTCCGGTTCCTACTGGCTCACCAAGCACTTCGGTCTCGAAGGCTCTGCCCGCGGCTACCTCGGCACCAGCGCCACCGCTCCCAATCCCGACCACCTCAGCGGTCTCTTCGTCGCCCAGTACATGTTCCTCGCCGGCCCCGAGTACCAGTGGATTCACAACAAGCACGCCTCCGTCGTCCTCCACGCACTCGCAGGCGGCGCTTACGGCGACTTCAACACCGACCTCCGCGGCAACACCCCCGGCCCCTCGGGCCCCGCTGGCTTCTACACCAATCAGACCGCTCTCGGCGGCGCAATCGGCGGTCACCTCGACCTCAACCGCTCCGCCCACTGGGCCTTCCGCGTCACCCCGGATGCACTCCTCACCGGCTACGACGGCACCACCGGCTACCCCCACACCCAGTGGAACTTCGGTATCTCCGTCGGAGTTCAGTACAAGTTCAAGTCCAAGCGCTAATTCCGCTCGAACTAAAACACGAAGGGGGACTCATTCCGAGTCCCCCTTCTGCTTTTGCCTGGAATCTCCAGCCCCTACCGCACCGCCGGCGTCAAATACTCCGGCCCTACCGGATCCGTCACACACTCCGCAACAATCCGGTCAATCTCCGCCATCGCCGCCTGGTCCAGCTTCCAACCCACCACTCCGGCCACCGCATCCAGTTGCTCCGGCCGCTTCGCCCCCCAAAGCGCCACGCTCACTCCCCGCCGGTCTAGCACCCACCGCGCCGCCAGCTCAATCACGCTCGTTCCGTACCGCCGCGCCGCCAACTCCTTCAGCCGCTCCACCGCCGCTAGATACTGCCCGTACCTCGGCTGCTGAAACTTCGGGTCCTCCCGCCGCACATCCCCATCCGCAAACTCCGTATCCGCCCGCAGCCGCCCTCCCAACAGGCTCCGGCAAAGCGAACTGTACGTCAGCACCGCCACCCCATGCGCCTCGCACCACGGCAGCACATCGGCATCAATCTCCCGCTCAAACAGGTTGTACGGCGGCTGATTTGAGGCCAGCGGCGTCACTCGCGCAAATGCCTCCATCTGCGCCACGTTGTAGTTGCTCACACCCACTGCGCCCACCTTGCCGGCCTTCACAAACTCCCCCAGCACCCCCGCCGTTTCCTCCACCGGCACCGTCGTATCCGGCCAATGCACCTGGTACAGGTCAATAAAATCCGTCCCCAGCCGTCGCAGACTCTCCTCCAGTTCCATCCGCAACCGCTCCGGCCTGCTGTCCGCGTAGCACCCCGTGTCCCCCGGCGTCAGCTCCCAGTTCAGCCCCGCCTTGGTGGCAATATAAAACGCCTCCCGGCTGCCAAACTCCCGCATCGCCCGGCCCACAATCTCTTCCGCGCGTCCATGCCCGTAGATCGGCGCCGTATCAATCAGGTTGATGCCCCGCTCCACGGCACCAATACAGGTGGAAATCGCCTCCGCATCCGTCACCACTCCCCACTCTGACCCGCCAATCGCCCAGGTTCCCAAGCCCACCCGCGAAACCCGCCTGCCTGCAATCTCCGTATATTCCATGCCCACAGCATACCCCACCTTCCCACCGCTCCCATGTACTCTAAAAGCGATGCCACCCCGCGCGCTCCTCCAAATCGTCCCCGGCTTCCGTCCTACTGTCGACGGCCTCGGCGACTTCGCCTGGAACCTCGCCCAGGGCCTCTTCGCGCAGCACGGCGTCCGCACCCACTTCCTCGTCTACCGCACCCCCAAATCCCCCCTGGACCCCGCAGCCCTCGCCCCTCACACCGCCAGCTACCTTCCCGTCGCCGAGCCGTCCGCCCTCCTCGCAGAAGTTGACCGCCTACTCCAACTCGGCGAAATCTCCTCCGCCCTTCTTCACTGGGGACCATACTCCTACACCAGCAACGGCCTGCCCCTCGCCTTCACCCCCACCGTCGAGCAGATTTCCCAGCGCCTGCCCTTGGCCAGCTTCCTCCACGAAACCTACGCCTTCGGCCCACCCTGGAAAAAAGCCTTCTGGACCCGTCGCAACCAGCGCCAGGCCCTTGGCCGGGTTCTCAACACATCCCGCGTCGCTTTCTACTCCTGCGATCTCTACGGCCGCATGATCAGCGCTCTCAACCGCAATCAGGTCCCGGTCCATCGCGTTCTGATTTTTTCCAATATCGGCGAGCTCGCCACCCCCGCCCCCCTCGCCGCCCGCAAGCCCCACCTCGCCGTCTTCGGCCAGGGCGCAACCCGCGCCATCCTCTATCGCGAGCAGCACGCCGCCCTCGCCCAGGCCTGCACGCTCCTCGGCATCGATACCATCCTCGACATTGGCTCCAGCTACCCAGGCAATCGCCCCACCCAGGTCGGCCCCGCCCGCGTCCAGGCACTCGGCTATCTCACTGACACCGAACTCAGCGCCGTCCTCGCAGACTGCCGCGCCGGCATCATCGCCTACTGGCCTGAAAAATGGGAGAAATCCGGCGTCCTCGGTGCCTACGCAGCCCACGGAATGGTCCCCGTTATGGCCGCCCGCAATCCCTGGCACGGGCCCAAACCAGCCATCCGGCCCTTCCTGCTGGCGGAAGAACTCCCCGCACTTGCCGGCGCCGAAGGCTCAATTCCCCCCGAAACGCTGCAAACCGCGGCAGACAAGGCGCATCGCTTTTATCAGCAACACCAGTCCCTCGCCGCCGCGGTCCGTACCGTCTCGGCCGCCCTGGATTCCCTCAATCGCTAGAACCCAGGCCATTCGGCTCAACTAAACCAGCTCGTGGCCGGCAAACCAGTACCCAATCTCAAACGCAGCCGTCTCCGGCGCATCCGATCCATGGATTGCATTCTCTTCAATCGAGCCCGCAAACTGCTTGCGAATCGTCCCCTCGGCCGCATTCGCCGGGTTCGTCGCACCCATCAGCGTGCGCAAATCCACAATCGCGTTCTCCTTCTCCAGAACCAGCAGCACAATCGGCCCTGAAGACATGAACGTCGTCAGCGAATCAAAGAAGGGCCGCGCCGCATGAACCGCATAGAAGCCTTCTGCCTGCTTCTTCGAAATCGACTGCTTCTTGATCGAAACAATCTGGAAACCAGCCTTGGCAATCTCCGCCAGAATGGCGCCGGTAAAGCCCTTGCGAACCGCGTCGGGCTTGATGATGCTGAATGTACGCTGTGACACTGGATAGCTCCTCGGGGTTAGTCAACCTCGGCTCCTCTATTGTAATTGGCTCAAATCTCTCTCCCCATCCCTCTTTCAGCCCCGTCGCCCGTCTGCTAAAGTCATCTCCATGATTTCGCGCCGCCATTCTCTCTGTACTCTGGCTTTTGCCGCCGCTTTCAGCCTCATCTCCGGTCCCCTCGCAAGCGCCCAGCAGACCGCTCCAGCCCACCCCCTCCGCGTCTTTGATACCTCCCTCATCGACACTACAGTCCCCGCCTGCGAAAACTTCTACAAGTTCTCCTGCGACGGTTGGTTCGCCCGCAACCCCCTCCCCGCCGACCAAACCTCCTACGGCCGCTTCACGGAACTCTTCGAGCTCAACCGCCAGCATCTCCGCGAAATCCTCGAAGCCTCCGCCGCCGGCGGTGCCACCCGCACCCCCAACGAGCAGAAAATCGGCGACGAATACGCCAGTTGCATGGACACAGCCGCCATCGACAAGCTCGGCATCGCCCCCCTCCAGCCCGAGCTCGATCGCATCGCCGCTCTCCAGTCCAAGGCCGACCTGCCCGCTCTCCTCGGCCACCTCCAGGTCATCGGCGTCGGCGCATTCTTCTCCGTCCGCTCTGACCAGGACCTTGCCGACTCCACCTCCGTCATAACCAGCTTCGATTCCGGCGGCCTCGGCCTCCCCGAGCGCGACTACTACACCCGCACCGACGCCAAGTCCGTCGAGCAGCGCAACCAGTACCTCGCCCACGTCGCCAAAATCCTCTCGCTCGCCGGCGAGCCCGATGCCCAGGCTGCCGCTGACGCCAAAACCATTCTCCAGATCGAAACCACCCTCGCTGAGGCCACCCTCACCCGCGTCGAAATGCGCGACCCCCAGAACCTCAACCACCCCTCCGACATCGCCACCCTCACCTCTCAACTCACCCACGTCAACCTCACCCCCTACTTGGCCGCCCTGCACGCCCCCGCCGCCGGAAAGATCAACAACTCTGAGCCCAAATTCATGGCCGGCGTCAACACCCTCATCGATGCCACCCCCCTCGACGCCATCAAGACCTACCTCCGCTGGCATCTCCTCCACGCCTTCGCTGCCGGTAGCCTCCCCGAATCCTTCGACCACGAGAACTGGAACTTCTACTCCCACATCCTCCGCGGAGCTGAAAAGCAGGAAGACCGCTGGAAGACCTGCACCAGCCGCATCGACCGCGAAATGGGCGAAGCCCTCGGCCAGGTCTACGTCGCCAAATACTTCCCGCCCGAAGACAAACAGCGCACCCTCGACATGACCCTCGCCATCGAGCGCGCCATGGAAAAGGACATCGATTCGCTCGACTGGATGAGCCCGGAAACCAAAGTTAAAGCCAAAGAGAAACTCCACGGTGTCGTCAACCGCATCGGCTACCCCAATCACTGGCGCGACTACTCCTCCCTCGAAATCCGCCGCGGCGACCTCCTCGGCAACCGCGAACGCTACGCCGCCTTTAACCACGCCCGCGATATCGCCAAGATCGGCAAGCCCGTTGACCGCGATGACTGGTACATGTCTCCCCCCACCGTCAACGCCTACTACGACCCTCAGCAGAACAACGTCAACTTCCCCGCCGGCTATCTCCAGCCGCCCTTCTTCAGCGGCAAGGAAGATGACGCCGCCAACTACGGCGACATGGGCTCTACCATCGGCCACGAACTCACCCACGGCTTCGACGATGAAGGTCGCCAGTTCGACGCCGCCGGCAACCTCCGCAACTGGTGGACCGCCGACGACGAGAAGAAATTCAACACCCGCGCCGACTGCATGGTCGACCAGTACAACGCCATCGAGGCCGTCCCCGGCGTTCACCTCAACGGCAAAATGACCCTCGGCGAAAATCTCGCCGACCTCGGCGGACTCTGGCTCGCCTGGATTGCCTGGCTCGAAAAGGCCCACGACGCCCACCTCGACATGGCCGCCAAAACCGAAGGCTACACCCCCGAGCAGCGCTTCTGGATTGCCTACGCCCAGCAGTGGTGCACCCAGACTCGCCCCGAGCAGCTCCGCTCCGGCGCACTCACTGATTCCCACTCTCCTGACGAGTACCGCACCAACGCCATCCTCCGCGATCTCCCCGAGTTCGCCAAGAGCTTCGGCTGCAAGCAGGGCCAACCCATGGTCTCCCCAAAACCCTGCCGCATCTGGTAATCACCCGCGCTCCCCGCACCCTCATGCGGGGAGCGCATCCACCCTCCAGCCCCGCGTCAATTCAGCATTTCCTCGCTATTTTAAGCGCGCTTTCCGCAAATATGCCATCCTTCAACCATTGAGTTTTCTAAACTGTCACTATAAATTTCTCAAAACCACACAGGCCCGTTCAGGCAGTCGTTACCGGTCCAGTTGTGCGCCGTCAACACCATCCATTCCCCTTCCATTCATGTATCGCATTCAAGAAATAGTTCTTGAGTAATCTAAGATTCTTCTTTAAATTACTCAATATGCCTATTGCCCGTATACAAGCCGGAGTTCTCCACAAAGCCATGCGGCAATTCCCCGCCGTCGTCCTCACCGGCCCCCGCCGCGCCGGCAAAACCATGCTCCTCCGCACCGCCGTCCCCAAAGCCCAGTACGTCCTCCTCGAAGACCCCGACATCCAGGACCGCGTCCGCACTGACCCGCGCTCCTTCCTCGAAAGCCTCCGCCTCCCCGTCATCCTCGACGAAATCCAGAACACCCCCCAGTTGCTCGCCTACGTCCGCACCCTTATCGACGCCAATCCCCGCCGCATGGGTCAGTGGCTCTTCACCGGCTCCCAGGAAGCTCCCCTCATGCAGGGCATCACCGAATCCATGGCCGGCCGCGCCGCCGTCCTCCAGTTGCTCCCCTTCAGCCGCGCTGAATCCCCTAAAGTCGACCTCCTCAAAGGCGGATTCCCCGAAGTCCTCGCCCGCCCCGCAAGCCGCGAACTCTGGTTCGCCTCCTACCTCCAGACCTACATCGAGCGCGACGTCCGCTCCATCACCCAGGTTCGCGACCTGCCCACCTTCCGCCGCTTCCTCTCTCTCGTCGCCAGCCGTCACGGCCAGTTCCTCAACAAGAGCGACCTCGCCGCTCCCCTCGGCGTCACCGTCCCCACCATCACCGAGTGGCTCTACATCCTCGAAATCACCGGACAAATCATCCTCGTCCCGCCCTACTTCGAAAACTTCGGCAAGCGCCTCGTCAAATCCCCTAAAGTCTACTGGGGCGACTCCGGCATGGCCTGTTACCTGCTCGGCATCCAGACCCAGGCTGAGCTCGAACGCTCCCCATTCCTCGGCGCAATCTTTGAAGGCCACCTCGCCGCCGAAATCCTCAAAAGCCAGATCAATCGCGGCCAGCGCAAGGAACTCTACTGCTTCCGCGACCAGCAGGGCCTCGAAGTCGACTTCCTCATCCCCAAGCCCAATGCCAAGTTCTGGCTCATTGAAGCCAAGGCCGGTCGCACCATCCAAACTTCCATGGCCAAGCCCATGCTCGCCCTCAAGAAAGCCGCAGGCGACCGCGTCACCCGCTCCATCATCGTCCATCGCAAATCCCGCAGTCAGCCCGAGATGACCGCCGTCGCACCCGGCGTCGAAGCCCTCTCCATCGAACGCTTCTCCGATGAAATCAACTCCGGCAAAAACTGAAGTGCGCGCGTACCCAAACCGCACGTAGGGCGGCCGCAAGGCTCACGACGCTCCAAGCGGCTCAGAAATCGGCTGCTCCAGAAGTTGACGGGAAACAAGGCAGGCCGCGCAACATTCACGCCTCAAATAGGCTTACTTCGTGGCGGAAGCGAGCCACGATCGTAGCACCTCATCGGCACGCACCTGCCAGCCCTCCCCAGTTGCGCGCAATCCCTCCACAACATCCGGGGAAAGCCGAATCGAAATCGGCACTTTCCGCGCAGACTTCTGCGGTCCGCGCCTGCGCAGAGAACGCAGCATCTGCTGCTCGCCCTCCGGCAGCGCTGCAAAGGGCACCGCCTCGGCAAAGTCCCTGGCCGTCAACCCACGAACTTCCCCACCCTCATCCGTCAATGGTTTGCGGTTTGCCATAAAGTTTTGCCTCCCTCGTATTGGTCTTGCGAAAGCTGATCACCCGGATTCCGTCCCCAGTCGGCAAATAGCAGAGCAGATGCAGCCGCTTGTCCAAATATCCGACCGCAATCCTGCGTACTTCGCCGTTCCTGACCTCGGTCATAAAAACTGCCGTCTCGAAGTCAAAATCGACTACCCGCTCAAATGACAACCCGCGCTCGCGGATGTTGCGCTCATTCTTCCCCGGGTCATAGGCGATTGCCATGCTTTATCGTATATGCAATTTAACCTGCAGAGACAAATTCTTGGTGAACCGAATCCAGAAGCAAATAATCGAAGAAGAGTCGGCAGCCCGGCAAACTACACAGATTTCGATGGGTAGTAGTGAAAGGTCAGATAGATGCACGCATCCGGGAGCAGTTTGGCCCTCTCCAATGCATCGGCAAGTTCACCCTCTGGAAATGGAACCCTCGACGCTGGCACGCACTCCTCGATGCCAATCAATGACCATCCGTACTTCTCAAAGACCTCGCCGACATACCTTGCGAAATCCTCTAAGCCAGTAGCCCAGGTCACAACATTCGTGAATGCTTTGCAATTCCCAGACGCATTCGGCGGCGTCATCACCTCAACCATTCCAATCCAAAGTTCTCTCATCCCCCGCTCCTCTCCGCAAAAAAGGCCCACCATCGAGGTGGGCCTTTTCTCTTCTGTCCTGCTTCCGAACTACCGTCCGATAACCTCGGCCAGCTTCGCACCAATATCCGCAGGCGAAACTACCACGTGAATCCCGGCCTCGCGCATCGCCTTCATCTTTTCGGCCGCGGTACCCTGCCCGCCAGAGATGATTGCGCCGGCGTGACCCATGCGGCGTCCCGGAGGAGCCGTCTGTCCGGCGATAAACCCAACCACCGGCTTCCGCACAAACTCCTTCACATAGGCCGCCGCCGCTTCTTCCGCAGCGCCGCCAATCTCGCCAATCATGATGATGGCTTCCGTATCCGGGTCTTCGTTCAGCAGCTTCAGCGCATCAATATGCGTCGTGCCGATAATCGGGTCGCCGCCAATGCCAATCGCCGTCGATTGCCCAATCCCGCGTTGCGTCAACTGGTGCACAGCCTCATAGGTCAAGGTGCCAGACTTCGACACAATCCCAATCGACCCTTCCAGGTGAATCCGGCCCGGCATAATGCCAATCTTGGCCTTCCCAGGAGAAATCACCCCAGGGCAGTTCGGCCCAATCAGCCGCGAGCTCGAGCCCTTGATCTTCGACCACACCTTCACCATGTCCAACGTCGGAATGCCTTCCGTGATGCACACAATCAGGGGCAGTCCGGCGTCTTCCGCCTCCAGAATCGCGTCGGCAGCAAATGGTGGCGGCACAAAAATCACCGTCGCATTCGCGCCCGTTGCGTCCACAGCCTCAGCCACAGTGTTAAAAACCGGCCAGCCCTCGTGGGTCGTGCCGCCCTTGCCGGGAGTCACGCCGCCCACAACGTTGGTGCCGTATTCGGCAGCGCCCTTGGCATGGAAAGTACCTTCCTTGCCCGTAATGCCCTGCACAATCAAACGAGTGTTTTTATCGACGAGTACGGCCATTTTATGCCCCCACCTTTGCTGCTGCTACGACGAGATCCGCAGCTTCCTTCATCGTTGAGCCCACCTGGAAGTTCAGCCCCGAATCCTTCAGAATCTGCCGGCCCTCTTCCACGTTCGTGCCTTCCAGGCGAAGCACAATCGGCAGCGTCACGCTCAGCTTCCGCGCCGCAGCCACCACACCCTGTGCCAACCGGTCCACACGCAGAATCCCGCCAAAGATGTTGATGAAGATCGCCTTCACACTCGCATCCGACAGCAGAATCTCAAACGCATGCTCAATCTGCTCCTGCGTCGCGCCGCCGCCCACATCCAGGAAGTTCGCCGGGCTTCCGCCTGCGTACTGGATAATGTCCATCGTCGCCATCGCCAGGCCCGCACCGTTCACCATGCAGGCAATCGAGCCATCCAGCTTGATGTAGTTCAGCGCGTACTTGCTCGCTTCCACCTCAAGAGGATCCTCTTCCGCCAAATCGCGCAGCTCCCGCACATCGGCATGCCGGTACAGCGCGTTGTCGTCAAAGGTCATCTTCGCGTCCAGCGCAAACAGCTTGTCGTCGGTCGTCGTGATGAACGGGTTAATCTCCACCAGCGACGCATCCGTCTCCACAAACGCCTTGTACAGGCTCTGGAAGAACGCTACGGCCTGGTTGATCTGCGTCGGCTTCAGTCCCAGCGCAAAGGCCAGTTTGCGGCCCTGGTAGGCGCCCAGGCCCACCGCCGGGTCAATCACTTCCTTCACAATCGCCGTCGGGTCCTTCGCGGCAACCTCTTCAATCTCCATGCCGCCGGCCTTCGACGCCATAAACACCAGCTTGCCCACCGCACGGTCCAGCACGATTCCCAGATACAGCTCCCGGTCAATCGAGGCCGTCTCTTCAATCAGCAGCCGCTGCACCTTTTGGCCCGCCGGTCCCGTCTGGTGCGTCACCAGTTGCATGCCCAGAATCTTCGCCGCTGCCGCTTCCGCATCAGCCTGCGTGCGCACCACCTTAACGCCGCCGCCCTTGCCGCGGCCTCCGGCATGAATCTGCGCCTTCACCACCACGCCCGTTGCGCCATTGGCAAACAGGGTTTTTGCGGCCTCAGCCGCCTCCGGCAGCGTATCTGCCACCACGCCCCTGGGCACGGGCACGCCGTACTTCGCCAGGATCGCTTTTGCTTGGAACTCATGGATTTTCAAAGGATTGTCTCCCTGTAGCCGCAGCCCGCGCCGTGCGCGGACGAATGGATGGAAACGCGTATGTCTAACTCGGTCCGCACGGGACGAATAAGGCCAATCGCGGCATCTCCGATACTATCGGATGCGGCAAACACGCGGCAAACCGCCCCGTCGGCGGACTTCACACTTCTCCCGTTTTCAGAACGTATCTTGAGTCATCCGCCCGCCGCCGGCTCAACTCCCAGGCTCCCGATTCCTGCGGTCCCTCCGCAGACTGCATACCGTGTCAACCAACCCGGTGCTCCAGCATACCGGGCACCCACGGAAGCAGAACACCGTCAGCACAGCCAGTGCCAGCGCAAGCATCGGGTGGGTAAACGCAATCCGAAATGCCAGTACAAACGCCGCAATCCCAACAGCGCCTCGCACCAGGTGTTCCAGCAGCGTTTTACTTGCAAACGGCGTGAAACCCACGTCTATCTCCACCCCCGGTTGTACAGCTTCCGGCGTTGCCTTAGCAACCCTTTCTCCACCGCAACATGCTTGTTTCCAGGCCCATGTCGAAGCTTGAGCAAGTATCCCCCTCCCGCTCTGCAACCCACCCAGCCTTCCCCTCGCCCCACCCCATCGCCGCAGTTTGCGATACTTGATGCATGTCGATCGTCAAAGAAATCCTTCGCCCGCTCACAGAAGAGGGAACCGCACTCACCCGCGAGCAGTCTCGAGCCGTGCTCAACTCCATGCTCGCCGGCGAAACCCCAGAGATTGAGGCCGCAGCTTTCCTTTCCGCCCTCGCCACCCGCGGCGAACTCGCTCCGGAACTCGCCGGCTTTGTCGACGTCATGCGCGCCAACTCCACCCCCGTCCCCCTCACCGACGCCGAGCGCGAAAGCCTCGTCGACATCGTCGGCACCGGTGGCGGCCGCCGCACCACCTTCAACATCTCCTCCGGCTCGGCAATCGTCGCCGCCGGCGCCGGCGCACGCGTTGCCAAGCATGGCAACCGCGCCGTCACCAGCCAGGTCGGCTCGGCAGACGTCCTCGAAGCCCTCGGCGTCCCCATCACCCTCTCTCCCGAGCTCGCCGTCGAGTGCCTCCGCGAAACCGGCTTCGTCTTCTTCCACGCGCCCACCATGCACCCGGCCATGAAGGCCGTCGCCCCCCTCCGCCGCGCCCTCGGCTTCCGCACCATCTTCAATCTCTGCGGCCCCCTCACCAACCCCGCCCGCGCGCGCATTCAGGTCATCGGCACCCTCACCCCCAGCCGCTGCCTCCTCCTCGGTCGCACCCTCGTCGAGCTCGCCACTGAGCGCGTCGCCTTCGTCGTCAACGGCACTGACGGCCTCGACGAACTCACCCTCAACGGCGAAAGCATCACCGTCCGCGTCGAAGAAACCCCCCAGGGTCACACCATCAAGGCTGCCCGCGTCGCCCCCGAAATGGCCGGCCTCGAGCGCGCCACCCTCGACCAAATCTCCGGCGGCAACGCCCAGCAGAACGCCGCCATCCTCTACGACATCGTCACCGGCGTCCCCGGTCCCCGCCGCGATGTCGTCCTCTTCAACGCCGCTGCCGCCCTCGTCGCCTGCGGCATGGCCGCCGATCTCAAGGAAGGCGTCGTCCAGGCCCGCGAATCCATTGACAGCGGCCAGGCTGCCGCCACCCTCGCCAAGCTCCGCGCCTTCGGGGCTCGCTGGGCCGGCAAATAACCCGCCAGCTACAATAACCCCAACAGAAACTCTCTCGGAATCGATGGAATCATGTCTGATAACGTAGCGCCCACCCACCGTCCCCGTGTCCTCAGCGGCATGCGCCCCACCGGCAAGCTCCACCTTGGCAACTACATGGGAGCCCTCGCCAACTGGGTCAACCTTCAGGACGCATACGAGTGCTACTTCTTCATCGCCGATTACCACGCCCTCACCACCGACTACGCTGACCCCAGCCGCATCAAGCTCAACACCGTCGATGTCGCCCTCGACTGGCTCGCCGCCGGCCTCGACCCCGAGCGCTCCACCATCTTCATCCAGAGCCACGTCCCCCAGCACGCCGAGCTGCACCTGCTCTTCAGCATGATCACCCCCCTCGGC
>Ga0316224_1003703_pt1:0-10000 | contig 12243 bp, 7 predicted proteins | sample TBH18013metaG_FD_206254 | JGI IMG/M metagenome (GOLD analysis project Ga0316224, IMG submission 206254) | Freshwater microbial communities from Trout Bog Lake, Wisconsin, USA - TBH18013 | ecosystem: Environmental > Aquatic > Freshwater > Lake > Hypolimnion/Profundal zone | place: USA...
GGAGACACAGAGATGGCCTATCAGTCGCTTCAATGAGGCCCCGGCGTTGCCGCCGGGGGGGGGATGGTCGCCAGCGCCGGTCACGCGCAGGAAGTCGTTGCTTCAATGAGGCCCCGGCGTTGCCGCCGGGGGGGGGTCGAGTGGATTTTCGCAGGCGTGCCAGCCTCGCGAACGCTTCAATGAGGCCCCGGCGTTGCCGCCGGGGGGGGCACTCTCGAAGATCGCAGCGGAATCGGCTCCGGTCAGCTTCAATGAGGCCCCGGCGTTGCCGCCGGGGGGGGGGAAATTGGCGAGCGCGGCATCCACCGCTTCTCCGCCGCTTCAATGAGGCCCCGGCGTTGCCGCCGGGGGGGGGCGCGAAGGGCGGGCAGCAGGTTGATCTTGCCGCTGAGCTTCAATGAGGCCCCGGCGTTGCCGCCGGGGGGGGGGCGATTCCCCTACAGGTTGGAGAGTTTGATAGCCTTGCTTCAATGAGGCCCCGGCGTTGCCGCCGGGGGGGGGATCACCGCGATCGCCGTCGGATCGATCACCATCGCGCTTCAATGAGGCCCCGGCGTTGCCGCCGGGGGGGGGTCAAAGCAACCGTAGGCAGTCAGGCTAAGTACTGGTAGCTTCAATGAGGCCCCGGCGTTGCCGCCGGGGGGGGCACGAAGGCGATGCTGAATGACGTGCGCTATGCTCCGCTTCAATGAGGCCCCGGCGTTGCCGCCGGGGGGGGGCCTACGCAGACCTAGAGGAGCGCTATACATATCTTGCTTCAATGAGGCCCCGGCGTTGCCGCCGGGGGGGGCCTACAGTGAGGGCACGTCGCGTGCTCCCTTGCTGTGCTTCAATGAGGCCCCGGCGTTGCCGCCGGGGGGGGTTGGATTGCGCTCCAAGAAGCGTTGCGCCATGAGTCTGCTTCAATGAGGCCCCGGCGTTGCCGCCGGGGGGGGTTTGGCCGACGCACTGCAGATAGGTGCCATCGTAGAAGCTTCAATGAGGCCCCGGCGTTGCCGCCGGGGGGGGGTAAGCCACACACCACTTCTCTAGCGCGACTTGAGTGCTTCAATGAGGCCCCGGCGTTGCCGCCGGGGGGGGATCAAGGGCTGGCCCGTGGGGTGGTTCGCGCCTGACTAGCTTCAATGAGGCCCCGGCGTTGCCGCCGGGGGGGGTTCGCCAGGAATTCCGCAACATTGCAGACGCCATTGGGCTTCAATGAGGCCCCGGCGTTGCCGCCGGGGGGGGCCCGGTGCATTGGCCGAGTGGCGAATGCTGACCTCCAGCTTCAATGAGGCCCCGGCGTTGCCGCCGGGGGGGGGGCCAGGAGGATGTGGGTATTCGCCTGCGGCAAATCGCTTCAATGAGGCCCCGGCGTTGCCGCCGGGGGGGGCCCGCTCCAAGTTTCGCGTTTAATGCCGCACGTTTGCAAGGAGATTTGCGAGCGCTCCCGCTGAGCCATATGAAATGCGGCGCCAAGGTGTTCCGCCAGAGTGGGCATTCAGCAATATTCCCTTTATTTACAATGGCGAATAGCGTTGCGAGCGCTGCCCGGATTTTCGCCGGCACCACAGCACTCGCGGCGGCGCGGCGGGAGGAGCCGTCACCCACCTCACAGTCTTACACGATGACCGGGCCACGAGCCACGGCCTCAAAGCATTTGCCCATGCTGGTGACGCGCGGCGTCACCTCATCGGCGGGGCCGAGGTCGAGGATGACCACATGGTCTTCGTCATGCTTGATGATCTCGGCCAGGGCGGCCGTCATTTCCGCCAGCCCCCGGCGCGACAGGCGGCATTGGAACACGGAGAGTTGCAGCCATTCGCCACGCCCCTCCATCGCCTTGAACAGGCGGCGCCACCGCTTCGGGTCGCGAATGTCATAGGTGACGATGTAGAGGTGGTCGCCGCCGCGCATCTCTGATCACCGGGGTAGGACATGGGGCAGATCGGGAATCTCCCCCGCCAGGAACCGGCCAAGAAGGCGGGCCTGCACCTCGAACAGCCGACGATAGGCCACCCGGTAACCGAACACCGGGTGGGTGATCTCCTGGTCCAGACGGCGTTCGAAGGCGGCGATGATCGCCTTGCGTCCGGCCGGGGTGAGAGCCACCGCGCCACCGCGCTCGATGAAGTCGGCCGGCCCGACCTCGCCGTTGTTGATGGCGCGCAGCACGGCGGAATCGGCGATCAGCGGGCGGAACGGTTCCATCATGTCGAGCGCCAGGGCCGGGCGGCCATAGCGCGGCTGGTGGTAGAAGCCGCGGTAGGCATCGAGCCCGACCGCCGAAAGCTGCACCGTCCACGCCCGGGCCAGCATGGCATAGGTGAAGGACAGCAGCGCGTTGACCGGGTCGGTGGGTGGCCTCCGGTTGCGGCCCTGCCAGTCGAAGCGCCGCGCCCCGGCCCCGTCCTCGGCCAGACACTGGGCGAAGGCCGAAAAGTAGCGCCGCGCCGCCATGCCCTCGATACCAAGCAGGGAGTCGAGATCGCGCGCCGCCTCGGCAGCCTGCCGGTCGCGGTCGAGCAGGTCGAGCGTTGCCTCCACCGGCTCCGAGCCGCGCCAGTTGCGGCGCAACAGGGTCGAGGAATTGCGCACCTTGGCGCTGACCAACCCGCGAGCGAGGCGCAGACAGAAAGAAGCATCGAAACTCTGCCGCCACTGGTGGGCGCGGACCTCGACGTTGTGGTGGCCGAGCCCGACCGTATGGCCGAGGAACCAGCCGCCATAGCTGCTCCAGGTCACCGGAATCTCCCGGCGCATCAGTTCGTGCAGGGCCGGCGTCGTCAGGCCGACATTACCATACACCGCCACCTGGGATACCTCGGCGAGACGGGCGGTGGCGACCTTCTTGCCCTCAATGGAGATTTCCAGAGTGTCGCCGTCCTTGCCGATGCGGGCGCCGTTCTCCTGCACCACCAGCGGCAGGGCGTCGGCCTTGGCCACGGTCAACGGCCTGGGTTCGATGCGCCCGGCGCGCAGCCACGACACCTCGTCGGGCAGGCAGATGCCGACCAGGGAACAGCGCACGCATTTCGGGCTGTCTTCCAGCGGCGGCGGGATGTGGCCCGAGGCCGCCATCAGGCGCAGGCCGTTGACCGCCGAAGACACCGCCGCCGGCAAATCGTCGTCCAGCACCACCGGCACCCGCTCGCGACTGTCGACGAAATAGAGGATGCCCTCGTCGCAGGTATAGCCGTGTTCGCGCAGCAACAGGATCTGCAACCCCACCTGCACCCGCTCGGGCAGATAGGCGGACTTCTCGACATGCGGGCGCTTGCCGTGCTTGTAATCCACCGGGCGGACGATGCCGCCCTCGCCTTCCACCAGATCGAGCTTGGCCACCACCCCCAGCGCCTCCGACGACAGGGTGACCGAGCGCGCATGGATGCGCTCCTGCTCTCCCAACTCGTCCGCCTCCGGCAGGGCCCCGCCCGCCTTGTCGGCGGCCCGGTGGACGAAGCGCCCTTCCACCGTGTCGGCACTGTCAGCCCACTCCCCTTGCACCCATTCGAGATAGGCCAGACGCGGACAATAGACGAATTCATTGACCATGCGCGCCGGCAGCGGCGGCACGTCGCGGCCAGCGGCGGTGGGGAACGCGAGCGGGAGTTCGGGTTGCACTGCGTCATTCATGGCGCCCAACCTGCCATGCTGGAGGGATTGCCGAAAATATCACGTGCGGACGGCATTTACATGACTGTGATCGCGTCCTATACTCCGTTTGGTGGCTGGAGGCAGGGGGGCGCGTGAGTCATTCGGCGGAGAATTTCGAACATTTGTTCCGCAGCCTAACCGACTTCACGCCGTTTCCGTGGCAATCCGAACTGTATCGCGCATTCCGGGACGGCGGGCCGCCGCCGTCACTGGACATCCCGACCGGCCTCGGCAAGACTTCAGTTATTCCGACATGGCTGATCGCGCGGGCAACCGGGGCTCCTGTGCCGCGGCGACTCGTCTATATCGTTGATCGCCGGGCCGTTGTGGATCAGGCGACCGCCGAGGCGGATGCACTGGCCGAACGGATCGGCGGCGGGACTGCGGCGGATAATGATGCCGTCACCATGCTTCGACGCGGTCTCGGGCTGGCCCAGGGCGTCAGCTTGGCGGTCTCGACCTTGCGCGGCCAGCACGTCGACAACCGCCGCTGGACCGAGGACCCGAGCGCGCCTGCGATCATCGTCGGCACCGTCGATATGATCGGATCGCGTCTGTTGTTCTCGGGCTACGGCCTGTCGCGCGGACTCCGCCCAGTGCAAGCCGCCCTGCTGGCCCGCGATACCCTGGTGGTGCTTGACGAGGCCCACCTGTGCGCCCCGTTTCTGGCACTGCTCCACCGCCTCCACGATCTGGGTGGAAGGGTCGATGGACTGCCGGCGCCGCTCCAGGTGATGGCGCTGACCGCCACCGGCCGCCGACCCACGGACAGTCCGGCGCCGCTCACCCTTGGCCCGGACGACGACGTCGATCCGGTCGTGCGGGCCCGGCTTGACGCGCCGAAGCCGTTGCGCATCAAGGAAATCGACGACGGCAAGGCGGGACTCGCCGGCACGCTGGCGAGCCACGCCTGGGACCTGCACCTGGCTCCGGACGGCAGCCTGCGGCGAGTGGTGGTGTTCTGCCATAATCGCGATATCGCCCAGAAGGTGCGCCAGGACATCGGCAAACGGCTGGACAAGGATAACCGGCGCGCCGTGCTCCTGACCGGGGAGCGCCGGGTCCGGGAAAGGGAACGACTGAAGGACGACCCTATCTACCGCTGGTTCCTCGATGGCACCCCGCCCGAGGGCACCCCGGGGCCTGCGTTCCTGGTCGCCACCTCGGCCGGCGAAGTGGGAGTAGACCTTGATGCAGACGCCATGGTCGCCGACCTGGTGGCGTTCGAGCGGATGATCCAGCGGCTTGGGCGGGTGAACCGGCGCGGCCATCGGACCCCCGCGCCTGTGATTGTGATCGCCGCACCGCTGGGAAAGGAGAAGCCGGACGAGGCGGCCCACCGCATCACCCTTCAGCGCCGACCGTTCGACTCACTGCCCGAATTGCCCGACGGTTGCCGGGATGCCAGCGTCGGCGCGTTCCGAAGCCTGAAGGAACAGGCGAAGGAAGATCCGAGGCTGGCGGAAATCATTGAGGCGGCCACCACCTCCGACCCGCTACGACCGGCCCTCACCCTGCCCTTGGTCGAAGCGTGGGCGATGACGGGCCTGGAAATCCACCCCGGGCGGCCGGATGATATCGATCCGTGGTTGCGCGGCTGGATCGAGGACGACGAGCCGCAGGTCGAGGTGGCCTGGCGGCGTTTCCTGCCGTGGCGCTGCGGCACGGACCGGCCGGTTGCCGAAGAGGTGAATGGGTTCTTCGACAAGGCGCCGATCCACCCGCACGAAATCCTGGAGGCGCCAATATCCCGCGTCATTGATGTCCTGAAGAAGCGGGCCAAGCGGGATGGCGAGCCACCGCTCTCAACAAATCTGCGCACCTTGGCGGTTCTCCTCCTCGACCGGAAGAACGAGTGGGCAGATGGCTGCGCCTGGACGCTCGACCAGTTGGACGGGATTCTCTCCGATAAGGGGGAAACCGAGGGGTTCGCCCGGAAGATCGCCGGCCACCGTCTGGTGCTCCAAGCCGATATCGGCGGACTCGACCCGCACGGCCTGCTCGACGCCGATGCCGCCATCACCCCGGCGACTCTCGACGGCCGGCTTGACAGCGAGCATGGCTGGACGGCAGACGACATGGCGGTGGTGGACTATCGGATCAGCCTCCGCGAGGCGCCATTCACCCGGGAGCCGGGGTGGAAGGTGGAAGAGGAGTTCGTCCCCGGCAGCGGTGACGAGCCCGGCGAGACCCGGCTGGTGGTGGAATGCCGGACTGGACGGGTGTCGTCGGTGGGTGACCCGGCGATTGCACGCACGCCCCAGTCCCTCACCGACCACACCGGATGGGTGGTCGAGGAAGCGGAACGGCTCGCCAAGGCGCTTGGCCTGCCGCCGCCCCTCCGCGAAGTGCTCAAGGTGGCGGCCTGCTTGCACGACCTCGGCAAGGCCCGGCCGACATGGCAGGACGCCATGGGGGCGCCGCGGGATGGCCGGCCCTACGCCAAGACCGACGGCCGCGGCGGAAGCGCCGCCCTGCTGGCCGGCTACCGCCACGAATTTGGCTCGCTGGTGGCCGCCCGGGCGGCCCCGGAGATCGCGACCCTGCCGGACGACCTGCGGGATCTGGCGCTGCACCTGATCGTTGCCCACCACGGCCACGCCCGGCCGGTGATCAGGCCGATTCTGCCGCCATCCGGGGCCACGGCAATCGGGGGAGGCCGCGACCTTCCCCCGTCCGCCGCCGAGCCGGTTGCCCGCGAGGCCGCCCTACGGTTCGCCCGCCTTCAGGAGCGGTGGGGACCGTGGGGACTGGCGTGGTGGGAGGCGGTGTTCCGCGCCGCCGACTGGCGCGCCTCGGCTCGGGTTGGAAATGAGGGACCGGCGTCATGAGCGAGGCGGCGATTCCGGTGGATCTTCACAACCCGGGCCAAGTCTTCGCCTGCCTCGGTTTCCTCGAGGCCGCCGCCCTCCTGCTCGGCCGCGCCGAGGGAGGATTCGACTGGAACGAAGGTAACGCCGACCTGTTCCGGCTGCGGGTGGATGGCGCGGACAATCCGGTCGAGGCCGTGCTGGAATTCCTGGCCGAAGCCAAGCCCAGGGAACTGATCCCCATCGGCTGGCGTCCCCCGACGAAAAAGGGCAAGAACTTGGCCAATACTACGACCGATGAGGACGGAGGCTCGCCAGCCGAGGAAGAAAGCGGCCTATGCCTGGAGCGTGTCGAGACGAGCGAATTTGTGGCCGGCACGGCCGACAAGATGTCCTTGCCCATTATGTTGGGGGGAGGCAACCGGCCGTCTGTCGCCCTCTCTCACTGGACGGATGGATCGTCCCGCAATCCGTTCAAGCTATATTCCGGCAACCGAACAGCCGCCGGCATCGCTGCCGCCATGTTATCGGGAAAACACGACAAGAAAGGCAAGGTTCTGACCAAAGGCATCCGGCAGTTGTTCAAGGAACAGCGGCAGTCGCTCATCGCCGGCCCTTTTCACGTTCTGACCCCGATGGGCGGTAGCTTCAATTTCGACCCGCGTGGCGCCTGGACTGGCCTTGATGCCGGCTACTCGCCAAACGATCAGGACCATGACGTCCTGGCTTCTCCCGTGGTCGAATTGCTTGCCGCATGGGGCCTTGAGCACGCCCGACCAGACGAGTTCAGGACGCGCGATGTGCGATACGCAGTGGGGCGCCACCTTCTCCCCCCAGTCCTGGCCCGTGCCGTTCTGGGCGGTGCCCCTGGCATCGCCGAAACCCGCCATTTTCGTTTCCATCTTGACCTGTCTGGAAAGAATAAGGTCGTTAGCTTCGCCCAGGAGGAGTTCGCCCCATGACCGAACCGCTGTCCCTGACCCCCGAGACCGTCTCCGGCTGGATTGACGATCCCCGCGGCCCCGTCGCCCTTGTCCTGCGCCAGAAGCTGATCCCGGTTGAGGGCGAAGGTAGCGTGGTCTTTCCCCCCACCTATGCCGACATCGGCTATTCGATCGACACGTTGTCCGACGGGACCAAGGTCGCAACCATCGATTCTGTGGGGTCCCAGGCCAACCGGATGGAACCGATTTTCAAGAAGAGCCGCCTGGGACAACCGGACAATCCGCTGGCGGGCCTGGTCCCGCAGATCGATGTCAAAGTCAGCGACCAGAAGACCGTATCGCTGCTCGACGCCGGTCATCGGCTGGGGGATGCTCTGGTGCGCTGCACCGAGTTGGCCGACGACGCTCGCAAAGCCTTCACCACCTATCAGGATACCGGCGACGCCACGGCGATCGCCAAATTGGCCCCGACCTCCCTGGTATTCGGGGTCTGGGATTCGCGAGACACCCAGGCCAAGTTGCCCCGGATCGTCCAGTCCGTGATCCGGGCATGGGACGTCGACGTTCTGCACCGCGCCGCTCAGTACGTCCCACCGGTTGACTACGTGGCCGAAGGCGCGCTGGACGAAACGGGCGACAAGGCCGAAAACGATGCCCGTTCCCAACTCGGCTTCCGCCATGCGCCAGCTGTGTGGCGCGACGACGGCCGCAAGGAAAAAGTCCTCGGCGGAATCGTGGTCAACGGGGAGATCCGGCGTGACGTCACCATCAACCTCGTGGCACTGCGCCAGTTGGGTGGCGACAACGGAGACAACGGAACGGCGCTGCGCCGCTATGTCCTGGGCTTGGCGCTGGTGGCGGCAGTTGAGCCGCCGGAATCGTTTCTTCGCCAGGGCAGCCTTTTCACCCCCGATCCGGACGTGCCCTCCGACTGGCAGGTCGTTGACCGGACAGGCATCCGTAGGCCGATCGTGCTCGATCCGAATACCGCCTTCACGCGCGCGCGGGACGCAGCCAACGCGTTCGGAGTGGACAAAAACCGGACAATCACGTTCGATAAAAAGCTTGCACGCGCAAGCATCGACGAGAAGAAGAAAAAGAAAGACAAGGCATGAGGTGAGCATGTCCACGTCCGCACGCGCCCTAGTCGTAGAGGTTCATCTCCTCGACGGCCGTTATCACGGAATCGGCGACTGGCCACCGTCTCCGTTCCGCCTGTTTTCGGCGCTGGTCGCCGGTGCCTATGGTGGGCGATGGGGTGCCGAACCGCGGGAGGACAAGGACGCCGCCTTCCGCTGGCTCGAAACCCAGCATGCCCCGGCCATCGCCGTTCCCAATGCGGTCGCCGGCCGGACAACCACCCTCTACGTACCGAACAACGATATCGATACGGTCGGCGGCGACTGGCTGGATCAGCGCCAAGTGGCCAAGATTCGCGGTTCGGTCAAACGGTTCGCCCCCCGCCTGTTCGACGCCGACACCCCGATCCTCTATGCCTGGATGTTCAGCGACGGTGGTGACGAGGCCGCTTGCGTCGCGAGACTCGCCGACCGCCTCCATGCCCTCGGCCGGGGCATCGACATGGCCTGCGCCCGGGCCGAGGTGGTCGATGCCGCCGAGGCCGAGGCGCGGCTGCGGGCCCACGGCGGCCCGGTGTCCCGGCCAGGAGGGAGCGGAGATGGCGGCGGCACGCTCGCCTGCCCACTGCCAGGGACCTTCGCCAGCCTGGTCGAACGCCATCAGGCCGGGGGCGCTCGTTTCGCCACATACAAGGAGGGCCGGACGGCGCGGACCAGCTTCCGCAAGCCCCCCAACCCACGGGCGCGGCAGGTCGGCTATGCCCGGCCGTCCACCATCCTGCTGTTCGATTTGCGGAGCGTCTCGGACAGCCGTTTCCATCCCTTTCCGACCGAACAGGTCGTGCCGCTCGCCACCTGCGTTCGCGACCGGTTGTTGGAGCGGTTGGTCCGTGCCCTGCCGGAGCGGGAAGCTGAAATCCTCCGCTTGGTCAAGGGCAATGGGGCCGGCGAGCAAGACAAGGCGCGCCGGCTCCGCTTCCTTCCGCTGCCGTCGATCGGCCACGCCCATGCCGGGCTGGCGATCCGCCGGCTGGCGGTGGAGATCCCCCCCGACTGCCCCCTGCGAGCCGACGACATCGCCTGGGGCCTCGCCGGCCTGGACCTCAGCTCCGTCGATCCGGAGACCGGGGAGATTCTAGGCGACGGCCCGGTACTCGTGCCGACCGCCGACCGGGCCATGCTCGGCCATTATACGGACGTGCCGGCCCGCCGTTGGCGGACGGTGACACCGGTCGCCCTGCCTCGCTTGTCTCACGCCTCCGGTCGGCGCGACGGTGGGGCACGGGCGCACGGCGAGGCGGTCACCGCCGGCCGCTTGGCCGATGCACTCCGCCATGCCGGTCACGATCCACGCGGCGCGATATTGTCCATTCAGCGCGAGCCGTTCCATGCCGACGGCGCCCGGGCCGAGCAATTCGCCGCCGGTCGCTTCGGTCCGGAGCGCCTGATCCATGCCGAGGTTATCCTGCCCCGGCCAATCAGCGGCCCGCTGGTGCTGGGTGACGGCCGGTTCCTTGGCCTCGGCCTGCTT
>Ga0316224_1003709_pt1 | contig 12231 bp, 11 predicted proteins | sample TBH18013metaG_FD_206254 | JGI IMG/M metagenome (GOLD analysis project Ga0316224, IMG submission 206254) | Freshwater microbial communities from Trout Bog Lake, Wisconsin, USA - TBH18013 | ecosystem: Environmental > Aquatic > Freshwater > Lake > Hypolimnion/Profundal zone | place: USA: Wisconsin...
CGCGCGCATGGCTAGCCAAACAAACAGGGTTTCGGGCGCGTGCTAATGCTGCGCAAGCCAACCTATTTGAATCTTTGCCATTCTTTTTTGCGGCAGTCATCATTGCCTCCTTAATGCATGCTCCCCAGGGAAGATTGGATTTTTTAGCCTTAGGCTTTGTCGCATTCCGGATTGCTTACCTAGTTTGTTATGTTGCCAATTGGCCCACAGCCCGTTCCATCTTCTGGCTATGCGGCATCGCCTCTGTTGTAGCGATCTTCTTTCAGATCTAAAAACCATTAAAAAATTATTGAGACAAATTGCCTGATGCCTACTAAAAAAATCGCCACGAAGTCTGCAGTAAAGTCAGCAGCTAAACCTGCGGCCAATAAGGCCTCTGCAAAGAAGGTGGTGACTAAGAAAGCTGCTACGAAAAATTCATCCGTAAAAAAAGCAAGCAAAGAAGAGGGGGTAGGTTTGCCTCTATCTGTGGTGATCCGTCGTCGGATTGAGGCCCAAAAGGCCCGCTTTCATGCTAACGACAATATCTCGGCTTTTATTAAACCTGGTGAGTTAGAGCTTTTGGTTGATGAAGTTGCCCACAAGATGCAGGCGGTATTGGAGAGCTTGGTGATTGATACAGAAAGTGATCACAACACCAAAAATACTAGCCAGCGTGTGGCCAAAATGTATGTGCAAGAGGTGTTCAATGGCCGTTATGTTGAGCAGCCTACTCTCACTAAGTTCCCTAATGTGAGTCGCCTCAATGAGTTAATGATTATTGGGCCTATTACTGTACGTAGCGCTTGCTCGCACCATTTGTGCCCGATCATGGGTCGCATTTGGATTGGTGTACTACCAAGCAAAGAGTCCGCCTTAATTGGATTGTCTAAATATTCTCGCTTGACTGAGTGGGTAATGTGTAGACCGCAAATTCAGGAAGAGGCTGTTGTAGAGTTGGCCGATATGCTTGAGAAAAAGATAAAGCCTATTGGGGTGGCGATTGTGATGGATGCTGATCACTTCTGTATGCAGTGGCGTGGTGTGAAAGATCGCGATTCCAAAATGGTCAATAGTGTGATGCGTGGCGCCTTCTTAAAAGATTCCAATTTACGTCGTGAATTTCTCTCTTTATTAGAGAGGCGCTAGGTATGAAGGGTGAATGGCAAAGACAATTGCCATCCTCTTGATGTATATCAATTGCTTATCAAAATGTTCGGGTAGGATGTTTTTTGCCCTAATTTATTTTTTAATTCACTGGAGTTCATATGAAAACTACCCGTCGTCAATTTATGATCTTGTCAGCTGCTGGTGCTGCCACTTTGGCATTAAATGGTCAAGTTCAAGCCCAAGTAGCCGTTGCTGAAACTGATCCACAAGCGGTTGCATTGGGTTACAAAACAGATGCTTCCAAGGTAGATAAAGCCAAATACGCCAAATACGCCGCTGGACAATCTTGCGCCAGTTGCGCCCTCTATCAAGGGGCCGCCGGTTCTGCCGCTGGCGGCTGTTCACTCTTTGCTGGCAAGCAAGTGTCAAGCAAAGGCTGGTGCTCTGCTTACGCCAAGAAAGCTTAATCAGCAGTCTTGAGAGTATTGAAGATTAAGGCCACCTACGGGTGGCTTTTGTATTTTTTATGCGCACCAATACCGCCCCAATCTATAGTCTTGATCTAGTAGTTTGGTGATTTTGAGTAGACTCGGGTCGGGCTCTTCGCTCATCTGGAAAAGTTTGTAGGGTTTATTATCAAAACCTAAAGATAGCTAATAACGACATTTCGATTAAAGAAATCAAAGATGAGACATACAACCAAATATCTAATGAAGCGCTATTCCTTTTATTTGGGCGGCGATCAGCCACTAGTGACTTGGACTGAGCGTTTTCGCTCCAGTTGTGGGGCATTTGTGGGTTTGATGTTAGTGCTTACTATCGCTAAGTATCTTGGGGAGCTTAGCGGGATTGATGAATGGCTTATGGCATCGTTGGGTGCGAGCGCGCTCTTGGTGTTTGCTTTGCCAGGTAGCCCCATGGCTCAGCCCTGGGCAGTTATTGCAGGCAATACCTTATCGGCTCTCATTGGGATTACCGCTGCCAAGCTGATTGGTGAACCGTTATTGGCGATGCCCATTGCGGCAGCATTATCTATTTTGGGAATGTTTGTCTTACGCTGCCTGCATCCTCCAGCAGCAGCTGTTGCGATGATTGCGGTGCTGGGGCATGTAACGCATTACCGATACGCATTATTCCCCGTCATGATTGACTCTATTTTGCTTGTGCTCGCTGGAGTGATTTATAGCAATATGACGGGTAAAAGCTACCCCAATCGCCCTGCAAGGTAGCTTTACCAAGAAATAGGTCTTTTGTAGTTAAAAAAGATTAAAAAGACCTAAAATTTATTAAAAGTGTCTAATTACTTTATTTTAGATGCTGCAATAGAGATAATGCAGTCTTTAATGCTGTAATTCTGATATTTCCCTGCATTTTCTTTGCGCAAAGACTGTGAGCACTCAGAAACAGAGTTGCGCACATTGATTTTTGGGGTATTGCTGGCCACCATTTTTGACTCCTGAAGTTTTTGTTTTAATAAAAGTTGCATAGATGATCTTATTCGACTTAAAGCTACACATTTGTTGCGTTAAATCTCATTCTAATAAATTTTTGAAATGGCTCGAAGGCTATAAAATCTAAAGTTAATTAGTTCAGTATAAAAAATACAAAAAGCGGGCATTCATTGATGACTCAAGTGTTACCAGTAATTCTGTGTGGAGGTTCCGGAACTCGGTTATGGCCTCTATCCCGTTCTGGTTTCCCCAAACAGTTTTTGGTGCTTTCTGGCGATGATTCTCAAAAGAGCCTCTTTCAGCAGGCTATTGAGCGCATTTATATGATTGCTGATGCGCAAATTGGACTAGGCAAGACCCTGATTGTGACTAATGAGGAACATCGCTTTTTGGCATTAGACCAATTACATGAGTTAAAAAACGCAATAAACAATCTGGAGGCCACTTTATTGCTTGAGCCTTCTGGCAGAAATACTGCTCCAGCGATAACGCTTGCTGCGCTCTATGCGAAAGAGCAAGGTAATGACCCCATTTTGGTCGTAACGCCTGCAGATCAAACGATTCAAAATGGCGTAGCCTTTACCAAGGCCTTGCGCCAGGCCGTTGACATTGCCAAAGACGGCGCTATTGCGATTTTGGGGATTACGCCAACAGCCCCTGAAACTGGATATGGCTATATCAAAACAAAGCATGCTGCAAACAGCAAGGAAGATAGAGTGCTTAGCGTTGAGCGCTTTGTGGAAAAGCCCAATGAAGCGACTGCGAAACAGTATCTAGAAGAGGGTGGCTACTTTTGGAACGGTGGAATGTTTGTTCTTAAGGCTAGCGTTTGGCTTGCTGCATTAAAAGAGTTTCGCCCTGATATTCTTGCTGCCACTGAAGCAGCTTGGCAAGCCAAGGCGCAAGACAGTTCAGGGGATGCTGTATTCGTGCGTCCCGGAAAAGAACTTTTTAATGTAATCCCAAGTGAGTCAATTGACTATGCAGTCATTGAAAGGTGCCCCGGATCCAAGTTCCCCATCAAGATGGTCGAACTTGATGCGGGCTGGAATGATCTAGGCGCATGGGATGCGGTTTGGCAGGTGGGCAAACAAGATCAAGATGGCAACGTGATTAGTGGCGATATCTTAATAACAAACTCCAAAAATTCTTTAGTGCATGCCAGCAGTCGTTTAGTGAGCGCGGTAGGTATTGATAACCTTATCATCGTTGAGACTGCTGATGCCGTCTTAGTTGCGGATAGAGCTAACAGTCAAGACGTTAAACATATCGTCGGCAAGTTAGAAGCGCAAAAGCGCGAAGAGAAGAACCTGCATCGCAAAGTCTCCCGTCCTTGGGGTTGGTACGACAGCGTGGATGAAGGTGAGCGTTTTAAAGTCAAGCGCATTCAAGTCAAACCCGGTGCCAGCCTGTCATTGCAAATGCATCACCATCGCGCTGAACATTGGATTGTGGTCAAGGGTACCGCAGAGATTACCAACGGTGATCAAGTCATCTTGCTCACCGAAAATCAAAGTACCTATATTCCACAAGGCCAGACCCATCGTTTAGCCAATCCCGGCACAGAGCCGCTCGAGATTATTGAAGTGCAGTCGGGTAGCTACTTGGGTGAGGATGATATTGTTCGCTTCGAAGATACTTATGGACGCAGCTAGTGCATCAACTTAGTTAATAAAGTTAGTAAATACAATAAGCAGGGAAAAGATATGACAAATAAACAAAAAGTAGCCTTAATTACAGGTATCACCGGTCAAGACGGTTCTTATCTTGCTGAATTCTTACTGGAAAAAGGCTATATTGTTCATGGCATTAAACGCCGCGCCTCTTCCTTTAATACCGAGCGTATTGATCATCTTTATCAAGATCCGCATGTAAACCATCCTGATTTAATCTTGCACTATGGTGATTTAACCGATACCAGTAATTTGGTGCGCATTATTCAACAAACCCAGCCTGATGAGATCTACAACTTGGGCGCACAGTCTCACGTAGCGGTTTCTTTTGAGTCTCCTGAGTACACCGCAGACGTTGATGCCATGGGCCCACTGCGCATGTTAGAGGCTATCCGTATTTTGGGCCTCGAGAAGAAAACCCGTTTCTATCAAGCATCCACTTCAGAGCTCTATGGCTTGGTGCAAGAGATCCCTCAAAAAGAGACAACACCGTTTTATCCACGTAGCCCTTATGCGGTAGCCAAGATGTATGCCTACTGGATTACAGTGAACTATCGTGAAGCCTATGGCATGTATGCCTGTAACGGTATCCTCTTTAACCATGAATCCAAGCGTCGCGGTGAAACCTTTGTAACGCGTAAGGTCACGCGTGGTTTAGCAAACATTGCTCAGGGTTTAGAGAAGTGCCTATACATGGGCAATATCGATGCCCTACGTGACTGGGGTCATGCCAAAGACTATGTGCGCATGCAATGGCTCATGCTCCAACAAGAAAAACCAGAAGACTTTGTCATTGCTACAGGTGTGCAGTTCACCGTACGGGAATTTATTATCCGCAGTGCTAAGCAATTGGGCATTATGCTTAAGTTTGAAGGTGCTGCTGAGAATGAAAAAGCCATTGTTGCATCAATAGATGGCGATAAAGCGCCGGCTTTAAAGGTGGGTGATGTGATTGTGCAAATCGATCCACGCTACTATCGCCCAACAGAAGTCGAAACCCTCTTGGGTGATCCCACAAAAGCCAAAGAAAAACTGGGCTGGGTTCCAGAGATTACGCTCGATCAAATGATTGTGGAAATGGTAGCCAATGACTTGGATAAGGCAAAACAACATGCACTGTTGAGTAAGCATGGCTACTCAGTAGCAGTTGGTAAAGAGAATTAAAAAATAATAAACCTGATAATAAATAAGCTAAAGCATGAGCGCAGACTTAAATCAAAAGATATATGTAGCGGGCCATCGCGGTATGGTGGGGTCAGCTATTGTGCGCAATTTGCGGGCTAAAGGCTATACCAATATTGTTGCGAGAACTCATGCAGAACTGGATTTAACCAATCAAGCAGCAGTTCAAGCTTTCTTTGAGCAAGAGAAGCCCGATCAAGTCTATTTGGCTGCTGCAAAGGTGGGGGGTATTCATGCGAATAATACTTTTCCGGCGCAGTTTATTTATGACAATTTGATGGTGCAAAACAATGTCATTCATCAAGCTTTTGTCAGTGGCGTGAAAAAACTCTTGTTCTTGGGATCAAGCTGTATTTATCCTAAGTTGGCATCACAACCCATGAGTGAAGATGCGCTTCTAACGGGTAAGTTAGAACCTACCAATGAGCCTTATGCTATTGCCAAGATTGCCGGCATCAAGATGTGCGAAAGTTATAACCGTCAGTACGGGCAATCCCATGGTGTGGACTATCGCTCAGTGATGCCTACCAACTTGTACGGTCCTGGCGATAACTACCATCCAGAAAATAGCCATGTGATTCCAGCGCTCATAAGAAGATTTCATGAAGCTAAGGTGAGTAATGCACCTGAAGTGCTGATCTGGGGTACGGGCACCCCTAGACGAGAATTTCTCTACGTTGATGATATGGCAGCAGCATCAGTATTTGTGATGGAGCTCGATAAGGCAATCTATGACAGTCAAACAGAGCCGATGCAAAGTCATCTTAATGTAGGTTCTGGAAGTGACATCACTATTGCAGAATTAGCATTGGCAGTGGCGAAAGCAACTGGATATCAAGGCAAGATTAGTTTTGATAGCAGCAAGCCCGATGGCGCTCCTCGCAAGTGGATGGATTCATCGCGCTTGAACAAACTAGGTTGGTCGGCTAAAACAAGCCTTGAAAAAGGTTTATTAGAAGCTTATTCGGATTTTTCCAAATCAATAGAAACTTAGCCTTGTTGAAATGCGCAAACCTTATCTTTAGCAATAGCCTTTCTTAGGCGCTGATTTATAAAGGTTGGATCCTCTGTGTGAATGTATTTAAGACGTGGACCAATGAATTTCGATAAAGTACCCATGTATTTTCGGTATTCAAAAAACCCATACTTCTCAAATAGTTTTGAGATTGCAGCTGAAGTATTTTTAGAGCCTTTGTATCTAGTGTCATCCGCTTCGCAGGTAAAGACTGCAACTTTATCCAAGAATTTAGAGCACCCTTCGATCACTTGAATATCTACTCCCTGACAGTCGGTTTTGATGAAATCAATATAGGGGATACGATGAAATGGAAAATATTTTAAAAAATGGTTTAGTGACCATGTTTGTACATTCACAATTTCGCCTACTGGAAATTCATTGGGCTCTAGAAGGCTGCTACATCCAGGATCGTTGCTGGTGTAATAGAAGGGGGTAAGCGCCATTTCAGAGACATTCGAAAGGGCGCATTCAATTAGATAAAAGCTGGTGTTAATTTTATTTGGGTTAAGCGTAACTGACCAGTCTGATGTCCTGGCTTTAATGTTGGCGATATTGTGGTGATTTGGTTCAAATCCAAAGACCAGCAAATCTTTTTCTTGCTCTAACCATTGTGCTGATTGAGGTGCGCCATCTGATAGGCCAACATCGATTTTGACTCTTTGAACCCATCTTGGAATTTGAATATAGCCATCATCATCAAACTGGATGCCGCTTTGGATTAATAAATTTTTCATGACTTTCTTTTGCGGGAGCGTTTAAATTTGTAGTAACTTATCTTCATCTGTGCGCCGATTAAAAATCGTTGCCAAGCACTTTTATTTTTTAAAAGAATTTCTGGAATGATTTGTGTTTTGCTTGGCAAAAAATGCCGAAAGTTTTTGCGAATATAGCTTGGACCATTACGCAATAGCACGGCTAGCCAGCTAAAGGAGCTGTGAGATGCAATCAAAATGTCCGCAGAGATGAGGTCAAGAAAGCTGCTGGGTGGATGTGAGTTTAAAAAATATCGCACCTCAATATTTGGGTCGAGCAGAGATTCCAATAAATCAAAAGAATCCCTTTGTCCAGTTGAATGGATGTGGAGTATTGGCTGCTCAATTTTATGCTCGAAGATAATCGTATTCACGGCATTTGCATACAGCTCTGAATAATACTTGGGGTTATTGTCAGGCAGCCCATAGTCATAACTAAACATCTGCCAATCTAACAGTGCTCCAGATGGAATTGGATCGCCTTTGCTGAGATCCCGCAAGTGAAGGGCAATTACTGTACCCCGCTCTTTTGCTCGAAGTAACTCTGGATACCGCTCTAAATTTGAATAAAATTCTTCCCTTGCATTAATCAGGAGTTCTTCAAGTTTGTTGGATTGAAGTTTATCTAAAAAACCATAAGAGCTTGCAAAGGGCAGGTGATAGATTTGTCCCGCCGTGAGACTTGCTCCTGGAATGTAGGCGGAGATATTGGCGTTAACAATTTGCTTTGCCCCTAAAAATCCAAAGATCTTTTCCCAATCTTCATGAATTTTGGATCTATCTGCTTCGGTATAATGGCAATCAGAAAAGGCGTTCTCAGCATTAATAAAATTGTATCCATTTGCATGAGCAAAGAGGTAGGCTAAAAATGGGCGCTGGTAAAAACTTCCAGCCCCTTCTTGATGGTTTGGGTCCATTAAAAAGGTAATATTTGCCCGACCCTGGGATAGTGGGACGGCATTAGTGACAAGTTTTTCTTGCGGACTGCTAAGTGTCATAAATTCTTTAATTGCTAGCAGATCAAAAAGGGTAGCGAGTCTGCTCATGGCTCATTGTGATTGTAGTTCGCAACTACAATCGAAGTTGTAATTTTCACCACCTCCTCCTTGAGGATGAAAGGGTAAATCCTTGCGCGAAATGAATTTGTCGATCCTCGATCATAAAAAAAGTTTTTTTTACCTCTTAACCTTGATTGCTTGTTTTTTAGTCTTCAAGCAAAGTGATATAACGCATACCTATACGTCCTCTTATGCCTATTTGAATGGGCATTTCAGTGACTTTTATGACTATAACCAAGCGTACATGGGGCGCAATGATTATCTGCCCTCCCTCTATCTGATTTTTGCCATCTGGAATTTGCCCTTAAAGTTTTTGGGTCTGTTGCCAACGCTAGGGGAGCATCCATGGATGGTTACTAGCACTATTGAGGTGGTCTGGTCAAAGTTGCTATTGGCCCTCTTTTTTGTCGCATGTGTTGTGGTGTTGGATCGGGTTTCCCAAATCATCTCTAAGGAGGTTATTTTTAGAGGGGGGAATGCCGGAGTTTTTTTTGCTACATCCCCTTTTGTAATTTTCACTGTTTTTATATTTAGTCAATATGACATTATTGGTGTGTTTTTTACGTTATTAGGTTTCTATTTTTATTTAAATAAAAGGTATTTATATTTCTCATTACTATTTTCTTTGGCAATATCTTTTAAATACTTTGCTTTTATTATTTATGTGCCATTAATATTATTAATTGAAAAGAGAATTATTTATTTAATGGGTTACCTTTTAATAGGTTGGTTATTTACCCTGATCCAATTTGCGCTTTATTGGCATAGCAACATATTTGTAGGGGAAATTTTTTCCTTGGCTGGCGGCAAGACGGGCGATGCAATGGGGCGATCATCCGCCTTCTATCTGGCTGCTGTCTATGTTCTGATGTGCGGATACGCCTTTTTTTCAAAGATTCCCGCAGATGGTAACAATGATATTTGGTATCGCAATGCTATTTTATTGCCGGCATTTTCATACGCGCTCATGTTTTCCATTGTGCATTGGCATCCTCATTGGATAGTGATTTTGGCCCCATTTACTTGCTTGAGCTATTTATTGCTTGGAAAGCAAAAATGGCTAGCCTGGCTAGAGATTGCCGCTTATATTGCCTTTATTGTGATTTGCTTTAATACTTGGGAAAGAAATGTTGATATCACCATGGCTTTTGATGGTGTGTTTGCGGCATATATCCCGCATACCAATTTAATTGGTCGCGATATCTTGGGTAAGCAATTCATGGGCTTGTCCCGAACCTTGTTTTATCTATACCTGTATTCCCCATTTTTAATTCTTGGCTACGAGAATAGGCGCGCCCTAAAAAGAGCTCTGCAGAAAGTGCTTGGTAGGGGGCTGGAGGTCACAGATTCTGATAATGAAGCCAGCCTCCGAGAATTGGGGATTTACCTGATTTATGGGCGCGCCTATGTGGGGACGCTATTTTTGGGCGTTATCTTATTGATATGTATTTATTGGCCTCATTAGGCTGATATTAAGGTTTGGTAAACGGTGTTAGCGGTCTTGCTTTGAGGTTTAGGGGGGGGGCGGACCCCAAAATTGGTTATAATTTCGAGAATAAAGATAAATTTATTGCAGTGCACCAAATTATTTCGTTAAGGGGGCTAAAAAGCCCTTTTTTCTTGTAAAATCAACATTTTAATGGCTTAAAGGTTGTAATGAAGGCTGTCATATTAGCTGGGGGTCTAGGCACCCGAATTGCAGAAGAAACCTCTTCTCGCCCAAAACCCATGGTGGAGGTTGGTGGTAAGCCCATTTTGTGGCACATCATGAAGATGTATTCAGCCCATGGTGTCAATGAATTTGTGATCTGCTGTGGTTATAAGGGGTACATGATCAAGGAGTATTTTGCGAACTACTTCTTGCATATGTCGGACGTAACCTTTGATATGGCAAACAACAATGCCATGCAAATTCATCAGCAATACGCTGAACCCTGGAAAATAACTCTGATTGATACTGGGGAAAATACCTTAACCGGTGGTCGTCTCAAACGCGTACGCCAATACTTGGGCGATGAGGATTTTTGTTTTACCTACGGCGATGGTGTGGGTGATGTAGATCTCACTAAGTTGATTGCTTTCCATAAAGCGCACGGAAAACAGGCGACGGTGACTGCAGTGCAGCCTCCAGGTCGTTTTGGCGCGCTCGATATGGATGGCACCTCAGTCAAGAGTTTTGTAGAAAAACCCCATGGCGATGGCATGTATATCAATGGTGGTTTCTTTGTGCTCTCTCCTAAGGTGATTAATCTCATTGAGGATGACAGCACGATTTGGGAGCGTAAACCATTGGAGGTTTTAGCTAAAGCTGGTCAGCTCCAGGCTTTTACCCATAATGGTTTTTGGCAGCCAATGGATACGCTGCGCGACAAGCAGCATCTTGAAGAATTATGGGCGAGTGGTAAGGCGCCTTGGAAGGTTTGGGCTTAATCGTGTCTTCTGCTTCCATTCCCGAGGTCGCGCAACGAGCATCAGTTGATCCATCTTTTTGGAATGGCAAGCGGGTATTTTTAACTGGGCATACTGGTTTTAAGGGTAGCTGGTTATCGCTGTGGCTCGCTTCCATGGGTGCCAAAGTTACAGGTTATGCATTAGCGCCTAATACAACCCCCAATTTTTTTGAAGTAGCCAAGGTCGATGGTGATCTTGAGAAATCGCATATTGCTGATATTCGTGATTTAGATAAACTGCAAAAGGCAATGGCCGATGCTAAGCCAGAAATTGTCATTCACATGGCTGCGCAACCTCTGGTGCGTTATTCCTATGCCAACCCAGTAGAAACCTATGCGACTAATGTCATGGGCACGGTACATGTACTCGAATCCATTCGTGCTTTAGGCAGTGTGCGTGCGACGGTAATTGTCACAACCGACAAGTGTTATGAGAATAAAGAGTGGGCTTGGGGCTATCGCGAGAATGAGCCTATGGGTGGTCACGATCCCTATAGCAATAGTAAAGGTTGTGCTGAATTAGTCACTAGCGCCTATCGCCAGTCCTACTTTTCTCCTGAGAAATATTCCCAGCATCAAGTGGCCATTGCATCAGCACGTGCTGGTAATGTGATTGGTGGTGGCGATTGGTCGGAAGATCGTTTGATTCCGGATGCCATCAAAGCCTTTGAGGCGCAACAAGCGTTGATGATTCGCAATCCTTTAGCAACGCGTCCTTGGCAACATGTCTTAGAGCCTTTATCTGGTTACCTAGTATTGGCTCAGGCGCTTTATCAAGAAGGCGCTAAGTTTGCTGGTGGCTGGAACTTTGGGCCACGTGATGACGATGCGAGACCAGTGCAAGAGGTGATCAATTTACTGATTAAAAATTGGGGATCGGTTGTTAGTTGGATCCAAGATCAAAGTGAGCAGCCTCACGAGGCGCATTCGTTAAAACTGGATTGCTCTAAGGCGCGCCAATATCTCGGTTGGACCCCTCGTTGGAGCCTAGAGCAAGCAATCGAAAGTATTACACAGTGGCAGCAAGCACATCAACAGCAGGGCAATATGCGTGAGATGAGCTTGAGGCAAATTGCCAGTTATCAAAATTTTAAATAACTTCTTCTAAATAAAAACAATGACCGAAACCTCCATCTCAGTTGATCAATTCGCTAAAGACAAAATTCGTAAACAAATTTTGGAATTGGTAAAAGAGTATTCCGCGTTGGAGTTTGCTCCCAAGAAATTTATCCCAGGCCAAACAGCCGTACCCCCATCGGGTAAGTTGATCGACTCAAGAGAATTAGAAAATATGGTCGAGGCATCTTTGGATGGCTGGCTTACCACTGGACGTTTTAATGACCTATTTGAAAAGAAGCTCGCTGAATTTATTGGGGTGAAACATCTCATTACCGTGAATTCAGGTTCATCAGCAAACTTGGTGGCCTTCTCAACTCTAACTTCTTCTAAGTTGGGTGATCGCGCCATTAAAAAGGGCGACGAAGTGATTGGAGTTGCTGCAGGATTCCCAACGACGGTCAATCCGATTGTGCAGTTTGGCGCAGTGCCTGTTTTTGTT
>Ga0316224_1003713_pt1 | contig 12213 bp, 7 predicted proteins | sample TBH18013metaG_FD_206254 | JGI IMG/M metagenome (GOLD analysis project Ga0316224, IMG submission 206254) | Freshwater microbial communities from Trout Bog Lake, Wisconsin, USA - TBH18013 | ecosystem: Environmental > Aquatic > Freshwater > Lake > Hypolimnion/Profundal zone | place: USA: Wisconsin...
CCCCCCTGCGAGGTTACCTCCCCCAAAATGCCCCCGAAAATCCGCCTTCGCCACCGAACACGCAGGTCCAGAAAGATCCGTTCACTGACCAATCAGAATCAAAGCAACGAATCTGGCGTGACCGAAGCAAATGCCAAAAAATGCAAAAGCCCTCGAACGTTCTCTTCGAGGGCTTTGCTTTTGGAATGCGAGGCGGATTAGCCGTTCAAGGTCTCCTGAAGTTTGTTAATCGTGCGGTTCAGGTCCTTGTCCGTCCGGCGGAGTTCGTCGATCTTGCCAATCGAGTGCATCACGGTGGTGTGGTGCTTGCCGCCGAACTGGCGTCCGATTTCCGGCAGCGAGGCCTCAGTGAGGCTCTTCGCCAGGTACATCGCAATCTGCCGGGGCACCACAACAGCGCGTGAGTTGTTCTTCTGCTTCAGCTCCGAGACCCGCATGCCAAACTGCTCGGCGACCGACTTCTGGATGGCTTCAATCGAGATCTTCCGCGTCTGCGTGTCAATGAACTGCTTCAGGCACTGCTGGGTGGAGTGCAGCGTAATCTCCATCCCGTTGTGCTGGCACCAGGCAATCAGCCGTGTCAGCGCGCCCTCAAGCTCGCGCACGTTGGTGCGGACGTTGGAGGCGATGAACATGGCCACATCAATCGGCAGGTGCGTCTGCTCGCTCTCAGCCTTCTTCTGCAGGATGGCGACCTTGGTCTCCAGATCGGGCGGCTGAATATCGGCCTGCAGGCCCCATTCGAACCGGGAGCGGAGACGCTCTTCAATCTCGGCAAGTTCCTTCGGCGGACGATCCGAGGTGATCACAACCTGCTTGTTGCTCTCGTGGAGCGCGTTGAAGGTGTGGAAGAACTCCTCCTGGGTACGCTCCTTGCCCGAGATGAACTGGATGTCGTCGATGAGGAGGATGTCGAGGGTGCGGTAGCGGTCGCGGAAGCTCGTCATCCGATCCGTACGGATGGCATTGATGAGCTCGTTAGTGAAGTTCTCGGCAGTCACGTAGCACAGGCTCGCGATAGGCTGCCGGCGCTTCACCTCGTGCCCGATGGCCTGCATCAGGTGGGTCTTGCCCAGACCGACACCGCCGTACAGGAACAGCGGGTTGTAGGCCTTGCCGGGGCGCTCCGCAGAGGCCAGCGAGGCAGCACGGGCAAACTGGTTGCCGTTGCCAATCACGAAGTTGTCAAAGGTGTACCGCTGGTTCAGTTGCGCGGCCGTGGACCAGTCAATGGAGAGCTGGTGGTCAGCAGCAGAGGGGGTGGCCGGGCGTCGTGCCGGCGCATTGTTCCCCCCCGCCCGGGGTGCCTGCGGAGAATGACTGGACAGCGGCCCAAACCCGCCGTCACGGCGCTTCGTGTGGGGGGCGGCCTGCTTTTCCGCAGGGATGAAAACAACGTCGTGGATATCGAGCCCGATGGACTCGATGGCCTCATCGATGAGGTTCTCCCACTTTTCGCCAATGTGGAGGAACTCTTCTCCGGGGACGAGGACATAGAGGGTGCGCCCGTCGATGTGGCTGAAGCGGGTGGGCTTGAGCCAGGTTTCGAAGGACTGGCGGATCATCTTCTTTTCGAGTGCGGCCAGAATCTGAATCCACGGATTGGGTGCCGGCGAAGGAGTGGTGGCGAATGACATCAACGATTCCTTAATCTTCTACTTGCTCTTGCATATGACTCCGGTCTGGGCGAGGTCGTGTGCGATTTTGAAAATACAAATCCTCTGGAGTGCGCAGGCAAGCCTTGCCTTGCGTTCCCTGGTGAGGCGCCAGTGGGGTGATTGGCCGGGATTGGAGGGCCCGTTTGTATCGAAATCGCGGAGACAACTCAGTACTGCGGGGACACGAGAATCAATGTGTGAACGGGGTTGATGTTAGCACAAAAAGGGAGCTCTGCAACGCTGTATTCACAATTGCACCAAGGATGGTGAAAGGCGCGCAGAAGGCTTGACAAACGTGGTTTTTCGCGCTCTTTTTGTTGCCGACATAGAGAACATGAAACGCATTTCCGCATGGGTAGCGGGAGTGCAGCAGAGGGGCAAACAGGGATTGTATACCGGCGGGCAGAAGTGGGAAAAGTAGGGTTCGGGGTGGATTTGGAAGCAGAAGTGCGGTAGACTTAAGACTTGCCGCCAAGACGCCGCATTTGTGTGCGTAAGTGGCAGCCGAATCAAGAGAGAAACAGGAGCGCATTCCAATGCCCAAGCGCACATTTCAGCCCAACCGTCGCAAGCGCGTCAAGACCCACGGCTTCCGGGCCCGTATGAAGACCAAGAGCGGTGCCGCCGTTCTGAGCCGCCGTCGCGCACAGGGACGCAAGCGCGTCGCCGTCAGCGCAGGCTTCCGCGACTAGTTCTCAGCAGGTTGGAGTTGCCTGCCACCCAGGGAATCCTGTGCTGGCGGGCAAAACTGACCTAACCGGACCCTAAGGAGTGCAGGCTGGAGCAGCTGAAGCTGGTGGCTCCGGAAGCGAAGAGCCGGGTGGCAGGATACCCGGCGGTTTGCGGAAGCCTCAAGACACTCTCCCCGCAGGAAGGCCCAAGCCTCCCACCCGGCATCCGGGTGGTACTTCCCGAGACGAGGCCGCCGTCCAGATGATTCCAGAGAAGAAATTCGTGCCGGATGCCAACCCTGAGGGTGGCGTGAAGGCGCGCGATACCCGTTTGCGAAAGCATGCGGAATATCAGCGCGTCTACCAGGCGTCGCGCAAACAGTTTTCCGGTGCGATGACGTGGTTCATGGCGCGACGGGAGGACAGTGGCGTGCGCACCGGGGTGACCGGGCCGCGAGTCGGCCTCACAGTAGGCAAGGTGCTGGGCAAAGCCGTGGACAGGAACCGGATCAAGCGGCGGATGCGCGCGGCAGTTCGGGCCAACCTGAGCGAGCTGCCGGCGGGGGTGGATGTGATCCTCCACCCGAAGCGCCTGGTGCGGGACGCGGAATTCGGGAAACTTCAGAGCGAGGTTCAACGTATCTTTCGTCAAGCGGCTGCGCAGGCACGATCAGCAGCTGCCAAATGCGAAAGCATCCCTGCCGGAGAAAAGACGGCATGAAGCGATTGCTGCTGGCATGCTTGACGATGTACAGGGGGTGGATATCTCCAGCGTTGCATGCAGTCTTTCCGGGCGAGTGCGGGTACCGGCCCACTTGCTCAGAGTATGCGGCGGAGGCAATTGACCTGCACGGGGTTTGGAGGGGTGGCCGGATGGCAATTTGGCGGATTCTGCGATGCAATCCATGGACGCGGGGCGGGTTTGATCCGGTGCCATTGCCAGGGGTGAGCGAAAACTCACGACATCCTTATACTGGGCCCCGGTAACGACCCTTTACCATAAGAAGACAACGGCATTTTCGGCGCTTGAGGCGCAGACGACAGGAATTGAACTTTGGCAGAGATTCGTAATCCCAATGCATCCCTTCAGGGACCGGGTGGCAACAGCGGTGGTGGCGGCGACAATCGTTCGCTGTTTTTGTTTATGACGCTTGCCTTGATGGCCCTGCTGGCTTTTCAGTACTTCAAGCCGGCCACGCCAGCGCCAGCGCAGCAGCAGGCTACTCAGCAGGCAGCAGGCACAGGCCTTAGCCCGCAAGCCGGCGCGGCGGCACCGATTGTGGCTGTGCCAGGTGGCGCGCCTGCGGTCACGGCGACGACCGAGCAGACGACGGTAGTTGAAAACGAGCTGTACCGGATTACCTTTACGAATCGCGGCGCTCAGGTAAAGAGCTGGATTTTGAAGCGGTACAAGGACTCCAAGGGAAAACCGCTTGATCTGGTGAACCAGGGCGCGGCAAAGAACTTTGGTTATCCGCTGAGCCTGTACACGTACGACCAGGGGCAGACGAGCGAGTTGAACCAGGCACTGTATGTGCCAAGCCAGACCGGCGCGGTATCGGCTCCGGCGGGCATCAGCTTCCGCTACAGAAACGGCCCGCTTACGGTCACCAAAACGTTTGCCTTCAACGAGAGCTACGTCGTGGATGCGACGGTGGCGGTGACGCGAAATGGCGCACCGGTGCGGGCACTGCTGAGCTGGCCAAGCGGGTTGGGAGATGAGGAAGAAGCGCTGCAGTACACGAAGAGCCTCTTTGCGTGGTCGACTGATGGCAAGCGAGATTCAACGGGCGCGAACAAGACTTGGTTTTCCCCGGGCGTAAGCGGCCAGGGCACCCTGAATGGGAACTACGATTACGCCGGCACACTGGATTTGTATTTTGGCGCGGTGTTTTTGCCATCAGCGCCTTCGCGGGCAACAGTGGTGACGTTCAACAATGGCATCGATGTGCCCGTGGATGCAGCGCAGCCTCAAGGCAAGAGCTTCCACGCGAATGTCTTGGGATCTGCGATTGGCGATACGAGCGGTGTGACGCATGCGCGGCTGTTTGCCGGACCGCTGCAGTTTGACGTGCTGGCGGGTGTCCATACCTTTGCGGCGGATGGCACCGCGAATGGGCAGGACCTGAAGCAGCTGATTCAGTTTGGCTGGTTGAAGATTATCGCGGAGCCACTGTTCTGGTTGCTCAAGCTGGTCCACGGCTACGTCGGCAACTGGGGCTGGGCGATTGTGATTGTGACAATCGTCTTCAACCTGGCGATGCTGCCGACGCGTATCTCGATGATGAAGTCGAGTGTAAAGATGGCGCGGGTTGCGCCGAAGATGGACGCGATCAAGCGGAAGTACGCGAACCTGAAGGCCACCGATCCGCGACGGGCCGAGCAGAACACGGAAACGATGGAGCTGTACAAGCAGGAGGGGATTAATCCCTACGGCAGCTGTTTGCCGATGCTGGTCCAGATGCCGCTGTTTTTTGCGTATTATCGGGTCCTGGCCAATGTGATTGAGCTTCGTCAGGCGACGTGGGGATGGCTCCCAAATCTGGCGGCTGCGGATCCGTATCACATTCTGCCAATCGTCATCATCATCAGCATGTTCTTGGTACAGTTCATCAGCCCGGCTCCGGGGATGGACAAGTCGCAGCGGCGAATGATGGCGTTTATGATGCCGGCGGTGTTTGGTGTGTCGATGTGGAACTTCGCATCGGGCTTGGCGTTGTACTGGTGTACGGGCAACCTGCTGAATCTTGGCATCCAGTTAATCATGAATCAGAGCTCGATGGGCCGGGAGCTGCATGCAGCTGCGGCCAAGCGTGCCACCAAGGGACAGAACAAGACAATCCAAGGCCGACGGTAGCACGGAAATGCGGCAAAGGAACCTCGTTCCGGCTAACGCCGGGGTGGGGTTTTTCTTTTTGTGGACAGAGGCGGTGGCAAACAAGAATCCGGCACCGGAGGTTCCGGGGCCGGACGAGGGAAGTATTGGTACTGGGAGAAACTGACAGGCGGTTTAGCCGATGACGCCGGATGCGTCGACAAAGTCAGAGAACGCCTCTCGGGCGGCGCGTATCTCCTGAGCGAGTACCTGAAGGACACGGAACATTACCATCGGTTGGCCCTGCATGATGGCGAGGAAATCGTCACTGCGGACAAAGCTGATTCGCGCGTTGAGCTGGGCTTTGGCAGTGAGCGAATAGGGCTTGTTGCCGATGACGGCGGGCAGGCCAAGCAGCGAGCCTGCGCCTGCGACAGTGCGGAGGGTAACCTCTTCGCCAGAGTTCATGCTGAGCGAAACGGAGCCCTCGTGCAGGATGTAAACCCCGGCCGGCTGATCGCCCTGATGGAATAGAATTCGGTCCGCAGAAAGTTCGATAGCACGCGACCGGGGCGCCAATTCCTTGAGAAGACTGGGGTCGGCAACAAAGGTGGAGTTATCTTTCGTCAATGTGAGTCTCCTTATGCCGGTCCGGGGGATGAGCGTGCAGACCGGCGGCGCGTAGGCTGCCTGTCGCCAAATCTTTACAAGACATGGAATGCATAACTGTGATGAGTGTCACTGAGGGGGGGTTAGATGACGGTGGGATGAAGTTGGCGGTCGGGGAGCCCCATGTCCCAGAGTCAGGACATGGGGACTTTGATTGGTAAGGCGAAATTATCTTGCGGAGGCTGTCAGTGCTTTGAGGTGCATCTGGGCAAGGACCCAGGTGTCACCGGGGTTGATGATGCCGGGGGGCTTTTCGACATGGAGAAAGGCCTGGATAGCGGCGTCGGGGAGGCCGTACTGCTCGTAGATGGCACCGAGGCCAAACCAGATGGAGGAGTCGGGCAGTGGGAGCGAGTTGGCATTCATGGCCTTGAGGAGGAGTTCGTGCGCCTCTCGGGTTTTGCCCTGGGCAGCGTAGATACATGCCAGAGTGTGCAGGACGGCGTAGCTTTCACCCTTCGAAAGCATGTTGGATTTCTGGGCTGCTTCGACGGCCTTGTCATCAACGTGGTTATCGAAGAGGCTCTCCCAGGCGTAGTTGTTGTAGTCGCCTTCCGTGGCTTTGCCAGTGTCAAAGACCTTCTGGTCAAACTCGCGGGCGCGGGCGAAGTTGCCTTCGTACTCCGCCTCAAGGCCCTTAAGACGGAGGAGAATCTCGTCTTTGGGGTGCTTTTTCAGCTGTTCGTCGAGGAGAGCGTTCCAGTCGTTCCAGTCCTTGAGGAGGGCGTCAGCGGTGCCGGCGTCGCCAAGGGCAACGTGGGAGGAGGGGTATTTTTTGAGCAGGACGGCAGCAGCGGCGCGAGCCTGGGGACCGTCCTGAACAGCGGCGTATCCATTGGTGAGGACGAGTGCGAGGTTGATTCGGTCGTCGTCGCTTGTGGCCTTGTCAAACGCGGCTTTGAGCTTGGGCAGTAGCGGCTTGATCTCCGGGGTGTCGTCTATCAGGGAGGCCGCGGCAATTTCCATAGCGTCGAGGCCGCTGGTTTCGCCGCTGGTCCAGAAACGAGGCAACTCGGGGCCAGCGAGGGGATCGTCGCCACCGCCACGGTGGAGCTGGTCGCGCTGCCAATCAAGGAGCGATTTGGCCTCGGCATCGCGGCCTTTGGAGAGGAGGTAGAGGGCGTAGTTGCCGACCTCGGAGGAAGTTGATCCATCAGAGACGACCTTGAAACCGCCCTCGTCGCGGGAGACGAAGATTTGCTGGGTCTGAGAGCCGAGGCTCTCCATGGAGACGCGGTAGCCGATCTTGTCGTCGCCCTCTGACGTGAACTTCATGCTGCCTGCGAGAAGATCGAGGACAACGGAGTCAGTGAGATCCATCTGGCCGGCGAGGGAGTGGACGAGGCCGATACCCTGGCTGGCTTTTTCGATGTTGCGCTTCCAGGCTTCGTCAGAGGCGTAGGCGTGGCGGGCGATGAACTGGGCCGCGTTCGCCTCAGTGACTTCGCCAGAGAAAAAGGCAATCATCATGCGCTGGGCAGCGCTGGCGGGGTTTGTTGTGGGGAGGTATTCGCCCTTCCATCGGGTGAGATTTTTGAAGAGCTCGATTTGCTGGGTGGCTTGGGCCGAGTCGGACTGGCCTTCGACTCCAGCGGCCATGATTTCCGTGCCGGGCCCGTAGAGGTGCATCTGGAGAAGCTGGGCACCGGCGGAGGCGAGGGCTGCGATGCGACCCTCAGAGCCGCCGGAGAGATGCTCAGCGCGAGCGATACCTGCCTTGACGCCGTGAAGTGCCACGGTGGCGGCGACGGCCATGCCGTCGCGGGATTTGGAGGAGGAGAGCTTGGCAAGTTCGTCGAGGAGGACCTGATACTGGCCACCGTAGAGAAGGTCAAAGAGAAGGTTGTCCTGATACTCCTCGCCGACCTCCTTGTCTTTTTCTGTGAGGGCACGGTACTCGGCTACTGCGTCCTTAAGGGGCGCGCCATCGCCGTAGCGCTCGCCCTTCTTGTTGTATTCCTCAATAATTGCGAGGTTGATGCGGGTGACGTTCTCTTCGGGATCGAGATCCTTGGATTTAACGAAGGCGTCGTGAGCGCACTGCCAGTCAAAGCCCTGGGCATAGCGGACGCCAATCTGGTTGAATTCGCAGACCCAACCTAGAATGCGCCAGGCAACGGCAGATTTGGGATCGAGCTTGGTGGCCTTTTCCGCTTCTGCTCGGGCACGGTCGCCAACGCCGGCCTGGAGTAGAGTGTAGGCCATCTGAGTATGGTGGAGAGCTTCGTCTGGATGGTGGGCGATGAGGTCGCTGTCGGCGGCGAGAGCTTCGCGGGTTTTGCCGGCGGCCAGGAGGCGCGCGCCAACCTGATCAAAGAGGACCATCACCATGTCCTGCTTGTAGGCGGCGAGGACGGCATCGCGGAGGGCAAGAGCCTGGGCGAGGGTGTAAGTGCCGGGGCCGGAGTTGAAGCGGAGAGTGGCATGGACGACACCATCTGAACCCGTCTCAAAGTGCTGGGAGTAGGTGGCGGGGCCCATGCGGACGGTTTTGTTTTCCGGGAGGGTGCGGGGCTCAAAGCCCTCAGGCGGATAAATGTTGTAGCGCCACTCGGTTAGGAAAGGGTGGACCTGGTACTCCGTGGTGCGGGCAGCTTCAGCCTTCTTGCGGTCTTCTTCCTGCTGGGGGGTGAGCTTTTGCCCGGCGGGGGCGGGGTCGTGGCGGAACCACTCGGGAAGTCGTCCCCAGACCCAGTAGAAGGGGATGGCTACGGCACCGTCATCGATATCAGTATTGGCGCGCTTGGCCTCAGTGATTTTGAGGCGAAGAAAGAAGGGCTTGGTGAAATCGCGACCGTCGCCGTGCTCAACGCTGGCGAGGGTTTTGGCGAGGTAGACGCTCTTGATGTAGCGGTCGAGCTCGTTGCGGGATTCCTTGGTTTCCTGGCCGCCGTAGCTGGAGCGGTAGGTCTCATCGATGTCGCCGCGGGTGTCAGAAGATTCCGTGAACTCGGCCGGGCCATTGGGGGCCATGCGAACGTCGCGAGTTTCGGTGATGGCATCATCTTCTGGGGTGCCGACGGGGGTGCGGGTAAGGCTGGTCGTGTTGTCGGCGACGATGAGGGCGAGGCGATCGCGATCGGCGGCTGGGAGGGTACCAACCTGGGCGTACTCGGCGGTGGCGTCAATCCAAAGCTCTGTGCCTCCCTTTTTGTCGGCGGGGACGTAGGTGATGGCGTGGTCAAACTGATTCATGCCGGGAAGTTCCGGGGTTATGTCAGGTCCGTAGCCGGGATTGAGCAGGACCATGTGCGCCTCAATACCGGCGGCGCGGAGAAGTGCGACGAGGAAAGCTGCCTTGTCTTTGCAGTCCCCGTAGTGGCGCTTGAGGACTTCCGCAGCGGTCTGGGGCTGGAGGGCAGCCTCGCCGAACTCGATGCCGGTGTATCGGACATCAGCATGCAGACGGGTGACGATTGCCTGGATGGTGGCGAGGCGGCCGGGCCCCTGAGAGACTAGGTTGGCGGGAAGCATGAACTGGACGCTGGCCGGGAGGATTTGCGGCTCAGCGAGTTGGGAGTAGGTGCGGGCGACGGCGGCCCAGGACTCACCGGTGGAGAACTCTACGAGGGGACGGAGGCGGATGTGAGTTGCGAGGTTGACGTCGTTGTTGACGTAGGCAGGCTGGGCGGCCTGGTCGAAGACGAGGTGACGGATTCCGTTCTCTTCCGTGCTGGAAACGGCGAGCTGGGGCAGGAGCTTAACCCTGTAGTCGAAGTGGAGGCCTTTGGGGACATCAATAAGAAGCTGAGAACGTGTGATGGGGACGCTACGATTGAAGAAGCGGCGATAGATGCCGCCGCCTGAGAAGAAGGGTGCCTTGTCTTCGACGTAGGCCTCTTCCTCGACGATTGCGCCAACGGTGAGGCCGGGGAGCGGTGCTTTGCGGATGCGTCCGTCGGAGTAGGTGCCTTCGTCCTGAGCGCTGGCGGGGCCGTCGGTGATGGTCTTCTGGTCCAGCTCCGAGACTTTGCCGTCGGGAGTGAAGACGCGGGCGTGAATCTCGGGCTGGTTCTGGTACCAGGCCTCCCAGCGAATGCTGGTTTCGCCCCAGCCGCGGACGGCGGCCTCGGTTTCAATGCGATAGACCATGGAGTGGCGGAGGGTGATGCGGCCATCGGGCTGGAGGGTGTAGGCATCGCGCTCGTAGAGGATGGTGGCGGGCATGTACTTTTCAGCCGGGACGGCTGCTGCGGCCTTGCGAAGGTCCTCTGGAGGCGCGGAAAAGGCAGGGCCTACAAGGGGCCAGGTCGGAGCAGCGGCAGGCGTCTGGGCTGGAGCGGTGAACGCTGCCAGAGTGAGCAGGGTGGCGACTGAGAGGCGGAACCACAGAGGAGCGAAGAATAGGCCGGAGCGCATGAGCATTTCCTTGGAAGCTGATTTGGAGAGGATGGCGAAGTCCCACTCATCTTACTCCGTTCTCGGATATCGGCTCGTAGGTGTCAAGGGTAGGTGACGGTTTGGGGTGTCTTTTTTGGGTGTCGGCGGGGGTTGGGTGTCGTCCTTTCCGAGTTTGTCACTCGTTTTAGGACAGGCAAAGCCCATGGTAAGACGAGGGAGCGATGGAATTTGAGTTGAATGGTACCGGGTAAGCAAGGGTTGGGGATAGCCGACACGAATGTCGTGAAACCTGGGGTGCCGCTCCTGATGGGTTTTCCGATAGAGTGTGAGGAACCTGATTCGACGAAATCCGAGGAGCCTGACTGTGAGATTGATTGCCCGAATTGCCCTGATTCCCTGTTTTGCCGCTGCCTGTATGGGGATGGCCCAGACCGCCGCAAAGCCTACGGCGCCCGCGACGGTGTACGTGAAGGCGGGACACCTGTTTGATGCCACCAGCGATATGCTGCGGGAGAACGTGGTGGTGGTAGTGACTGGGGAGCGGATTGCGAAGGTTGCGCCCGCAGCTGAGGTTACGATACCGGCTGGGGCGACGGTGGTGGACCTGTCGAAGGCGTGGGTGCTGCCAGGGTTGATTGATTGCCACACGCATTTGCAGGCTCGAGCGGACCGGTATGACCCGATTGACGAGGTGCGGATGAGTGCATTCAATCTCGGATTCAATGGCGTGGGGAACGCGAACAAGACGCTACAAGCGGGGTTTACGGCGGTGCGTGATGTAGGTTCGGTGGCGTTTTTCGCAGTGGATCTGCGTAAGGCGATCGATGCGGGAGAGTTTCCGGGGCCGCGGGTGGTGGCGAGCGGGCCGGGGATTTCGATTACGGGCGGGCATGGGGACATGAACGGCTTTACGCCGAATGTGCAGAACATGCTGTACCCGGCGGAGAAGGGTTATGCGATTGCGGACGGGCCGGATGAGGTGCGGAAGGTGGTGCGGGCGCAGATTAAGTATGGCGTAGATGTAATCAAGATTATGGCCACGGGAGGGGTGCTGAGCGCCGGCGACAAGCCGGGCGCGGAGCAGTTTACCTACGAGGAGCTAAAGGTGGCGGCCGATGAGGCGCACCGCGCGGGGCGGAAGATTGCCGCGCATGCGCATGGGGCGGAGGGCATCAAGGACGCGGTGCGGGCGGGGATTGACTCGATTGAGCATGGAAGCCTTATTGACGCTGAGGGCATAGAGCTGATGAAGCAGCATGGGACGTACCTGGTGGCGGATATCTATAACGACGACTACATTCTCGGCAAGGCGATTGAGTTTGGGTTGCCGAGGGAGAACGTTGACAAGGAAAAGATGGTAGGCCGGCTGCAGCGGGAGAACTTTGCCAAGGCGGTGGCGGCGGGAGTGAAGATTGCGTTTGGGACCGATGCCGGTGTGTATCCGCATGGGGACAATGCGAAGCAGTTCTACTACATGGTGAAGTTCGGGATGACGCCGGCTGGGGCGATTCGAGCGGCGACGCAGAGCGCGGCAGACCTGATTGACCGCAGCGCGGACGAGGGAACGGTGGAGGCGGGGAAGTTTGCCGACATCATTGCAGTGAGCGCAAATCCGCTGGAGAACGTAACGGTGCTGGAGCATGTGGCGTTTGTGATGAAGGGCGGCAAGGTGTACAAGGATGAGTTGGGTGCCGCCAAGCCGTAGTTTGTTGAAAGAACAAGGAAAGAAAGAGGGGGGCGCGGCGGCGGAATGTGCCGCGCCCCTTTCACGTTTTGAGCTCGAAACTTTGACCGGGCTGGAATATGTTTCGATAAAAGTGAATCCAGCGGAATTGCCGGGGAATCTCTTGGAAGCAGGCGCAACCAAGCCGAGCCGTATGGAATCGTAGTGGCGAGTGGTAAAAAGAAGGCTCTGCAGAGCGCTAATACAAGAAGAGCAGGACACTGTATGCCGGGAATCGGGAAGCAAGGTAAGCGGACGGACAGGGTAGTGATTGTTGGCGCTGGGCCGGGTGGGTTGGCTAGCGCAATGCTGTTGGCCAAGGCCGGCATCCAGGTG
>Ga0316224_1003726_pt1 | contig 12185 bp, 6 predicted proteins | sample TBH18013metaG_FD_206254 | JGI IMG/M metagenome (GOLD analysis project Ga0316224, IMG submission 206254) | Freshwater microbial communities from Trout Bog Lake, Wisconsin, USA - TBH18013 | ecosystem: Environmental > Aquatic > Freshwater > Lake > Hypolimnion/Profundal zone | place: USA: Wisconsin...
GGAATGGTTTTGCAAAACTTCGGCCCGGCAACCACTTATGTTATTATCACTGAGTTTGTAATAGATTCAGTGAGGTATTTCAGCGATACAATACACATTGGTTCAAATACGCAACACATTATACAACCACACGATACTACTTATAGCGGTATTTATATACTTGTTGACACCGGTATGACAGGTCATTATGAGGATACGATCTTCATTCATTCAACCGTAACTGATATAAACAAAATAAATGCGCCCAACCTGACCGCCTGGCCCGTACCCAGCGATGATAAATTATATATCAGTGGACCGCAGGGTTTAATTAATTACACTATAGTTGATATTATGGGCCGTACCGTTGCCAGCGGTGAAATAGATTTTGGCAATGGCGAAACCAGGGCATTTAATCTGGTTAACCTGAGCCCCGGTATGTATATCATCCGCGGAGCAGGGCAAAACGAAAAGTGGGATTACATGTTTATGAAACAGTAGCACAATGAATATTAAATTGACGGGCTAAATTTTATTAATGCCGACAGTTTTATGTTTAACGTTGTGAAGGTTTTACTTTAGATATTTATAATCTGAATGATACCAGCTTAGCCGAGGTGCCAGTGGAATTAGTAGTTGAAGTGTAGTATTTAATTCAGACAGCGTTAATCATTTCAGAAAGCAACCATAGCCCCCCCGCATACTAAGGTTTACAAACGACGTGGGTAATAAATGAGAAAGCATATTTTGAGTAAAGCAGGTGTGGTCATTGTTTTGACCCTGATTTTGATAACTACAGGCTGCAAAAAACCGACGGTTACCAAAACCTCACCGCTGCCTCAACCTGAATGCGGCACCGCCTGGGTGGGTTTGGCGGATACAGGCTACATCACTTTTGCGTTGCGACACAATGTAAGGTTGGCAGCCATTTTTTCGTACAACGGCACCCAAACGGCAGATATTAATAAGTGGCTTTCATTTTTTGTTTTAGCCCAGCAACGGGGTGCTAAGTTGCGGATATGCCCCATACCGGTAACAGTATCAGAGTACCTTGATGACAGGCACGCAGCCGCTGAAATGGCCATGCTGAACAGTTTTATGCAGGTAATGCAAAACGCCGGCGTTAAGCCCTGCGAAATAATATTGGATGTTGAGGGCGTAAACGCCAGTAAGTACTGCGATTCGTTGGTACAATTTGCGCTGGGAAGCACCGCTGCACGCGATACACTACTGGCCAACGCACTTAGCATAGCAGGGCGCGACTCGGCTGTTGCTATCTACAATGCCTATATCAGCCAATGCCACACCGGAGGCTGGAAGGTTGGAGCCACTACGCTTAACCAGATAGCTATTGAAAGTGTGAGTGATATAAATATTGAGCGTGTACTTGGTATACCCATTACCGGGATTAACTGGGATTTTGTTACTTATCAGGCTTACCGCACTTCAACTTTTCCGGTGGCAGCATCACTGGGCTTCGCTAACCCAACCTCGTATTTTGTTTACAAGTTTGCGCTGCAGGCGCAGTTGCATTACGGCGCTAATGGTGGCCTTGATATTGGTATTATGGGTGTTACCCCTAACCCTGACCTTGGCTACCCGCTTTTCAGCGATTGGCAGAGCGATGTAGATGCAACCCGCGCCGCAGGACTTAATCCTGATTTGGTTGCGGGATTCAGGATGGAAACTGCCAGAGCACCCATAACCACAGTTCCCGGCGATTCGTCACTTTTCTTTTCGCAACTGGAGAGTTCGCAGGCACCTGCTGCACCAGCCGTTGACAATTCTACCAACGATTACTTTTCGGCTTATCAATCTGCCGATATGAGGTTGGGGCCGTTGTTGCCGCAGTAAACAGTGGGGCGCCTGATTGCAGCACACAAATTTTTAACTGGCGGGTATATAAATATCAAATGAATCGTTCTTGTTTAATCAGCCGGTTGCGGCGGTGATGCCATTATGGCTTTCAACTATTTTTTTCGATGGCAAGGCCTGTACCAATACAAGCAACTACCGATTTCAGCCTACAAAGCAGGCACTTTTAAAACCGCGGCGGCTACATAACTTTTGGCATTGTTTACATAATTAACTGATTGGTAGTAGAATAAGGTTAAACCTGAAGATCTCAGAACTTCTAAACTGCTCTTTCAGTTAAAAAGCGTTGATTTTACAGCCGGGGATATTTTATATGGGCTTGGGCGATAAAAAGCACCAAAACGGACTGAAAGTGCCGAATTATATAGTTTTCCTTGCAAAGCTTTAATTTCTCGTCAAAAGTTCTACTTTTGCACCTCCTTTCTAAAAAGGAGAGTTCATTGAATGCGGGCGTGGTGAAATTGGCAGACATACCAGACTTAGGATCTGGCGCCGCAAGGCATGGGGGTTCAAGTCCCTCCGCCCGCACTTTTTTCTCTCCAACAAATTAAACTATCATGGAAATTACGCAAGAGAAAGTCGACAACCTGTTATCGAAGGTAAAAATCAGCCTGAAAAAGGAAGATTATGAACCACAGGTGAAAAAGCAGATTAAAAACGTAGCCAAAGGGGTTCAGATCAAAGGATTCCGCCCGGGTATGGTGCCTATTGAAGTGGTAAAGAAGATGTATGGTAACAGCGTACTGGTTGAAGAGCTGAACAAGCTGTTTAACGACGAGATATACAAATACATCAACGATAATAAACTCGAGATCATTGCTTCGCCGATACCGGTTGCCGAGCAGAAGCTGGATATTGACATTAACACTTTAAAGGACCTGGACTTTACCTACGAAGTAGGCCATGCACCTGAAATTGACCTTTCGTATATTGAAAAATCTCCGGCCTTCGACAAATACAAAATTACCGTAGAAGATAGCCTGATAAACGAAGAAATAGACCGCACCCGCAAACGTTTTGCAACTTTTGAGTATCCTGAAACAGTAGGCGATACTGATGTTTTGACCTTTACTATTGAAGAACTGGACGAAGCCGGTAATATTAAAGAAGGTGGTATAAACACCGTTAGTACCCTTACAGTAGACTTGCTGAAAGAAGATGCCAAGAAAAAAGTTTTGCCTTTGAAAAAGCAAGAGAGTTTTGATTACAACGTGTTTGAACTGATGGACCGCGACCGCGAAGGTATTGCCAAGAATGTATTGAACATGAACGACATGGAGCAAGTGCCTGCCGTTGGCGACAAGTTCCGTTTAACGCTGAATAATATTACCCGTTCGGTACCTGCAGTTATTAATGAAGAATTTTTCCTGAAAGTTTATGGCGAAAACGGCCCTAAGACTGAAGAAGAAATGCGCAATAACATTAAGGCCGACCTGGAAGCTTATTTTGATGGTAAGACCGACAGCTACCTGGTAAATGAACTTTACAAGGGCATTATGGATAAAACCGATTTTCCCTTGCCTGATGAGTTTTTGAAGAGATGGATTGAAGTAACTAACGAAAAGCCTATCAGCGCTGAAGATCTTGAAAAAGAATACCCACAGTTTGCCAAGTCGTTACGTTGGTCATTAATTCAGCGTAAACTGGTAAAAGAGCAGAACCTTGAAATAACAGAAGAGGAAGTTATTGAACGCGTGCGTATGAATGTTATTCAACAGCTTTATGGTTACGGCTTAAAAAATATTGGTGAAGAGTGGGTGGAGCAATTTGTGCAAAAACAACTGGCTGATAAGAAAGTGATATCACAAACTCGCGAGCAGTTATTGGAAGATAAGGTGCTTGGTTATATTAAAGGCAAAGTAGCTTTGGTTGAAAAGCCGATTGGCTTTGAAGACTTTAAGGCGCTTGTTGAGAAGGAGCAATAGCCCACTGAACAGCCTTTAATGCAAAGATTGCTAAGGCCAATAAAAAAGAACGGCAAAGGATTTAAAATTCTTTGCCGTTCTTTTTTTATATGCTTTGCGGCCTTTACGCTAAAGGCTGTTTGCTATTATGCTTAAAACGTTCTTCCAATCCCCACCACCCATCTGAATTTAAAATGAGCATCATCTACATAAGGTGTGTTGCTGAGAAAGAAAGGCACATCAAACCTGAAGGTGAGTGGCTTTATGCCTTGCAGCGGGCCCCATTTTTTTACGGTAAAAGCAAGTCCGGCACCGGCATCGATGCGGATGTTTGAAAGCTGTTGCTGACTAGCGCTGTTGATGTAACCAATGGCTCCGGCATCGCCGAACAAATAGGTATTGAGTGTAAAGTGCTGGCGCAGCCATTCGTTCTTAACTGAAACAAGGCGGTTAAAATCCAGTTCTTCATTCAGCGATAAACCTGAAGGGCCTTTGTAAGCGGCCACTACAACGCCATGCTTATCAGTTTCAGCCAGTAAGTAGCCTGCGTAACCGCGCATGTTTAAACCACCGCCAAACTGCAGGTGGTTTACATTATCGCCGTACTGGCCGGCCCAGCTTTGAGGGGCAAAACCTGCAGCGCGGTAGTATTTACTATCCATCATATCCTCGGGGCTGCCACCATCAAAAAACAGGGCACTTTCACTGGGCACGTTATTGCCAGTGCCGTAGCGGCCATAAACGCGGGTGTGAAAATCGAATTTCCAGGCAACGGCTTTTTGCACAGATGTAACCTCGAGGTAGTTATAGTTGAAGGCATTGGTAACTGCGCCTGAGCGTAAGTGTGCTGTTACAAAACCGTTATAGTTATAATGCGCATAAGTATACGTACAAGAAACATTCAGCGATACATTGAACTTTTGGTTGCTGGTCCAGATAGAGCTCCACTCCTGGGGGTATAACAGATAGTTGGTCCAATCCTGCCGGTTGCGGGTAAAGCCCTTTACATTTATATCTCCCGAAAAGTTTTCAGGGAACTGCTTCACCAAGCCTGTTTTATACATCTCCAATCCATCGAGCCACTGGCTGTGAAAATAGAAGGTGGTCTTCTTCATTACTTTATCAATGGCATCGCTGTAATCAAATTTATAACTGAACCAGCCTGCCTTCTTATTAGTGGTTGCATCTAAGTTATAACGCGCACCACCCTGTGCCAGGTGCGTGTTTACCCAGGCAGTAAATGAGAAGTTATCTTTAATATTCATGTAATTACCTTTCAGGTTAATGCCCAGTTTAATACCGTCATAGGCATTCCACCAAACATCGGGGCGCATATACAGGCGGTACTTTTTCCATGAAGGATAAGGATAGATGTGTGAATCGAAACGGAATTCAACACTGCCTTTTTTTCGGTTATCAAGCATATCAATATCGGCAAGCCTCTGGCTGGGATCGATAACAACATTTTTAATGCCGCCGGGTATGGTTACCACAGCCTGGTAAGTCGGTTTCAGTTTATCCCAACCGTACCATTTCGGCAGCGTTACCCTATGGTGGGCCACCTGTATGCTATCAGCATTTTTCTCGAACCAGGTATTGGGAATGTAGAAATCATATACCGAATCGTTTTTACCTGTAACCTGCAAATCTAAAGGCATTTGCATGCGGCCCTTGCGCTTAATGGTAATGATGTATTGGTCTTTCAACTGGCCCTTTCTGATTCCACCCAATGCATAATCAATATTCTTGGTTGTTTCAATCCATTCATCAAAAAACCAATTCAGATCTACATGGGTAAACTGAATAACTGAGTTGCGGAAATCTTCGGGATAAGGGTGTGCAAATTTCCATTGCGCCACATAATGTTTTAAGGCCGCGCTGAACAGCGAATCGCCTAAAACATATTGCAGGTTATACAACATGGTAGCCGTTTTAAAATAAACGTTACCATAACCACCGCCCTGCCCTAATGCGCCATTAAAAGCATCGGAGTGCGTATTTAAAGGCTCATCAGCATACTGCATGGCATCACGTATATAACCAATGTTAAACTCGCGGTCGCGCACGTTAATGGGTTCGGTAAACTTTCTCAGATACCAATGCTTTTTGCTGATAGAGTCGGCGGGCAGATTGTTACCGTCAATATGCTCGAGCCCCCAGGCGGTTAAAAACTGCGTAAAGCCTTCGTCCATCATGGCGCGGTATGTTTCGTTGTTGCCCAGCATACCATAAAACCAGTTGTGCCCAACCTCATGCACCAGTAAGCCGCGGTATTCCTTATCGCGTCCGCCATCTAAAGTCAGCATAGGGTATTCCATACCATCAGCAGCATCGGCTATTACTATTTTAGGGTATTCAAACACACCAATATCGCGACTAAAAACGGTAATGATCTTTGATAAATAGTCGGCAGCATTTTGCCAGCCGCTTGCATGTCCCTCCTGCACAATGCCTACACATCTAACACCTTCGCCATTTTTGCGACCGGGATAAATGATGGTATCGTGTATGCGGTACGATGGGTCGGCAGTAAAAGCAAAATCGTGCACGTTTTCGGCGTGGTATTTCCAGGTTTTGGTAACGCCTTTTTTATATTTAGTAATGATGCTTGCTTTACTATCCCACTTTTTATCCTTAAAGTTATAGATATCGAGTTTCTTCTTTAATGTATCGGGCAGCACCTCACTTTCGTTCTGCAATACACCGGTTGCTTCCACTACATAATTAGAGGCAAAGGTGAGTTCAACATCAAAGGTTCCGAAGTCGCCATAAAACTCGCGGTTCAGGTGTTGGTCGGTGTTCCAGCCGCTTTTGCGGTCGTATACACATATTTTGGGGTACCACTGGCAGCCGTTGTAATGGGTAAAACCCGATACCCTGTATTTCTTCATGCGCCGGCGGGTAGAGCCCGAGTCATAAAAGGTACGGAACTTAACATCAAATCTTTTTTTCGCTTTTGGCGGCAGCGGCTTATCCAGCCAAACTTTCATTACCGTATTATCTAACTGGGTTTTCAGTATTACATCACCGGCCTTCATTTCATCAATTACAGTGCCCAGTTTGGTACGTTCGTATTTTCCGTAGGCAGGTTTTACGCCGTTATTTTTTTGCAGATCATCCAGATATGAGCCCGGTTGAAAAGCATTCTGGTAAAGATTGAAGTAAACGAAGTAAAGGGTATCAGGCGAGTTGTTCCAATAAGTTAAATGCTCCTCACCTCCTATGATATCAGTGGATTCATCGATGTTTGCCTTGATCTGGTAGTGCACATCCTGTTGCCAGTAACCGGGGAAGGGGCGGCGGTTTTTCCAGTAATAGGGACTCTGTTTGCTTTGGTAATTGTTCTTGGGGCCAAGGTCAGTATACTGGGCGCGGGCTAAAATGATGAGGGTAAAAATAAATATAACGAGGATAACCGCTTTTCTCATAAACAACAGAAATAATTATGATGTCTTTTTTAAATTTGCCAGCCTCAAAATAAACATCTTTTGTTGAAAGCGAACTCCCCTGAACTACTTTATAAAATTGCACTGACCATGTTACCCAACATTGGCAGCGTGTTAGCTAAAAACCTGCTGGCTTATTGCGGCAGTGCCGAAGCGGTTTTTAAAGCCTCTAAGGGCAAGCTTATAAAAATACCTTCCATTGGGGAGGAGCGCGCTGAAAGCATTGTTAGCGCAAACGCACTGCAGTTGGCAGAGCAGGAGCTTAAATTTATTGAAGAGTATAAAATAAAGTGCCTCTTCTTTACCGATGCTGAATACCCGCAAAGGCTGAAACAGATTGAAGATAGCCCGTTGATGCTTTATTACAAAGGCAATGCCGATCTGAACGCGGAAAAGATAATTGGTATTGTAGGCACGCGCAAAGCAACTGAGTACGGCAAAGAAGCCACGCGCAAATTAGTAGCCGACCTGGCCGCACTTGACATATTGGTGGTAAGCGGACTGGCCTATGGCATTGATGTGGCTGCACATAACGCATCGCTGGAGCATAATTTAAAAACGGTTGGGGTGCTGGGGCATGGATTAAATACCATATACCCGTCGCAGCATGCATCTGTGGCGAAAAAGATGGTGGTACAGGGAGGTTTGCTAACCGAGTATAAATCGATTGACGAGATGGCGATGCACAATTTTCCGGAGCGGAACCGTATAGTAGCGGGTATGTGCGATGCCATTGTGGTAGTTGAATCTGCCATTAAAGGCGGGGCAGTAATTACGGCCAACATTGCCAACTCGTATAACAAAGAAGTATTTGCATACCCTGGCCGAACCATTGATAAGACCAGCGCCGGTTGCAACTTTCTTATTAAAACATTTAAGGCCGGTATTATTGAAAATGCCCACGACCTGCTGGAGGCCATGCATTGGACCCCACAGGAAGAAAATATAAAGGGCAAAACCCGGCAAAGGCAACTTACCTTTGCGCTAAGCGATGATGAGCAGAAAATTTATAACTTACTGAACGAAACACCGGAAATAGAAATAGATAAACTGGTAGCAGTTTCGGCTATGAACAGCAGCTTGCTGGCTGGTATATTACTTGAAATGGAAATGAACGGAATAATTGTTTCTTTACCGGGTAAACGTTATAAACTTATTTAAACCATGGCTTCTGCATTTTCTCATGCCATAGCAGCGGTTGCAATTGGTAAAATTTCGCGGGCGGCAAAGTGGCCGGGCGACCTGAACCGGATTGACCTGAAATTCTGGCTGATAGCCATATGCTGTGCAGTGGTACCGGATATTGATGCAGTAGGGTTTTGGATGGGGGTGCCTTACGATTCGCTTTGGGGGCACAGAGGCATTACACACTCGCTGTTTTTTGCGGGTTTGCTTTCAGGTGTTATGGTGCACTTTTTTTATAGCGGAGAGAAGGTTTTAAGCAGGGGCTGGCTTATACTCTTCCTTTTCTTTTTTGCGGCGACGGCATCGCATGGTGTTTTAGATGCCATGACCGATGGCGGCCGCGGTGTAGCCTTTTTTGCCCCTTTTAATAATTCCCGCTATTTCTTCCCGTTCAGGCCCATCAGGGTATCGCCCATCAGCATTACCCGTTTTTTCAGCGGAAGGGGCTGGGAGGTATTGCAAAGCGAGTTTGTGTGGGTATGGATACCCTCATTTTTGGTTATGGCGTTAGCTTCGTTCATAAAGAAGTTGCGCACTAGCTAAGTGTTTCTTTAATTTGGCGTGTAAAATTTATTCAACTGTGGCAAAACAGCAATCGAAATCAAAGACATCAAGTAACAATAACGCACCGGCAGCACCGGTTCAAGCTGTAGTAAGCAAACCTTTGTTTCAGCTTCCGGGCTGGGCTTATTATATGTTTATATTTCTGTTTACGTGCATGCTGTACTCCAACACTTTATGGAATCAGTTTGCTATTGACGACACCATTGTACTGACCGATAATAAATTCACCAAAAAAGGATTCGGGGGATTGAAAGAGCACTTTACGCATGATATGTTTGAAGGCTTTTTCGGCGAGCGTGGCGCCCGTTTGGTAAGTGGTGGACGTTACCGCCCTTTAAGCATGGCCAGTTTAACCGTGGAATATGAAATTGTGCGCAGAATACGCGGCGATAAGCGCGAAGAGATCACCGATAAAAATGTAATCATGGGCGGGGAGGCTGACCCTTACCTTGCGCCTATGTTAAGCCACGGAATAAATGTCTTTCTTTTTGCACTTACTGTGCTGCTTCTTTACTACATCCTGCAGCAACTGATACCAGCCAAATATTCGTTAAAAACACCTATCGGGGTATTCAGCCTTTCATTTATAGCTACCTTATTGTATGCAGCCCACCCCATGCATACCGAGGCCGTGGCCAACATAAAAGGACGCGATGAAGTAATGTGTATGTTGTTTTCGCTGCTGGCATTGCTGGCTACGCTTAAATACGTAAAAACGCAAAATATACTTCACCTTGTTTGGGGAACAATGGTATTTTTCCTGGCCCTGCTTTCGAAAGAAAATGCCATTACTTTTATGGCAGTTATACCACTTACCTATTATTTCTTTACCAAGGCAAAGCCAAAAGATTACGCCTTAGCCGTTGGTGCTTACATTATACCTGTTGCGGTATTCCTGCTTTTGAGGGCTAAATATACGCAGGCGGGTTTAACACAAGACTCGCCTGAAATTTTGAATAACCCATTCTTATTGGCCACAGTTGGCGAGCGTTATGCCACCACTATATTAACTTTTCTGTATTATTTTAAACTGCTGGTTTTTCCGCATCCTTTAACGCACGATTACTATTTTAACCAGATACCTTATGTAGATTTCAGCGACCCATGGGTGCTGCTTTCAATACTGATCAATGCCGGCCTGGTTGCTTATGCGCTGATGAACCTGAAGAAGAAAAGCATTGCAGCCTACGCTATATTATTTTACTTCATAACCTTCTCAATAGCGTCGAACGTATTGTTTACCGTGGGTGTATTAATGAACGAACGTTTTATTTACATGAGCTCGCTGGGCTTTTGCATTCTGCTGGCTTACCTGCTGATTCAATCGAAGGACAGGTTTAAAATTTCGCCTAATGCAGTTATGGGTGCTTTCCTGTTAATACTAACGCTTTATTCGGTAAAGACCTTTTCGCGCAATTTTGACTGGAAGGATAGTTTTACTTTATTCCGCCGCGACTCAATTCATAGCCAGAACTCGGCCAAGATACAAACCTCTTTAGGTGGCGACCTTACCAAGGCATCTGACTGGAATATTGCGGTTATGCGCGATAGCGGCATGATCAAAAAAATATTTAACGACCTCAGCAACGGCAGCAAAACTGATGCAGAGCTGAATGCCATTAATATGCTACCCGATTCAACTATCAGGCACCTGATACTTGACTCGGCTATTCAGCACCTTTACCAGGCTGTAAATATTTACAAAACACACTCCAACGCATGGTTGCTGCTGGGCAATGCCATGTATAAGCGCGACCACAAACCTGAGGAGGTAATTCCGATATATGAAAAGGCAGGGGCTTACCGTGTGGGTGGTTATTACGACGCCAATTTTAACCTGGGCATAGTTTACAATGAAAGCAACATGGCATTAAAGGCCAAGGAAAATCTGCTTAAAGCCTATGATATAAAACCTGAAAGCATGGAGGTAAGGTTTTTGCTGGCGCAAAGTTATGCCAAGCTGAATATGCCTGACTCGGTTGACTTCTGGTTAAAGAAAGGGCTGGAAGTGAAGAAGGCAGATGCAGCAGATTTTTATCTGATAGGTGCTGCCTATGGCAAGGTTGGCCAAAATCTGCCTAAAGCCATTGAATTTTTAAATAAGGCTATTGAACTGAATCCTAAGGCAGAATTATACTACGAGGACCTGGGCGTTGCCTATGGCCTTAACAAACAGTTTGATGAGGCTATTGCAATATCGAATAAGCTGCTTGAAATAGACCCTAAATATGCACCGGCGTTTAAAAACCTATCCATATCATACGGCAATAAAGGCAACAAAGCTTTGGCTGATGAATATGAGCGTAAGTTCAATGAGGCTCTGGCAGCAGCGAAAAGTAAGAAGTAGCCTTATATTTATTACACGCCCCTTTAGTAATACATACTATACTTTTGTATAGCAAACAATTTTCAGATAATAAGAACTGACTTAAACATTGGCATGAGTTGTTGTGTTGTGCTGTTATATTGAGATTACAGTAAAACCCGATTGCTGCCATGTATCAGAAAGTTCCACTCAAGCCCTATCCTTCGGGTTGGTATGTATTGTCAGCCTCCGGCAAACTAAAAAGCGGCGATATCATTACCCGGAAATTCTGTGGTAAAGAAATTATCATATTCCGGACACAAAGCGGCAAGGCCTGTGTAAGTGATGCTTATTGCCCGCATATGGGTGCCCATTTTGCGCATGGCGGGGTTGTGGAGGGAGAAACTATTAAGTGCCCGTTCCATCATTTCTGTTTTGACACCGAGGGAAACTGCACGGCAACCGGTTATGGCACAAAGCCCTCGCCAAAAATGAAACTGAAGATCTGGCACTGCCGCGAAAAGAATGGATTTATACTGTGCTGGTATGATGAAGCAGAAAGCGCCCCGGGTTGGGAAGTGCCCGACATAGATAATGATGGTTTCAGCGAAATATTAACCACGGATGAGCTTATGAAAAGCCATCCGCAGGAAACAACTGAAAACTCGGTAGATATCGGACATTTCAGCATTGTACACGGATACTCGAATGTGGATATACTGAAACCACTTTTTGCTGAGGGCCCGTATCTCACTTCGCGCTATACCATGGAGCGCCGGGCAGATTTTATGGGTTCGCGAAAACTGATACGCACAGAATTTACAGTGCATGTGTGGGGGCTGGGCTATTCGTTTGTAGAAGTTGATATGCCGGAGATAGGCCTTAAAAGCCGGCAGTATGTTTTTCCATCGCCTACTGAGGATGGCA
>Ga0316224_1003730_pt1 | contig 12179 bp, 11 predicted proteins | sample TBH18013metaG_FD_206254 | JGI IMG/M metagenome (GOLD analysis project Ga0316224, IMG submission 206254) | Freshwater microbial communities from Trout Bog Lake, Wisconsin, USA - TBH18013 | ecosystem: Environmental > Aquatic > Freshwater > Lake > Hypolimnion/Profundal zone | place: USA: Wisconsin...
CGGCTGGCTCACCGCCGTCTGCATCTTCTCCTTCATGGCGTTCTTCGCCATGGGACCCGGCGTCTGCGTCTGGCTGGCCCTGTCCGAATTGATGCCCACGCGCATCCGTTCCAACGGCATGAGCGTCGCGCTGCTCATCAACCAGGCCGTCTCGACGACCATCGCCGCCGTTTTCCTGCCGACCGTCGGCAAATATGGCTACGGCACCTTGTTCTTCTGTTTTGCCGGCTGCACCGTGGTTTATTTCATCACCGCCGCATTCTTCCTGCCGGAGACGAAAGGCAAAACCCTCGAAGAAATCGAGGAACACTTCGAAGGCAAGAAACCTTGAAGTCGTTTATTTGCCCAAATGACAACTCTATGAACAAATCAAACCTGTCCCGCCGCAACTTTCTCAAAGCCTCCGCCCTGGCCGGCGTGGGTGCATCTTTTGCCGGCGTCGCTGCGGCGGAGACGCCGGTGGCACCTTCCACCGCAGTTGCTTCGCTGACGGACATCAGCATGACCCGTCCGCGCCCCGACGGCAACAAGCCGGTGCATGAGCTGACCGCCAAACCGTTGGAAAAGGTGCGCGTGGCGGTCATTGGCCTGCACCGAGGCATGTCCCATGTGAGCAATTGTCTCGGCATCGAATTCGCCGAGATTGTTGCCGTTTGCGACATCGTTGACAGCCGGGCGAAAAGCGCCGCCGACCAGTGCGAAAAAAGATCCGGCAAGCGGCCCGTCATTTACAGCGGCACGGAAAACGTCTGGGAGCAGATGGTGGCGCGCGACGACATTGACGCGGTCTATATCGCCACCCCGTGGGCCTGGCACGTGCCGATGGCGCTGCGCGGCATGGAGCAGGGCAAGCACGCCTTCATCGAGGTGGCGGCGGCCGTTACGGTGGATGATTGCTGGCAACTGGTGGATACCAGCGAGCGCACCCAGCGCCACTGCGTCATGCTGGAAAATTGTTGCTACGGCGAGAATGAACTTTTCAATCTCAATCTGGCCCGCGAGGGCGTGTTCGGCCAGTTGACCCATGCCGAATGCGCCTATCTGCACGACTTGCGCACGGTGCTGTTTTCCCTCGGCACCGAAGGCGACTGGCGGCGCAATTATCACTGGCAATATGACGGCAACTTGTATCCCACCCACGGCCTGGGTCCCGTGGCCCAATCGCTCGGCGTGGGCCGGGGCGACCAGTTCAAGTTTTTGGTTTCCACGAGTTCGCCGGAAATGAGCCTGACGAAATACCGCAACGAGCATCAGCCGAACGGCGGCAAGCACGCCGCCGAAAAATACATCTGCGGCGACATGAACACTTCGATCGTCAAGACCGAGCTGGGCCGCACCATCATGGTGCAGCACGACGTGGTCAGCCCGCGTCCCTACAGCCGCATCAACGCCTTGTATGGCACGGGCGCGGTGTTTTTTGACTACCCGGCCCGGCTGTCCGTGGATCATCCGAAACAATATGGCTTGGATGCCGGCGGTTCCGAGGAATGGCTGAGCGACAAGGATCTGAAAACCATGCGCGAGAAATTCACCCATCCGCTTTGGAAAAAACTCGCGGAGCGCGCCAAGGGTGGCGGTCACGGCGGCATGGATTTCGTGATGAGCTGGCGGCTGCTGGATTGCCTCCGCCGGGGCGTCACGCCCGACAGCGTCGTGTATGACGCGGCGGCGTGGAGCTGCATCATTGAAACCTCGGCCCGCTCGGTGGCCACCGGTAGCATGCCGGTGAACATCCCCGACTTCACCCGTGGTTTGTGGAAAACCATGAAACCGCTGGGCATCGCCGAAAAAGCCTAAACTTAAATCCACATGAAATTAAATATCATCCTCGGTCTTTCGATTTTGTCGCTGGCGGCAACGGCTCTGGCCGTGAACGAACCGGCCATCATTCCACAGCCGCAAAGCCTGACGCGGCTGGACGGCGCGTTCAAGCTCGCGCCGGACACGCGGATTTACACCGATCCGGCTTCGCTGGATACCGGCAACATTTTGGCCGGTCAGCTTCGCAAATCCGTCGGCGGACGTTTCCGTATCAGCGACAAGACCACGCCGGATTTGGCGGGCATGGTCAGCGACGGCATTTTGCTGACGACGCAGGACGCCGACACCGGCCTCGGCGCGGAAGGCTACGAACTGACCGTCGCCACCAACCGCATCATCATTCGCGCGCCGACGCAGGCGGGCTTGTTTTACGGCGTGCAGACTTTGTTGCAATTGCTGCCGCCGGAAATATTTTCGACCAACGTGGTGAACAATTTCTACTGGCAGATTCCCTGCGTGAAAATATCCGACCAGCCGCGCTTTCCGTGGCGCGGGCTGATGCTCGACGTAAGCCGGCACTTTTTCACCAAGGCGGAGGTTGAACAATTGCTCGACGCGATGGCGCTGCACAAGCTCAACACGTTTCACTGGCATCTGGTGGACGACAACGGCTGGCGCATCGAAATTAAAAAATATCCCAAGCTGACCAGCGTGGGCGCGTGGCGCGGCGGCGTGGGTTTCGGGCTGCCGACCAATTCGACTGCGGCTTACGGCCCGGATGGTCGCTACGGCGGATTTTACACGCAGGACGACATCCGCGAAGTTGTGGCTTACGCAGCGGCGCGGCACATCACGATTGTTCCCGAAATCGAAATGCCCGGCCATTCGCTGGCGGCGCTGGCGTCGTATCCGGAATACGGCACCGGCGACGGGCCGTTCGTCGTGCCACTCAAGGGCGGTGTCAATCCCGGCATCTATTCGCCCGCCAAGGAAAGGACGTTTCAATTTTTGGACGACGTGCTGACGGAGGTGTCACAATTGTTTCCGAGCAAATACATTCACATCGGCGGCGACGAGGTGCCGAAAGGCCCGTGGAAAAATGACGCGGCGTGTCAGACGCTGATGAAGCGCGAAGGACTGAAAAACGAGGAGGAATTGCAAAGCTGGTTCATCCGCCGCATCGAAAAGATTGTCAACGCCAAGGGCAAGACGATTCTCGGCTGGAGCGAAATTTTGCAGGGCGGCCTCGCGCAAAACGCGGCGGTGATGGATTGGATCGGCGGCGGCCGCGAAGCCGCGAGCCAGGGCCATGATGTCGTGATGACGCCAACCTCAAACTGCTATTTTGATTATTATCAGTCACGCGACCATGCCACGGAACCGAAGGCCATGGGCGGCGGTGCGTTGACCTTGAGCCGGGCCTATGCGTTTGAGCCGGTTCCCGCGAACCTCGCGCCGGAAATGCAAAAACATATTCTTGGCGGCCAGGGCAATGTCTGGACGGAATTCATCCCGAACCTGAAGCATGTCGAATACATGGCTTTCCCGCGTTTGTCCGCGCTGGCAGAAGCGACATGGTCGCCGAAGTCGGCCCGCAACTTCGAGGACTTCAAGCGTCGGCTCAATACCGACGAACAGCGGCTCGACAAGCTCGGCGTGAATTACCGCAGTTCAGCGCTGGACGACGGCACGGCCGCGATCACGGCCGGCGGCTGGCAGCCCGCGCAAATCAAGACCGAACCTGCGCCGCTGGAATGGGACGTCACCGCCAAAGTCACCGCCGCCGGCAAGGCGAGCGTCCGATTTGATTATACCGAGGGTGCGCACGGCATTGACATCGCGTGGGCCGCGCTGCTCGAAGACGGCCAGGAAGTCAGCCGCGACACGCACGACGGTTTCACCGGCTCGAATCCGCGCAAGCCGGTCTATTCACTCGACGTGCCCGCGCCGACGCCGGGCGCGCATTATATCCTCCGCGCCCAAATCGCCGGTTCCGGCGGCACGGATTCGCATGGCAACGTCCTTTGGGATTTCAAACCAACCAGTTCAAAATGAATCTACAATTCGTTCCCCCACTTGACCCGGGTTTTCAGCCCGCTGTTCTCGTCAACCGCAACTACGTCGCTGCCGCGAAAAAAACCGGCCTGGCCGTGCCACTCGTCATCGGCCTTGAGCGCGAATGCGGCCTGGTGTCGCGCTACGAAACTTTTGTGTTTCCGGATGCGGATGCGGCCACGCTGCAATATGTCGAGCGCACAGTGAAATTTCTTCTGTGGGCGCGCGGCGGCTGGAAAATTTTCATCGGCGGCCCGAAAGCCATCGGCGAATTTATCCGCAAAACCTATTCGCCGACCGGCGCGCGGAAATTTGACTGCGATCTGATGGGCACGGCCTACGGGGAAAAATTCCAGGTTGTCGTGACTACGCCGGAAAAAGTTCCCGCGAACAGCGAAATGGAAGTCGCGGCGGGCGGTCATCTCAAAGGCTGCCGCATCGGTTTTGATTTGGGCGCGAGCGACTACAAGGTTTCGGCGGTCGTGGATGGCGAGGCGGTTTTCACTGAGGAAACGCCGTGGGATCCGAAGACGCAGTCGAATCCCGAATATCATTACCACCACATTTCCGCCGCGCTGCATCGCGCCGCCGCGCACATGCCGCGCGTGGACGCCATCGGCGGCAGCTCCGCCGGCGTGATCGTGGACAACGAAATCCGCGTGGCGTCGCTGCTGCGCGCGATTCCGGAAAAAGATTTTCCGAAGGCGACGGCAATTTTCAAGCGCATCCAAAAAGAATGGAACGTGCCGCTGGTGATGATGAATGACGGCGACGTGACCGCGCTGGCCGGTGCGCTCTCGCTCCGGCAAAAAGGGATGCTCGGCCTCGCGATGGGTTCGAGCGAGGCGGCGGGTTTCATGGACAAGCAGGGCCGCATTCTCGGCTGGCTGAACGAGCTGGCGTTTGCCCCGGTGGATTACAATCCCCATGCCGCCGCCGATGAATGGTCGGGCGACCGGGGCGTGGGTGCGCTGTATTTTTCGCAGCAGGCGGTCAACAAGCTGCTGCCGGCCGCAAAAATCAAACTGCCGGTAACGATGGGGCAGCCGGAACGGCTCAAGGAGGTTCAGGCGCTGATGGCGAAAGGCGATGCGCGCGCGGCGAAAATATACGAGACCATCGGCGTGTATCTCGGCTACAGCATCGCGCACTACGCGGATTTTTACGATTACCGGCACATGCTCATTCTCGGACGCGTTACGACTGGCAAGGGCGGCGACATAGTCATCGACATGGCGCGCGAGGTTTTGAACCGGGAGTTTCCGGCGGTGGCGAAGAAAATCGCGCTGCATGTGCCGGACGAGAAATCACGGCGTGTTGGCCAGGCGGTGGCGGCCGCCAGCCTGCCGGAAGCTAAAAATTAGGCCGCGCATTTTAACAACCCTTTTAACCAACCATGGAACAAACTTGGATATTGAAATTGGCGGCGTGCCTTTCTGTGGGCACCTTATTGTCGGGTTGCGCCTCCGCGCCCGTTGGCGATATTCATCGCGTTGACTTTGGCAATTTCACTTACGTCACGGCGGCGGCGGGCAAAGTGACGGCTCACAACGGGGTTTGCCGTTGGAACACCGGGGCAAATCCAATAGAGTTCGAGGTGGCTGAAATTACCTACGGCCATTTGAACGGCGATGGGCTCGACGAAGCGGCCATCGTGACCTGTTGCAACACGGGCGGATCGGGCGTGTTCACCGAAGGTTTTGTTTATGCGCTGAAAGCCGGGCAGGCGTCCCTGCTGGCAACCGTCGAAGGGGGCGACCGGGCGTTCGGCGGCATCAATCACATCGCCATCCAGGACGGACAATTGCAAGTCGAGCGGATTGGGACGGACAGTTGTGCCATTTGTCCCGAGCGGATTGAAACCAGCAGCTACCACCTCAATAATCACCTGCTGGTTCAAGTTGGTGAAATGACGAAACGCAAATATAACGTGCATGACAAGCAGGTGTCCTGCATCTGGCCGTCAAAGGAACAATGATCATGCCGCGCACAGTCACTCCAACCTTTACGCCTCTGAAATGCCAAGAATTGCCGGCGTTTGACGCGGACAAGCTTGAGGTTATCCACGCGGCATTCGGGCGGGCGGACGGCTGTGTGATGGGACAGGCGTGGCTGGCGGTGTCAGAAGCTGATTTTACGCCGGCAAATGTCCGGGTGGGCTGGCGCAGCGATTCACTGCTGGTGTTTGCCGAACTGGAGGACGCGGACATTTGCACCCGCGCCACCGCGTCCAACCAGCGGATGTGGGAACTGGGCGACGTGCTGGAGATGTTCTTGGCGCCGGAAAATTCCGGCAGCTATGTGGAATTTCACGTCACGCCAAATAATATGCGTCTGCAGTTGCGGTTCCCCGACACCGCAGCTTTGCGGCAGGCACAGGCGGCGAATTGTTTTGACGATTTCCTGCTGCCTGATGGCGTTTTTTCCTCGCGTTCTTGGGTGCAGCCCAAAAATAACAAATGGCTTGTTTATGCGGAGATTCCCGCCGTTGCCGTTTGCGGCTTGGATAGGCCGTTGGCCGGAGGACGATGGCGATTTTCGTTCAGCCGTTATGATCACATCTGCGGACGGTCAGAACCGATCATTTCGTCCACCTCGCCGCACGCGGTGGCAGATTTTCACCGGCGGCAGGAATGGGGCACGTTGCTTTTTATTTAACCAAACAATATATTTATGAACCTGCATCTATCCACGGCACAAATTTTTGTTCCGGACAGCAAGCCCGTTGCGGAGGCGTGCAAACGCATAACGCATCTTGGCATTGGCGCGCATCAGGACGACCTGGAGTTCATGGCGTTCCATGGCATCCTCGAATGTTTTGCAAACGAGCAAAAATGGTTCGGTGGCGTCACCTGCACGAACGGTTCGGGCAGTGCCCGAACCGGCGCGTATGAAAAATATTCCGACGCGCAGATGATGGCCGTGCGGCGCAAGGAACAGAACAACGCCGCCATCGTTGGGCAATATGGGGTGATGATCCAGCTGGATTATCCGAGCAGCGCGGTCAAAAGCCCGACCGATCCGTCGCTCAAAAATGATTTGAAGGCAATTCTTGCCGCGACGCGGCCGGAAGTAGTTTACACGCATAATCCGGCGGACAAGCACGACACGCATGTCGGCGTGGTCGTGGCGGCCTTGCAGGCGATGCGTGAAATGATGCCCAGCCAACTCCCGAAGCGGGTCATCGGATGCGAAGTCTGGCGCAATCTGGACTGGTTGCCGGATGCGGAGAAGGTCGTCATGGATGTGAGCGGGCATGACAATTTGGCGGCCGCGCTGAACGGAGTGTTTGATTCGCAAATCACCGGGGGCAAGCGCTACGACCTGGCCACTTATGGCCGGCGGTCGGCCAACGCGACCTTCTTTGAGTCGCACGCCACCGACAAAGCCAACCAAGTCATTTTCGGCATCGATCTCACGCCCCTGATCACGGATGACCCCAAGGTTGATGTTCGGGACTATGTGTGTGGCTTCATTGACCGGTTCAAGGCTGATGTTCGCAAGAAATTCGGTGATCGCTTTGGCTACCTTTGATATGGAAATCATCATCCAACCCACCGCCGAGGCCGCGACGACCCGCGCGGCGCGGGTCATCGCCCGGCTGCTGCGCGAGAAGCCCAATGCCGTGCTGGGACTGGCCACCGGCAGCACGCCTTTGCTGCTCTACCGTGAATTGATCCGGATGAAGCTGGACTGGCGCAAGGTGACGACCTTCAACCTCGACGAATACGTCGGGCTGGCACCCACGCATCCGCAGTCCTACCACAGTTTCATGCGAGAGAATTTGTTCCAGCACATCAAGATTTCGATGAGAAATGTCCATATTCCCGATGGCATGGCGAAGAACATCCCGGCCTCGTGTGAAAATTACGAACGAAAAATTACGGCGGCGGGCGGGATTGACTTGCAGGTGCTGGGCATCGGCACGGACGGGCACATCGGTTTCAACGAACCGACCTCGTCGCTGGCCTCGCGGACGCGCATCAAGACGCTGACGCAACAGACCCGACGGGACAACGCGCGGTTTTTTGGGAGCGAAGCGGATGTGCCGCATCACTGCATCACGATGGGCATCGGCACAATCATGGAAGCGCGGCAAAACTTGCTGCTCGCATTCGGTCCAAAAAAGGCGCGAGCAGTCGCCGAGGCGGTCGAGGGGCCGATCACGTCCATCAACCCAGCGTCGATGTTGCAGATGCATCCGGCCACTAAGGTGTGCCTGGATAAAGACGCCGCATCGCAGCTCCAGCGGGCCGACTATTACCGCTGGGTTTACGACAACAAACCCGGCTGGCAGCAAATTTGATATGAGCGAAAAACCGAAACACGACGTCCGCGCGATTGTGGGACATTTTCAGATTGCCGGTGAATTTCTGGAGGCCGCGCCTTACGGGAGCGGCCACATCAACGACACCTACTGTGTGGTGTTCGACCAGGGCGGCACGCGTGTCCGCTATATTTTCCAGCGCATCAACCACAGCATTTTCAAGCAGCCGGTGGCGCTGATGGAAAACGTGCGGCGGGTCACGGCGCATCTCGCCGAGAAAGTCGCTGGTGAAGCCGATGCCAGCCGCCGCGTGCTGACGCTCATCCCGGCGCGCTCGGGCGCGGCGTTTTATTGTGATCCTGTGGGTAATCACTGGCGGGTTTACGTTTTCATCGAAGCCGCGCGTGGCTTCGACGCGGTGGAAAGCCCGGCACAGGCGCTGTCGGCCGCCAGGGCGTTCGGCCGGTTTCAAAAAATGCTGGCAGATTTGCCCGCGCCGCTGTTAAACGACACGATTCCTGATTTTCATCACACGCCGAAACGCTTTGCCGCGCTGGAAAAGGCGATTGCCGCCGACACCGCCAAACGCGTCGCGCTGGCCAAACCGGAAATTGAATTCGCCTTGCGCCATCAGGCGATTTGCAGCGCGCTGCTCGACGCCAAATTGCCGGAGCGCGTCACGCACAACGATACAAAGTTCAACAACGTGCTGCTCGACGACACGACAGGCGAGGGGATTTGCGTGATTGATTTGGACACGGTGATGCCCGGCCTGGCGCTCTACGATTTCGGCGACATGGTGCGGACAACTACCAGCCCGGCGAAGGAGGACGAGCGCGATTTGTCGAAGGTGACGATGCAGTTCCCGATGTTCGAGGCGCTGGCACGCGGCTACTTGAGTTCGGCGGCGGAATTTCTGACGCCGGCGGAGAAAAAGTTTTTGCCGTTCTCCGGCAAACTCATCACGTTTGAAATCGGCATCCGGTTCCTGACGGATTTTCTCGCGGGCGACGTTTATTTCAAAGTGCATCGCGACGGCCACAACCTTGATCGCTGCCGCACGCAGTTCAAGTTGGTCGAATCCATCGAACAGCAGGAGGGAAAAATGAGTCAACTGGTGGCGACAATATGAAACTTGCAACCTCGCCGACATCTCATGTCGTTGCCAGGAGTTTCTGAAAAATCATGATCAACCGCCGTCGCTTTATCCAAACCACGCTCGCCGTCCTGGCTTCCACGCCAGCCCTGTCGCTGGTCGGCGCGGAGCAATCAACCGCCGTCGCGTCCGCCGCGCCGACGCCGGGACTGCCGCTGGTCACCGCGCCGACGTGGGATGGCGTCGTCATCGTGTGGGCGGTGGATGCGCCTTCCACGGGCTGGGTTGAATTTGGAGAGTCGGAAGCCTTGGGGCAAATCGCCCATGGCGCGGTGGACGGACTCCGGCCGTTTGACGACCGCGTAATTTCGGTGGCGCTGCGCGGTTTGCGCGCGGGGGCAAAATATTTTTACCGCACCGTCACCGTGCCGGTGAATTTTCCCAACCAATACAAGATGTTGCGCGGCACGGCGCTGGTGTCGCCGGTGTATTCTTTCACGCTGCCCGGTGCGCGCGCGACGGCGAAAATCGCGGTCTGGAATGACACGCACCAACAAGACGATTCCCTGCAAGCCGTCCAGAAATTGACGGACGAATTTGCACCGTCGCTGCTCGTCTGGAACGGCGATGTGGTGGGCGACCAGTTCATGCACGAAAAAGATTTCACCGCCGCCGTGCTTCGCGCCGGCCAGGGCATGGATCCCGCGTCATCGCGGCCGCTGTTGTTTGCGCGCGGCAACCACGATGTGCGTGGCGCGGCGGCGCGGCGGCTTCCCAGCTATCTGCCCAAGCCGCTGGAGCACGGCTATCAAAACCTGCTGCGCCTCGGGCCGGTGGGCATCATCGTGCTGGACACGGGCGAGGACAAGGAAGGACCGCAATTTTATGCGGACCTCGGCGAATGGGCGCTTTATCGCGAGGCGCAAAAAAGCTGGTTGGAATCTGCGGTGAAAAATCCGCTGTTCAAAGACGCGCCGCATAAAATTGTTTTCTGCCACATTCCGCTGCGCTGGCAGTCGCCGGCGGACAAAGGCGACTGGTGCCCCGACGGCGACAAACGTTGGTCGCCGCTGCTGGCCGAGGCCGGCGTGAGCGCCGTGATTTCCGGCCACACGCACCAGTTCTGGCACGCCGCGCCGGACACGACGCATCCGTTCCATCAAATCGTTGGCGGCGGACCACAAACCAAATCCACCAACTGGAGCCCCACGCCCGCCACCGTCATCAAATTGGAAGCCGACCAAAAATTCTTGTCGCTCGAAGTGGTGGAGGCGGATTCGCGTCAAAAACTGCTGTCGCTTATACTGCCGGCGCAAATATGAAACCTGCCCATGAACGGCAGGAGTAAAAACAAACCAAAACAATCCAACATGAGAATTTTAGTTACCGGCGGCGCCGGTTTCATTGGCAGCCACATCGTCGAACATTTCCAAGGCAAGGCGGAGGTGCGCGTGCTGGACAATCTGCGCTCCGGCTTCAAACACAACCTCGCGCCGTTCCAGCATGAGTTGATTGAGGCTTCGATTTTGGATCGCGAGGCCATGCGCAAAGCCGTGCAGGGCGTGGATTATATTTTCCACCTCGCGGCGATGATCAGCGTGCCGGAGTCCATGTCCAAGCCGATTGAGTGCAATGAAATCAATGCGATTGGCACGCTCATTGTGCTGGAGGAAGCCGCGAAAGCCGGTGTGAAAAAACTTACGTTGAGCACGTCGGCCGCGATTTACGGCGACAATCCAACCGTGCCGAAAATCGAGACGATGCTGGCGGAACCAAAAAGTCCCTACGCCGTCACGAAGCTCGACGGCGAGTTTTACTGCAAGATGTTCGCCGATGAAGGCAAGTTGCAGACGGCGTGCCTGCGCTACTTCAACGTCTTTGGCCCGCGCCAGGATCCGAAGAGCCAGTATGCTGCCGCCGTGCCGATCTTCATTGACCGCGCAGTGAAAAATCTGCCGATCACGATTTATGGCGACGGCGACCAGACGCGCGATTTCATTTATGTGAAGGACATCGTGGCGGCGAACGTGTTTTTCGCCACGCAGTCCAAGGCCACCGGCGTGTTCAACGTGGCTTACGGGCAAAAAATCACCATCAAGAAACTGGCGCAAAAGATTGTGGTGCTTACTGGCTCAAAATCCGAAATCAAGCACGCGCCGGAGCGGGCGGGTGACGTGAAACATTCGTTGGCGGCGATTGACAAACTACGCGGGGCGGGCTTTGCCCCGGCAAGCAATTTTTCCGACGGCCTGGCGGCGACCATCCGGTTCTATCAAAGCAAAACCTGAAAATAAATCTATGAAACAGACCAAAAAACTTGACGGAGTTGCAGCGCTGTTTGGCGCGGCAGATTACACCTTGGAAAACGGGCAGTTGGTCTAACAAATGGGATCCAAGCAAGGTGGCGAACATGATGTCGACCGCGATGCTGAAGAGCGTTTGGTGGCCGGCCACCGTCTCGGGCTCGGCAAGCAGTTGCGTGTTGTAGTGGAACTGGCCGGCCATTAGCCACAGGAACGACACAGAGCCAAGCGCATATTCAGCGCGAATTTAATTGTGGCGAACACCATTCCAGGGAAGCGACGCCCCGTTTTCCATTCTGAATAATTTGGCATATCGGCGTAGATTGCCGGCATGAGAGGAATGGTCGGCGCATACTCACAATCGAGCCGATGAGGGGCAGCGCCACGATGCCATTCACGTCGGTCGTTTGAGAGTATTGCACGCAAAGGCGTTGACGGTCTGGTGCTTGAGTCCCTACACCGCAACGGCTTTCTTGCCAAACCGATTTGCAAACGACACTGAGAGCAGGATGATGACGACCGACTTGAACTCGGTCTGGACGAGCCGGAGCAGATCATGGAGGTTGACTTCCGCCGGGGAATCGCCGAGCAGATAGCCGTCGAGCACCAGTTCGGCGGCATCCTTCTTCTTGAGGATGCCTGCCTCCAGCTTAATGGAGCCGCCACAAATGTGGTGCTGGCGTCACGTTGAAGGCCG
>Ga0316224_1003737_pt1 | contig 12161 bp, 6 predicted proteins | sample TBH18013metaG_FD_206254 | JGI IMG/M metagenome (GOLD analysis project Ga0316224, IMG submission 206254) | Freshwater microbial communities from Trout Bog Lake, Wisconsin, USA - TBH18013 | ecosystem: Environmental > Aquatic > Freshwater > Lake > Hypolimnion/Profundal zone | place: USA: Wisconsin...
GGCAGGTATGCTGAGTTGTTTCAATTGCAGGCGGCGGGGTACAGGTAGGGCTTCGCTGGCTCTCTGAAACGCTAAACATTCAACGGCTGCACCACAAAGCCGCGCCGGAAGATTACTAACTTTGCCGTTCATTATGGTTGATAATGCAGACCGGTTACCCAAAAGTTTTTTCCGTTCGCCCAGGTATATACTTTTCTGGGTAGGAAGCCTGTTCTCGAACATGGGCTCGTGGATGCAGCAGATAGCCGAGCCCTGGGTTGTGCTTAGCCTTAGTAACTCTCCTTTCTGGGTGGGTTTGGATGGTTTTGCACTGAACGCACCCGGACTTATTTTTACCCTGTGGGGCGGCGTTTTAGCCGACCGGTACAACAGGCGCAAGGTAGTGGTGTTATTTCAGGCCCTTCAGTTTTTTTGTGTGCTTACCCTGGTGGTTTTATTGCTTGCAGGTTGGTTGAAGGTGTGGATGATAGTTTGTATTTCGTTTTTGGTGGGGCTTACCGATGCATTGTCTATGCCGTCGTTTCAGTCTATAGTGCCCTCGCTGGTAAAGCAGCAGGATATTAAAAAGGCGGTATCGCTCAACTCCACACAATTCAATCTTTCGAGGGTGCTGGGGCCCGCCATTGCTGGTATAGTAATAGTGCGCTTTGGGGCCGTGGCATGTTTTAGTGCTAATGCCGCTTCTTATCTTCCGTTTTTCTTGGCGCTGTATTTTATTTATCCGCGCAAGGTGGTTGAAACCCAACCACAGGCGGAAGAGAAACCGGTTGAACTGTTGCGCGCATTTTTAAAACTGCTGCGTAACCGCAAAGTGAGTTTACCCCTTATCACAACTTTGGTAACCAATCTTTTTTGCGGCCCCCTGGTAACCTTTTGCCCCGTGCTTATTAAAAACGTTTTTCATGCTGAGGTGGGTAATTTTGGCGGGGCTATGGCTGCCTTTGGTGTGGGAGGTTTAATGGGCGCCGCATCTTCTTTTATTCCACTACCTGCTTCTTTAAAACGAAACCGTTTTGCGGCCATGGCTGCTGTTTTTCTTAGCCTGGTAGTAGTGGCTATCGGGTTTAACCATTCGCTGCTGCTGCTTATTGTTTTGCTGGTATTAGCCGGTGCGGCGCTTACTACGGTAAACATTTCAATCAATACATTTTTGCAGGAAAATGCAGTTAATGCAGTGCGTGGCAGGGTTGCAAGCATGTATCAATTAACGCTCTCGGGTGGAATTTCGCTTGGCGCATTGCTAACCGGTTTTACGGTTTCAAAACTGAATATTTCTGATGCACTTGTTTTCAATGGCGCAGTGGCTGTTGTGCTGCTGGTTTGGATGGTTTGGCTGCAGCGCGAAACAAAGTAGTCAGCATGTTATATAGCCTAAGGCGGCTTCTAAAAATTAAAATGCACCCCCGTTAGCTTTTCAGATACATCCCATAGTTTAGCGGCAACCTGCTTATCGTACGATTTATTGTTTGATTTTACTATTTCAGGATATCCGCGCGTTTCCATCACTTGGGTCGGGCCCACATATTCGCCCCCTTTAAGACTATTGTCTGTGGCGGCCCTCAGTATGGGCAGGGTTCCCATTTCTACCTTTTGCGCTACTATTTTGTTCATGATATTGGTTACAAAAAAACCTGAGGTTCTTTGCAGGTTGGTTTCGGTATAACCCGGATGGCTTGCTGTAGCTATGGCATTGATATAAGCGGCTTTAAGCTTGCGGTCAAGCTCGTACGTAAATAGCAGGTTGGCCAGTTTGCTTTGCGCATATGCTTTAGACTTATCGTATTTGCGCTCCCAGTTAAGGTCGTCGAAATGAATATCGCCACCTATTTTGTGCATGATGCTGCTTTGTGTGGCAACAACAGCCTGTGGTGTGTTTTTGATAATGTTGAGTAATAAGCCTGTTAATGCAAAATGCCCCAGATGGTTGGTGCCAAACTGTATTTCAAATCCCTGTTTGGTGGTTTCGCGTTTAGGGGGAACCATAATACCGGCATTATTCATCAGTACATTTAAGGTGTTGTATTTGGCATGAAATGCCTGCGAAAACCTGCGGATTGAATCCAGGTCGCCCAGGTCTAACTGCATTAAATCGAGTTTCGCCGCCGGGTTGATGCTTTTGATGTGTGCCACGGCTTCTTTACCTTTATCAGGATTACGCACTGCCATAATTACATGGGCGCCTTTTTGACTAAGCACCGTTGCAGCTTCCAGGCCCAGGCCACTGTTAGCTCCGGTTATCAATATATTTTTACCCGATTGGTCTGGAATGTTTGCCGATGTCCAGCGTTGGTTTGCCATTACCTTTATGTTTTAGTTAGTAATGCAAAAGAGAACATGTTTTGGCAGAAAAAGTTTATGCCCGGCTTTATTGTTTTGCGGTTATGAACAATAGGAGTAAGCTATTTGTATCTGAAAGCAAGAAGCACAGCGATAGGTAAAGATTTAATCAATTAAAGTGTGCTGAAATGGGATTCGTAAGTACGAAGAGCTGTTAATCCCTATAAGCTAAACAGCATATCTACCCTGGCGCCTTTATTGGAGTAAAATATAGCCTGGGCAAGCTCTCTCATTAAAAAAACACCGCGGCCGTTAGAGCGCAAAAGGTTTTCGCGGGTGGTTGGGTCGGGTATGTTGTCGTAATCAAAGCCGGGACCTTCGTCTTTTACTATCAGCGAAAGTAGTTCGCGGCTCTCATCCAGTTTGCAGTATATCTCCACACTTTTATCGGCGTTATCTTTGTTGCCATGGCTCATGGCATTGTTGGCCGCTTCAGTAATAGCCACCATGATATCTTCGTAAACAGTATCACTCATGTTTACCTCCCGTCGGAGCTCTTCAACAAACTTCTCAGCTATGATTATGTTTTCAGGTTTTGATGCAAATTGAATTTTGGTACCCATGTCAGCAATAATTTGGAAAACACATACAATATCCTCTCGGGTAATTTAACGGAGGTTGGGGGAATTTGTTACTTGATGCAACATAGTTTGTGTGTGCAGGAGTGGGTTCAGGTAAAGCGGTAAAATTACCGCACAAAAACGGAACTGGAGGTTGACCCTAAAGTGCACTAGAGAAGTTCAGGTAAGCGGAACCCTTGAAAGCGGTTGATGATGAATTAAACAGCGAAAAAATTTGCAAACCAAGCTGAACCTGTTCTGTTAAGAATATTAGTTATATCTTACAGATCAAATCAGCTGCCCGTTTTAACGTTTCCTCTTCTTTAGCAAAGCAGAACCGGATAACACTGTTATCGGTGTTGTTACGATAAAAAACCGAGATAGGAATAGCGGCAACCCCCATATCGCGTGTCATTCGCTTTACAAATTCCAGGTCGCGCTCGTCGCTTATTTTGTTGTAGGATGCCAGCTGAAAATACGTGCCGTCGCATTTAAACAACTTAAAGCGCGATGACTGAATAGCCCGTTGAAAGTAATCGCGCTTTTGCTGATAAAAGGCGTTCAGCTCCAGGTAAAGGTCGGGGTGTTTAAGTATTTCGTTAAAAGCTACCTGTGCAATTGAGTTTACACTAAACACATTAAACTGATGCACCTTTCTGAATTCGGTCATCAGGTTTTTTGGGGCAATGCAGTAGCCAACTTTCCAACCGGTGGTGTGGTAGGTTTTGCCAAATGAATTGATGACAAAACTACGCTCAGCCAGTTTAGGAAAACGCAGTACACTCTGGTGCTCCATGCCATCAAAAATAATGTGCTCATATACCTCATCGCTGATAATAACAATATCGGTGCCGCGGGTAATTTTATCAAGCTGCGCCATATCAAAAGCGTTCATCACCGTTCCGGTTGGGTTGTGCGGCGTGTTGATGATGATCATTTTGGTGCGCTGGCTAACCAGCTTCTTTACATTCTGCCAGTTTATTTTGTATTCGGGTGCTTCCAGGTCGCAGAAAAGGGCTTTGCCACCGGCCAGCTCAATAGCGGGGGCGTAACTATCGTAAGCGGGCGCAAACAGGATCACCTCATCGTTTTCGCGGATAACGGAAACAATGGCGGTAAATATGGCCTGCGTGCCACCGGCGGTAATGGTAATTTCAGTTTCGGGGTCAACGGCGCAGCTGTAAAGCTTTTCTGCTTTCTCTGCAATCTTTTCGCGCAGCGGCAGATAGCCGGCCATGGGGGCATACTGATTAAAGTTGCTGCGCATAGCCTTTTCAACCTCAGCTATTAAAACCGGGTGCGGGTTAAAATCAGGAAAACCCTGCGACAGGTTAATGGCACCATGCTCTTTTGCCAACGCCGACATGGTGGTGAAGATAGTAGTGCCTACTGCAGGAAGTTTTGAGTTTATGGTAGAGGGAAAATTCATAAAATGCGGCCCCACCCTGCCCTCCCCGAAACGGAGGGTTCAAAAGCGTCCTTTTTCTGCGAAAAAGGAATTTATCGAACGGGTAATTAGTAGGGTTTTAAATTTGGTTGTGCTAAAAATAATTGTTTATAAACAGTTACCTCGTTAAACGTTCAAAGTCCTTCTCCCTGAGTGGGGGATTCAGGATGAGGCTGTTGTTACAAATACTCATCCAAATCTGCCACTTTCAGGTCGACAGTAATTTGTTTTATTTCCTGTTCCTGTGCTTTTTCGCAAATCAATAACACATCACCGGTATCAATAACACAGTAATCGCGCAGCCCCTGTAATACTACCAGCTTGTTTTCAGGCACCATAATCATGTTGTTGGCCGAGTCGTAGATCTTTACGTTTTTGCCGGCTACTGCATTGCCTAAATAATCGTGCGCATAAGCTTCATACAAAGAACCCCACGAGCCTACATCACTCCAGCCAAACTGGGCCGGTATGGTGTAAACGTTATCGGCTTTTTCCATAACGCCGTAATCGATAGATATATTGGTGCACTGTGAATAAGCTTCGCGGATATAGTTTTCCTCACTGGCGGTGTTATAATAAGTGGCTCCGTTTTTAAATGCGTCGCCTACCTCGGGCAGGTATTTACGGATGGCTTCAAGAATTGTTTTGGCTTTCCATACAAACATGCCTGAGTTCCATAAAAAATCGCCGCTTTTAATAAAGGTCTGGGCAATTTCAAGCGAGGGCTTTTCGGTAAAGGTCTTTACTTTATAAAACCCGTTTTCGTTGGCATCGTCTATATACTGTATATATCCGTAACCGGTTGAGGGCTTGGTTGGTTTAAGGCCTATGGTAATCAGCTTTTCGTTATTCGCCACAAAATCAATGCATTTGGCAATAACAGTAATAAAGCGGTCTTCCTGCAATATCAGGTGGTCGGCGGGGGTAATAATAACGGTGGCGTTAGGGTCGCGCTGGTAAATTTTATCGCAGGCATAAGCAATGCAGGGTGCAGTATTTCTTCTTACTGGTTCTTTTAATATCTGGTAATCCATTAAATCGGGTAACTGCTGCTGTACTTGCTCCTCATAATCATCGGCAGTAACCACATAAAAATTCTCTTCCGGAACAATTGTACGGAATCTGTCGTATGTAAGTTGAATCAGCGTTTTGCCGGTATTAAGTATGTCGAGGAACTGTTTTGGGTTAGCGGTACGGCTTTTGGGCCAAAAACGGCTGCCAATACCCCCTGCCATGATTACTACATAAACGTTACTCATCAAATAAAAATTTTGTTAATCGAAAGCGTGCAAAAATACATAAACATCACTGGCAAAAAAACTTGTTTGTAAATTCGCCTCCCTTTCGTCAAAAATGTTTATTATATTGACGTGAGTTAAAAATAAGACAAGTACCAAATTGTCGTCTGGCTGCAAAAACAAAGGGTTTTGCAAAGTATGTCAACCCCGATTCGCCCCTAAAGTGATTGGCATATAAAAACCGGCAATTGGTATGTATTTAAAAAAGAAAAAAACGCGTATTGAGTTAGAGGTTTTACGTTTATTCTTTTGTTCATTTAAATGGTAACCCATGGGAGTAGCTCAAATGAGCCTTGAAGAGGGGCTTCAGGAATACTTTGGTTTTAATAAATTCAAAGGCAATCAGGAGAAGATCATCAAATCGTTGATGAGTGGTAAGGATACATTCGTAATTATGCCCACAGGGGGCGGCAAGTCTCTGTGTTACCAGTTACCGGCTATTATGAGTGAGGGCGTTGCCATCATCATATCGCCGCTTATAGCCCTGATGAAAAACCAGGTTGACCTGGTGAGGAACTACTCATCGCAGGATAATATTGCCCACTTTTTAAACTCGTCTTTAAGCCGTACCGAAAGGAATGTAGTTATTAAAGACATCAAGGGTGGCCAAACCAAAATGTTGTATGTAGCGCCCGAAACGCTTACCAAACAGGAAACGGTAGACTTGTTTAAAGAAATAAAGGTGAGCTTTATTGCCATTGACGAGGCCCATTGTATTTCAGAATGGGGGCACGATTTCAGGCCTGAGTACCGCCGCATACACGAAATTATAAAGGCCTTAGACCAGAAATTTCCGCTCATAGCCCTTACCGCTACAGCTACGCCTAAAGTACAAAGCGATATTGTTAAAACGCTGGATCTGGTAAAGCCCAATATTTTTATTTCGTCGTTTAACAGGCCGAACCTATATTACGAGATACGGCCTAAGAAGAGCCCGCAACTGGCCATTAAAAATATGGTGCAGTTTATTAAGCAGCGCCCTGGCAAATCGGGCATTGTTTATGTAATAAACCGCAAAACGGCCGATGATGTATCGCAGATATTGCGCGCCAATGGCATTAAAGCCGGTGCATACCATGCCGGTTTAGATGGCAAAGTGCGTACCCAGACCCAGGATGCCTTTTTGATGGAAGAGCTGGATGTAATAGTAGCTACAATTGCCTTTGGCATGGGTATCGATAAGCCGGATATCAGGTTTGTGATACACTATGATATCCCTAAATCGCTGGAGAATTATTACCAGGAAACCGGCCGGGGTGGGCGCGATGGTATGGATGGCGAGTGCGTGGTTTATTTCAGCTATAAGGATATTTCGAAGCTGGAGAAGTTGCTGCGCGATAAGACTGTGGCCGAGCGTGAGCGTAACATACAGCTGATTAATGAAACGGTGGCTTATATTGAATCGGCGGAGTGCAGAAGGAAGTTTCTGTTGCACTATTTCGGCGAGCCGTTTAACGATGATAAGTGCGGCAAAATGTGCGATAACTGCCGCCACCCTAAAGAGAAACTGGATGTTACCGACAGCACCAAACTGGCTATAAAGACCATACAGGCCTTAAAAGAGAACCACGATCTGCCATATGTGGTAAAAGTGCTTTTGGGTAAAAAAGGAAAAGAGATCACCGACTTTAAATATGATAAGCTGGAGTTTTTTGGCAAAGGCGCCGGGCAGGATGAGCATTACTGGAATTCAGTTATCCGCCACGGCATGCTGATGGGATTGCTGGACAAGGACATTGAACAATACGGCACCCTGAAAATTACCAAGGCGGGCCACGAGTTTTTAAAGAAACCGGTACCGCTTAAAGTATCCATCAACCATAATTATGATGATGATGGTACTGATGTAGTAGTAGACGACGGAGCCGGTAGCCGTGGTGCGCTCGACCCCCAAATGCTGGAAATACTGAAAGACCTGCGCCGCCAGGTGGGTAAGCAGAACAATTTGCCGCCGTATGTAATTTTCCAGGATTTTTCGTTGGAAGAAATGGCTACCAAGTACCCTATTAACGCCGATGAGCTGATAAACATACAAGGCGTTAGCAAGGGCAAGGCAGACCGATACGGTAAAAAGTTTACCGAAGTAATAAAGAAGTACGTTGAGGAGAATGACATTGAGCGCCCAACCGATTTTGTGGTTAAAAGCGTGGTGAACAAGAGCGGTGATAAGGTGCGCATTATTCAGGCTATTGACAAACGTATTTCGATAGACGAAATAGCCAGGATGCTGAATATGAAACGCGGTGTGCTGATAAACGAAATTGAAACCATCGTTAACGCAGGTACCAAAGTAAATATTGATTACTACCTGCAGGATATACTGGATGAAGATCTGATAGGCGATATCTATGAGTATTTCCGTACCGCCGAAACCGACTCGTTAGATGATGCCTTTGAAGAGTTTAAAGGCGATGATGTTGAACCGGAGAATATACACCTGGTGCGCATTAAGTTTATGAGCGAGTTGGCGAATTAAATAAAACCGCTGCCACTGCGAAGCCCTTCCCAACCATAAATATCAGCAAAAAGGGTAAGGCAATCTTCCGCTTTGTTTTTATAGTAAACTTGCCATAAAGACAAAGCGGAAAATTGCCACGGTTAATACTTTTTTATTTTTTACGCAAATTAACCTTGCAATGACAACATCTTTTTATTTGGTAACCACCACCTTAAAATTATACTCCTTGTTCAACACTGTTGCGCGTAATATGTAAACGCCGCTGGCCAGTTGGTTGCAGTCCATTTCGGTAAGGTTGGTGCCTGCATCAATTGTTTTTACCATTATCAGTTTTCCGTCAACGGCAAACAGGCGCAGGTTGGTAGATTCATCCAAAGCAATCAGGAATTTTACATAGAACTTATCAGAGGCGGGATTGGGGTAAACCATAATGCCGCCGTTATCTGCAATGGTTTCAACGCCGGTGCAGGTATCAAGGTGTATATGTACTACGGTATCTACCAGGCAGCCGTTGCCATCGCTTACGTTAATAGTGTAGGTGCCGCTTTGGGTGTAGGTAATGCTACCGGTGCCGGTGTAGGTGCCATTGCCGCCGCTGGCAGTGATGGTGGCGCGTACGGTATCGGCGCAATGAACCAGGCTATCCTGTAACTGTAAATGAATTACAACCGGTGCAGGCTGGGTAATGTTCAGGCTTACTGAATCAGAGCAGCCGTTCTGATCGCTTACTATCAGTACATCATTGCCGGCAGGCTGCAACAGGGTGCCGGTGCCATAATAAGGCGGTGTGCCACCGCTGGCGCTTAAAATTACTGTGGAGTTACCACCAAAGCAATTAATGCGCGAGAAGGTATCGGTCAGCGTAAGTGGCGCAGGCTGGGTAATGCTGATGCTATCGTTAGATGAACAACCGTTGGCATCTGCTATTACAAAAACATAATTGCCTGCCGGTTTGATGAACACGCCTGTGCCGGTATACGGCGCTGTGCCGCCGCGGCCGCTGAGTGTAATGGTTGCGTTGCCGCCATAACAAGGTACAGGGTTAATTACCTGGGTAATGAACAATATGCCGGGTTGCGTAATGTTTACGGTGTCTGCAGTGCTGCAACCTGCGCTATCGGTAACTACAAAAACATAATCTCCGGCCGGTTTGGTATAAGTGCCGGTACCGGTGTAAGGCGCTATGCCGCCCGATGCACTGATACTAACAGTTGAGCTGAGCCCATTACACAAAATAGGCGTGGCTGTGCTTGTTACAAGCAATTGGTTATGGCCCAACGACGGCGCTACTGTTATACTATCAGATGCCGTGCAGCCGTTGCTGTCGGTTACCGTTAAAATATAATTGCCCGGAGCTTTTATAAATACACCTGTACCAGTATAAGGAGAAATGCCACCGGTGGCAGTGATGGTAATAGTGGCTCCGCCGTTGGCACAGACGGATGGAACGATGGAATCATGTATCACTACTGCTTGTGGGGCTGTTAAATTAAATGTGTCGATAACCGGACAGGCGTTGGGGCCGGTGATGGTAACCGAATAAACACCGGAGGATAAATGTGCAATAGATGAAGTTGAATCGCCGTTGGACCACTGGAATGTGTTGGTTGTATCGCCAAAAGCATTAGGATAATTGTTAGACTCTCCTGTCAATTTAATGGAGCCATTTCTTTCTCCATTGCACACAGGACTAATTATAGCATAAGTTGTTATAAGTGGCGGTACAGTGGTGGTTAGAATTACTGTGTCTATTACCTGGCAGGTACCGTTTGTGACGGTTACGGTATATGTGCCGGCATTAAGGTTAACGAGGCCATTTCCATTTTGATAATATTCGTTATTAACCCAGTTGGTAATGATTGTATCTGTGACCCCAGTAGACCACTGATATATTACGGGCGAGGGGATAACTACTTCCATGCCATTTGGATTCGTATAGTCAGTGTATTGGGTCCAGCCTTGATTATTCACATTTACGTAAAGTGAAGCCCAGTTAGTCAGAGTATTATTAATGGAGCCATCCTTTGTATTACAACCAGTCGGATTATAAGGTATTGCTAATGCAGTATCAAAACCAAAGGTATGATTTGCGAGATGGGGAAGAATTGACAACTGATATTGAACTGGCGCAGAGACTCCATTTATACAAAAAGATGAATCGGTTATAAGAATATTATTGATGTTAAAATTGGTCGATATCGGCGCGTTATATAATGTATCACCATAAGCAAAAGTTCCATTGGGTAATGTCCAGGTAATTTTTGTTGGGTCAGTTGCTTGTATATAAACAATGCCATTGTTCAGCCCGCAAGCCGGGTATTGTAAAATAATAACACTATCAATGGTGGGTGTACTATTATTATAATCTACAAAAACTGAATCAGTGGCGGTACAAAAATTCTCATCCCGCGCAGTCACCGAATAAATACCGCTTTGGCCAACATAAATTACAGAGCTATCACTGAACCCCGGCGACGTAGACCACTGAAACGTATACAACGGGCTTCCACCGGTTGTAACTGCAGTAACCGTGCCCGGCGAGCATGTAATACCTGTTTCATGGAGTGTTACTTGCAGCTGTATGGGTTGTAAAATGCGCAGGGTGTCAATAATACTGCAGCCGAGTGAGTCGCTGATGGTAATGTAGTAAGTGCCGGCGCGCTTTACATATACACCGGTACCGGTATAGGGCGGGTGGCCACCAGTAGCGGTAATGGTAACAGTGGTGCTGTCGCCGTGGCAAACAATAGGGGTGTAGTTGTTGCTGTATATAATAGGGTTGCCGTTGGCCTGGCCCGCAACAACAATTGTTGTTGAGCCGGTGCAGCCGTTGGCGTCGGTCACCGTAACAACGTCGGTGCCTATGGGTTCATATTGAGTGCCTGTGCCGTTGTACGGTGCTGTGCCGCCGGTGGCAGTAACGTTATAAGTGGCAGTGCTGTTGCTGCAGAAGACGGGTGATATCAGCGTAGCAGTAACGACTACAACGGCTGGCTGGTTAATGGCAAGGCCGCCACTGGCAGTGCACCCCTGGTTATCTGTTATGGTGTAGGTATAATTGCCTGCCGGCTCATTAAATGTTCCGGCACCCTGGTATGGGGGTACGCCTGCGCTGCCGCTTACGGTTACAATACCGGTTCCGCCAAAACATAAAGCATCTGAACCAACCAGATTAATGCCAAGCGGCGTTCCCTGTGGTACAAAATAGGTAACGGTATCGGCGCAGCCGCCGGCATCTGTAATGGTGATAACGTAGTTGCCTGCAAACAGGCCAACTTCTGCATAGTTAATTCCGCCATCGGGCCATTGATAGGTATACGGCCCGCCCTGGCCGCCGTAAGTGTTACTTAAATCAATTTCGCCGCCATTGCAATACGCTGAGTCAATCAGCGGAGATACCTGAGGGCCGGAAGGTGCATTAAAGTAGCCGTTCAGTACCGTTGTGCAGGTATTATCAGTTATGGTAACATAATATGCCCCTATGCCTAAACTTACGGCAGCCTGGCCTTGTTCTCCATCACTCCACTGCAAAATGTCATTCGGGTAGTTGTCTACATTCATATTGTTCCCATAGAAAATATTATTGTTAGGTGGGGTGCCGTTTATATTAAACGATTGTTCCTCGAACTGCACAGATGCCTGCCCGTCCAAACTCAGGCACGTAGAAGGGCCAACGTAAGGCACCAGCAATGCCAGGTCGGTGGAGTTATATAAATATACCGAGAAGAAGTAAGGGCTGGTTACTCCGTTATAACAATATCCTGAATCTACAGCATAATATTGCTGCAGGGTACTGGCGTTATAAAAGGTATCGCCGGTGGCCAGCACGTCGCCGTTTCCATCCTCCCAAATAACATTACCCATTGGGAAAATAGAATCAGTACCCTGAAAATCGAGCGTAACAACGCCATCGCCAAGGTTACCGCAGCTGGGGTATTGTATTATCTCTGGCTGACCATTGGGATAAACATTGTTATAAACCACCTCAACACCTGATGTAACTGTACATCCGCGACTATCCTGAACGGTTACCGTGTACTGCCCGGTGTCTGAAACGAGAA
>Ga0316224_1003742_pt1:5000-12155 | contig 12155 bp, 7 predicted proteins | sample TBH18013metaG_FD_206254 | JGI IMG/M metagenome (GOLD analysis project Ga0316224, IMG submission 206254) | Freshwater microbial communities from Trout Bog Lake, Wisconsin, USA - TBH18013 | ecosystem: Environmental > Aquatic > Freshwater > Lake > Hypolimnion/Profundal zone | place: USA...
TAATTGCTTAAATACCAACAAGGCATTACCTCGATTGCAATGCGCGGCCACGCAATTGGCATCCAAGCTTATCGCCTGATCAAAGCTAAGCAACGCCTCCTCATAACGTTTCAGCGCACTTAATGTAGAACCACGATTGGTATGAACCCTGACATCATCAGCAGCCAATTCTAGCGCACGGTCAAAACAAAGCAACGCCTGTTCGTATTGGTCCATAGCGTAATACGTATTACCCTGATTGAAATAAACATTAGCATCATTAGGATCAAGTTCAATGGCCTTAGCATAGCTTAATAAAGCCTCAGGAAACCGCTTAAGCTCATTCAACACATTGCCACGGTTTACATGAAGCCCGGCGTTGCCCGGTGACAACCCCACCGCCACCTCATAACTACACAAAGCCTCTTCGGGACGTTTCAACTGCAAAAGCATATTACCTTGATCAATATAAGCTTCTGCGCCATCGGGATTTAATGCAATAACCTGTTGGAAACAAAGCAATGCTTCGTCGTACCGACCTAATTCACGCAAAGCCAAACCACGGTTGGCATGAGCCTCTGCAAAATGGGGATGCAAAGCTAAAGTAAGGTCAAAACTGTGCAGAGCCTCTGCCGTTTTCTTCAAAGCCAACAACACATTGCCACGGTTGCAGTAAGCCTCTGCACAATTTGTATTATAAATAATGGCTTGTTCATAACTCCGCAAGGCTTCTTGATATTGTTTAAGCTCATAAAACGCGATGCCACGATTGACATAAGCCTCCACATAGTGTGGAATCAAAGCAATGGCGCGGTCAAAACTAGCCAAAGCGTCTTGGTAACGCTTCACGGCATTTAGGGTAATACCGCGGTTATAATAAGCTTCTGCATAATCAGGGGCTAACACGATGGCGCGGTCATGGCTTTGCAATGCCTGCCCAAACCGCTGCAAGTAGTGCAGGCCAATACCGCGGTTAGTATGGGCAACCGCCTGCTTGGGATCGATCTTTAATGATTGCTCAATCAACCGCACACCTTCAATAAAACTTCCTTGCTGCATGACAATGGTAGCCAAATTGGTCAGCAGCGCCGTATTTTTAGGAAAAGACTTCACCAGTTTTTTATAACGGGTAGCCGCCTCGTCCAATTGTCCAGCACGGTGGAACGCCATGGCATCTTGCAGCAGGCGCGTGTAATCAACTGTTACTTTTTGTTTTACCATAGCGTTTTAATTGAGATTTTCTGATGTTATGCAAAGAGCCATCGGGTGGTAGCCGAAGCTTCGACTATACTCGGCCATCATGCCACTACGCTTAGCCAACGTGCTGCGTAACATCAGAGATTAAAATATAAACTGCCGTAACATCATTAGCTAGATTAGTTAGTCAATAGCAACCTTCTTTATCCTCAAAATATTTCCAACGGTTAAAAATCTTACAAAACACCTCAGCCGTCATTTCAGCATCATAAAGCGCCGAATGGGCTTTTTCATTATCCCAAGGCAACCCCGCCGCCTCAGCCACCTTCGCCAACACGGTATGCTGGTATGCCAGCCCGCCCAAAGTGGCCGTATCGAACGTGCTGAAAGGATGGAAAGGGCTACGTTTTATCTGTGTGCGATGAATTGCTGCATTTAAAAAAGCAATGTCAAAGGCCGGATTGTGACCCACCAAAATGGCCCGAGTGCAATTATTGCGCTTAGCAGCTTCCTTAATCGGCTTAAAGATCAGCTCTAGCGCCTCCTTCTCCTCCATTGCCATACGAAACGGATGATACGGGTCAATGCCATTAAACTTCAGTGCCGCATCATCCAGCTCTGAGTTTTTAAATGGCACAACATGAGCCGAATAACGCTCAGTGACCGCCAATTCATGATGCGCGTTAAGCTCCACAATCACCGCCGCTATTTCCAACAAAGCATTTTTTTTGGCATTAAAACCAGCAGTCTCAATATCCACAATAACCGGCAAATAACCCCGAAAACGCTTCTCCAACGGTATAAAATCCATATCCATCAGCTCAATTTTCCTGCAACGTTAAAATCATCAGGCCACATCCCCGCCCCCGCCTAAACGCAAGCATCCCTGACAGGCTAACCCCGCACTGCAACAATGTCCATTGATTAACACATTTTCCAGCCTACCATACCGCCTGCCTTAAGCGGCGTAACGCTCACCGCGTCTGCACCATAAGCCTCGGGCACCAGCCAAGACTGCTGCCGCAAGCTAACCGTACCGGCATTCCTTGGCAAGCCGTAAAAATCAGCACCGTAAAAACTAGCAAAACCCTCTAGCTTATCCAACGCACCGGCCTGTTCAAAAGCCTCGGCATACAATTCCAAGGCCAGCGGCGCGCTGAAACAGCCAGCACAGCCGCAAGCACTTTCTTTTGACTCGGTGACATGCGGCGCACTGTCCGTACCCAAAAAAAACTTAGCACTACCACTGGTTGCCGCCGCCAGCAATGCTTGCCGATGCTCCTCACGCTTTAAAATGGGCAAACAATAATGGTGTGGGCGAATCCCCCCTGCCAACAACGCATTACGGTTATACAACAAATGCTGCGGTGTGATCGTCGCCGCCACATTAACGCCCGCCGCCGCCACAAAGTGCACCGCTTCCTTGGTCGTCACATGCTCCAACACCAGCCGCAATGCCGGAAAATTCCTAACAATATCGGTAAAATGACGGTCAATAAACCAGCGTTCGCGGTCAAAAATATCACAGTCATCATCCGTTACCTCACCATGCACCAACAACGGCAAACGGTATTTTTCCAACACCGCCAATAATGGATAAATGGCCCAGATATTGGCAACGCCCGCATCAGAATTGGTGGTCGCCCCTGCCGGATATAGCTTCACTGCATGGACAAACGGACAATCGGCGGCGGCCTTCAACTCCTCCACAGCCGTTGCCGCCGTCAAATACAGCGTCATCAACGGCGTAAAATCCACGCCCTCCGGCAAAACCCGCAAAATTTCCTCACGATATGCCAACGCTTGGGCAACCGTCGTCACCGGCGGTTTCAAGTTAGGCATAACAACGGCGCGGGCGAATTGCCGGGCCGTATATGCCAACACCGCCTTCAAAACCGCACCATTACGGACATGCACATGCCAATCATCAGGGCGGGTTAGGGTTAAAGTTTTCATTGTTAGCCACGACTCTGTAAAATGCCTTCTATTCTATAATAGTAAGCCCCTTGAAAAACTAACATTGCCCCCAATTTTAGTTATTAATTTTTGTTTAGGAGTCAACCATGCCAATTTACGAATACCAATGCCAAGCTTGTGGTCACAATCACGAAGCATTACAAAAACTTAACTCAGCCCCCCTAATCATTTGCCCAGCCTGTAACCAACCCGAACTACAAAAAAAAATCTCCGCCGCTGGCTTTCGCCTTAAAGGTGGCGGCTGGTACGAAACCGATTTTAAAAGCGGCAACAAAAAAAATGTAGCAGGCGAAGCCTCCGCACCGGCAACCCCTGCCGCCCACAGCTGCCCAGCAAGCGGCGGCTGCAAAAACCACTAAACGGAGTTTTAAGAGCCTAAAGCCACTTCCGCAACAAACGATTGCCCAGCCCAGCACCGATCATCTTCTCTACAGCAAGCTCCCATAACCTAACTGACCAAACAACAAGCCTGTCAGCACAGGCTTTTTTACAAACCCATAAAAATAACAGGAAACCACCATGCGTACCCACAAGTGCGGGGAATTGAACACACAACAACTCGGCGAAACTGTAACCATCTGCGGCTGGGTACATCGGCGGCGCGACCACGGCGGCGTGATATTCATAGACTTACGCGACCGCGCCGGACTGGTGCAAGTGGTGATCGATCCGGACACCGAAGCCACCTTCGCCATTGCCGAACATGTGCGTAGCGAATACGTCCTGCAAATCAGCGGCATTGTCCGCAACCGCCCATCCGGCACGGTCAACGCCAACATGCACTCCGGCGCGATTGAAATCCTTGCCAAAGAAATTGAAGTGCTTAATGAGTCGGAAACCCCGCCCTTCCCTGTGGAAAGCGACATTGAAGTCAACGAAGAACTGCGCCTGCGCTACCGCTACATAGACCTGCGCCGCGTAGCCATGCAAGAAAAAATGAAAGTGCGCCGCGATGTCACCCGACTGTTGCGCAACTTTTTGGATGACCATGAGTTTTTTGAAATTGAAACGCCCTACCTGACCAAAGCCACTCCCGAAGGTGCACGCGACTACATCGTGCCTAGCCGCACCCACGAAAACGCCTTTTTCGCCTTGCCGCAATCGCCACAACTTTATAAACAAATCCTGATGGTGGCGGGCATGGATAGGTATTACCAAGTGGTGCGCTGTTTCCGCGACGAAGACTTACGCGCCGACCGTCAACCCGAATTTACCCAGCTGGATATAGAAACCTCGTTCATGACCGAAGACGAAATCATGAACATCATGGAAGAAATGATCCGGCAGTTGTTTGCCCAAGTCATTAGTGTAGAGCTGCCCGCCGAATTCCCGCGCATGAGCTACCAAGAAGCCATGTCACGTTTCGGCATCGACCGCCCTGACCTACGGATACCGTTAGAACTGGTCGATATTGCCGATGCCATGAAAAACGTAGATTTTAAAGTTTTTTCAGGCCCCGCCAACGACCCCAAAGGCCGCGTCGTTGCCTTACGCATCCCCAACGCGGGCGATAAACTCAGCCGCAAAGACATTGACGAACTGACCAAATTTGTCGGCATTTATGGCGCGAAAGGCTTGGCTTACATTAAAGTGAATGATTTGGCAGCGGGCATTGACGGCTTGCAATCACCGATTGTCAAATTCGCCCCCGCCGAAGTTTGGGCCGAAGTCATGACCAAAACCGGTGCTGAAAACGGCGATTTATTATTCTTTGGCGCTGACAAAGCCAACATCGTCAATGAAGCCATGGGGGCCTTGCGCGTCAAACTGGGCCACGACCTGAACCTGATTGAAGGTGACTGGAAACCAGTCTGGGTGGTTGACTTCCCAATGTTTGACTGGGATGAAAAATCAGGCCGTTACAACGCCATCCACCACCCCTTCACTGCCCCTAGCTGCTCGGTTGAAGAACTGGTTGCCAACCCCGGCAGCGCATTATCACGCGCTTATGACTTGGTATTGAACGGCACCGAAGTCGGTGGTGGCTCCATCCGTATCAACCGCCCCGCCATGCAACAAACCGTGTTCGGCATTTTGGGCATAGGCGAAGAAGAAGCCCAAGAGAAATTCGGCTTCCTGCTCGACGCGCTCAAATACGGCGCGCCCCCACATGGTGGCTTGGCGTTTGGCTTGGACAGACTGGTTATGCTAATGACAGGGTCATCTTCAATCCGTGATGTCATCGCCTTCCCTAAAACCCAATCCGCCGCTTGCCCACTGGTCAGCGCACCCGCTGTTGTGACCGATGAACAATTGAAAGAACTGGGCATTAAGCTGCTTAAACCTGCGGGGAAAGACAAAGCTTGATCTGTATTTTATCGGTTAATCAATAAAATACTATTGTAGAGTGGATTCGCCGCTAGGTAATCCACCATCCCGAAACCAAGGTGCTGTAGGACAATACGGTTTTCATAAGGTGTACCGCAAAAGGTGGTTTGCTAACGCGAAACAGCATTGTTAATTTTGGATAGCTTTTTTTTATGCATATGAACTTAAAGCATAAAATACGAAAAACCTATACTTAATTAGCAATGCCAATTTTTACCACTACCAAAATTTGCCCCTTTAGCTGCATCCCTAAGCCCCAAGCCAAATAACACCACAAAACACCCCCACAATAACCCTGGCACTAACCAAAAATACTGTTGGTAAAAAGTACGCGGCGGATTTTTTAGATAAGGCACCTGCAAAATGCCCGACCAAGGTTGGGAAATGGGCGATAATGCCAGTACCTCCCCCGAAGCTAGCGAAGCCGTGGAAATGCCGGAGTTGGTCACGCGCAATACCGGCCTTCTAAATTCAACTCCCCTTGCCAGGGTCATATACAAATGTTGGTAAGGTTCTTGCCAATCACCGTACCACGCATCATTGGTGACGTTGACGATGAATTGTGCATCCAGTTGTGCCAAATCTTTGGAAAATTCGGGGAACAAGCTTTCATAACAAATTTGTGCACCTATTTTAAAGCCATTGAGCTGCAATAATTCGCTAGGGCCGTTACCCCGCCCAAAATGACCGGTCTCGGGCAACCATTGGCGGATTTGTGGCAACCACTGTTCACCCGGGATATATTCGCCAAAAGCCAGCAATATGGTTTTGCTGTAATGCGGCTCGACAATAGCCCCGTTTTTGTCCAACACAAATAAGGAATTGCTAACCAGTTTGGAGTTGTCGTCAATACTGTAAGCGCCGGTGATTAAGGGCAGTTGACGGGCCTGTAAGAATTGGCTTAGGGCGGTTGGCAGCGGGTCGTACTGAAAGGCTTCGCCCAGTAATGCCGGAAAAGCGGTTTCCGGCCATAGCGCGAAATCAATGGGGGTGTTGGGGTTGGCGGTCAGAGCGGCTTGCGTCAATGCCATATAACGGCGCAAAATTTCACCACGGTAGCCTTGCTTTAATTCCGCCGCCAATTTATCCGAATTGCCAATGCTGGCCTGTACCATCAGCACATTAAGGGCGGCATCGGGTTCTGGCAGACGGGCTTTTAAGGCCAATCCGCCCAGATTAAGCAATACGAAACCGCCCAGCACAGTAGCCAGTATCACTTTACCGGCGCGTTGCTGGCGTTGTTGCCAAGCCCAATATAATGGTAGGTTACAGGCCAATGTCAAGGCACTTAAGCCTTTAAAACCGATGAATTCCGCCCAGTGGTAGAGCGGAATACCCGCGCCATACCATGAATAACCAAAATTCCAGTAAAACAGCGTGACCGAATAGGCTTCACATAAAATGGTGATAATGCACAGCAGAGCCAGTGATAACCCTCCCGACCATTGCCATTGCCGCTTGCCCAAAAACCACAGCAGCCCCGCCGCAGGTACAAACAAATGGGCAATGATGGCATAAACCAATAGACCCATAATGGCGTAAGGCCAGTCCAAATGGGCAAATTCGTGCAGCAGATGCGCCATCCAATTGAAGCCTATCAGGGTAAACACAAAGGCGGTGGTGACGCCACCTATCAGGATGTCTTTAACGCAGCTTTGCCGTTGCCAAAAAATC
>Ga0316224_1003743_pt1 | contig 12154 bp, 15 predicted proteins | sample TBH18013metaG_FD_206254 | JGI IMG/M metagenome (GOLD analysis project Ga0316224, IMG submission 206254) | Freshwater microbial communities from Trout Bog Lake, Wisconsin, USA - TBH18013 | ecosystem: Environmental > Aquatic > Freshwater > Lake > Hypolimnion/Profundal zone | place: USA: Wisconsin...
AGAGGTGGTCCCGGAAATTCGGACAGTTTGTTAAGCTAATCCCGACCAGTTTGAGGACGGGATATGGGCAAGGTCACGCGCAAGCGGCACACGGCTGAATTCAAGGCCCGTGTGGCGTTAGAAGCCATCAAAGGGGAGCAGACGCTGGCTGAGATCGGCGCCAGGCACGGTATCCATCTGACCCTTGTGGCGGCATGGAAAAGAGCCGCGATTGATGGGATGACGAGCACGTTCGCATCGAAGGCGGCAACGCCGGGGGCGGGGGCGAGTCCGGCGGAGTTCTCCAAGCTGCACGCCAAGATCGGCGAGTTAATCATGGAGCGGGATTTTTTGGCGAAAGCCTCCGGCCGATGAGCGTGGCGCGGAGGCGTGGATTGATTGCTCCTGATCACGAACATCTGTCGATTGTTCGGCAGTGCGAACTACTCTCGATTAGCCGGTCGGGCTTTTACTACGCGCCGTGTGGGGCGAGTGAACTCACTATGTTGTTGATGCGATTGATAGACGAGCAGTTTCTGGAGACGCCGTTCTACGGCACGCGCCAAATGATGCGGCATCTGCGCCGGCTCGGTCATAGGGTCGGCCGTCAGCGGGTGCGGCGGCTGATGCGCCTGATGGGGTTGGCGCCGGTGTATCAGAAGCCGCGCACCAGCGTCCCGCATCCCGAACACGTCATCTATCCCTACCTCTTACGGAACCTGACGATTGACCGGCCGAATCAGGTTTGGTGCGCCGACATCACCTACATTCCGATGCGGCGAGGCTTCCTGTATCTCGTTGCGGTTATGGACTGGGCTACCCGGAAGGTGCTGTCGTGGCGGGTGTCGAACACGATGGAGGCTGACTTCTGCATTGCGGCGGTGGAGGAAGCGATCAGACGGTTCGGTGTGCCGGAGATCTTCAACACCGACCAAGGCAGCCAGTTCACCAGCCCAAGATTTACCGGGGTTCTGGCGGCAGCCGGTATTCGGATATCGATGGATGGACGCGGTCGCTGGATGGACAACGTGTTTATCGAAAGGTTATGGCGGTCCCTGAAATACGAATGTGTGTATCTACACGCTTACGAGACGGGGTCTGAGCTGCGCGCCGGGCTATTGGCATGGGTTGGGCTTTACAACGCCCGCCGGCCACACACGGCGCTTGCTGGACGCACACCTGATGAGGTTTATGAATCGGCGCGACCGTTGCCTGCTCACGGGCATGCCCGTGAGCAGGCAACGGTCGGTCTGGCGGCATGATGATGAACCAGGGATTAGCTTAACAACGCCGCTGGGCTGTCCAAACGACCGGGACCACCTCACCTTGGCGGGATTTCGCGCATCAAGGCGTTTCCATAACTGCGTATGGCTATCCATTGTGAAGCGGTCGTAACCTTCGCCTCTTATGATCACTACGATTTCGCTAGGAAGATATTTCCGCTTTTCGACCTCCTTTAGAACCATGTTGAACTTCTCGGCGATGTCCGATCCGGGTGGGACAAGTTCCACCGCGAGGTCTGCGCCGGAGGCTCGGTTGGCCGTTTTGTGGAGCATGAAGACTCGAAAGGCGAACTGCGGGTCCGCTTGCTGCTCCGGCGTCAGGTGGCGTTCAAAGATGTCCATCATCGTCTCGACGTGGCGCGGTAGTGTACTGGCCTTCTTCAACAGGGCGCGTTGATCAAGGCTGAACGTTACAAATTGTAAGGCGATCGGCAAGCGGCGCTCGAGAGCGTAGTGGGCGCCGAATAGGCTCTTAATGATATCGTTGAAGTTAATGCAACAAGCTTGCAGCTTGGCGCTGACCGCATCGTCGATCCGGCTGGTTGAGCGATGCTCGATTTCGTGCCGCAGCTCAAGCAAAAATGTCAGGTTGGCGCGCGCGCCTAGTGTAACCGGGCACTTCTGATGCTTTAGGCATTCTGACAGCTCCCAGTATTTCTCCGCGCCGGTTGGCGTCTTGACCACAACTCTTTGGCCGTTCTGAGTTCTCGCGTGGCGGTAGTCGATGCCTTCGCGCTTGAACCACGCGTGGAGCAAATAGGTCCATGCAATTATAGCCGTGACGATGAATAATTCTGCGCGAAATGTCAGCCCAGCGCCGTTGAAAGTATGAACCGCCGCAATCATAGCTTCGCGTGCCTTGATCAGCAGTTCATCTCCGCGCAAAGAGAGGCCGGTTTCGGCGTCGACCTCCGGCCATGAGGCGGTAAAACTGTCCAACTCATCCGGGACGGCTGCTTTGATACCAGAGTGTTTGGCCCCGGTGCGGATCTCAGCAATGGCGCGATGATTGATCGAGCGGGTGGGACGGGTAACGTAGGCCAAAATATCCTGATCGTTCGGCCATCGCCCGTCAGCGATCATAGCCTTGATAATGGCAATTTCCCAGCGTTCGAGCTTATTCCCCCGCCTGCGCACTGGCATGGCCATTTTCCCTCTTATGGTGACGACTGCGTCCCTCGCCAACGATCATCGCCCCCGACCGAGGCCAAGTCGCCACTCTTCCAATCGTTGTGTAGTTAGCACGGTCACACGATTGGTGTAACTAGGCAACCGTTATACGATGGCCTGCCGTTTGGAATCTGAGAATAATATCTTTACATTTTTCGCCGAGAAAGGTATATTATCCGCACATTTTATAAAGGTCGCAGGCATGACCCAGTTAACCACGTCCCCGAATGCACCCTCCCCGACGCCGGCCGGCTTGCTCCGGCCTTCGGACTTTCTGCTGAACCTCATCGTCTCGATCCTGGCGCCGATTTTCCTGGGGGTCACCGGCGGCGACGTCAACCTGGCTCGGATGGCGGCGATCCAGGCGGTGAACACCTACCGCGTGCGCCATTGCGCGGATCTGATCGCGGTCGCGCTGATCATTGCGTACGGCCTCGCGGCGCTGAATTCGCTCAGCCTGTCCTTTGGCGAGGAGGTGTCCCTGTCCATGGTCCTGCGGCTGCGCAACAATGCCAACGCGCTCAACCGTTCGGCGGAACAGAACCGGCGGGCGATGCGGAGCCACGTGGAGCCCGCCGTTACGGAGATGATGGCGCCGCCGGAACCGCCCGCCCTGCCAGAGACGCCCGGCGACGTGCCCGAAGCGGAACCTTTTCTCAGCGACGCGGCCGAGGCGCTGTTGGCAGCGGAGGCTCGGGATCGGCTGTCGGGACCGCGGCCCCAAGCGGCGGCAGAGCCTGTCGCGCGTGCGGCCGATCCCGTGGCCGAGACGGCCGGGGATGCCGCTTCCGAAAAGCGGCTCCGGGAGATGTGGGCGATCGCGATGGTCAAGGATGCCGCGGACATCACCGCCGGCCTGCCCGGATTGCCGGCCACCGAACGCGGCGCGGCGTCGGTCCGGGCGGGGATGCTGGCGAGCACGGCTAATCAGTTGCTGACGGGTGGCGATGTGCCGGGGGGCGGATTCACGCTGACGGGCGGAAAGGCGGCGCGGTCACGGGTTCGGCCGGGGTGATGGCGGCGGTGGTTTGGGTGGAGCGGGGGATTGGGGAAGGTGTCCAGATAATGGGAAAAATTCTCATGGTGCGGCTTTTGAGACGCCGATGAGCGAGACACCCTGGAACCGGCGATCCGGGGGATTGGGGATGGTCTGGCGGCCTCTGTTGGCGTCACACGGCCGGGGTTGGTAACCGGACGGTGACCTCTGCCAGCATCCGCTCGATACGGTGGTTTGACCGAGCGATGCCGTCGATGCTGTTTTCGATGGAGCCGATACGGCGCTCAACGCGGGTTATGCGGTTTTCCACGGTCGATGCCCGGGTTTCAAGGGTTGATATCCGGCTGTCGATCGAGTCGAACCGCGCACCAATCGATACGATCAACCGCTCGATGGCTTCACGTGCGGCTGCCGCATCGCGCGATATCTTTTCGGTGTTGTGCAGCGCCAGGTGAAGATACGGGTTGTCAGTTCCGGTCATGGTGCGAGGGTAGCAGGATCGCGGGTTCGGCGTGAAGTGGGATCATGTATCAACTGTGTCATGACCGGGCTTGGACCGGTCACCCACGACTTTGCTGGCGTCCGCAAAGCAAGTCGTGGGTGGCCGGGCCAAGCCCGGCCATGACGAATAGTCAAAAAATGCCGCTGCCAATTGCGATTTTCGCACTTATGGCCTCACCCGCCATGATGGTGCGTCTAGACGTTGAACCGGAACGTCAGGACGTCGCCGTCCTTGACCACGTAGGTCTTGCCTTCGATGCGCATCTTGCCGGTTTCCTTCGCACCTTGCTCGCCGCGGCAGGCGACGTAATCGGTGTAGGCAATCGTTTCGCAGGCAATAAACCCACGCTCAAAATCCTTGTGGATCACGGCGGCGGCCTGGGGGGCCTTGGTGCCGGCGGTGATGGTCCAGGCGTGCGTCTCTTTCGGGCCGCAGGTGAAATAGGTGGACAAACCGAGCAGCTCGTAGCCGGCGCGGATGACTTTGTCTAAGCCGCTTTGGGTCAGGCCGAGGCCGTCCAGGAACTCCAGGCGGTCGGCTTCCGGCAGTTGCGACACCTCGGCTTCGATCGCGGCGGACACCACGATGGTCGGGGCGCCCTGCGTTTTCGCCCAGTCGCGCACCCGGTCGGAGAACGCATTGCCGGTGGCGGCGGAGGCTTCCTCCACATTGCACACGTACAGCACGGGCTTGGAGGTCAGCAGTTGCATGCGGCGAACGGCTTCTTCCTCGCCCGGCGGGATGGCGGTGCGGGCGGCCTTGCCTTCCGTCAGCGCGGCGACGATCGGTTCCGCCAGTGCGGCGAAGGCAATGCTTTCCTTGTCGCCGCCCTTGGCGCGCTTTTGCGCCTGCAGCAACCGGCGTTCCAAACTATCCAGATCGGACAGCATCAGCTCGGTTTCCACCACTTCGATGTCGCGCAGCGGGTCGATGGAGCCTTCGACGTGGGTGATGTCGGTGTCCTCGAAGCAGCGCAGCACATGGATGATGGCATCGACTTCGCGGATGTTGGCCAGGAACTGGTTGCCGAGGCCCTCGCCCTTGGAGGCACCGCGCACCAGACCGGCGATATCGACGAATTCAAGGGAGGTGGGGACGACCTTGATCGATTTGCCGATCTCCGCCAGCACGTCCAGGCGCGGGTCGGGGACGCCGACGCGGCCGACGTTCGGCTCTATCGTGCAGAACGGATAGTTGGCGGCCTGCGCCGCGGCGGTGGCGGTCAGGGCGTTGAAAAGGGTCGATTTGCCGACGTTGGGCAGGCCGACGATGCCGCAGTTAAAGCCCATTATGGAATATCCTGTGTTCGTAATGCGACGTTGGTCATGAAGTCGGGGTGTTTGCCTGCGGCCAAAAGCCCGGCGGCGTCAGCGACGGCGTCCAGCAATGGGATCAGCCAGATCTTGTCGTCCTTGTCGAAGTTGCCAAGGACGTATCCAAGGACTCGGTCCTTGATGCCAGGATGACCGATGCCGAGGCGAACTCGCCAGTAGTCCTGGCTACCGAGCATCTTGTCCATGCTGCGGAGGCCGTTGTGGCCGGCGGCGCCACCGCCCTTTTTGACGCGCAGTTTCCCCGGCGCCAGATCGAGTTCATCGTGGAAAGCGGTGATCGATGTTGGTGGGAGTTTGTAGAAGGCGGCGGCCTCCTGCACGGACTCGCCGGAATTGTTCATGTAGGTCAGCGGCTTCAGCGCCAGGATTTTCTCGCCGGCGATGGTGCCCTCGGTGAAGGCGCCTTTGAAACGGCGCCGCCACGGTGCGAAACCGTGGCGGGTCGCGATCACATCCATCGCCATGAAGCCGATGTTGTGGCGGTTGGCCGCCATCCCCGGCTCTGGATTGCCAAGTCCAACCCAGAGCTGAGTCACGGCACTTACTTCTTGGCTGCGGCTTTGGCCGGCGCCTTGGCCGGGGCTGCCTTGGCGGGGGCTGCTGCCTTGCCGGGGGCCTTGGAGCCGCCCTTGGCCGGGGCCGCGGCGGCACCGGGTTCGGCGGCGACGACTTCGATCTTCGTCGGCGGCACAACGGTGGCCACCACGAAATCGCGATCGATCACCGGCTTGATGCCCTCGATGCCCTTCAGATCATGCCAACGAATGTTGTCGTTGAAGTCCTTCGTGGACAGATCGGCGACGAACTGCTCGGGGATATGATCCGCGTCGCAATACACTTCCACGGCGTGACGCACGACGTTCAACACGGCGCCGCGCTTGATGCCGGGGCTGATGGTGTCGTTCTCAAAATGGACGGGGATCGCCACCTTGATGCGCTGACCAGCGACGAGACGCTGGAAATCGACGTGTTCCGGCGCATCGGAGACCGGGTGATACTGCACGCCACGGATCAGCGCGCGGATCGGTTCCGCGCCGGTGGTGATCTCGTACAGACGAGATTGCCAGCCGGCCTTATGCAGTTCGCGCAGCACGACGCGGGGGTCGAGCGCGATGAGGTCGGCTTCCTGTTTGCCGCCATAGATAACCGCAGGCACCTTGCCTGCCCGCCGAGTAGCACGCGCCGCCCCCTTACCGCTGCGCGCGCGTACCTCGGCCTCGATTGTCGTAACGTTGGCCATAGTATGCTCCTGAATGAGAAACGCCGGCCTCCAGGGGTGCCGACGCGCGGGGGGCCTTTACCGCAGCCCGGGCAGGGGGGCAAGCGTTATGGCGGATGGCTGGCATGACATGGCGTGTTCATCGATCTTTCATCTGTTTGTCATGGATGGCGGGGTACTGCGGACGCAACCGATCAGGGAGATCTTGGTATGCTTCGCAGACAGGCTTTGATGATGGGCGCCGCCGCTTTGGGATTGAGCGTGACCCGCGCTCGCGCCGAGACGCTGAAAGAATTCCGCGTCGGCATCCTGGGCGGGGAGAACACGCAGGACCGGCTGGTGCGTTTCGACGAGTTCCAGAAGCTGCTGAGCGAGCATCTTCATATGCCGGTGAAGCTGTTCCCCGCCGCCGACTATGCGGGTGTGATGCAGGGCATTGCCGCCGGCCAGCTTGAAACCGGCAATTTTGGTGCCTCGGCGTTCGCCGGCGCCTGGTTGGATTGCAAGTGCGTCGAGCCGGTCGTGGTGCCGAAAGAGAACGACGGATCGACCTACTATTACTCGGTGATGATCGTTCGCGCCGACTCCCCGATCAAGACGGTGGAGGACATGAAGGGCCATTCGCTGGCCTGGGCCGATCCGAACTCCACGTCCGGGTATTTGATCCCCAGCGCCACGCTGAAGACCAAGGGCATTGATCTGAAGGACGGTGCCTATTTCTCCCGGACGGGTTTCGCGGGTGGGCATGAGCAGGGCGTGGTCGCGGTGCTGAACAAGCAATACGACGGCGCGGTGACCTGGACCTCGGGCCAGGGCGAGATGGCCGAGGGCTACTCGCGCGGCAATCTGCGCTCGATGGTTGACCGGAAGATGCTGAACATGGCGGACATCCGGATCATCTGGCAGTCGGGCAAGATCCCGAACGGTCCGTGGGCGATCCGTTCGGCGGTGTCCGACGATGTGAAGAAATCGTTCGCCGATTTCATGCTCGATCTGCCGGTGTCGCACCCGAAGGTGTATGCCGACATCGAGAAAGGCGCCGGTGTTGGTTACGCTCCGGCGACGATGGAACTCTACAAGGACATTATCGATCTGCGTCTGGCCGAGCGCGGCGCCAACCGGTCGTAAAAGCGCAAGGGGCGGCATGGACCGCCGCCCCTGTTGCCTCGTTATGCGAAGACCTCGGGATTGACGGCGTGACCCTTGTTCGGGGTGCCGTCCAGCACGCCCAGGATGTTGTGCGCGGTCGCGACCGCCATCGCCGCGATGGACTCGACCGTGACGCCGGCCATGTGCGGCGACGAGATCACGTTATCCAGCGTCAGCAGAGGGTGGTCGGTCGGGGCCGGCTCCACATTGTAAACGTCCAGGCCGGCGCCGCCGATGTGGCCGGACTTCAGCGCGTCATACAGCGCCGGCTCATCGATGATGCCGCCGCGGGCGGTGTTGACCAGGAACGCGCCCTTTTTCATCAGCGCCAACCGAGCGGCGTTGATCAGCCCGATCGTGGCCGGGCTCTTCGGGCAGTGGATCGAAACGAAATCGGCGCGCGGCAGGGCGGTGTCGAGGTCGCTGACCGCCTCGCACCCGGCGGCTGTGATCGTTGCTTGATCCACATACGGATCGAAAATCAGCACATTCATGTCGAAGCCGATGCAACGGCGAGCGGAACGGGTGCCGATGCGGCCGAAGCCGATAATCAGGACGGTTTTGCCCGATAGCTCCATCGGCAGGTGATGGTGGCGATCGGTCCACTTGTCGTCTTTCACCAGCCGGTCCAGCTCATAGACCTTCTTGGCCAGCGCGATCATCAGATGGAACGCCTGTTCGGCGACACTGGTGGAGTTGGCGGTGCCCGCCACCATCAACGGCACATGCCGAGCGGTCAGCACGGGAACGTCAACCGCGTCATAGCCGACGCCGATGCGCGCGACGACTTCCATGGCGGGGGCGGCGTCCATCTCGGGCTGCTTGAACGGGGTGCCGGACAGCGCGATGCCGGAGCAGTTCGCCAGTTGCGGCAGCAGGTCGGCCTGGCTGATGCCGGCGGGGTAGATGACGGTCTCGATGTCATCGCGCGCGCGCATGATGGCGATGCCCGCCTTGTCCATCGTGTGGGGCAGCATCACTTTGCGTTTGTTCGTGGCCATGGCGTTTCCTTTTGGGGTGGTCCTGGGGTTCGGCATAGCCGGGGTTTCGGGCGGGCGCCAGATGCGGTTGCGGCATAGCTTGTTTGGCAACGCACACTCTTTACACACTGACGGAAAGTGTGTAATTCTTAGCCATGGACAGCCGCGATATCATCCGGGCGATCGAAAAGGCCGGATGGGTCCACGTCGCCATTAAGGGCGACCACTGGCAGTTCAAGCATCCCACGTTGCCGGGCCGCGTGACGGTGCCCCATCCGAAACAAGACGTTCCAATCGGGACTGCTCGGAGCATAGAAAAGCAGCCCGGCGTGAAATTCAGGTGAGGCCATGACCGCTTACATCGCACTGTTGCGCAAGGAACCGAGCAGCGATTTCGGTGTGGATTTCGCCGACTTTCCCGGGTGCATAACGGCGGGAAAGACGTTGGAAGAGGCTCGCACGATGGCGGCCGAGGCGTTGGCACTGCACGTCGGAGGGATGCTGGAAGACCGCGAACCGATCCCCGAACCGTCCTCGCTCGATTCGATCATGAGCGATCCGGAGAACCGCGATGCCGTCGCGTTTCTGGTCGAGGTCCCGACACGGCCGTCGAAATCCATCCGGATCAACGTGATGCTGCCGCAGGATGTGGTGGTGGCGATTGATCGTGTTACGGCCAATCGGTCTCGGTTCCTGGCGGAGGCGGCGAGGGAGAAATTGGCGGGGCGGGGGTGAATGTTCGAGGACCCTCGTAAGGACCATTGTCTCCATGCCCTTACGTTCCCACGGGCAGCACCAGCGCGGGTTGATAGTCGCCGTTCTTGTTGGCGGGCATACGGGTTGGAAGCTGCAATTCTAACGCGGTTGAATTCGGATCAAACACTATGAACGTGGAGATCGGTTGCTCTGTCTTCGGGTTCAAGGGCAGAGATAGGTTTTTTGTCGGATTCCTCTCGGAGTGGCCGATCAAGAATATGTCGGGGCGATCCGACGTACACTCTTCCGATCCACCCTGCCCGGGGCGGACTGATCAAGGCACAATTGCGGGAACATTTCCACGCCGTCACACGGAATGGCCATGCTGCGCGACCAGCCATAGCTGAACCCATCTCAAGATATATTCCACCTGCGCTGGCTGCCGCAGTGGAATTCGCTGCTTGGTTCGTCGCGGCTGAGCATGGTGCGGCAGTCGATCGGGCTGAGCCTCGGGCTGGAGGTGCACCAGGCCCGGTTCGTGGCACAGGGTGCCCGGACGGGTGGCATGCTTTCGACCGAGCAGAAGTTTGCCAGCAAGGAGGTGCGGGAACAGCTTCGGGACGAATGGGAACGGTTGCAGGCGGGTTCTCGTAACTCTGGCGCAACGGCGATCCTGGAGCAAGGGCTGAAGTGGGAACCGCTCGGCCTGACGATGGTCGATAGCCAGTTCATTGAGTCCCGGAATTTCCAGTTGCGCGATATCGCGCGGGCGTTCGACGTGCCGCCTTACAAACTGGCGATAGAGGGCGAGAACGAAGGGCCGGCCATGGTGCAGATGGGCCAGCAATATCTGAACGGGCCGATCAGCTTGTATTGCGAGCGGTGGAAGGCCAAGGGCGAGAAGTTCTTCGGCCTCGATGGCGTTGAGACGTTCCTGGACTGGGACTATGCCCATTTCCTGAAGGCGGACCTGCTGTCCCGGTTCACGGCATATCGGCAAGCGGTCGGCGGCCCGTGGATGGCGGTCAATGAGGCTCGACGCGGCGAGGGCATGCCAAACGTTGATGGTGGAGAAACGGTGCAGCAGGCGGTGAACATGGCCCCGCTGGGTTGGATGCCGCCCGATCGTGGCAGCACGGGCGACCAGGGAAGCAACCAGACCGGCGTTCCTGGGGATGGCGGCAATGGCGATCCGAACCGCAACCCGGCGGACGATCCGGCACCTGGTGTGTAGGAGAACAGGATGTCGGTCCCGCAGAGGCCCGTAAGGGCAATTTTATCTGGTAACCGACCATTATCTTACAAAAAGGACTCATGCTTGGTTTACGGTACGACCCAAGGTCGATAGGTTGACTCAAAGAATCCAAGGTGACCCGTATGAGCCGAACCCGCGTTAACGATCGGTCTAGGCTGGAAAGGGCGGCGGTTGAATTTAGCAGCCGAGTACGCGGCCAAATCGGTCGGGGGCCTCTCACTTTCAAGCGCACATTCCAAGCGGAAGAGACCAATTCCGACGGGTGGTTTGTTGAGATCGCGACAATGGGTCCCGACCTGCCAAGGTTACAACTCTGGCTCGACCTTTGGGCTAGAAAATCTGAGCGAAACTTTTGGGGTGGTTTCCGTTCATCGAAACCAGCATTGATCGACGATGTCATTAAGTTTTGCCCGGCACCCGTCGGGCTGCATCTCTCTGACGACACAGCCACGTATAAGATCAAAGCAAACTACTATCTGACCAAGCCAATATCAGACGCTGAAACCAAATATCCGATTAGAGAGTCGTATTTAAAGGATAATGAGTTCTTTTTTGGTGTATTTGAACTGGAAAATCCAACAAACGAAAACGATTTTAATTTCGATCGAATAGTAGATTTTTCAGTTCAGGTAATACGTTCGCTGCCTAATTTCCGAGATGCCTATGAACTCGATCGCGATCTCGAGGGGATGCCTGTTGGACGACGCCGTCAAGAATACCTAAGGTCATTGCGCTTAGCCCGTGAATTCATTGCTCAACGCTCCGCAGCAAACAACCTAATCTGTGACGACTGCCACTTCAACCCGAGTGATCATATTGATGGATTCCCTATCAATCCCAGGTCACTGTTGGATATCCACCACAAAAACCCGCTCGCCCATGGCGAACGGCAAACCGAGATATGTGACCTGTCGCTCCTATGTCCAACGTGCCACCGCCTGACGCATGTCAAGATGCGGGTCGAGCAGCTCCAAACGTAAAATTTGCAAAAGCGACCCAGGCGCTTGTGGATCCGGGTTGAGGCAACTCCCCTCACAGAGGTGACGGGGGCGAGGGCCCTCACCGACTCTCAGTGATGGGCGCAGGCCTGGGTGCAGCCGGCTCACTCAGGGGTATGGGGTTTCACCCCACCCGCTCACCCCCTCCGGGACCGTGCATGGGTGAAGTGCGATATGTCGCGGAATTGGGTAGGGGGGGGGTAACGTGGCCGGGACGGTTCGCTTTAGCCCTGGTGGCGCTGAACATAGTCACGCAGGGCGGCGTTGATTCGGGTCTGGTAACCTTCGCCGTCGCGCTTGAACCATTCCAACAGGTCGGCGTCCAGCCTCAGGGACGTCAGGCGCTTTACGGGACGATAGAGCCCGCCGCGAACGGCCCCGCTCCAATCTGTGACCTCGGGCATGTCGGACGTATCGATCTCGCTGTCGGGCATGCTGGCAACTGCCTCCAGAGCGGCCCGTTCTTCGTAAGCGTCCGGCCAGGCACGCGTGGGTCGCTTGCTCAAGCGGCGTCGCGTTGATCCAGTCGCGCTCGGACGCTGCTCATATTCCATGGCAGCAATTCATCGACCCGTTTGACCGGATGATCGGC
>Ga0316224_1003747_pt1 | contig 12140 bp, 10 predicted proteins | sample TBH18013metaG_FD_206254 | JGI IMG/M metagenome (GOLD analysis project Ga0316224, IMG submission 206254) | Freshwater microbial communities from Trout Bog Lake, Wisconsin, USA - TBH18013 | ecosystem: Environmental > Aquatic > Freshwater > Lake > Hypolimnion/Profundal zone | place: USA: Wisconsin...
TCTGCCCGAAGGGATGATGCGCGCAGGGTCTACGTTATAGTCTTCAACCATAATTTTGGTTACGTATGATGCACGCATTACACTGAGGTCCCAATTGCTGTTAACGGGGCCGTTACTGGTTGATACGTAAGCCTTGTTATCGGTATGCCCTTCAATATTGATGTTAATGTCGGTTTGCTTGTTCAATACTTCAGCAATTTTTTTCAGGGCCTCTTTACCGCGTTCGTCTACTTTAAAGCTACCGCTGTTAAATAGTAGTTTATCGCTCATAGACACATACACTTTTCCGTCTTTTACTGAAACTGAAAGTTCGCTGTTGTTAAAGCCAAGCAGGGCATCGGTCAGTTTTTTCTTCAGGGCCTGCACGGCAGAATCTTTACGGGCCATCAGCGCCTGCATAGAGCGGAGTTTAGCATCGCGTTCATCCAGGTCGTGGCTTAATTTATTCAGTTCTTCACTTTTGGCCATCAGGTCTTTTTCTTTTTCGGCCAGGTCGTGCATTAATTTATTTTTTTCAGAGGCAGATGAGTTGGTTATCTCGTTCAGTTTCTCGCGCACTTTGGCGCAAATGCTTTCGGTTTCATCTTTCAGGGCCGAAAGTTTCTTGTTCTTATCCTCCAGCGAGGCATTGCCGTCTTTTAGTTTTTGAATCTCGTCGTTCAGGTTGGCAATTTGCTTGTTCAGGTCGTCAATAGTGCCGGTGGCAGCGGTCAGTTTATCGCCGCAATCATTTTTTTCAGCCAGGTACTTATTGGCCAGGGCAACTTGTTCGTCGTATTTCTTTTTACTTACCAAACATGATGAAAGCAACAACAGGCAGGCAAAGGGGGCAATTAACAGGGTTTTCTTGTTCATGAGGTTTAATTTAATCAGGGTTAATAGATATCCATACCGGTTTACCGGCTTTAACATACAACACGGGTATGCCTTTATTAAAGGATAATTAGATTATGAGGTGATGTGGCGCAAAAATACTGCCCCAACCCTATCTTTACCACCTTTTACCCACGGGTATTATGTGGAAGTATGGTTTAGTAAACAAAGTATTACCGATATTTAAAAAATCGCTTTACATTGGCTTTCAATTTCTGATAAATTTTAAAAAACAACATGAAAATATTTTACACTGTTTTGTCTTTGTTTTTAGTGCTGATAGTTACTACCCCGCTTTTTGCTCAAAACAATAATGTAGGTATTGGAACCACCACACCAAATTCAACGGCAATACTGGATGTAACATCTACCACCAAGGGTGTTTTGGTTCCGCGTTTAACCACTGTTCAACGCACTGCTATTTCGCAGCCGGCACAGGGTTTGCTGGTTTACGATACCGACCTTGAATGTTTCTACTATTATAACACCGCTACTAATGCCTGGGTTTCGTTATGCCAGGCAGGACCAGCCGGAGCAACAGGTGCACCCGGCCCTTCGGGTGCAAACGGAGCTACGGGCCCCTCGGGCGCAGATGGTGTTACAGGGCCTGCAGGCGCCAACGGCGTTCCGGGTGCCAGTGGCGCTAACGGTAGCAACGGCAGTACAGGTGCTACAGGACCAACCGGCCCTATAGGCCCCGGTGGAGCCGGCTCATTAGGGCCTACGGGTGTAACCGGGCCGCAAGGCGCAACCGGCGCAACCGGGCCGAGCGGCGTTGCAGGCGTTGCCGGTATTACCGGAGCGGCGGGTGCAACAGGTATACAGGGCCCAACGGGTGCAACGGCTCCGGGGTCGTATAACACAGCCTTTACTTATAACGCCGGTTCAGGTGCGCTTAGCATTACCGATGGTGGCGGTACGCTTACTACCAACATTGCGCCTATGAGGGCCTCGGTTTGCGGCACAACCGATATTACAACCACCAGCAGCACATACGCGGCTATGGCTGGCACCACTTTAACCTTTACACCCAACAAATCGGTTGTTTACATTAACGCCAGTGCTGCGGGTTATAATGATGTTACTAAAAGAGTTCCCAGCTATGTGGGTGTAAGAATTTATAATGTAACCAGTGCTTCGGTTGTGGCGGGGGCAGGCTCTATTTCAAATTGTATGTTTAATACGGGTGGCAACCAGTATACTACCACCAGCTGGAATGTGTGCCTTTCAACACCCATGACAGTAACCCCCGGCGTACCGGTTACCATACGGCTTGATTGGCAGGTTACCTGGGCAGATGCTCTTGCAGGGTCATGTTTTTGCAATGCAACCAGCGATCCTGAAAGCCAGCGCTGCATAACCGTTTATGAATAGGAAAATCCGTACCGCCGGTAAAACCTGATCTTTATGATATCAGGCGGTTTTGAAAAATGCAGTATTGATATGCTTTTGCCGGGATTTTTTAATTTTCAGGTATATTGAGCGGTAAGCAGATTTGACAGGTGTTTTTAACGAATTACTAACCCAAATTGTGTTGAAGTATGGTTTTCCGAACAAAGTCTTAACGTTATTTAAAAATTCCCTTTATATTGGCTCTTCGTTTACTGACAAACAAAAAATGCACTATGAGAAGACTTTACCCCGTTTTGTTCTTGTTTCTGATTTCTATTCCGGCTACTACTCTGTTTGCACAGAATAACAATGTCGGTATTGGAACCACAACACCAAACTCAACAGCAATTTTAGATGTTACATCTACCACCAAGGGCGTTTTAGTACCGCGGTTAACCACAGCACAGCGCACAGCTATTTCGCAACCTGCACAGGGTTTGCTGGTTTATGATACCGACCTTGAATGTTTCTATTACTATAATACTGCTACCAACGCATGGGTTTCTTTGTGCCAGGCAGGACCGGCAGGCCCAACAGGCGCTGCGGGTGCTCCGGGCCCATCAGGTGCTCCGGGTGTTACAGGCCCTTCGGGTGCTGACGGTGTAACCGGTCCTCCGGGACCATCAGGTGCCAATGGCACACCGGGAACCCCGGGTGCGCCAGGTGCAACGGGAGCCTCGGGTACCAATGGAGCCCCAGGCGCAACCGGCGCAACCGGTCCAACCGGCCCGGGCGGAACAGGTTCATTAGGCCCTTCAGGTGCTACAGGCGCAACAGGCCCTTCGGGCGCAACGGGTGCAACCGGTCCATCAGGTACTAACGGCACTACTGGTGCTACAGGTCCTTCAGGAACCAACGGCACACCGGGCGCAACAGGCCCTTCAGGTCCGGCAGGTGCAACAGGCCCTACAGGCACAGCTTCTGCTATTAACATCCAGTCGGTTTCGCTAACTGCATCGGCTACGCTTAACGCAACAACATTTACCAACTTACCGGGTTTAAGCCTTTCAATTACGCCTACTCAAAGCAAAACTTTTATTGAATTTACGGCAGCTGGCGCGGGCACACAGAATGCAGCTGAAATTGCATATTTCCAGATACTGGTTAACGGTGTAGCCGTGGGTGGTACCTGCACCATGTCAGCGGTAACCGATTTTTATGATGGCTATACTTTGTATGGATGGAACGCCGGCTTTTCTAAACAGGTAACTGTAAATCCGAATGTGGCTAATACAATTGTTGTTCAATACTACTCGGGTTCTGTTTTAGGTGGTTCGGGTTTAACCATTAATCCAACAGTTGGATACTCGCATGCAACGCTTACTGCATTTGTGCAATAGTATAAAAATGAGAAACATGAAAAGCTACCTACTGGTTTTTGCATTATTGACTGTTTTGGGCATAAGCAGTTACGCTCAGAGCGCTTCCGGATCGCCTTTGGCCGGAAAGGCACCTGCCGCTGCAGCAAAACAAAATGATAAGCCTGTTGATGAAAAGACCACGGGATTGTCGGCAAAATTTGATGGCAAAAGGCCCGCTCAACAACCTGCTAATGCAGCAATACCCAATGATTCTGTCAAACTTATGTCAAGCTTTAAACCGGCAAGGGATTCAAAGAATACAAAATAGATTAACGTTCAGGAATTAATAAATTTATACAAATGAAATCAGGAGTTTTCTTTACAGCGTTAACCATTGGCCTGCTGAGCATAGGGCAACTGCAGGCGCAATTGCTATATAACGATGGCGCCCAGATTGTAGTTACGCCAGGAGCCACGGTATATGTGGAAGGGCCAGCTGAAAATGCGGGCGGCTTGTTCAGCAATGCGGGTTATACCACTATAAACGGCTATTTCCGCAATGGCGGCACGGCTACCGGTGGCGGCACATCAACCGGTGTTTATTATGTTACCGGCGATTGGGAGAACAACAACGTATTTACTGCCGACCAGAGCGAAGTATCTTTGATTGGTGCGGCGCAGAATATTACAGGTACTCAACCCACCACTTTTTATAACCTTACACTTAATACCCCGGGTTCAGTAAAAACACAAACACTGGACGCCACGGTTTTAAATATTGACAGTATTAATGGCTGCGAATCGGCAACTACCGATTATAAACTTTACATACTGAATACAGATACCGGAGCTATTGTAAGAAGTAATGGTTTTGTAAGCAGCACCGGTGCCGGAAGACTTTTCAGAAGTACTAAAAGTACAAATACCTATCTTTTTCCTACAGGATGGAATAACAGCGGTACTATAGTTTACCGCCCGGTAGAGTTTAGCCCTTCGGTGCCTGATAGCCAGGCATTTTCTGTGCGTTTTGCTTACGAAAACCCAACCAGCGACGGATACGATACTGCAACCAAACAATCTATTATTACTACGGTAAACGGCCAGTATTATCACTTGCTGAAACAATATAACAACACGGCACCGGCAGCTTTATCTATTTATTACGACCCCGCTGCTGATGGCAATTGGAACTCTATGGCACGCTGGCAGGTAGTGCCTCAATGGCAGAACCTGGATAGTGCAGGAACGGTTAGTCCTTACGCCAGCAATGGCACGCCTCCTATGCGCATGACCAAAAGCGACTGGACCGATAACGGCAACGAGCCACACGCCCTGATTAACTGGCAGGAAGTAACCTTTGTTTTTCCCAATGTATTTGCACCCAGTGGCAACGACCAGGTTAACAATAACACCTTCCATATTATAAACGAGAATGATTTGGTTACCGTGCAGGAATTAAGGGTATTTGACAGGTGGGGAGAAATAGTTTATGATGGTAACCGCGATGGCGATATGCGTGTGATACCTACCGGCGGAACAGCACCTACTTACTGCTGGGATGGTAAGTATCATGGTAAACCCCAGCCTATGGGTAACTACAGGTATACCGCCAGTGTAAAAGTAAATGAAAGCGGTGTAGTTAAACTGGTTTCAGGCAATGTAGCCCTTTTGTGGTAGCAGTAAAAAATAATAATAAGTTAAGGACTCAATCATAAAGACATGAAGAAATTTTTTACCCTCTCTTTAAGCCTGGTTTTAGCATTATCTGTTTTTGCGCAGGATATACACTACTCGCAATTTTTTAATGCACCCCTGTTACTTAACCCGGCTTTAACCGGTTTTACACCCGGCACCTACCGGGTTGGTGTAAATTACCGTAATCAGTGGTTCAGTGCAACCGGTGGCAGCTTTGGCGCCTCGCCATACATGACAACTGCTATTGGCGGCGATGTGCCTATTAAAGTAAAAGACGATGTGGTGGGTGTGGGCCTTTTTCTGGCCAATGACCAGGCTGGTGCAAATACCTTCAGCACCATTATGGTTTGCGCTTCGGCTTCATACATCAAAACACTGGGTAAAAAGAAGAACCATCACCTTTCGGCGGGTTTTCAGTTGGGTATTACCAATACCAGTATCAACTCCGGTGGATTTCAGTTTGCAAGCCAGTTTCAGGACAATATTTTCAGCAGCCAGTTAAGCAGCAATGAAAACATAGGTAAGAACCATGTGCTTTACCCGAATATCAATGCCGGCTTATTATGGTATGGCCGTATTAGTGATGTGATTGGCGTATATGCAGGCGGCGCGCTTTTTAATTTATATCAACCTAAATACGATATCCTTACGGGCGATAATAACAACCTGTATTTAAGATGGGATATAAACGCAGGCATTGATATTACAATAGCTAAAAAATACCACCTGCTGCCTTCGTTAATGTATATGCACCAGGGTGGAGTTGATGAGTTAAACAGCGGTCTGGGCTTTGGTATTGACTTTGATAACGACATGACCCTTACCCTTGGTTTATACAATCGTATTAATACGCTGGCTTCGGGTGCTGCTAACGGCGATGCAGTAATACCTTACCTGGCTTTTGAAGTAAAAGGATTTAAACTGGGTATAAGCTACGATGCCACCGTATCGCAGTTAAAGAACGCAGGCAGCGCAGTTGGCGCCCTTGAACTTTCATTAACCTATACCGGTAAAAAGAAAAACTATAATTATAAGAGCGCTTTGATCTGCCCTCGTTTTTAATCAGCCGGCGGGGCTTGTTAAATACAGCAATTTTTGAATGAATAAAACCATTTTTTATTTTCGAACGCATTAGACACAGATCCGTTTTTGAAATAACCTTAACTCAGAATATGAAATTGAAATTTTTACTTTTTGTTGTTACGCTTCTGGCATTGCAACTGACATCGGTAAATGAGCTTAAAGCACAAACAGCAGATTCAACAAAGGTTGCCCAGGTAGTTGACTCTGTAAAGGTAAAGGTTGCCAAGCCTAAAAAGCTTGAAAAACTAAAGGAACTACCTGAACCATTATCAGTAGGTTGGAAAAAGGATAAAATGTTCGGCGATAAACTTTTTGCCCAGGGCAGTATTTACAACGGGCTTCACTATTACGAAGCAGCAGTTGCCAAAAACCCAAAACAAACCGGGTTATACCAGCAAATGGCTGACGGTAACTTTATGTTGCGCGATTACCGCACCGCCAACAAGTACTACAAGATGCTGGTAGATATGGATACAGCCAAACATGCCAACTGGATGGCACTTTACAAATACGCCTTAACCGAAAAATTTCTGGCCAACTACGAAAAAGCAAAACTGTTATTTGAGCAATTTAACGAGACCTACAAGAACGCACCCGACCTTACCAACGTAAGAAAAAAGGTAAGTATGGAAGAAGAAGGTTGCGATCTGGGTATTAAACTAAGAGACGATAAGACCTTTAAGGAAACTAAACTGGTACACCTTGACACTAATGTTAACCAGCCATTTACTGACTATGCACCGGTTTTAAAAGACTCTAAAACGCTTTACTTCTCGGCAGTAATATCTGATAAGGTTATTTTAACCGGCAAGAGAGAGAAATTTGCAACATTCTCCAGAATATATTCTGCTCACAAGAACAGCGATTCAACCTGGACACAAAAACAAATTTTACCGGGTGAAGTGAATACCATTGCTTACCACGTAGGTAACCCAACCTTCAGCGCAAACGGAAAAACGATGTATTACACCCAGTGCTTGCAGGACGACAACCAGGCCATACGGTGTAACATTTACAAAAGCCTTTTAGGTGATACCGGCTGGGTTGCAGGCACCATGCTGAGCGAAAATGTTAATGCACCCGGAGCCACCAACACTGAGCCAAGCTTAGGTAAGAACGAGCGTGGCGAAGATGTGCTTTACTTTGTTTCTGACCGCAACATTGGCCGTGGTACTGATATATTTTATGCCAGGCTGAACAGCGACGGAAGCTTTGACAAAGCGCGCGAAATAAGCGGCAATATCAATACCGATGGAAATGAGTTTACGCCAAATTACGATGCGCAGACCAATACTCTTTATTTCAGTTCAGACGGCCATGTAAATATAGGCGGTGCCGACGTTTACAAAACAAAACCGGTTAACGGCAGCTGGAGTGAGCCTGAAAATTTAGGCATGCCTATCAACTCGAGTGTTGATGATATGTATTATACCTGGAATGAAAAGGATGGTATTGGCTTTGTTGTATCTAACCGCCCCGGTGGCTACGGATTAAAGAGCGAAACCTGCTGCGATGATATTTACCAGCTGTATCGTTACAGAATATTCCTGGCGGTAAAGGGAAAATTAGTTGATCCGGATAGTAACAATGTGATTAAAGACCAGGTGGTTAATTTATATGACGCAAACACCGGCGCATTATTAAAATCATACAACTCGAAAGACGGGAATTATTTCTTTGACCTTGACCCTGACAAATCATACAAGATCAGTGCTGCACGAGATGGCTATTTTACCGGAACCCAGCTTTACAATACCCTGGGTAAAGATAAAAGCGATACCGCCAGCTTTGTTGTAAGTATGAAAAAGATGGTGATGAACAAGGCATATTCATTAAGCAATATTTATTATGAATATGACAAGGCCGACCTGATACCTGCATCGAAACTGGTATTGGATACCCTGTATGATATTTTGAAGGAAAACCCAACCATTACTATTGAGTTGAGCGCCCACACCGACAGCAAGGGTGCCGATAAATACAATGAAGAGTTGAGCCAGAAACGTGCTGAAAGTTGTACCAACTACTTAACCAACGAAAAGGGAATAGCTAAAGATAGAATTGTAGCCAAAGGTTACGGCAAAACAATGCCGGTTGCACCAAACACCAATCCTGACGGTTCTGATAATCCGGAAGGACGTGCCAAGAACAGACGTACCGAATTCAAAATTCTGGATAACAAAAAACCTGCTATGCAAACTGTGCCTGTGCCACAGAATTAAGTAACAGGATAAAAGAAATTGAAAAAGCCGCTTCATGAAAATGAGCGGCTTTTCTTTTTGTATCCGGTTACGGCCCCGGGGATGCCTCTTTGGATTATGTTTTGTTGTTATTACTGACAAAAATCAATACTCCCGGCTTTGAGGTTATCGTAACTTCGTTCGGTTATGATAAGTAATAGAAAATTTAGATATTATTCCCTCCTTTTTCTTAAACACGATCTCTCGGCGGGTTTAACCGTTTTTTTTGTTGCACTGCCTTTGTGTTTGGGTATTGCCCTGGCTTCAGGTGCGCCCCTTTATACGGGCATATTATCGGGTGTTACAGGCGGTTTGCTGGTATCACTACTCAGCGGCTCAGCGCTTAGCGTTTCGGGCCCTGCTGCGGGCTTAACCACTGTGGTTGGCGCTATATTGCTCAGCTATAACAACTATCCCATGTTTATGGCCATTGTGGTTGGGGCCGGTGTGTTTCAATTAATTCTGGGCTTGTTAAAGCTGGGTTCTATTGCCAACTATTTTCCTTCCTCAGTTATTAAGGGAATGCTGGCGGCCATAGGTGTAATCCTTATTTCGAAACAATTGCCCGTTGCTATTGGTTACGGCCATCCCGATTTCTGGAGCAAGGAGTTTATTAATCTGGTAGGCAATACCCACCTTTTTACCAACCTGGAAGAATTTTACAAAAACCTTACCGGCGGTGCCATGCTAATTACCGTAATTTCGTTGACCGCTTATTATCTGTGGGAGAAAAAGATGTTTGATAAGGTAAGGTTTATACCGGTGCCTTTATTTGTAGTAGGTAGCGGTATTGCACTACAGGTTATTTTTAAGCAGTTTATACCGGCCCTTGCATTGAACGACGGGCAGCTGGTGCATATTCCCGGTCATCTTTTCAATACGTTTATGTTTCCTGATTTTTCGGTGTTCACTCAGCACCCTGATGCGATTAAATCGGCTTTGCTGATCGGTACCCTGGCCAGTCTTGAAACACTGTTAAGCGTTGAGGCCATTGACAAGCTGGACCCCTGGCACCGCACCACGCCAACCAACCGCGAACTGATGGCGCAGGGGGTTGGTAATATGGTTTGTGGTTTTGTGGGTGCCCTGCCTATAACCGCGGTAATAGTGCGTAGCTCGGCCAATATTGATGCAGGTGGAAGAACCAAAATGGCGGCATTTACTCATGGCGCATTTATGATTGGCGCGGTGCTGCTGATACCTTTTGTAATTAACCAGATACCGCTGGCAGCTTTGGCCTCAATACTGGTAGTAACCGGGTTTAAGCTTACCCGCCCTAGGCTTTACAAAAGTATGTTTAAACTTGGCTGGAACCAGTTTCTTCCATTTCTGATTACCATTATAGTGATATTATTTACCGACCTGTTAATGGGGGTTAGTATCGGCCTGCTATTATCTGTCATCTTTATTATCCGCAACAATTACAAAGCTGATTACGACATCAACAAAGAGACCAGGTTGGGTATTACTACATATACCATTAAACTGCATACCAATGTTACCTTCCTTGATAAGTCGCGGCTTAAAGTATTACTCAATACCATTCCCAACTACTCCTGCGTTGTTATTGACGGTTCGTTTACCAAAACCATAGACCATGATGTGCTTGAAACCATCAGCGAGTTTTGTGTAAACGCCAAACGGAACGGTATAGAAGTTCAGCTTGAAAATGTTGAACGGGTAAATGTTTCAGATATTCACTAACAACCGGTGCGGGTATTTAAAGGCAATCGCACTCAAACTCATTACCCAGATCAATACAGGTTATTACTTTCCATGCCCGGTCATCGCATTTGCCAATTACAATACGCAGGTGCTGGTGGTCATTCGAATATCCTTCATAGGCATATGATGGGCAAGGCTTACCATCGGGATTGCTTTTTCTTCCGTTGATATTATTCTCTGCCAGTATCTCCTTTATTTCTGCCTCGTTAATATGCCTGCACTCCATGCGGCATCGGGCGTGTTTGGTGTAAATAAGCCGGGGTATACTGGTAGTATCGGCACCCCTGGGTTGGGGGGTATTGTTTTGACAGGCGCTTAAAATAAAAGCAAGGGCAAGTATTTTCAGCACAAACGAAAACCGTAACCGGTAACTATTGTTTTCAAACATTTCATAAAAGCCGGTTTGGTATTTAATACCTTTTTTGAGATGAATTATACGGTGAATCATTTTTGAAAACTCTATTTTTGTGCCACAAAATTAATCGATGAACTTTATTATCAAGCTTTTTCTGAATGCAATTGCGGTTGTAGTAGTTGCTTACTTGTTGCCGGGAGTACATATTGCAGATGCCACAGGCCATATCAGTTTCTGGAATGCTTTGGTGCTGGCGGTTGTTTTATCTTTACTAAACGTATCAATAAAACCTCTGCTTATCTTTTTGACCATTCCGGCAACCATCCTGTCGTTGGGCTTGTTTCTATTGGTAATTAATGCCCTTATTATTGAAATAGCAGCCTGGATCTTACAACCCGATTTCCGGGTTGATAGTTTTTGGTGGGCCTTGGGTTTCAGTATCCTGCTATCTTTTGTAAACAGCATTTTTGAAAAACTGACCATCAAAACTGATAAAGGCAGAGACGATATGCAGGTGTTTGACAAAGATGGCAACCGAATAGCCTGATATACTTTGTTGCAAACAGGTTTAAGCTTACATTCAGAAAAAACCTTAAAATTGCTTTTGGTGATTTAAACTTTATCCTCCTTTGTATATCGAAGTATAGCAATGACCGTTATAGTATTAACAGCTAACTAAATAGTTTAAACGTATGAAAAAGCTTATTTTATTAATCGCAATTACATCAGTATTAGCATCTTGTAAAAACCTGGTGCCTTACACTGATTCGATGAGAAAAGAACATAACTGGAGTATTGACCAGTTAAAGGGAATTCAGTTCTATTTGTCGCATGATGTTATTCTGCGCCGCGAGCTAAACAAAGGAACCTCGGAAATAGTACACGGTAAAATTAAGATGGTAGACGGCCGTAAGGTGGATGAGATTTTGATTAAGGCCCACACGCCGGGTATATTAACCGACATGCCACGCGAAAATAAAATGCTGGTAAGTTTTGAAGTGGGCGATGACCACTACCTGAGCTTTGGTGTTAACCCGAACAAAAGCGACCGCTATGTTTTGCTGGCCTCTGAATGGAATAACGGCATGGGTAAAGTGCATTATAGCGGCGATGAATACTATACCGACCCTGACAGCCATTATGCTATTCTGATGGTTGACCTGCATAAGATAAACAACACCAGCCTTAAACAGCACGTGGCTAAGGGCCGTAAACTGAACTAAGCGGCCTCGGAAATAATTTTGTGAGAGGGTTTGATAGAACATCTATTGAACCCTTTTCTTTTAGTACAATACCTGTATGGCATGGCAATTAATAAGGCGGAATGCGGAAAATTGGAAATGTTGATGTTAAGGAAGATTAACCACTGGCAACACGCGGAATTATTTCATGGTTTGACTTTAGTCAGGCACGTGGTATCGCTAAACCGGTATCTTTGCCACTGAAAAAAACGGATGCGACCAGGCCAAAGAAATA
>Ga0316224_1003755_pt1 | contig 12124 bp, 9 predicted proteins | sample TBH18013metaG_FD_206254 | JGI IMG/M metagenome (GOLD analysis project Ga0316224, IMG submission 206254) | Freshwater microbial communities from Trout Bog Lake, Wisconsin, USA - TBH18013 | ecosystem: Environmental > Aquatic > Freshwater > Lake > Hypolimnion/Profundal zone | place: USA: Wisconsin...
ACTACTCCCAACTTAGCGCACCACCGGTTTGATACTCAATAACGCGTGTCTCAAAAAAGTTTCGTTCTTTTTTCAGATCAATCATTTCTGACATCCATGGGAATGGATTCTCTTCATTTGGGAACATCGCGTCAAGTCCTATTTGCAAACATCTGCGATTGCAGATGTATCTTAGGTAGCCCTTGAACATCGGAGCGTTCAATCCAAGCACTCCGCGAGGCATCGTATCTTCTGCATATCGGTACTCTAATTCGACTGCTTTTTCGAAGATCGCTTTGATCTCATCTTTGAACGCGGAAGTCCATAACTGCGGGTTCTCCAGCTTGATTTGATTAATTAAATCGATCCCAAAATTGCAGTGCATTGACTCGTCGCGGAGAATGTATTGATACTGCTCAGCAGCACCCGTCATTTTGTTTTGACGACCCATTGCAAGTATTTGCGTAAAACCAACATAAAAGAATAATCCTTCCATTACGCAAGCAAAAACGATGAGCGAACGCAGTAATGTTTGATCGCTTTCTAAGCTGCCAGTCTTAAAATTTGGATTAGTCAGCACATCAATATATGGAATTAAGAACTCATCTTTAGCGCGAATCGAGTCAATCTCGTGATACGCATTAAAGATTTCACTTTGGTCTAGGCCCAAAGATTCCACAATATATTGGTATGCATGAGTATGAATCGCCTCTTCAAACGCTTGGCGCAATAGGTATTGGCGGCATTCTGGAGCCGTAATATGACGATAAGTACCCAAAACAATATTGTTTGCCGCTAAAGAATCGGCAGTGGTAAAGAATCCGAGATTACGCTTAATGATGCGACGCTCATCTTCAGTAAGGCCATTTGGATCCTTCCAAAGGGCGATATCGCGATTCATATTGATCTCTTGAGGCATCCAATGATTTGCGCAACCCGCTAAATACTTCTCCCAAGCCCACTTATATTTGAATGGGACCAGCTGATTTACGTCAGTTTTTGCATTAATAACGCGCTTATCCGCAGCATTTACGCGAAGAGCAGCGCCACCAGACAAAGATGCCGCCTGCACAGGTGCAGGCGCAACATTTTGAGGCGCCAATGCAACTTCATCTGGCTGTGGGCGTTGCTGCTCCGCTACTACTGGTTGCGGAGCAAGCCCTACTTTCGCCAGCGCTGGAGCGACTTCTTCTTCCCAATTCAACATAACTTTCCCCTAATTCTTCTATTTCAAATCAATAAGCAAATAGCTTACTGACATGCTTCACATTCTTCAAAACCAGCATCGCCTGGACGCATAGTGCAAACCGGTCCATCAGCTTCAACTGCGCCGGCAGCGCCTGCTGCTGCATCGGTTCCATTAACACCGCCACCACTAGAAACCGAGTTCAACTGCCCGCTAGTGACGGTTGATTTCTCAACATGAGTAGCAGCCATTGTGCGAAGGTAGTAGGTTGTCTTGAGACCGCGCAACCAGGCCAACTTATAGGTGTCATCCAATTTCTTACCTGACGCGCCACCCATGTAGATATTTAATGACTGCGCTTGGTCAATCCATTTCTGGCGACGTGAAGCAGCCTCAACCAGCCAACTTGGCTCAACCTCAAAAGCTGTAGCGTACAAATCACGCAAATCTTGTGGAACACGGTCAATTTTGGACAAAGTGCCATCAAAGTACTTCAAGTCAGCGATCATGACTTCATCCCATAGGCCACGATCTTTCAAATCACGCACCAAGTACTCATTCACCACTGTGAATTCACCAGAAAGGTTGGATTTCACAAACAAGTTCTGGAATGTAGGCTCGATACAAGCCGATACGCCAATAATATTAGAAATAGTTGCTGTAGGTGCGATCGCTACGCAATTCGAGTTACGCATACCGTGTTGCTTGATACGCGCACGCAAAACCTCCCAATTCATGGTGGAAGAACTATCCACTTCTAGGTAGCCACCACGCTGCTCAGCCAACAAAGCGACTGAGTCTTGTGGCAGAATGCCGCGATCCCATAAAGAACCTTTGTAGGTGCTGTATGTGCCACGCTCTTCAGCTAACTCGCTAGAGGCTTGGTAAGCGTAGTAGCAAATCGCTTCCATGGATGAATCCGCAAACTTCACAGCTTCATCGCTTGCGTAAGGAATACGCTGCATGTGCAAGCAATCTTGGAAACCCATAATACCCATACCAACTGGACGATGCTTCAAATTGGAGTTGCGTGCTTTAGCCACTGCGTAGTAGTTGATATCGATCACGTTATCCAACATACGCATTGCAGTGCGAATAGTTCTTTGGAGTTTTTCGTGATCCAAAATCATCTTGCCAGAGGCATCGGTTGTCATGTGCGCGGTTAGGTTCACAGAGCCCAAGTTACATACCGCAATTTCACTCTCATTTGTATTGAGGGTGATCTCAGTACATAAGTTTGATGAGTGAACTACGCCGATATGTTGTTGCGGGCTACGGATATTGCAAGGATCTTTGAAGGTAATCCATGGGTGACCAGTTTCAAACAACATACCAAGCATCTTGCGCCACAATTGCTGCGCTGGAATTCTGCGGAATGGCTTCAATTCACCACGATCCGCTTTTTGCTCATAGGCAACATAAGCCTCTTCAAAAGCCTTACCGTACTTGTCATGCAAATCAGGTGTATTTGATGGTGAGAATAAAGTCCAATCGCCATTCTCCATAACGCGCTTCATGAACAAGTCAGGAATCCAGTTTGAAGTATTCATGTCATGGGTACGACGACGATCATCACCAGTGTTCTTACGCAACTCCAAGAACTCTTCGATATCCAAGTGCCACGTTTCCAAGTAGGCACAAACCGCGCCTTTACGCTTACCGCCTTGATTTACCGCAACCGCTGTGTCATTCACTACTTTAAGGAAAGGCACAACACCTTGTGACTTACCATTAGTTCCCTTAATGTGGCTACCCAATGCGCGAACGTTAGTCCAGTCGTTACCCAAACCACCGGCAAACTTAGACAACAAGGCATTCTCTTTTAAGGCCTCATAGATGCCATCTAGATCATCATCAACAGTAGTCAAGTAGCAACTAGAAAGTTGTGGACGAGTTGTTGCCGAGTTAAACAAAGTTGGCGTGCTCGACATGAAATCAAATGTAGAGAGGATTTCATAAAACTCGATTGCGCGACGCTCACGATCCAACTCATTCAAAGACAAGCCCATCGCTACACGCATAAAAAATGCCTGTGGCATTTCAATACGACGTTCTTCAATGTGCAAGAAATAACGGTCATACAAGGTTTGCAAACCGAGGTAGTTAAACTGCAAATCACGGCTAGCATTTAAAGCGGCGGCCAATCTTGGCAAGTCAAACTCACGCATGCGTGGATCAAGCAACTCCGCAGAAATACCTTCGTTGATGTACTTGGCAAAGTAGGCGCCGTATTCCTCCTGGGTATCGCCTTGCAACACTTCCTTGCCAAAAATTTCTTTACGGATTACGTGCATCAAGATGCGCGCAGTTACTTGGCTATATGCAGGATCTTTTTCAATCAAGGTACGCGAAGCCAAAATAGCCGAGTCGTAGACTTGCGCCATTGGTACGCCATCATACAAATTCTTAATGGTTTCCGTGATGATTGGAGTTGCGTCAATATTATTACCTAAACCTTCACATGCAGCTTCGATCACAGTACGCAAAGCGGCCATATCAAGCCATTTTTCTACGCCATTGTCGGTAACTTTAATACCGGACTCGCCAGCTTGGTTGGTTGCCTGTGTATCCTGAGCCAAACCTTGTTGAACGGCGCGCTCTTGATTGCGCTTTTCACGATAAAGAACATATGCACGAGCAACGTTGTGTTCTCCGCTGCGCATCAATGCCAACTCAACTTGATCTTGGATATCTTCAATATGGAAGGTGCCGCCATTTGGACGACTACGCAGCAAAGCGCGAACTACAGCATGCGTTAATTGCTCCACCTGTTCGCGAACGCGCGCAGAAGCTGCGCCCTGACCTCCATTTACCGCCAAAAATGCCTTAGTTACAGCAATGGCGATTTTTGATGGCTCAAAAGCAACTACCGAACCATTACGGCGAATAATTTTGTAATCCGACAGTTGGGTTGCCTGCGCACCACCAACACCACCAGCAACGAAGCCAGCAGATGGCGCTTGGTTCACTGTGCCGACAGGATTCATTCCTGGATTATTTGTGCTGGCAGGCTGTCCTGCTGCTTGAGGATTGGCGTATGTCATGTAGTTCCTGCTTATTAATATAGTTATGATGAAAAAACGTTAAAAAACAATGGGGTATGGCTGTATTTAAACACTAGATCTAGTGTTTTGAACTGCATTGGGTACTAAGTATAGGGAATTATTCCTACTTTGGTAATACTTTTTTTACAAATTCTTATAAGTATTTTTACTAAGTTTTCCACTAAATTTTGGGCTATTTTGGTGCCAAATTTTGAGCCCTTTTTAGACAAAGGGTATTAAAGTGAGCGTGTGCTCACATACAAAAAATTAACCTTAGCGAGAACCCAGTCCGTAAGGAAATTTTTCCGCTGAAATACCGGTTAATGATTGGAATTTTTCCCAATCAAAATGTACTCCAGGGTCTGTTTTGCGCTGAGGCGCGATATCACTATGCCCAGCAAATTGCAAATTTGGGAAAGTATGTTGTAAATCAGCAACCAAAGTTGAAAGCGCTTTGTATTGAGACTCTTCAAACTCAGTCTCACCATCACCCTCCAACTCAATTCCAATGGAAAAGTTATTGCATTTTTCCCTGCCGAAAAATGAAGAAACTCCGGCATGCCAGGCTCTATCGTTCACGGATACAAACTGAACAAGCTTTCCGGTGCGAGAAATCAAAAAGTGACTAGACACTTTTTGATTGGCGATTTCTTCAAAGTAAGGATGAATCGTTGGGTCAAGCTTGTTTTGAAAAAAATCCACAATGAACTGACTAGAAGATTGAATCTTAAAGCCCCCAGGCGGCAAGCTAATGTGATGAATTACCGCCAAGTCAGGCACACACATCTCCGGTCTAGAATCCTGATTGGGTGACAAGCGCCACGCAGCGGTACCAAGCCAACCTTGAGCATCTAAAGCATTTAGGTGTTCATGTGAGCAATAAAATCGATCCTCATGCGAAATGGCGTCTGACTGGGGTAGGCGCACCTTACATTTTTGGCACTGAACCATTTTTTCGACCGTAGGCTTGCTTGACCGCATACGAGGATCCTGCTTACGGACCTCTTGCGCACTCAGCTCTGCTTGTTTCTTCGCTTTAAGCCATCGATAGAAATAGTACCCAACAACAAACAGCAATAACCACTTAATCAAGTCTTCAAGCCCTCTGGAGAATAACTTCCATCACAAATCGACTGCCAATATACGCTAGAAGCAAAGCCGTATAGGCGCTGAGAACCCAGCGGACCGCAGTTCTACCACGCAAACCAACCTTCCAATGCGCCAATAACAGGCCTGCAAATAAAACCCAAGAGATCAAAGCAAAAACCGTCTTGTGATCGAATACCAGTGGCTTACCAAATAGCGCTTCCGAAAACAGCAAACCAGAAAACACGGTCAAAGTCAGGAGCGTAAAACCTATATAGAGCAAATTAAAAAGCAAAGCCTCCATCATCATGAGTGGCGGCAAATCCTCCAGCCAAATAGCTAGGCGCCCATTGGGGGCAATAACCAATTGACGGTGCAAGGCACGATCTTGCACACTCATCAGCATGGCATGAAGCGCAGCTAAGCTAAGTAGACCGACAGAAATGGTTGCCACAATAAAGTGACCCTTAAACCAGGGGTCCGAAAGCGCTTTAGGGGAAATAAGCCAGCCAGGAAATAAGGTTGGTAAGTAGGCGCAAATCATTGCAAATAAAATAGCCATCCAACGCAAACTTGCTATAGGCGTGAACCAAGACTGAAACCAATAAAACGCCAACCCCACCCAGGCAATCAAAGAAAGGTCTTGGGCGAAGCCAAATACAAATCCCTGCGGGGTGAAAACTGAGTCATGAAGCTCCGCCCCATGAATCAGTAAAATCACAAAAATAGCCGTTTGAACCAAGCCAGAAGCGAGTCGAGAATTAGCTGCAGCCTTAGATCTAAAGCTCAAAAAGAGCAAAAGAACCAGGTACAGGGCGGATGGGAGCCATCCGTAACTTGAGTAACCTAAAATATCCATCTGGAAAGTCTAATCGATAAATGCTAGAAAACCTCACCGACCGTCTATCTCGCGTTGTTAAAACCATGCGGGGGCAGGCGCGCCTGACCGAAAGCAATACCGCCGAGATGCTGCGGGAGATCCGACTAGCCTTATTAGAGGCTGACGTAGCCCTCCCGGTTGTTAAATCCCTGCTAGAGCAAATTAAATTCAAAGCCCTTGGCGAAGAAGTGGTTGGCAGCCTTAGCCCTGGTCAAGCCTTAGTCGGGGTAGTACAGCGCGAGCTAGCCCAAGTCATGATGGGCGATACCAAGCAAAGTGGTGAGCTAAATTTAGCTACCCAGCCACCCGCTGTTATTTTGATGGCTGGCTTGCAAGGCGCAGGTAAAACGACTTCCGTTGGCAAACTTGCTAAATTTCTTCAAGAAAAGAAGAAAAAGAAGGTGCTCACCGTTTCTTGTGACGTGTACCGCCCCGCCGCAATTGAACAGTTGGAAACGGTTACTAAACAAGTTGGTGCGGAGTTTTTCCCAAGTACCATAGAACAAAAGCCGAATGACATTGCGATCACCGCTTTAGATTGGGCGCGCCGCCATTATTTTGATGTGCTGTTGGTGGATACGGCTGGCCGATTGGGTATTGATGAAGCACTCATGCAGGAGATCAAAACCCTGCACGCCACTCTCAACCCAATTGAAACCCTTTTCGTGGTCGATGCAATGTTGGGTCAGGATGCTATCAATACTGCCAAGGCCTTCCACGAAGCACTGCCCTTAACCGGCGTAATTCTGACCAAGCTCGATGGCGACTCCCGCGGTGGCGCAGCCCTATCAGTGCGCCAAGTTACTGGCGTGCCACTGAAATTTATTGGTGTAGCCGAAAAAATGGATGGCCTCGAAGCTTTTGATGCAGAGCGCATGGCCAGCCGAATTTTGGGCATGGGCGATATTCTTGCTTTGGTTGAACAAGCACAACAAAATGTTGACGTAGCAAAAGCAGAAAAATTAGCCAATAAGATTTCTAAAGGTGGGTTTGATCTAGGCGACTTCAGAGATCAGCTTGTTCAAATGCAGCAAATGGGTGGCATGGCCAGCTTGATGGATAAGTTACCAAGTCATATGGCGCAAGCGGCATCTAAAACCAATATGAGTGCTGCCGACAAACAAACTAAACGTATGCGTGGAATCATTGATAGCATGACGCCGAGAGAGCGTGCTAAGCCCGAGCTTTTAAAGGCGAGTCGTAAGCGTCGTATTGCAGCGGGTGCCGGCGTAGAGGTCCAAGAAGTCAATCGCTTGCTCGCACAATTCGATCAAATGCAAACCATGATGAAGCAATTCAAGGGTGGCAAAATGGCGCGCGCCATGGCAACGATGGTGGCTAAAGGAGCCGCCAAAGGAATTGGCGGTCTCTTTAAAAAATAAAAAGTGATTAGCTAAGAAACCAATTTCTTAGCTGTCTCAACTGCAGCAATCACCTTTTGCTTAATCTCAGCCAAAGGAATATTTTGGGACTCTGCATCAGTGCGCCCTTTGAATTCCACTTGAGCATCAGCCAGTCCGCGATCACCAATCACAACGCGAAATGGCGCGCCAATTAATTCCCAATCGGCAAACATTGCGCCTGGGCGCTCGCCACGGTCGTCAAGAATGACATCGATACCAGCGGCCAAGAGCTCATCATGTAGTTGATCGGCGGCTGTCTTAACGGCCTCAGATCTGTCGTAGTTCATTGGACAAATCACTACTTCAAATGGTGCCATGGAAATCGGCCAAATAATCCCATGTTCATCATGACCCTGCTCAATTGCAGCGCCAAGCAAACGAGTAACGCCAATGCCATAGCAACCCATCACCATAGGCTGTGCTTTACCTTGTTGATCCAAATAGGTGCAACCCATTGCTTCGGAGTAGCGCGTACCCAATTGGAATACATGCCCCACTTCAATGCCGCGACAAATATCTACTACGCCTTTGCCATCTGGAGAAGGATCACCAACCACCGCATTACGAATATCTAAAACCAATGGCTCCGGCAAGTCACGCACCCAGTTCACGCCAGTCAAGTGATGGCCAGCATCATTGGCACCGCAAACAAAATCTGCCATATTGGCGACCGTACGATCAGCTACTACTGTGATATCAGCGCTAACGCCTACAGGACCCAAGTAGCCCGCAGGTGCATTGCATGCCCGCTTAATTTCTGCTTCAGTAGCAAAACGTGACTCAGCCATACCAGGTATCTTGCTAGCCTTTACTTCATTTAGCTCATGATCACCACGGACTAACAACATAAATAATTTAGCCGGACCTTTTTCTTGATCAGCAGCAAATAAAAGTGATTTGACTGTTTTCTCGAGTGGCAGATTCAAAAAATTTGCCACGTCAGCACAATTGGTTTTTTCTGGAGTGGAAACTTTTTGCATTACTTGGGTTGCGGCAGCGCGGGCTGCAATCAAAGCAATGGATTCCGCAGCTTCTAAATTAGCGGCGTAATCAGATCTAGGACAATACACAATGGCATCTTCACCGGTATCCGCGATCACATGAAACTCTTGACTGCCAGATCCACCAATGGCGCCATTATCAGCGGTCACGGCGCGGAACTTAAGGCCCATACGCTTAAAGATGCGGGTATATGCGTCAAACATAATTTGATAGGATTTTTTCAGCCCTTCAGCATCGCGATCAAATGAATATGCATCCTTCATACTGAACTCACGACCACGCATAATTCCAAAACGTGGGCGACGCTCATCGCGGAACTTGGTTTGGATTTGATAAAAATTAATCGGCAACTGTTTGTAGCTCTTAATCTCATTGCGAGCCAAATCAGTAATTACCTCTTCAGACGTCGGTTGAATTAAAAAGTCGCGATCATGGCGATCTTTAATGCGCAACAACTCTGGCCCCATCTTTTCCCAGCGGCCAGTTTCTTGCCATAACTCCGCAGGCTGAATCATCGGCATCAACAACTCAATTGCACCGGCGCGATTCATTTCCTCTCGAATGATGTTTTCTACCTTGCGAATCGATCTCAATCCCAAAGGCAAATAGTTGTAAACGCCAGCGGTGAGCTTGCGAATGAGGCCTGCACGCACCATAAGTTTGTGAGAAACCACCTCAGCGTCAGAGGGGGCTTCTTTTAGCGTGGCGAGAAATGACTGTGATGCTTTCATGAATGGATATAATCAAATCATTGATTTTAAAGGATTTGGGGCACGATCATGCTTGACCGTGAAGGGTATAGAGCCAATGTTGGCATTGTCCTCCTCAATAGCCATAACGAGGTTTTCTGGGGAAAACGCGTTGGGCAGCATTCGTGGCAGTTCCCGCAAGGCGGGATTCAACATGGTGAGAGTCCTGAGCAGGCCATGTACCGCGAATTGCATGAGGAAGTGGGTTTATTGCCAGAACACGTCCAAATTGTTGGGCGCACCAGGGATTGGCTTCGTTATGACGTCCCCGAGGAATACCTGCGTCGCCAACATGCCACAAGGGTTCACAGAGCAGCCTATCGCGGTCAAAAACAAATTTGGTTTCTCTTGCGTTTAGTTGGCCTAGATAGCGATATTAACCTGCGCGTTTCTGAACACCCTGAATTTGACGCTTGGCGATGGGTTCCCTTCTGGATTCAGCTTGATGCAGTTATTGACTTCAAGCGCGAGGTTTACCAACTCGCCCTATCCGAATTAGCCCGTTACCTGTCGCGTGGCATCCGCATGCAACAACTTGCCTGGGGATCCCCACTTGAACTCTTTCAATCCCTTTACTCTGGAAACGAAGAGCCTCCAAAAAAGCCTAACCCTGCTGACAAATCCAAATGACCTTTAATTTCCGTCGTAATTCACTCTATCTTTGCAGCTTGATCCTGGGTTTTGGGCTCATCGCTTGTGCTGGCGACCCCCTGGAAAGCGGTGTAGATCCTTTTGCGCCAACAGTATTTAAAGAGGGTACAACGGCAATGCCACTAAACCCGCCCAATAAAGCCACTCTTGTTCCTTTTTATGTATCCCAGCAAACCATTTTTAAATTTGCGGTAGACACTGATTCAATTTTGATTGGGGCCGATGGGGTAACCCGCTATATCGTAGTATTGACCAATCCTAGCGGAGGCCAGCAAGCGCAATATGAAGGGATTAGATGTGATTCATTCCAATGGCGTCTGTACGGAACATTTGAAAATAACTCTTGGAAAGAAAATCCACTTTCTACTTGGAAAGATATCAAGGATCATCAACCCAATCGTTACCAGGCCGCTCTAGCGCAAGGCGCTTTTTGCAACTTTAATTCTCAAGAGAAAAGCATCAAAAAAATTCTTCATTCGCTTAACCCCAATGATTTTACTGGTGGGACAAAGCCCACCAATTCAAATGGGATTATGTAAATAGATTGTTTTGAGTGGTTTTATTGGGAACTTAGGTAAGTTCCAATTTTCTCGCCAGACAAAAGACGAGTTAAAACTTTAGGCTCACGACCAGATGCAATCACAGTTGCAGCACCCGTTTGAGCAGCCACTTTAGCGGCCAGAACTTTAGTTAACATCCCGCCTTTACTCAGTTCACTAGCAGCACCACCAGCCATTTTTTCTAAAGCAGGATCTCCAGCGATAGCATCACTTAAAAGTGTTGCACTAATATCTCGCCTTGGGTCTGCAGTGAATAATCCACCTTGATCTGTCAAGATCACCAATAAATCCGCATGAATCAAATTGGCAACCAAGGCTGCAAGACTATCGTTATCACCAAATTTAATTTCATCCGTAACAACAGTATCGTTTTCATTAATAATGGGAACCACACCCAAATTCAGCAAGGTTTCCAAAGTTGCCTTGGCATTTGCATTGCGCTCAGGGTGCGCCAAATCTGCATTGGTTAATAAAATTTGAGCACTGCGTAAATTAAAACGCGCAAAGCAGCTCTCATAAACCTGCACTAAACCCATTTGCCCTACTGCTGCCGCTGCCTGAAGCTGATAAATTTCTTGTGGGCGCTTGGTCCATCCCAAGCGCTGCATCCCTTCAGCAATTGCTCCAGAGCTCACCATCAACACTTCATGCCCGCTACCGAGCAATGCGGCCATTTGTTCGGCCCACGTTGCGATAGCAGCATGATCCAAGCCCTCACCATTATTGGTAACTAGGCTTGAACCTACCTTAACAACAATCCGTTTTGCTTTTTGCGTTGTCATATCAGTTGAACATATTCAATGAGTATTTAATCTGGAGTTTGATCTTGATAACGAGGGTCTGCTGCGCGCTCCTCAGCGTCATCGCGATCGCGACGCACAGAATCCAAATAGTCCTGCAAGGAATAACAAAGCTTGTCGCAACCCATACCAGTCAAAGCGGAAATCTCAAATACCGGACCCTTCCACTTAAACTTCTTCACAAAGTCAGCAACAACTTTTTTACGCTCCTCTTCAGGAATCATGTCAACTTTGTTTAACACGAGCCAGCGTGGTTTTTCAACCAACGCTTCGTCGTACTTGCGTAACTCATTAACGATTGCTTTGGCATCCGCTACAGGATCAACACCCTCATCAAATGGTGCAATATCAACCAAGTGCAAGAGCACTCCAGTGCGTTGCAAATGGCGCAAGAAGCGATGACCTAAACCGGCACCTTCAGCTGCACCTTCAATCAGCCCAGGAATATCGGCAATCACAAAACTCCGCTCAGCACCCACACGTACCACTCCCAAATTAGGATGCAGCGTTGTGAATGGATAATCGGCAATCTTTGGTCGCGCATTAGAAACAGCGGTAATCAAAGTGGATTTACCAGCATTAGGCATGCCAAGCAAGCCTACATCTGCCAATACCTTTAATTCAAGCTTCAGTTTGCGACGCTCACCAGGCTTGCCGTTCGTCTTTTGTCTTGGCGCTCTATTCGTGGAACTCTTAAAATGAATATTGCCCCAGCCTCCAACACCGCCTTGCGCCAAGCAAAGACGCTCACCATGAGTAGTTAAGTCGGCAATGGGTTCGCCAG
>Ga0316224_1003768_pt1 | contig 12098 bp, 10 predicted proteins | sample TBH18013metaG_FD_206254 | JGI IMG/M metagenome (GOLD analysis project Ga0316224, IMG submission 206254) | Freshwater microbial communities from Trout Bog Lake, Wisconsin, USA - TBH18013 | ecosystem: Environmental > Aquatic > Freshwater > Lake > Hypolimnion/Profundal zone | place: USA: Wisconsin...
TTTGATTTGATTTGATTTGATTTGATTTGATTTGATTTGATTTGATTTGATTTGATTTGATTTGATTTGATTTGATTTGATTTGATTTGATTTGATTTGATTTGATTTGATTTGAAAAACAATATAATTGGACTAATGAATTAGGCAAATTGTTTAATGACATTATTTGATTTCCATTACAAATAATTGTTTGCAATAAATTAGGTAAATTATTTAATATTTTTATTTCATTTGAACTACAATTTAATTCAATAAGATTTTTAAATATATCCGAATCCGAATCCAAATCCAAATCCAAATCCAAATCCAAATCCAAAACCAAAACCAAAACCAAAACCAATTCACCTGTAATATTTTTATTATACAAATCTAATTTATTTATCCCAGACAAATAATTATTTAGCAATCATATTGTCTTTTTTTTCATTATATTTTTTTAAATATTATTATTAAATATTGTGTTTATAATAAATTTGATAAATAATTCCAATGTACTTGATTTGTTTCCATCACAATATAATATTTCCAATGAATATAACGATAATAATAAATTATATTATGTTTCTGATGAAGAAAATAATAATTTTAAGCCAAAAATTATTATTTTGAAAAAAATGAAATAGTTATTATATAAAATATTTCAGTATTGAATATTTTAATTTACAATGTCAATCAATATATTAAATCCCATACAATTATGGAAAACATTGATAAGAAAAAAACATATAGTGTTGCAAAATCAAGTACATATGTTTATATATTGTATATTGAATCTGAAACTGATAATGTACCAATAGAATCAGAACCAATTGATACTATTAAAGTAAATAAAAACAATGGGTCAAGGTCAAATTTGATGATCCAAATCTTAAATCCAAACAAATATGGATGATACTTGAACACTCATTATATTTTTCAAATGCTTTAAACAGATTTGATTTGTTATCTATTGAACACAAAATTTGTAAAAAATATTATTGAGTTAAATGAGTTAAATGAGTTAAATGAGTTAAATGAGTTAGAACTAAATTATTAGAAAAACAAATATTATCAATATAAATTTGTTTAAGTATTTTTTTAAATGTTAAGCCCAATATTATACTTATTTATATTATCTGATGATGAATAAGCCTGTAAGAAGATGCTTCATTATTTGACATGAATTGGAAAAAAAATTGAAATATTTTCATATTCAATATAAAATAAAATTAAATAAGTAATATTTTACATCTTAAAATCCAATAAAAATGATTTATGATCCAATATTTACACTTTATATTACTGGTGATAGTAATACAGGTAAAACAACTACATTTAATAATTTTATAAGTGCACATTTTAAAATAAAATCAGATTTTTATGCGAACACTGGTATAAATAAAACAAAAATTACATCTGTGTTTCATTTTGGAAGTAATATTTATGGAATAGCAAATTCAAAAAGTTTAGAAGATTGTTGTTATGGTTTGACAGAATTTAATTCATTAGAAGAACTTATAAATGCTTATAATAATGCTAGTTTATCAGAACATATTTATACTGATGGTTTATTGTGTCATATTTTTATTAAAGTTGGCACAAAAGTAAATATTATTGATACAATTGGTAAAAGTAATTTAATAAATAATGAACAACATACTGAACTTATTAACAAAATAAAAACTTTATATCCAAATTATATTCATATGAATTTAATAAGAACCCCAACAAGAGATTTAGATTTTTCTGGAAAATGTATTAATGTTGTAACATTTTCCGATACATTTGATTATACAAAAGATCCAACTTTAGAAGATACACATTTTGGATTTATGGAACAAATTGAAAAAAAATATTTGATATTTTTAAATAATAAAGATGTAAAATGTTTTAAGAATATTAAAAATAAACAAGTACAAATTTATGGAAAAGACAATATTATTGATATTATTGGTTGTGCTGAATCAATGCGAAGTAAAACATTTATAGTGCCAAAAAATATCAATAATTTAATGGAAGATTTGGAATTAAAAAATGCTAACTGTGTTGGAGAATTTATAAAAATTTTGTCTCAATATAATAATTTAAAATTATATGAAAAAACAAAAACTTTCACATTAATTAATAATTTTATTTCATTGGATAAAATGAATGATATATTTAGTTCAATTGCAACCGATAGAGAAGAAAAACAAGGACCTGGAAATGGTTTAGTGAAGCTTATTCAAATTATGAAATCACATATTGGTAAAAAAAATAAATGGGTTGATAAAATTGTTTCTAACAAATGTGATGATTATATTAAAAATTACAAATCTTCGATGAAAAATTTTAATGATTTTGATAAACAAATTTTCAAAAAATTGAAAGAAATATCTTATTATTTTGTTAAAAAATTATTAAATTATGTTTATAAGATCACAGAGGAATTTTTAACAAATAAACAATTTACAACAAAAAGTAATGAAAAATCTAATGATGAAAAATCTAATGATCAAAATATTAAAGATACTATTGAAAAAACAATTGAAGATACGGAAAATACAATTGAAGATACGGAAAAAATAGTCAAAAAAAGAAAATACGATTAATGATATTGTTATTGATTGTTATTGATTTTTTTAACAAATAAAACCAAGTATATTTGAAAAAATTAGCTAATTTTTTCAATATTATTTCAATTTTTCTACAACACATGTTAAATAATGAAGTATTATCATAAGCAAATTATACTTAATAATATTATATAAAAAAATAACTAATATTTATATTGAACTAATAAAATTAATTGAATAAATTAAATAAATTGAATAAATTGATTATTTAATTAGTTCAAAAAAATGAACTGGACGAACATTTAATTATTTTAATATTAGAATATGTTTGTTGTATTAAAATTTTATTTGGATTATCTTTATCTATTTTTATTTCTTTTAAATTTTTTGGTAAATTATTTATTGGTTGTGAAAATGAATAACCTAATGTTAATTGAGTAAGAGAATTTGGCAAATTGTCTAAAAGTTGATTGAATGAATAACCTAATGTTAACATAGTAAGAGTATTTGGTAACAAATTAATTGGTTTATTAAATGAATGACCTAACTGTAAAATAGTTAGAGAATTTGGCAACAAATCTAAAAATTCATTAAATGCAAAACTTAATGTTAAATGTATTATTGTGTTTGGCAAATTGTCTAATGGTAATGAAAATGAGTTATTTAAACTCATATGTGTCAGTAAATTTGGTTTCATATTGAATGAATCACCTAATGTTAGATGTGTTAAAGAATTTGGCAAATTGTCTAAAAGTTTGTTGAATGAATCACCTAATATTAAGTGTGTTAGAGAATTTGGCAACAAATCTAAATATTTGTTAAATTTATAACCTAATGTTAAATCAATTAAAAAATTTGGCAACAAATTAATTGGTTTATTAAAATAATAACCTAATTTTAAATGGGTTATTGAATTCGGTAAATTGTCTAAAGGTTGTGAAAATTTTGATTTTAACCATTTAAAATCATTGTATAACCAATTTTTTATACCAATGTATTCATTATTTGTTTCAATACATGTTTTAATATTTGAATAATTGTTAAAATAAATGGTATTAGAATTTGCAAGTACTTCTAAAATTATTTTATTATTGGAAAAATCAATATTAAATTCAGAATCAAATATTATTGTATTATCTATTATTTTATATTGGGTTTCCATATTGGTTAGGTTGGTAAATTATTATAATGATTATCTATTTTTGTATTGGAAATTCAATTATTTTAATTTAGCAAAATTATTTATGCTTCATCATCAAATATATCATATTCAATTATTTTAATATTTGGATAAGTTTGTTGTATTAAAATTTTATTTGGATTATAAGTACATATTTTTATTTCCTTTAATTTTTTTGGCATTTTTTTTGACATTTTTTTTGGTAGTGAGCATGAAAAACCTAATGTTAAATGTGTTAGAGAATTTGGTAACGAATTAATTGGTACTGAGCATGACAAACCAAATGTTAAATGTGTTAGAGAATTTGGCAACGAATTTATTGGTTGGTTAAATAATCCTTTTAATGTTAACTGGGTAAGAGAACTTGGCAACGAATTAATTGGTTGATTAAATGCCCAACCTAATGTTAACATAGTAAGAGAACTTGGTAAATTGTCTAATGGATGTGAAAATCTATTACCTAATGTTAAATGTGTTAGGTTCGGTAAATTATTTATTGGTTGTGAAAATCTATCACCAATTGATAACATGGTAAGAGAATTTGGCAATGAATTAATTTGATTACTAAATGAATGACCTAATGTTAAATGTGTTAGAGAATTTGGTAACAAATCTATTTGTTGTGAAAATTTATCACCTAATATTAAATGTGTTAGAGAATTAGGTAAATGATTTATTTGTTGTGAAAAATTATCACCTAATGTTAAATGTGTTAGAGAATTTGGCAACAAATTTATTGATTGATTAAATTCACGACCTAATGTTAAATGGGTTAATGAATTTGGCAACAAATTTATTGATTGATTAAATTCACGTCCTAATGTTAAATGTTTTAGAGAATTTGGCAAATTATCTAATGGTTGTGAAAAATCATAACCTAATATTAAATCAGTTAGAGAATTTGGCAAATTGTTTATTGGTTGATTAAATAACTTATTTAATACCAAATTAGTAATTGAGTTTGGCAAATAGTCAATTAGTTGATTGAAATGATAACTCAATATTAAATGTGTTAAAGAATTTGGTAAATTGTTTATTGGTTGATTAAAATCCCAACCTAATATTAAATTTGTTATTGAATTTGGCAAATTATTAATTGGTTGTGAAAATTTTGATCGTGTCCATTCATTAATATGTGTTATGTCAAAATAATTATTAGTTTTAATACATAACTCAATATTTAAATAATTATTAAAATAAATAGTATCAGATTTTCCAAGTTCTTCAAGAATTAACTCATTATTGGAAAAATCAATATTAAACTCTGAATCAAATATTATTGTTTTATCTACTATTTTATATTGGATATCCATATTGATAGTTCAATTATAAATATAAAGTTTTCTATTTTTTATTTAAAATTCAATTATTTTAATATTGAAATTAGTTTGTTGTTTTATTATTGTAATAAAACAATATTTTATTTCAAAAATATTGTTTTTTGCGTTATAAGAAATGATATAAGATTTTGGAAAAATCAAATTTTATAACTTATATATAAAAATTTATAATTTTATACTGAATAATCAATTATTTTAGTATTTGGATTAGTTTGTTGAATTAAATTTATATTTGAATTATTTTTTTTTATTTTTATTATTATTTCTTTTAAATTTTTTGGCAAATTGTTTATTGGTTGTGAAAATGAAAAACCAAATGTTAAATGTGTTAGAGAATTTGGTAAATTGTTTATTGGTTGTGAAAATGAAAAACCAAATGTTAAATGGGTTAGTGAATTTGGCAACAAATTAATAGGTTGATTAAATCTATGACTTAATATTAAATGGGTTAAAGAATTTGGTAACGAATTTATTGGTTTATTAAAATCATTGCCCATTTTTAAATGTGTTAGCGAATTTGGTAAATTCTCTAAAAGTTGATTAAAATTTTGACCTAATAATAAATGTGTTAGAGAATTTGGTAAATAGTCTAAAAGTTGATTAAATTCCCATCCTAATATTAATTGTATTAGAGAATTTGGCAAATTGTCAATTGGTTGTGAAAATGTATGACCTAATGTTAAATGTGTTAGAGAATTTGGCAAATTGTCAATTGATTGTGAAAAATTACCACCTAATGTTAAATGTGTTAGAGAATTTGGTAACGAATTAATTGATTGTGAAAACCTATAACTTAATGTTAAATGTGTTAGAGAATTTGGTAAATAGTCTAAAAGTTGATTAAATTCCCATCCTAATGTTAAATGTATTAGAGAATTTGGTAAATTGTTTATTGGTTTATTAAAATAATAACCTAATGTTAGCGATGTTATTGAATTTGGCAACAAGTCTAAAAGTTGATTAAATTTTTCACCTAATATTAAATTTGTTATTGAATTTGGCAAAAAATTAATTGATTGTGAAAATTTTGATCCTTTAAAATTACCAAAATATTCATTATAACATTTATTATTAGTTTCAATACAATCATCAATACTTGAATAATTATTAAAATAAATTATGTTACATTTTCCAAGTGCTTTAAGAATTGACTCATTATTGGAAAAATCAATATCAAACTCTGAATCAAATATTATTGTTTTATCTATTATTGTATAAGGGGTTTCCATATTGATTGGTATAATATATATAAACGATTATCTATTTTATATTGTAAATTCAATTATTTATCAATTCAGAAGTATGACATTCAATTATTTATTCATTCAGAAGTATGACATTCAATTATTTATTCATTCAGAAGTATGACATTCAATTATTTTAATATTTGGATAAGTTTGTTGTATTAAATTTTTATTTGGATTAAAAATGGATATTTTTATTTCCTTTAAATTTTTTGGCAACAAATTGATTTGTTGAGAAAATGAACTACCTAATGATAAATTTGTTATTGTATTTGGCAAATTATTTATTAATTGATTAAATTTAATACCTAATGTTAAATGTGTTATTGAGTTTGGTAAATTGTCTATTTGTTGATTAAAATCTATACCTAATGTTAACGAAATTATTGAGTTAGGTAAATTGTCAATTGATTGATTAAAACAAGCACCTAATGTTAAATATTTTAAAGAATTAGGCAACCAATTTATTGGTTGATTAAATCTCGAACCTAATGTTAAATGAGTTAACAAAATTGGTAAATTATTTATTAGTTGATTAAAATTAAAACCTAATTTTAAATTTGTTATTGAATTTGGTAAATTGTTTATTGGTTGTGAAAATTTATGACCGAATGTTAAATCAATTAGAGAATTTGGCAATGAATTAATTGGTTGATCAAATATATAACTTAATGTTAATCGGGTAAGAGAATTTGGTAACGAATTAATAGGTTGATTAAATAACTGTCCTAATGTTAACCGGGTAAGAGAATTTGGTAAAGAATTAATAGGTTGATTAAAAGACCAACCTAATGTTAACATGATAAGAGAATTTGGCAACAAGTTTATAGGTTTATTAAATTCATAACCTAATGTTAAATCAATTAGAGAATTTGGCAACAAATCTAAAAGTCGATTAAATGAAAAACCTAATGATAACTGAGTAATTGTGTTAGGTAAATTATCCAATGGTTGTGAAAATTTTGATTTTGACCAATAAAAATTATTATTAAAAATATTATTGGTTTCAATACATGCTTCAATAATTAAATAATTATTAAAATAAATTGTATTTGAATTTTTAAGTACTTCTAAAATTATTGAATTATTGGAAAAATCAATATCAAATTCTGAATCAAATATTATTGTTTTATCAAGTATTTTATATTGGGTTTCCATATTTGGATAATAAAATATATATATAAATGATTATCTATTTTACATTTAAAATTCAATTATTTTAATATTAGGATAAGTTTGTTGAATTAAATTTTTATTGGGATTATTTTTGTTTATTTCTATTTGTTTTAAATTTTTTGGCAATGAATTAATTGATTGTGAATAAAATCCTGTTAATGTTAAATGTGTTAGAGAATTAGGTAAATTATCAATTGGTTGTGAAAATTCAAAACCTAATGTTAAATGTGTTAGAGAATTTGGTAACGAATTAATTGATTGTGAAAATTTTGATCCTTTCCAATTATTTCGATATTCGATATTATATTTATTATTAGTTTTTATTCATATTTCAATATTTGAATAATTATTAAAATAAATCATGTTACATTTTCCAAGTGCTTCTAGAATTGTATCATTATTGGAAAAATCAATATAAAATTCTGAATCAAATATTATTGTTTTATCTACTATTGTATAAGAGAGATCCATATAGTTGTTTAATTATTATATTGGGTTATTTATTTTTTATTTAAAATTCAATTATTTTAATATTCGAATAAGTTTGTTGAATTAAATTTTTATTGGGATTATAAGTAGATATTTTTATTTCTTTTAAATTTTTTGGTAAATTGTTTACAAGTTGTGAAAATTTTATACCTAATGTTAAATGTGTTAGAGAATTTGGTAAATTGTTTATTTGTTGATTATATCTATCACCTAATGTTAAATGTGTTATAAAATTTGGTAACGAATTTATTTGTTGATTGAAAAAATAATCTAATGTTAAATGTGTTATAGAATTCGGTAAATTGTTTATTTGTTGATTAAAAAAATAACCTAATGTTAAATGTGTTATAGAATTTTGCAAATTATCAATTGGATGATTGAAAAAATAACCTAATGTTAAATGTGTTATTGAATTTGGCAAATTATCAATTTGTTTATTAAAACTCGCACCTAATGATAAATGTGTTAGAGAATTTGGTAAGTTGTTTATTTGTTGATTGAATGAATAACCTAATGTTAAATGTGTTAGAGAATTTGGTAAGTTGTTTATTTGTTGATTGAATGAATAACCTAATGTTAAATGTGTTAGAGAATTTGGCAACAAATTAATTGATTGATTAAACGATCGACCTAATGATAACATGGTAAGAGAATTTGGTAACGAATTAATTGGTTGATTAAAATCATGACCTAATATTAAATGTGTTAGAGAATTTGGCAACAAATTTATTGGTTTATTGAATTTATAACCTAATGATAAATATGTTATTGTGTTTGGTAACAAATCTAAAAGATGATTAAATTTTGATTCAAACCAATAATCTTTGTATTTTTCACTAAAAACATTTTTTGTTTTAACAAATGCTTCAACATTTGAATAATTGTTAAAACAAACAGTATCAGATTTTCCAAGTACTTTTAGAATTGAATCATTATTGGAAAAATCAATATCAAACTTTGAATTAAATATTATTGTTTTATCTATTATTTTATATTGGGTATCCATATTAAGTTGTTTAATTATATAAATGATTATCTATTTTTAATTTAAAATTCAATTATTTTAATATTGGAATTATATTGTTGTATTAAATTTTTATTTAAATTATTTTTGTGTATTTTTATTTTGCTTAAATTTTTAGGTAAATTATTAATTTGTTGTGAAAAAAAATAATCTAATGTTAAATGGGTTAATGAATTTGGCAAATTATCAATTGGTTGTGAAAATATAAAACCTAATATTAAATGTGTTAGAAAATTTGGTAAATTATTTATTTGTTGATTAAATGAATAACCTAATGTTAAATGTGTTAGAGAATTTGGTAAATTATCAATTGGATGATTGAAAAAATGACCGAATATTAAATGTGTTATAGAATTTGGCAAATTATCAATTTGTTGATTGAATGAATAACCTAATGTTAAATGTGTTAGAGAATTTGGTAAATTATTTATTTGTTGATTGAATGAATAACCTAATGTTAAATGTGTTAGAGAATTTGGCAACGAATTAATTGGTTGATTAAATTTAGAACCTACCCAGTCATTTGCATATTTGTTATTATAATAATTATTGGTTTCAATACATGCTTCAACATTTGAATAATTATTAAAATAAACTATATTACATTTTTCAAGTGCTTTTAAAATTGTTTTATCATTCACAAAATTAATATTAAATTCTGAATCAAATATTATTATTTTATCAAGTATTGTATAAGAAGTTTTCATATTGATAGTTTAATATTATATATAAAGTTATCTATTTTACATTAAAAATTCAATTATTTTAATATTGGAATTATTTAAAAATTCAATTATTTTAAAATTCAATTATTTTAATATTGGAATTAATTTGTTGAATAAAATTTTTATTGAAATTGTTTCTTTTCATTTTTATTTTTTTTTAAATTTTTTGGTTATGAAAAATGTGAACTTAATCTTAATTCTGTTATAGAATTTGGTAAATTATAAATTGGATGTGAAAACGAATAACCTAATGTTAAATCTGTTAGAGAATTTGGCAACAAATTAATTGGTTTGTTGAATGAATTACCTAATGTTAAATGTGTTAGAAAATTTGCCAAATTCTCTATATATTGTGAAAATTTTGATTCAAACCAATTATTTTGGTATTTGGTATTTGGTATTTGGTATTAAAATCATTATTAGTTTTAATACAATATATCAATACTTAAATAATTATTAAAATAAACAGTATTGGATTTTCCAAGTACTTCTAAAATTGTTTTGATATTAGAAAAATCAATATCAAACTCTGAATCAAATATTATTGTTTATCTTATATTGTATAAATGTTATTCATATTTATAGTTTAATTATATGTGAAGTTATCTATTTTTTATTTAAAATTCAATTATTTCAATATTAGAATTAAATTGTTGAATTAAATTTTTATTAGGATTATTTTTATGTATTTTTATTTTTTTTAAATTTTTTGGCAAATTATTAATTGGTTGTGAAAATAAATAACCTAATGTTAAATGTGTTAGAGAATTTGGCAAATTCTCAATTGGTTTATTGAAATTATAACCTAATTTTAAATGTGTTAGAGAATTTGGCAAATTCTCAATTGGTTTATTGAAATGATAACTTAATGTTAAATTTGTTATTGAGTTTGGCAAATTGTCAATACATTGATTAAAATTATAACTTAATGTTAAATTTGTTATTGAGTTTGGCAAATTGTCAATACATTGATTAAAATTATTACCTAATGTTAACATAGTAATAGAATTTGGCAAATTATTAATTGGTTGTGAAAATAAATAACCTAATGTTAAATGTGTTAGAGAATTTGGTAAATTGTCTATTGATTGTGAAAAATTCGTACCCAATGTTAAATTTGTTATTGAGTTTGGCAACAAGTCTATATGTTGATTAAAATTATTACCTAATGTTAAATGTGTTAGAGAATTTGGTAACAAATTAATTGGTTTATTGAATGAATAACCTAATGATAAATATGTTAGAGAATTTGGCAAATTATCAATTGATTGTGAAAATTCATGACCTAATACCAATAAAATAAGTGTGTTTGGCAAATTATTTATTGGTTGTGAAAATTTACCACCTAATATTAAATTAATTAAAGAATTTGGCAACGAATTAATTGGTTGATTAAAATTATGACCTAATAATAAAATTGTTAGAGAACTTGGCAACAAATTAATTGGTTGATTAAATGAATAACCTAATGATAAATGTGTTATAGAATTTGGCAAATTATCAATTTGTTTATTAAATTCATGACATAATGTTAAATGGGTTAGAGAATTTGGCAACGAATTAATTGGTTGCGAAAATTTATAACCTAATTTTAAATGTGTTAGAGAATTTGGCAACAAATTAATTGGTTGTGAAAATTCCCAATCTAATGTTAAATGTGTTAGAGAATTTGGCAACGAATTAATTGGTTGGGAAAATTTATTACCTAATGTTAAATGTGTTAGAGAACTTGGTAACAAATTAATTGGTTGTGAAAAATTATTACCTAATGTTAAATGTGTTAGAGATTTTGGCAACGAATTAATTGGTTGTGAAAATTCATGACCTAATATTAAATGTGTTAGAGAATTTGGTAACGAATTAATTGGTTGTGAAAAATCATGACCTAATGTTAAATGTGTTAGAGAATTTGGTAACAAATTAATTGGTTTATTAAATTTAAAATCTAATGTTAATTGGGTAAGAGAATTTGGCAACGAATTAATTGGTTGGGAAAAATCATGACCTAATATTAAATGTGTTATAGAATTTGGTAAATTGTTTATTGGTTGTGAAAATTTTGATTTTTTAAAATTTTTATAATATTTGGTAGAGCATTTATTATTTGTTTCAATACATATATCAACACTTGAATAATTATTAAAATAAATGGTATTCGTTTTTCCTAGTGCTTCTAAAATTGTTGAATTATTGGAAAAATCAATATCAAACTCTGAATCAAATATTATTGTTTTATCTACTATTGTATAAGGGGAATCCATATTGGTTAGGTTGGGTAAATTATATAAATATTTATGACTTTATAACGAATATTCAATTATTTTAATATTTGGATAAGTTTGTTGAATTAAATTTTTAATAGGATTATTTTTGTATATTTTTATTT
>Ga0316224_1003769_pt1 | contig 12096 bp, 9 predicted proteins | sample TBH18013metaG_FD_206254 | JGI IMG/M metagenome (GOLD analysis project Ga0316224, IMG submission 206254) | Freshwater microbial communities from Trout Bog Lake, Wisconsin, USA - TBH18013 | ecosystem: Environmental > Aquatic > Freshwater > Lake > Hypolimnion/Profundal zone | place: USA: Wisconsin...
CGATAAGCTGGAAAATTAATTTTATAAAGCCCAGGTACAAAAAGCTTACACTTATCAATAAAAAAACAATGCCAATTGACGCTAAAAGGTTATCAGTGATCAGATTGTAAATTACAAAACCCAAAACGGCAGTGATTACGAAAGACAATATGGTATAAACAGCAATGGTAGCAAAGTTCTTTTTCAAGATCTGCCACGAATTGCTTAATGTTTCCGTCACGGAAAAAGGATGGTACATAAATGCTTTATGATATTTTAAATATTACCCGCTTACAAAAATCCTGCATAAATCCTAACCCGTAGGCAATCAATTGAATAAAGGAAGCAATCAAACTCAAAAATGCAATTTTTGCTGATTTGTTTTTCCACCACGCATGAAAAAATATCAACATAATGATATCAGCAAGGATAAAATTGCATAATTGTGCTATTTGCCAGTTAAATATATTGGAAATAGCTGTAAATAAGAGTGACAAAGTAAATGCAGCAGGAAAAAAATGTACAAGTTTCAATTCCTTAGGGAAGAACTTGTAAACGTTAATGCGTGCCCGTCCAAAAAAATGAAGTTGTTTATAAAATTTTATAAAGCTGGTTCGCCGTTTATGGTAAACTTTAGCTTCGGGGATCAACCCTATCTTAAAGCCCAGTGAATGGATCCGGATGCTGTACTCAATATCCTCGCCAAGCCTGGTAATAATAAAGCCGCCTGCTTTTTTCCATACCTGCCTGGATAGGCCCATATTAAAACTGCGCGGGTGAAACTGACCGATCCCTTTTTTCATGCCCCTGATACCGCCTGTAGTGAATGGTGATGTCATTGCATAGCTGATGGCTTTTTGAATCGGCGTGAAAGATGGATGTGCTGCATCCGGTCCCCCGTAGGCATCCAGGTAATTTTTAGCAAGCGAGTCGTTAACTATCTGCAAATAATCCTCCGGGATCAGGCAATCCGAGTCAAAAACTATAAAATAATCTCCTTTTGCACGTTCAAAACCAAAATTGCGTGCAAAACCCTGACCGGCATTTTCTTTTACAAAATATTTAACATCCAGTTTGTCCGAAAAACCAAGTACAATATCAGCCGCATCATTAACAGAGCCATCTTCAATAACCAATACCTCAAACTGTTTATAGGTTTGTAAAACAAGTGTTTCCAGCAGTTCTTTGATCTCCTGCGGACGGTTATATAGGGGTATTATGATGGAGAAGTACATTGTTGTTTAGATATGAGACGTGAGATTTGAGATTTGAGACAGAATAATGAAGCAATTGTAAAGAGACAAGAGATAAAAAGCTTCAGTTTTTAAATTTCTTAATGCGAATATTTTCAATCTCATATCTCAAATCTCACGTCTCATATCTAAATTAAATAGTTTCTTCAATCTGGTACCTGTTGCGTTCGGGGGCGCTGCGGGCAACCAGTTCGGCCACAAAACCTGTTAAAAATAATTGCGAGCCTAATATTACCGCGACCAGAGCTATATAAAACAAAGGTTGTCCCGTAATGTCGCGATATTTTAAACCGTTAGCTATAGCATGTAACTTATCAGCAATCATCCATATAGTAATAACCGTTCCGGCAAAAAAACTTAAAACGCCCATTGAGCCAAAAAAATGCATGGGGCGTTTGCCGAATTTGCCCACAAAAAATATCGACATTAGGTCTAACAAACCGTTTACAAACCTGCTCATACCGAATTTTGTCTTTCCGTATTTGCGTGGCCGGTGTTCAACCACCTGCTCGCCGATTTTAATAAAGCCGGCCCATTTAGCTATAACCGGGATATACCGGTGCATCTCTCCATAAACCTCTATGTTTTTTACAACGGTTTTGCGATATGCCTTTAATCCGCAGTTAAAATCGTGCAGGTTATGGATGCCCGACATTCGGCGGGTGGCTGCGTTAAATAATTTTGTTGGGATAGTTTTGCTCAGTGGGTCATGCCGTTTTGCTTTCCAACCCGATACCAGGTCATATTTTTCTTCGGTGATGCGACGGTAAAGCTCGGGAATTTCATCCGGGCTGTCCTGCAGGTCAGCATCCATAGTAATTATCACATCGCCCTGTGCGGCCTCGAACCCAATGTTCAAAGCAGCTGATTTGCCGTAATTGCGCCGGAACTTTATCCCTTTTATAAAGGGGTTGCTTTTACGCAACTTTCTGATCATTTCCCATGAACCGTCACTGCTGCCATCGTCAATAAGGACGATCTCGTAGGTGAATTTATTTTCGTCCATTACACGGCTGACCCAGGAGGTAAGCTCGGGTAATGATTCTACTTCATCATAAAGAGGTACTACAACTGATATATCCATTGCTGCGCAAAAATATAAAAAAGTTGATTAGGTTTATTATGTTGATTGCTCAGTTTTGGTAATAACACATTCGCAATCCGGAATCAGATATTTTTCCAATAATGATGTAACATTTTATAAATTTGAACCGTCTTAATAAACGTAAGACATCAAAAATCCAATCATATTCACTTAATCAACCAATAAACTAATTTTCCTATCTTGCTTTCTAAATTAAAAAAATTTCCAGCTATGAATTTTTACAAAATCACCTTGTCACTATTGCTGTGTTTTGGTGTGTTCGCACTTCGCGCGCAGAATACAGACACTGCAAGGTCAAATTACGATCAGCATAAAGCATTTTCAACAGTATTTTACCCTGCAAGCGGAACGCAAACGAGGGGCGCGAGCGGTGCCCCCGGTCCTAAATATTGGCAAAACCATGCCGATTATAAGTTAAATGTTACTTTGGATACCGCGAAACACCATGTAAGCGGCACGGCGGTCATTAGCTACACTAATAATAGTCCTGACCCATTGGCTTTTTTATGGCTGCAGGTGGAACAGAATATTTATCGTGAAGATTCCCGCGGTGAAGCTACCAGCCCGGTAACAGGCGGCCGTTTTACAAATAAATCATTCACCGATGGCGACCAGATCAAAGGGGTTTACATTATAAAAAATGGTAAAGCCGAAAAAGTTGATTACCTGGTAACTGACACCCGCATGCAAATTAAGTTGAATGATACCCTTCGGGCGGGAGGCAGCAAGATTGAAATTAAAGTTGACTATGGTTTTGACGTGCCGGAATACGGAACTGACCGGATGGGGCGCAAACTTTACAAAAATGGCTGGGTATATGAAATGGCGCAGTGGTACCCGCGTATGGAAGTGTATGATGATGTTACCGGCTGGAACGTGATCCCATACATGGGCGCTTCGGAGTTTTACCTGGAATATGGCAATTTTGACTATACCATTACCGCGCCGGCAAACCTGGTGGTAGTTGGCTCGGGTGAATTGTTAAACCCTGCGGAGGTATTAACACCAACAATTATCAGTCGTTTGGCTGCGGCAAAAAACAGCGATAAAACTGTGATGGTGAAAGACTCGGCCGATATTGGAAATAAGGCGCTTTATCCGCAAAAGGCAAGCCTTACCTGGCATTTTTTCTGTAAAAACTCCAGGGATGTGTCATGGGCTGCTTCAAAAGCATTTATATGGGATGCCGCCAGGATCAACCTGCCAAGCGGTAAAAAAGCCCTTGCACAATCTGTTTATCCAATAGAATCAAAGGGCCAAAATGCATGGAGCCGCTCAACTGAGTATGTGAAGGGCGCAATTGAATTGTATTCAACCGAATGGTTTGAATACACCTACCCGGTGGCTACCAATGTTGCCGGCATAGTAGGGGGGATGGAATACCCCGGAATTGTTTTCTGCGGGTCTGAAAGTCAGGCGGGTGGTTTATGGGAAGTAACCAACCACGAATTCGGGCACAACTGGTTCCCTATGATCGTTGGTTCAAACGAACGTAAATACGCCTGGATGGATGAAGGCTTTAACACCTTTATTAATAAGGTTGATACAAAAGTGTTTAACAAGGGAGAGTATTATGATGCACCGGATGCTCAAAAAGAAGCCGCCGGCATGTTTAGCCCCGATGCTGATGCCATTATGAACACGCCTGACGTAATTCAGCCGGATTACTTAGGTTATGCAGCATACGAAAAACCGGCCATGGCATTAACTATTCTTCGCGAGCAGGTTTTAGGTGAAAAGCGTTTTGATTATGCATTTCAAACTTATATTAAACGCTGGGCATTTAAGCACCCTACACCCTGGGACTTTTTTCATACCATGGATAATGCAGCAGGTGAGGACCTGAGCTGGTTCTGGAATGAATGGTTCTTTACAACATGGAAACTGGATCAGTCAGTTAAAGAAATAAATTATGTTGATAGCGATCCGGCAAAAGGCGCTTTGATCACTATTGGAAATTCAGAAGGCATGGCTTTACCGGTTACTGTATTTGTAAAAGAGGTAAACGGTGCAAGCAGTACGGTAAAACTACCAGCTGAGATCTGGCAGCGTGGCGGCACCTGGACTTTCGCCTACAAATCAAGTTCGAAAATTGCTTATGCTATTATCGACCCTGATCATGTTTTGCCCGATATAAACCCCGAAAATAATTCATTCAGCGGTGTAAATGTTGGGCAGGGTGTTACCGCAGCTTCGGTTATAAAAACATACCTGGATGCTGTTGGCGGCGAAAATAAATTGGGAGCAGTTAAGGATTTGACTGTGAATGCCGAAGGCTCGGTACAAGGGTTAACCGTTGTAAGGGTAAATAAATATAAAACGCCAGGTTTGTTTTACCAGGATGTATCCGTGCCATCCTATAACAATTTGAATGTTACGCATATTATTATTAATGGTGATAGCCTGAACGTTAAACAAATGAATAAGCCTGTGCCGCTTACTGCTGACGTAAAAGGTTCTGTTAAAGCAAGGTATAAGCTTTTTCCTGAACTTGATTTTAACAAAACGGGTTACACTGCTCAACTCGCGCCAAAGCTGCAGGTGGTTAATGACCAATTAGCGTACCTGGTTACTGTAACTTCGCCTGATGGTACCAAAGTGAAGTATTTTTACGATCAGAAAACAGGTTTAAAGATCAAACAATTTACCGATGTAGCGGGAAGTACGGTTATGGAGTGGGGTGATTACTGCGATATTGACACCGGCATAAAAATTCCGTTTTCGGAAAAAACCACCGTTGTCGGGCAGCCAATTGAGTTTAAAGTAAAAAGTGCAACTGTTAACACAGGTTTAACCGATGATACTTTTAAATAGAAATTGAATGCAATACATCCGGTACTGAAATAATTATACCGAAGAATACTTAAAGCCTGGTCGCTAAATGCGGGCCAGGCTTTATTTTTTATGCAAGCTTCACAGTGCTTTAGTATTAAGAAAATATTAAGCCAATATTATTACAACAAAAAATAACAATTTCCGTATAACATGTCGTAATAATACCGTAATTATTAAAATAATAAAATTAATTAACTGAAATGAAAACCAGGCAACATCATTTTTTGAATGAGAAATGGGTAGATTATAATTCGGCATTGAATGCGGCAAAATGCCAGCTGGTTTTGGTGTTTGGTTCGCCCGATTGTTTTGTTGAACAGGAGGTTTTTGAATACTTAAAAAAATATTATCCAAATGCCGACATTTTGCTATCCTCCACTGCCGGTGAAATAATTAACGACCAGGTATATGATAACAGTATTGTAGCAACTGCTATTGAGTTTGAAAAAACTGAAATACTGTGTGTGGAAACAAATATTTGCAAACACATAAACAGTTTTGAAGCGGGTAACTATTTAATAAACCAACTGAACAGGGATGATTTGAGCGGTATCTTAGTTATTTCCGATGGCACCATTATAAATGGGAGCGAACTTGTTGAAGGATTCAACCATGGCAACCACCGGAATATTCCGATTACCGGCGGACTGGCGGGTGATGGTGAAACTTTTCAGCATACTTTAACCGGGCTGAATGAAAAACCATTTGGTGGTAATGTTATCGCCGTTGGTTTTTATGGAGATAATATACAAATAGGGCATGGTTCATTTGGAGGTTGGGATGAATTTGGCCATGAACGTATCGTAACCAGGTCTGATCAAAATATCTTGTACGAGATGGACGATAAAAATGCGCTCGATCTCTATAAACAATATTTAGGGGGCTATGCCAAGGATTTGCCCGGTGCTGCCCTTCATTTCCCGCTCTCAATTAAATTGAAAGGAACCGATAAACCAGTGATCAGAACGGTGTTGAGTGTTGATAATGAACAGAAATTAATGACGTTTGCCGGTAACCTGCCTGAGGGGAGTACAGTTAGGTTAATGAAAGCAAATTTTAATAAATTGATCGCGGCTGCATCTACCGCAGCCGGAGATTGCCTCACAAGTGTCAATGACTTGCAACCCGAACTGGCTATATTAACCAGTTGTATTGGCCGTAAATTAATACTGCAGGAAAGAACTGAAGAAGAACTTGAAGCTGCAAGGGAGATTTTTGGAGCCACTACAATGATTACAGGGTTTTATTCCTATGGCGAAATTTCACCTTTTGAAAAAGGCACCCTTTGTGAGTTGCATAATCAAACAATGACAATAACCACATTTACAGAGAATTAAGTACTTCGGATGGAAATTCATAACATTTTAAATAGGCAGGTCAACAGGCTGCTTCCTGAAAAATATTTGGCCGACGAAGCAATACAGGCTTTCCTGAAAAGCGTCAGTAATTCTTATAACTCGTTTGAAAGAGCTAACAAGATTGCTGAATACGCATTTGAGGTTAGCGAAAGTGAATACCAGGATATTAATAGCTCGTATAAACAGGCAAAAGAAGCTGCGGAAAAAGCAACTTTAGCTAAGTCGCAGTTCTTATCGACGATGAGCCATGAGATAAGAACTCCCATGAATGCTGTAATTGGTTTTGCCCATTTACTTCAACAAATGGACCCAAGGCCCGAACAGGCTGAGTATTTGAATTTATTGAAATTTTCTGCTGAGAACCTTTTAGTCCTGATCAATGATATTCTTGATTTCAGCAAGATTGAAGCCGGGAAAATAGAACTTGAGGTTACAGATTTTAATTTAAAGGAGCTTGTAAATAACATCCGGCTTTCTCAATTACAAAATGCAAGTGAAAAAAACATAGGTCTTGAACTTGTTTTTGATGCTAACCTGCCCATGATGGTTAGCGGTGATCCGATTAGGCTTGGCCAAATTTTAACCAATTTGATAAATAACGCCATAAAATTCACCAATCAGGGTAAGGTTACGGTCTGGGTTTTGCTGAATAAATGCAACGGGAATGAAACATTTGTAGATTTTAAGGTTGAAGATACTGGCATAGGTATTGAAAATGACAATATTCATTGTGTTTTTGAAAGTTTTACCCAGGCAACAGCGGCAACCACCCGAAAATTTGGCGGTACAGGCCTTGGACTTGCAATTACCCGGAAACTGCTTGAAATAATGGGCAGTGAAATTAAGTTAAAGAGCGAATTCGGGAAAGGCTCTGTTTTTTATTTTAGGTTAGGTTTAAAAAACAGTACAGCCCGGCAGGTTCGCAATTTGAACGACCGTTTCGGTGCTGAACAAAATAGCCTGAAAGGGATGAAAATTTTGGTGGTAGATGATAACAACATCAATATTATTATGATCAGGCAATTTATGAAGAAATGGGACGTGGAATGTGATACCGCAGAAAATGGCGTAATTGCCTTTTCGCTGGTGAAAGAAAATGAGTATCACATGGTTTTAATGGACCTGGAGATGCCTGTAATGGATGGCTACCAATGTACCGCTGCAATAAGGGACCTGCCGGGTGATTTTTTTAAAAGTCTGCCGATTATAGCGCTTACAGCATCTTCTGTTAATGAAATTAAAGATAAGGCCTATATGGTGGGTATGAATGACTTTATCAGTAAGCCATTTAACCCCGCTGAATTATATAAGAAAATCGGGGCCTATTCAAATTTAGTGATGGCATCATAATCTCCGCGCCATTATCGCTTGCAGGTATTTATCTTAATAAAATTCAATTTTGTTATGGTAAAGGTCCGGCAAGTTTTATATTTACCCATATTTATAAATGATGCTAAAATCCCTATTCCTTTTCATTTTATGTTTATTCGTTATTGATGCAGCTTTTGCGCAGAAACGAGACACCACCGTTTACTATTTGAATACCGCCGGTAAGGTTGTCTCAACGAAGGATAGCGCTGATTATTTCCTGGTAATATTGCCACCTGATACAAGTGTTGACAAGAGTCTTTTTGTTGTAAATGAATATTATCCCAATGGGAGAATCAAATTGATAACTGGTTCAAAAACCAATAATTTAGATCTCAAATTCCAGGGTTCATATATCGGATATTTTCCGAACGGACATAAAAAAAACATTGGAAATTATGACAATGGAGAACCCGTCGGCGATGTAGTTGAATATTATCCAAATGGTAAATTGTATAATATTAAAACATACATGCAGGAAAAAAAGCTAAAATATTTAGAGTGCAGAGACTCGATAGGTGCGGTATTGGCAGAAAACGGCAATGGGAAATGGGTTGGGTTTGACGGAACCTTTAACAAGGTTGATGTTGAAGGACAAATAAACAATGGCCTTGAAGAAGGAGAGTGGCATGGAAGGATAAATGATTCTGTGAATTTTGTGTATGTTTATAAAGAAGGTCATATTGTTTCTTCAAAGAGTATTGAAAAATCCGGGGTCGAACATATATTTACTCAGAAAGAAGTTTTGCCTAAATTTAAAGGCGGCATTGATGCTTTTAATAAATTTCTTATGCATAATATACATTATCCGTATGATGCAAAAGTGAATAATACACGAGGTAGGGTAATTGTAACTTTTGCTATAGACAAGGATGGTACGTTAAACGAGGCGAAGGTTGTAAGAGGGATTGGCGACGGTTGTGATGAAGAAGCGCTAAGAGTTATTAAATTATCTCCAGCATGGATACCTGGTTATCAATATGGGATTCCGGTGCGTGCACTATTTAGTATTCCAATTGCTTTTGGGATGACTCAAATTAGGGAATGAAATTTACTAAACAACAAAGGGCTTTCACAAATCGATGAAAGCCCTTTTCAATAAATCTGTGAATTTTTTTTAAATCACATTAGTATCATACAATACCTGATTCATATTCCTTACTGCATCAGCGCTTTTGCTGAATTCAGCTTTTTCGGCATCGCTCAGTTTAAATTCAACGATCTTTTCAAATCCGTTTTTGCCAAGGATAACCGGAACCACCAGCGAAATATCTTTTTGTCCGTATTCACCATCGAGGGCAACACCGCAGGAGATCAGTTTTTTCTGATCGCGTACAATGGCTTCAACCATAAAGGCTGTACCGGCTCCGGGAGCATACCATGCAGAGGTGCCGATCAATTTTGTTAAGGTAGCGCCGCCAACCATAGTCGCTGCAACCACTTTATCCTGTTGCTCTTTACTTAATAACTGGGTTACCGGAACGCTGTTCCACGTAGCGTGGTGGATCAATGGAATCATAGTGGTGTCACCATGTCCGCCGATAACAACCGAGTTTAGGTCCGCAGGTGAACAGCCAAGCTCTTGGCTCAGGTAATATTTAAACCTTGCTGAGTCCAAAGCGCCGCCCATACCAATTATACGATTTTTTGGTAAACCTGATGTTTTAAACGTCAGGTAGTTCATGGTATCCATCGGGTTGGATACCACAATGATAATGGTGTTTGGCGAATATTTAACAATGTTTTCGGTAACACTTTTTACGATGCCTGCATTGGTGCCAATCAGTTCTTCGCGGGTCATGCCCGGTTTACGTGGCAACCCTGAAGTTATAACTACAACTTCCGAGTCCGCAGTGGCTACGTAATCATTGGTAACACCTTTGATCTTTGTATCAAACTCTAAAAGAGCCGATGTTTGCATCATATCTATAGCTTTACCTTCGGCAAAACCTTCACGGATGTCTAATAAAATAAGCTCTTCAGCTAATTCTTTCCTGGCGATATTATCAGCACAGGTTGCGCCAACTGCCCCGGCGCCAACAACAGTTATCTTCATAATAAATTTTGATTTTCAATTGGAAAAATAAATTGGTCGAAGATAGAAATTTATATTTTTTTTCAGGTAAAAATAATGCGATATGTGATAACAATCATGCAATTTATTGAATAAATGTTCACAATTTGCAGGGCTTGTATAGTAAAAGCATTTTTGAAACCTGACGATATTTGCAGTGTTTGAAAAAATCAACTAATCATTTTTACTTGATTAAATAATATTGGCAAATTTAAATTATTGCAAAGTTGTTTATTTAAGTTGCTTGTTTTTTGTTCCTTTTAATGTTTTTTTTGCGATAGTCATAACACATGAATTTGTTTGATGTTTTTTTGCCTAAATTGATAGTGTAAATAGACGTTTTCGAAAAAATTTCTAATTTTTTTAACAAACTATGATGAAATTTATAAAAAAAAATTAAATTTGCCTCAATAATCGTATATAACGTTACTAAAAACACAATTTGAACCAAATTTTATAAAATCATTAAACAATGGCAACTAAACTCGAGTACATTTGGCTTGATGGCTACAAACCCACACAGAGCCTGCGCAGCAAAACTAAAATTGAATCAGATTTCAGCGGTAAATTAGAGGACTGTCCGAACTGGAGCTTTGACGGTTCTTCAACCGAACAAGCACCCGGAGGTTCTTCAGACTGCGTTCTTAAACCTGTTTTTATTTGTAAAGATCCCGGAAGACTGGATGCTTACCTGGTAATGTGTGAAGTACTTGATTCAACAGGCAAACCGCATGAGTCAAACGGCCGTTCTTTAATTCAGGATGATGATAACGATTTCTGGTTTGGTTTTGAGCAGGAGTACTTTTTATGGGATCCTGAAACCGATAAACCCCTTGGTTTCCCGGCAGGTGGTTACCCAGCTCCTCAAGGCCCTTATTACTGTTCTGTAGGTGCTAAAAATTCTTTTGGCAGAGAAATAGTTGAAGAGCATTTGGATACCTGTTTAGAAGCAGGCTTAAATGTTGAAGGTATCAACGCGGAAGTTGCTGCAGGTCAGTGGGAATTCCAGATCTTCGCTAAAGGTGCTAAAGAAGCAGGTGATCAGATTTGGGTTGCACGTTATTTATTAGAAAGAATTGGCGAAGCTCATGGCGTATCTATCAACTGGCATTGCAAACCGCTTGGTCAATTAGACTGGAATGGTTCCGGTATGCACGCTAACTTCTCGAACACTACTTTAAGAACTTGCGGAAGCAAAGAAACTTACGATATAATTTGCGAAGCTTTCCGTCCGGTTGTGGCAGAATGTATTGCTGTGTACGGTGCTGATAATGATCAGCGTTTAACAGGTAAACACGAAACTGCTTCTATTCACGATTATAGCTATGGCGTATCTGACCGTGGCGCATCTATCCGTATCCCTTTATACACAGTTCAAAAAGGCTGGAAAGGTTACCTGGAAGATCGTCGTCCAAACTCAGCTGCTGATCCATACAAAGTTGCCGCTGTAATTATCAAAACGGTAAAATCGGCTAAAGTTTAATTCACAAACTAAACTAAATATAATTCCAAGTCCCCTGATTGTAAAAGATCAGGGGACTTTTTGCTTTATTCCTATTCCCGTTGTTTGTTTCCTGATAAAAACGCTCCGACCTCATAAGCGATACCCAGGTTGTCTGTGGGGACACAGACAACGGTGGAGAGTCGCTTGTTTTTAAGCCCCAGGATATCTGCCTGAAATAATCTGCCACAGTTCGTCAACAGGTAGGTTATATAAGTATGTCCAGCAAATCACAGGTTCGTCATCTGTTTCAACCTCAATTAATTGCCTGGTAAATAGGTTGGGCTGAGCCTCGTTTTCTCCAACACCTTCGTATTCATCAAGTACACCCAATGTTTTTGCGGGATTATTCATATAAAAGACTCTTCCATACACAAAGCCTTCACTTCCGCGGTTAAATAAGGCTCCCGGATATTCACCTGCATCAAATAAGCTGCCTTTAAACATGCCATCCTTCAAATAGCTACAGTTGGTGCTTAAATAAGCGCCAAATTCAATGTTTTTACTTAGCAGTGTGCCGTAAACAAATAAAAAAGGATTTGTAAGAGTCATCAGATCGGGGTGCGTCGTTTGCAAATATAATCGCTCATTTATTAAATTTATCTGTTATTTAATCAATGTAT
>Ga0316224_1003772_pt1 | contig 12077 bp, 10 predicted proteins | sample TBH18013metaG_FD_206254 | JGI IMG/M metagenome (GOLD analysis project Ga0316224, IMG submission 206254) | Freshwater microbial communities from Trout Bog Lake, Wisconsin, USA - TBH18013 | ecosystem: Environmental > Aquatic > Freshwater > Lake > Hypolimnion/Profundal zone | place: USA: Wisconsin...
CGTTTTGCTTTCTCCCGGTTTAGGGGACAAAAAACCCGACCGCCGAATTTACTTACTTTTCAACTCGGCCTGTCAGTATCGAGCTAGGGTCGTTAATCTTAACGAGCTTCGACCCATTGTCAACCAGTTTTCCAACCAGCCTTCGTATCGGTTACTACCGCGAAGGGACAGAAAGATTATCAGACATTTGTTATCCTGCAAGAGTTTTTTTGAAAATTTTTTGCAACAGTTAAATTGCAAAAATCCCCTGTGTTTACAGGCTAATCAAGGCCGCGCTCCGTCAAATCATCTTCGTCCAGACCAAAAAAATGTCCGAGTTCGTGCAAAAAAGTCGTGTGAACTTCATCGCAAAAGACTTCTTCATCGCCCTCCGCAAAATCCCAGAGGTTTTCGAGGAACAAAATAATCTGGGGCGGCAGCACCGAAGCGCCTTCGTCAGCAAACTCCGATCCCGTGAAAAGCCCAAGCGTATCTGCTTCAATTCCATCCGCTTGCAATCCCGAGTTCGGCACCCGCTCAAACGTCACCGGCATCTTTTGCGCCTGCTCGCGCAATGGTTTTGGCAACGCGGCCAGCGTCGCCTCAATTTCCGTCAAAGCCAGTTCCTGTAATTTGTCCCATTCAATATTCACACTTCAATTTTGTCGTGCCCAGGCTGGCATTGCAAATTTTCTCTCGCACTTGAACGGCGCGTGTTTAGTGTTGTCGGAACACAAATCATTTATGCCCAAATTTTCCAAGCTGCCCACCGGATTACCCAATTCAATTCTCGCCACCGCCCTGCTCTGTGCGGCAACGATTAGCGCGATCGCCGAAAATCCAAACGTGCTGCGCGCGACGCTGACCAATGGGCTGCAAGTCGTCATCGTTCCCAATACACTCGCGCCCGTCGTCACGACGATGGTGAACTATCGCGTCGGCTCGGATGAAACGCCCGCTGGTTTTCCCGGGACCGCTCACGCCACCGAGCACATGATGTTTCGCGGTAGTCCCGGTTTGAGCGCCGACCAACTCGCGGCGATTTCCGCTGCGTTCGGCGGCGACGACAATGCCGACACGCAGCAGGCCGTCACGCAATATTTTTTCACGACACCTGCCGAAAATTTGGAGGTGGCGCTCCGCATCGAGGCCACGCGGATGCAAGACCTGCTGCCCGACGAATCACTTTGGACAAAGGAACGCGGCGCAATCGAACAGGAAGTTGCACAGGATTTATCGAACCCAGAATACGTTTTTTATATGCAGCTTTTGCAGGCCATGTTCAAAGGATCACCTTACGAACATGACGCGCTTGGCACACGTCCTTCATTCGACAAAACCACCGGCGCGGACTTGCGCAAATTTCACAACGACTGGTATGCGCCGAACAATGCCGTGCTCGTCGTCGTCGGCAATGTTTATCCGCAAACCGTTCTCGCGCAGGTGAAAAAAACTTTCGGTGCAATGCCATCGAAAGTTTTGCCCGCGCGGCCGGAATATAATTTTTCACCGGTTGAACCGAAGAAGCTTACGCTCGACACCGATTTGCCCTACGGCATGACTGCAATCACGTTTCGTTTTCCCGGCACGGAAAATTACGACTTCGCCGCCGCGCAAATTCTGTCCGACGTTTTGAGCAGCCAGCGCGGCAATCTTTACGGCCTCGTGCCGGCCGGCCAGGCGCTCTTCGCGCAATTTTCCTACGACACGCTGCCCAAGGCCGGCATCGGCTACGCCATCGCCGGTTTTCCAGCGGGCGGCGATTCGACCAATTTGCTAAACCAAGTTAAAGCCATTCTGCTCGCGGAAATCACCAACGGCGTCAGCGCCGAACTGGTCGAAGCCGCCAAACGCCGCGAAATCATCAGCGCCGAGCTGCAGAAAAATTCCGTTTCCGGGCTGGCCAACGCCTGGTCGAGCGCCATCGCCATCGAAGGCAGAAATTCGCCGGACGACGACATCAATCTATTCCGCGCCGTCACCGTCGCCGACGTGAACCGCGCCGCCAAAACTTACTTGGATTTTGGCCACGCCATTTCCGCGATTCTGACGCCGACACCTTCGGACAAACCGATTTCGTCCAAAAGTTTTGGCGGCGGCGAAACGCTCGTCTCCACCAAAAATGAAAACGTGAAGCTGCAGTCGTGGGCGAAAAAAGTGGCCGACGAACTGCCCGTGCCCGCCTCGGCGCTGAATCCGTTCGTCACGAATTTGCCCAGTGGAATCAAGCTGATCGTGCAGCCGGAAACCGTCAGCGACACCATCAGCGTGTTTGGCCGCGTGAAAAACAATCCGCTCGCGCAGACCCCCGCCGGCCAGGACGGCGTGAGCGAGGCGCTGGAGCAACTGTTCAATTACGGCTCGCAATCGCTCGACCGGCTGGCGTTCCAAAAAGCGCTGGACGACATCGGCGCGAATGAATCCGCCGGCGCGGATTTCTCGCTGCAAGTGCTGCCGGATAATTTTGCGCGCGGTGTCCAATTGCTTGCCGACAACGAACTTTCGCCCGCGCTGCCGGAAGCGGATTTCAAAATCATCCAGACCCAGCTTGCCGCGCAGGTCGCCGGCGAACTGCAAAGTCCCGACCACATCGCCGGCCACACGCTGACGTCTGCGCTGTTTCCGAAAGGCGATCCGGCCACGCGCCAAACCACGCCGGCCACTGTCAAATCGCTGACGCTGGTCGACGTGAAAAATTATTACGCGAGCGCTTTCCGTCCAGACATGACGACGATTGTCGTCATCGGAAAAATTACGCCGGACGAAGCCGTGGCCACCATCGAAAAGAATTTTGGTAACTGGCAAGCTACCGGCGAACAACCCAACACGCTGTTCCCGCCCGCGCCGACGAACTCCGTTTCCGTTACGCACGTTCCCGACGCGAGCCGCGTGCAGGATAAAATTACTTTGGCGGAAACGCTGCAGCTCACCCGCACAAATGCGGATTATTACGCGTTGCAACTCGGCAATCACGTCCTCGGCGGCGGCTTTTACGCGACGCGGTTGTATCGCGATTTGCGCGAGAAAGCCGGCTTGGTTTATTTTGTCAGTTCCAGTTTCAACATCGGCCTGACACGCGGTGTTTATCAGGCGGCTTACGCCTGCGATCCGCCCAATGTTGCCAAGGCGCGTGCGATGATTCTTGCCGACCTCAAAGACATGCTCACAAAAAAAGTGACTGCCGGCGAACTGCATCAGGCCAAGCTGATGCTGCTGCGCGACATCCCGCTGGCGGAAGCGAGCGTGGACGGCATCGCTGGCGGCTGGCTTTCACGAACCGCGCTCGGCCTGCCATTGGATGAACCCGTGCGCGCCGGAAAAATTTACGTCCGGCTCGGCGCGAAGGATGTGCAGAACGCGTTCGCCAAATGGCTTCGTCCCGACGGCCTCGTGCAGGTGACACAAGGGCCAGTGCCACAATAATACCGGCCGGGCCCCTAAAACAAAAAAATCCCACCGGGATTTCCGGCGGGATTTTTATTTTAGATTTGCGGGCAGACTTAGGCGCCATTGTCGCCGATGGCCTCGACGGGGCAGCCTTCCTTGGCCTCGATGCAGCGCTTTTCCTCATCGGGCGAGGCGGGCTGCTTGTAAACGAAGGTGTAGCCGCCGTCTTCGTTCCGCTTGAAATTGTCCGGCGCCGTCTCGCGGCACAGGTCACAGTCAATGCATTGGTTGTCCACGTAGAATTTTCCGGGGACGTTTTCGGAGTATTTGTTTGCAGCGTCAGCCATAATTTTATTAAAAATGTTAGGGACAAATAATCGCCGGATGGCGGCGGGTTGGCAAGCAGGAATTGCCGGGCGCGGCAATTAAAACTTTCCTTGAAAGTCAGAATAAGTATTCTGCGCCGATGCAAAGAGGACTGTTGCGGCACACGAAAATCGTTTCTACCCTCGGCCCGGCCACGGACTCCGCCGAGATGATCGGCAAGCTGATGGACGCGGGCGTGAATGTCTTCCGCCTGAACATGTCCCACGCGCCGCACGACTGGGTGCGCCGGGTGTTCGCGGACATCCGCGCGGAGTCGGCCAAGCGCGGCCGCCACAGCGGCATCCTGATGGACACGCAAGGCCCGGCCATCCGCACCGGCGACTTGAGCGTGCCGCTGGATCTGAAGCCGGGGCAGAAATTCACACTCACCGTGCGCGGCGAAAAATCCGAGGAAGAGCATTCCGTGGATGTTAACTACGAGAATTTCATCAATGACATCAGCGTCGGTGACGTGGTGCTCATGGACAACGGCGCAATCGAAATGAAAGTTCTCGCCAAGAACGGCAACAAGGTGGAATGCGAGGTTCTCACCGCCGGCAAGCTTGGCAGCCGCCGCCACATCAATCTCCCCGGCGTCAAAGTCAGTCTCCCCGCGCTCACCGCCAAGGACATCAAGGACGTGAAGCTCGGCCTGGAACTGGGCGTGGATTTCATCGCGCTCTCATTCGTGCGCGAATCCCGCGACCTGCTCCAACTCCGCGAGATGTTTGAGGAAGGCAAGCCGCATCCGTTCGTCATCGCGAAGATTGAGGACCAGGAGGCGATCAAAAATCTGGAAGCCATCGTGCGCGAGGCCGACGGCATCATGGTGGCGCGCGGCGATCTGGGAATTGAGATTCCATATTACGAGCTTCCCATCGTCCAACGGCGCATCGTGAAGATGTGTTTGCGCATCGGCCGGCCGGTCATCGTCGCCACGCATATGCTCGAAAGCATGATTACTTCGCCGATGCCCACGCGCGCCGAGGTGACGGACGTGGCCAACGCGATTTTTGAGGAGACTGATGCCATCATGTTAAGCGGCGAAACAACGGTCGGCAAATACCCGCTCAAGTGCATCGAGGTGTTCGACAAGATCGCCACGCGCATCGAGCGCAGCGGCAGCGCGCAGTTCCATGAATCGGCGGAACTCGTCAACGCGCGGCAGAAGCTGGTCAAGAGCGCCGTTGTGATGGCCAACGAGCTGAAGGCGGCCGCGATTATTTCCTACACGCGCCACGGCCACATGGCGCGCTACGCCGGCTGGATGCGCCCGCGCTATTCGCCCATCTACGCGATGTGCGACAATGAGCGCTCGGCGAACGAACTGACGTTGAGCTGGGGCGTCACGCCCTTCGTCATGGAGTTTGATTTCATCCAGCCCCAGAACACGATTGAAAGCGGCCTGAAGAAACTGCTGGAACTCGGCCGTCTGAACCCCGGCGACACCGTGGTCATCATCGGCGCGATCTCCGTCGGCACCGAAATCGTGGACGCCGTGCAGATGCGGACGGTGTGAGCCGAATTCAACCGGAAAACCAAAACGCGCCGGCAGATTTGCCGGCGCGTTTATCTGTGGCGATTAAATTATTTTCCCAACGCCGCCGCTGCGAGGTTGGTGATATTCAACATCGTGTTTGGAAACAGTCCAATCCAGAAGATGCCCGCGAGGCAAGCCCAGATAGCGGCCTTCGCCGGCGCGGACAGTTCAATCGGCGACAAATCTTCCGGATCCTTGCTCCAGTAAATCGCGCGGATGACGCCGAAATAATAATAAAGCGAGATGATCACGCCAATCAATGCCGTGAACACGAGGCAATAGTAGCCGTGATTGTGCGTGGTTTGCGCGGCTTCAATCACCGCTTTGAACAGCAAAAATTTTCCGAAGAATCCCGCCAACGGCGGAATGCCGGCAAGCGAAACCATTGCGATGGTTAGCGTGGCGGCGAGCAGCGGCGAACGCTGGTTCAAGCCGGCGAGGCCGGAAATATCTTCCGTTGCCAGGTGCCGCATCACGAGCGTGATGACAAAAAATGCCGCCATCACCGTGAACACATAACCGGCGAGATAATACATCAGTGCCGATTGGCCGCTGGCGCTCAAAGCCGCCACGCCGAGGAGCAAATAGCCCGCGTGCGCGATGCTGGAATAGCCGAGCAACCGTTTCAGATTGCGCTGCGGAATCGCGCAAAGATTGCCGTAAAGAATCGTGATGGCGGAAATGACGATGAGCAGATTCGCCCAATGCGCCGTGACGCTCGGCACGGCGGTGAACAGCACGCGCAGCAGCAAAACGAATCCGGCGGCCTTGGAACCGATGGCGAGAAAGGCGGTCGTCGGCGTCGGCGCGCCTTGATAAACATCCGGCGCCCATATTTGAAACGGAAACGCGGCAATCTTGAAACCGAGTCCGACTAATACCAGCAGCACACCGAGCAAGAAGATTTGGCTGTCCGCAAACTGCGGCGCGACGGCGGCGAGTTTGGTGAAATTCAGTTCGCCAGTCGTTCCCCAAATCAGCGCTATGCCGAAAACCATGAACGATGAGGACAGTGCACCGAGGATTAGATATTTCACGCCCGCTTCGAGCGACTGAAGTTTGCCGCGTTGAAAACTGACCAGGACGTAAAACGTGATCGTGATGAGTTCAATGGAGACGAACAGCATCGTGAAGTCGTTGGAGGACGCGGCGAACAACATGCCGGCCAGGGCGAAGACGATGAGCGAATAATATTCCGCCACGCTGCCGGCCGCGAGCTTGTCGGAAAATTCCGCAGCCATGAACAACACTAAAATCGCCGCGACGATGAACAGTTGTTTGAAGAAGAGGGACAAGGCGTCGTTGACGAACATGCCGCCGAACGCGGTGCCAAATTGCCCGCAACTACCATTGCCGCTCAAGCTTGTGACCAACAAAACGCCCAGCGCCGCGATGGCGGCGTAACCGATGAAACGACGGCGCTCGGCGGGCACAAACAGATCCGCCAGCATCAGCACGAGGCCGAGGCCAATCACCGAAATTTCCAGCATTATCAGGGAGGAATTCATTTGTTTTGCGCAACAAAATTGACGGTCGGCGCACTTGTCTCGCTGGCCGCGATCGCGTTGCCCGTTGCCATGGCGACAATTTTCTGCGCGTCAGGATTGATTTTTTCCGTGAGCAGCTTCGGCAGAAAACCGAACACCAGCAGGCTGGCCAGCAGCAGCGCGTAGGGTAGCTTGCGCCAGAGATTCGCGTCGGAGAGGGAATTCCATTTTTCCGGCAGCGGTCCGTGCAGGACGTTGCGAATGGCGCGAGTCATGTAGATGCCGCCGATGACCAGCGCGCCCCAGAGCGCGATGATCGTGACCGTCGGAAACATTTTCCATGCACCAAAGAACACCGTGGCTTCACCGACAAAATTTGCAAAGCCGGGCAGACCGCAGCCGGCCATCGCGGCCATGAGCAGTGCCGTGCCGATGAACGGCAGCTTGCGGCAAAGTCCGCCGAGCGCGCTGATTTCCAGCGTGCCGGTCTGTTTGTAAATGTAGCCGCTCAGCGCGAACGTCAGCGCCGCGAGGAATCCGTGCGCCACCATGATCAGCACCGCACCGGTCACGCCAATGAGGTTCAAGCTCGCGATGCCGAGGAAAATAAAGCCCATGTGCGCCACACTGGAATTACCGATGAGCAGGTTCAAATCTTTCTGGCGCATCGCGACCCAGCCGACATACAAAATATTTCCCACGCAGAGCCACGCGATGACGTGCGCCCAGCTTTGCGCGGCTTGCGGCATCAGCGGCAGCGCGATACGAATCAAACCGTAGAGGCCGAATTTTTTCAATACGCCGGCGTGCAGCATGGCGGTCGGCGACGGCGCGACACCATAACCGAGCGGTGCCCAGGAGTGAAACGGCCAGAGCGAAACCAAGATGCCGAAGCCGAACAGCAATAGTGGGAAGATGAAATTCTGCGCGTTGACAGCGAGCGGATTGGTCTTGGCGTGCTCAATGATCTTCGGGATGTCGAATGTGTTCGCGCCGCATTGGAGATAGAGTGCAATCAGACCGATGAGCGCGATGAGTGCCCCGATGCTCAAATACAGCGTGATCTGAAACGTCGCGTAGTTCTTCTTTTCGCCGCGACCCCAGACGCCGATCATAATGAAGGTCGGCACCAGCGCGAGTTCGTGCAGGAAATAGAAGAAGAACAAATCGAGCGACGCGAACGCACCGAGGATGCCGCCGGTCATCACCAGTAGCAGGATGTAAAATTCTTTTTCACGCGTCTGAATTTCCCATGAGCACAGCGCGGCGGCGAAGGCGACAATCGCGCCCATCAAAATCAAACCGACGTTCAAGCCGTCCACGCCGACGTGATAGCTGATGCCGAGCGATTCCACCCAGGGGATTTGTTGGACGAAACGATAGCCGTCCGCATCGGGTGTGGCGCAGTTGTAGCCGCAGAACATTTTTATCGCGAGCACGGCCGAGATAAAGGTGGCCAGCACCGCGATGGCGCGGATGATGACGCGGTAATTGCGCGGCACGACAATGAGCGCCAACGCCGCCAGCAGCGGCCAACCTGCGATGTAAGTCAGTATGGACATTTTATTTTCCCAAAACGAAATAGAGCAACAGCGCCACGCCGAGCACGAACAGGAAGGCGTAGGTCTGGAGGTTGCCGGTTTGCGCGAGGCGCAGCGCGCGTCCGCTCAAATCCGTGCCACCGCGAATCGCGCCGATGATCGCGCCTTCCAAAATCCAGCGGTCTATCCAGTCGGCAACTGCGGCGAGAAAATCATGCGCGCGGATGAACGTGGCTTCGTAAAGTTCGTCGAAATAAAATTTGTTCTTCATCGCCGTCGCCAGGCCGCCGAGCTTCGCGGGCAGTGGATCTTTGTCGCCGTTTTTGTAAAGTGAGAAAGCTAGGAAAATTCCGGCGAGCGCAACGCCGATGCCGATCAACATCGGGACGGGCGTTTTCAGCGGTTCGAGCAACTGCTGCGTGAGCGAAAGCGTTTCGTGGTCGGCGGCGAATTGCGAACCGTAGTTGTTCGTGATACCGATGAAACCGCCGATGGTCGCAAATATGGCCAGAATCACCAGCGGCGCGGTGATGATCAGCGGCGATTCGTGCGCGTGCTTGGCGTGGTCGGATTTTTCCTTGCCGAAGAACACGACGAAGAACAGACGGAACGTGTAAAACGCCGTCAGCCCGGCGACGAAAACGGCGACGGCGAACAGCAAATAATTTTTCTGTTCCAGGCATTGCGCGAAAATTGAATCCTTCGAATAAAAACCCGCGAACGGCGGGATGCCGCTCAAGGCCAGTGCGCCGATGGTGAAGGTCCAAAACGTGACGGGCATTTTCTTTTTCAATCCGCCCATTTGCCAAATGTCCTGCTCGTGATGCATGCCGATGATGACGGAGCCGGCCGCGAGGAACAGCAGCGCCTTGAAAAATGCGTGCGTGGTCAGATGGAACATCGCCGCCGTCGGGCCGCTCAAGCCGACCGCCATGACCATGTAGCCGAGTTGCGACAGCGTGGAGTAAGCGATGATGCGCTTGATGTCGTTTTGCTGAACCGCCATCAGCGCCGCGAGCAGCGCGGTGAAGCCGCCGATGTAGGCGATGACGTGGAGCGCGTCGGCGTTGTATAAAAACAGCGTGCGGCAAAGCATATAAACACCGGCGGCCACCATCGTCGCCGCGTGAATCAAGGCGGACACGGGCGTCGGGCCTTCCATCGCGTCGGGCAACCAAACGTGCAGCGGGAACTGCGCGGACTTGCCGGCCGCACCACAGAAAATCAAAAGACCCGCGATGGTCGCACTGGCTCCGAGGGCGGCGGGATTTGAGACCATGGCGTTTTGTAGCGCAGAAAAATTCAGCGAACCGAGCAAACCCCAAACCATTAAAATGCCCGCGAGAAAACCAAAGTCGCCGAGGCGGTTGGTGATGAAGGCTTTTTTCGCGGCGTCGCCGGCGCTGGGTTTTTCAAACCAGAATCCGATGAGCAGGTAGCTGGACACGCCGACCAGTTCCCAGAAGATGAAGGTCATCAGGAAATTGTTCGCCAGCACAATGCCGAGCATCGAGAACGTGAACAAACTCAAGAAGGCGAAAAAGCGCGCCTTGCCCGCGTCTTCGTCCATGTAACTGTAAGAATAAATATGGATCAAGCCGCCGACGCCGGTGACGACGAACAACATCATCATGCTCAACGCATCGAGCTTGAGGCCGAAGTCCACATTCAAACCGCCGATGGTGAGCCAGTTGACGGTGGTTTCGACGTTGGCGTGAATTCCATTGGCTTGCACAAACAGAGCCGTCAAAACAAAGCCTGTCGCGACGGCCCCAATGGAGATGAGGCTGCTAAGAGTTTTACTCTTCAACGTGAACAATGTGATGAACGCCGCTGAAAAAAGCGGCAGAAACAAAATCCACCAGGCAAAGTTTATATGTTCCAATCTCATTTCGGAAAATCTTCAGAGTTTCATCGAGGTCAAATCTTCGACGTGCGCCGATTGGCGTTTGCGGTAGAGCGCCACGATCAGCGCGAGGCCGACCGCCACTTCCGCCGCCGCCACCGTGATGATGAAAAACACCAGCACCTGGCCGTCGAGCTTGTTGTTGAACCGCGAAAAGGAAACGAGCGCCAAGTTGGCGGCGTTGAGCATCAGCTCCAGCGACATGTAAATCACCAGCAGGTTGCGGCGCATGATGACGCCGAGCAGCCCCAGGCTGAACAGCATGAAGCTGACGAACAAATAATGATGGAGGCCGACGTGCATGTTATTCGAGTTTCTTTTTGCTCAAGAGAATCACGCCGATCATCGCCACGAGCAGGAGCACGGAGACGATTTCAAACGGGAGCGTGTATTGCGTGAACAAAAGTTTGCCGAGCGCGTAGGTTTCGCCTTCGAGCGTTGGCTCGGCAGCGGCGGGCTTGATGGACGCGAGCGACTTCACAAAAATACTGACGACGATGCCGACCGAAACCAAGCCGGCAGCGAGGCCAAAGAATTTTATTTTGCGACGTTGTTCTTCCTTCAAGTCGAGCAACATGATGACGAAAATGAACAGCACGATGACCGCGCCGGCATAAACCAAGATTTGCACAGCGGCCAAGAAGAACGCATGCAATAGCAGGAACAAGCCGGACATCGAGATGATCGTCAGCACGAGAAACATGGCGCTCGTGACCGGATTGCGGCTGAACGGATTCGCGACGACGAGGATGGCGCACAGCAGCGTCAACGCCGCGAAGACGTAAAAGAAAACGTCTTCGACCGCGCCGCTGCCCACCAAGTTGTTGATTTGTTCCATTGCTGATTAAGGCTTCACCGGGAAACTTTCCTGCGCCTTAGCTTCTTCCAGTTTCAGTTTCCACTTCTGGATGCCGCCGACTTCACCGCCGAGCGACAGGAGTTTTTCTTTGTTGAAAATCATCTCGCTGCGGCTCAGGCCGGTGAGCGAATAATCCTTTTGCAGGAAAATCGCTTCTTCCGGGCAGACTTCCTGGCAGAAGCCGCAAAAGATGCAACGCAGCATGTTGATCTCGAACTCCGCCGGCATTTTCTCGGCGTTCGTGCGATCCGCTTTCTGGCCGTTTTGACCGGGCGGCGTGATGCGGATGGCTTTTGGCGGGCAGACAAATTCGCACAACTGACACGAAACGCATTTCGTGTTGTTGTCCTGATCCTTGACCAGATACGGCGCGCCGCGATAACCCGTCGGCAGCGTCCATTTCTGCTCGGGATATTCCATCGTCACGACCTTGCCGAGAAACAACGTGTTGTAGGCGTGCTTCAGCGTGACTTTCAATCCGCCGACGATCGCCGGCAGATAAAGTTTTTCCCAAAACGTCAGGACTTTGCGATTTACAACAACGGGCATATCAACTCCTCATCCACAGCCAGACGGCCGTGATTAAAATGTTTACCAACGCGAGCGGCAAAAACCGTCGCCAGCCCAAGTCCATCAACTGGTCATAACGAAAACGCGGGAACATCCAGCGCACCCAGATGAAAACAACCATGAAAAACAGCATCTTGGCCAAGAACACCAGAACATGGCCGAGGAGGAAACCATGTTTGAATATTCCGCGAGGAAGAACAGCGCGAATTTCATCGAGCCGTATTCCGTGTGGTAGCCGCCGACGAGTTCGGTTTCCGCTTCCGGCAAATCGAACGGCGTGCGGTTCGTTTCCGCGAAGGACGCGATCATGAAAATCACGAACGAGATCGGCGCATACATCACCATCCAGCCGTTCGTCGCCTGCCAACCGATGATGGCGCCGAGATTCAAATTGCCGACGATCAGCAGCACGGGAATGACCGACATGCCCATCGAAATTTCA
>Ga0316224_1003774_pt1 | contig 12072 bp, 4 predicted proteins | sample TBH18013metaG_FD_206254 | JGI IMG/M metagenome (GOLD analysis project Ga0316224, IMG submission 206254) | Freshwater microbial communities from Trout Bog Lake, Wisconsin, USA - TBH18013 | ecosystem: Environmental > Aquatic > Freshwater > Lake > Hypolimnion/Profundal zone | place: USA: Wisconsin...
AACCACCCCCCTGCTTCACTACGTTCAGCTTCCCCCCTATTGCATAGGCTCTGTTAGGCGCAGATGTTGATTTCCCTCTGGGCACGGAAGGCGGGCGAATACAAGATTCGCCCCTACCAGAGCGATGAGGTGTAGGGGCGAACCTCGTGTCGCCCGTGAGCTGCGTCCGCATTCACCCCGCGTGGGCACAGCGTGCCTACCCTACGTTTGGTCCGGGACCTGGAAGGAGGATACGTGGTAAAATAATTCAGGACCAACGCATTAAATTCCACGCGCCGACTCAGGCAACTGCTGGCTTTGGCGCGTCTGGCACCACGGAATACTCCATGTTCCTCAGAAAACTGATTTTAATAATCTGTACCATGCTGCTCCCCGCTCATTCCACCTTCTCGCAGGAGAATCAGCCTGCCGACCAGAAAAATCCGGAATCCGCTGCCGGGCCCGCCGCGCTGCATACCTCCTACTACGTGGAGATCAGCATCAGCCGCACCTTGCTGACTCTCTTCGAGAAAAAGGCAGGCTCCGACCCGGAGGTCGTCGCTCAGTACCCGGTCGGCACGGTGGTGCGCGGGCTCAAGACCTATCCGACCGGGCCTGGCAAGGTCACCGGCATCACCTTCGACCCCTGGTGGTATCCGACACCTTACTCACGGCAGGTTTTCCGGGAGCGCGGCATTGAGCTGCCGCCGAAGGTCCCGCCGGGGGACCCCCTGAACTACATGGGACCCTTCAAGATTTCCTTGTCACACAAAACCTGGAAGGGCGCTATCTACCGGATCCACGGCAACAATAACCCGAAGCGGGTAGGGCGGCGCGTGACGGGCGGCTGCTTTGTCATGGGTAACGCGGACGGCCTGGCGCTGGCCCACCGGATCAGAGTGGGGACCGAGGTGAATATCGTGCCGTGATGGGAGAGATGGGAAACGGTGCCACGCTGTTTATAGTTAGTCAGAGCAGGGAGCGCAGAGTGCTTGAAGCGCCCGTGGAGAACAGCCAGATCATGGCAGCAAGGTTTATGAGCACGCTGGCCCAGAAGACGACCCGGAAGGAAAGCTTTTTGGTCTTGTGCCGCAGCAGTTGCTGGGCGATCAAAGCTCCGGGCCAGCCGCCTATGACTCCCAGCAAGTGCAGGGTGTTCTCCGGAGTTCTCCATTGACCGTTCTTTGCCGCTGACTTGTCGAACAGGTAGGCGAAGAATGCCACGGTGCTGGCGCCCAGATAGAGGGAGAGTACCGCGATAGGCAGTTTGCCCAGGAAGGCTAAAGCACCCAGGGTGAGCAGGAAGAGTGCGGCAAGAAAGAGCAAAACCATCAGTAATGATACCTCGCCTGCAGGAAGTCTATGCGATCGGCGCTGATGATGTAGACGATGCGATGCTCTTGAGTCAAGCGTCGTGACCACATCCCTGGTGCCAGGTATTTGAGTGGTTCGGGTTTCCCGAGACCCGCGAAAGGATCGTTCAGGATCGCTTCAATTAACTTGAAGGCCCGTAGCGCCGTTTTCCGATCAGTCTCAACCCAGTAGCGTAGATCTTCACGGAATTCTGGATGAAAGATGGTCTCGCGAATTTTATCCTTCAAGACCTACTTCCTTGCGGAGTTCAGCGGTTGTGGAAGCTTGTCCCTGCCGATCAAGTGCGCGCTCCAAGGCGGTTAATAAGCGTTGAGCGTTCTTGGGAGAGCGCAAGAGGTGGGCGCACTCAACCAGACTTTCCAGCTCATCCGCGGCAATCATCGCTACGCTCTCGCCGCTGCGCCGGTCAATAACGACTATTTCTCTGTTTTTCGTTACCTCGTCACACAGTCTTGCAAAGTTTGCCCGGGCGTTTGTGTAGGTTGTTTTGAGCATGCGATCGATCCCCTTTTGAATGGTACAACAATACGGTACATCTATTGCCCCGAAGCGTCAATGCTATGATAAATCCGGATCTGCACCGCACTTGCGAGCAGGCATAAAAAAAGGCCCGTCCCCTTTCTTGGGGGCGGGCCTTTTCTGTTGCCAGAAGCGTTTGAGATTCTAGAACAGTTTGAGGACGGACTGCGCTGCCTGCGAAGACATGGAGAGCGAAGTGGTGCCCAGGGACTGACGCGTCTGCAGCATCAGCATGTTGGCACCTTCCTGGTTCATGTCGGCGAGGGTCAGGTTGTCAGCACCGGTCTGCAGGGTGCTGATCATGCTGTCGGTGAAGCTCTGGCGGGTCGTGATGATGTTCAGGTTGGCCGCCAGGGTCTGGGTGTTGGTGCGCAGGGTCGAGATGGCGGTGTCCATCTTGGCCGAGTCCGAGGTGATGTCCGAGTTGCTCTGCCAGTTGTTGCTGGCCCCCGACAGGCTAAGGCCCGTGGAGTTGCCAAGGAAGCCCACCACGTTCAACTGCGACGTGGAACCCTCGTTAAAGGTAACGGTGAGGGTGTTGGTGCTGCTCAGCATGTTCAGTCCCTGGAAGCCCGAGTCCGACGACATGTTGTCAATCTGGGTACGGATGGTGTCGTACTGGCCAGCCAGCTTCGACTGCACGTTGGTGTCGCTTGTGGAAAGGGCCGACTGGGCGATACCTTTTGCTGCCTGAATCAAACCGGTGATCGCGGTTATGCCGGCGTTGGCGGCCCCGACGGTCTGAACCGCATTGGCCATGCCGTCTTTGCGGTCTGATAGGTCGCTGGCGCGCTGGGTGGCATTCTGGGCTGCAAAAAAGTTAGTCGGGTTGTCCAATGCGCTATTTACCGACTTGCCCGAGGAGAGCCTCTGCTGGGTCCGGTTCAGAAGCTGACTGGTGTTCTGCAGGTTCATGAGGTTGGTACGCATACCGGCGGTGAGCGAGATATCACTTACTGACATGGTGTTACTCCTTTTCTAGTGTGGATCGTCCCGGCATTCTTGCCGAGAGTTTGTGCTGCTGTTGCGGTCAAATTGCTGTTAGGTTGCGGTTTGTTGCTGTTGCATCACTGCTACATGCTGTTTGTTGCTGTTAGGTTGCAGTTAAAAGTTGCTGCCCGGCTAAGAAAACGTTCTCCGCGTTAAAAAACTGCCACCTGCGCAAGAGCCACCTCCCTTTTCCTATGTATTTTTCATACATCTGGAAATATTTATCGACTACGTAAATAAAACCTTTAGCAATAAAAGGCAAAATGCTTTGATAATTCGATTATTTAATAATAATGTGTGTAGTAAAATAAAAACAAAACAGTAACGTTAGTAATAGATATAAAATGATATACTGGCATAAAAAACTGTAACTTTGACAATAGTAAATAAGCAGTGAGTATAATAATAGTGAATATTTCTAAAATGCTGAAAAACAAAATATAAGCATTGTATTTGATATGTTAAAAATTTTAATGTTTATGTACACAAAATTATACATGCTAAAAGATTATAAGTAGTGTTATAAAATTACTGATAAATGAATATACTCTTATCTCATAGTGATTTATCTTTCTGGTGCCAACCTTTAAATGCTTTGGGCAATCCTAATTTTATGTCTAGGTCGCCCTTAGCCCTGTCAGTAACAAAAAATTGACGTATCTCTCCTGCTGAGCCTTACAAATATTTGACGTTTGCCCCTCTGGATCTGGACTCCCAATTATTCTCTCAAGAAAACAGCATTATGCCGCTCGGCACACGGGTTGCTTTATGTGGTTTGGCTCCTGTCTGTTTCCCAATTTCCTCTGCCATTAAATCGAGTGTTGGAGTCCGGGCCTGGTTTGTCGTAGCTAATATAATCCAGTGCTCGGGACATCGAATGCTAGGGAACTGGAAGGGGTGATCGGGTGTCTGGGAATAATGTGCGAATTATAATGACGCGCGTTTTTTGCCTCTTTTCCCAAACTTACAAGTCATAGACAAACCGGTTCAGGTTGTATCGGAACAAAACGCTAATGTTTCAAAACACTGTGCCGATATTTCTCACAAAGCCCTTAGCATGGGTTGCATAAATTTGAACCGATCACTCATAGCTGTCACGCCGTGCCATCAGGTGTTGAAATTTTGACTTTAACCATAATTTATATGCCTTAGAGCTCCTGATTAAGTTGTTTTGTTGCATATGCCTTGTCAGTGGCTGGCAGCAGTTAAAACGAAAGACGTTAACTATAAATAGAAAAATAAACACTACGTTCACTCTCAATTATATTTACTTAAATTTGCAGCAAAATGGTTTTTGAAAGGGGAATTTATGATCAGGAAGATTCGGCGGAATGTTCAAAGAAGGATAGTGTTGTTCTTGATGACTACGGCCCTGTGCCATGGCCACGCTTTAGCACTTCCTATCGACGGGCGCATTGTTGTGGGTACTGGAAGCATCAGTCAGACAGCTACCAACATGCAGGTGACACAGGGGTCGAATAACCTGGTTCTCAACTGGCAGGGCTTCAATATTGCCTCGGGAGAGCAGGTCAACTTCCTCCAGCCCAACGCCTCCTCGGTCGCCCTGAATCGCGTGCTCGGCAACGACCCCTCCAAGATCTTCGGCCAGCTGACCGCCAACGGCCGGGTCTTCCTGCTGAACCCCAACGGCATACTGTTCGGCACCACGGCCCAGGTTAGCGTCGGGGGGCTGGTGGCCTCCACCCTCAACCTCTCCGATGACGACTTCCTGTCGGGCAAGTTCACCCTGACCAACGGCGGCTCCGCCGGCTCCGTACTGAACCAGGGAGCCATCAGCGCCAAGGACTACGTCACCCTGCTCGGCCCCAACGTCGCCAACGAGGGGAGCATCGTGGTCGCCAAGCTCGGCACGGTGGCTCTGGGCGCCGGCAACAAGATCACCCTCAACATGGCAGGGGACAACCTGATCAACCTGAACGTCGACCAGGCGGCGGTGGACGCCCTGGTAGTCAACAAGGGGCTGATCAAGGCCGACGGCGGCACGGTCATCATGACCGCGAAGACCGCGGGCGATCTGGCACGCACCGTCGTGAACAACACCGGTGTGATAGAGGCGCAGAGCCTCACTGAAAAGGACGGCAAGATCATCCTGATGAGCGAAGGGACCGGCGCCACCACGGCCAACACCGGCACGCTTGATACCAGCGCCGCCGACGGCACCAAGAAGGGCTCGGTGGAAATCAGCGGTCCCTCCGTCGACGTGAAGGGGCAGATCAGCACCAAGGATATCCTGATCGACCCCGATTTCGTCAATATCACCCCCGATGACAACACCGCGGGGGTAGGGGCGCTCTGGATCGCGGACCAGTCGACCGCCGGCACCAACGTCACCATTCAGGCGGACAAAGGGATCACGATCCAGGACCTCGCCTCCGCCGTGACCTCCACCAACAAGATCCAGGGTGGCACCGGCAACATCACCCTGCAGATCACCGATAACGACGGCGACCACAAGGGGACCATCTCCTTCGCCAACAACGCCAACGAGTTGGCGACCACGACCGGCATCATCACCCTTGACGCGCGCACCCAGCTTGGGGCGACCGGCCAGGGAACCCTGCAGAACCTCGGCTTGCTGACCACCACCGGCGGGGCGGTCAACCTCCTGGCGGGCCAGAGCACGACCGGCACCGGGTCGACCGTCTCGATTAACGGCGACATCTCCACCGGTGGCGGCGCCCTCAGTGTCACCGCGGCGCGCACCGTCACCCAGGGGGTCTCGACCGCCATCAACACCGGCGGCGGGACCTTCGGCCTCACCGCAGGGAACTTCTCCCAGGTGGCCGGTAGCTCCGTGATTACCCAGAATGCCGCCATCACTATCGGCGCCGGTTCGGTTACCCTCGGAGGCACCCTGGACAGCGGAAGCGCGTCCACCACCTTCTCCAGCCTCGCCAGCAACTTCGCCATCACCGCGGCCGGCTCGGTTTCCGGCGGCACTGTCACCCTCCAATCGGCCGCCGGAAAATCCTTCGGTCTGGGCGGCGCCAGCGGTACCCCGGACATCCAGATCGCCGGGGCCGACCTGAATCGCATCCACGCTTCCACCAGCCTGACGGTGGATGCCAACAGCGGCGGCATCAAGATCGGGACGCTGGCTCCGAGCAACAACCTGGTGCTCGACACCACCGGTGCCATCACCCAAAACGGCGGCTCCGGCATCACCCTGGGGGTCAACGACGTCGACCTGAATGCCGGCTCAGCCGGGGTCGGCGCCAGCGGCACGCCGCTGCTCTTCAACATTACCGACGCCGGCAACCTGAATGTGACGACCAATAGCGGCGACGTCTACCTGGGCGCCAATGCCGGCAATCTCAAGACCAGCGACATGACGGTCAACACCGGGGCCGGCAACCAAACGGTCAGCATCGTCAACTCCGCCGGCAACGTAACGGTCGACTCCCTGGTAGGGTACGGGATCGGTGCCGACAACATCTCCATCGCCAGCACCCTGCTGGCCGGCAAGACGCTGGACGTCAACGCCGACCTCACCAGCACCGGTTCGGTCAGCCTCGCCTCCACCGGGAACCTGGGGATCGCCGCCAACGTGAGCGGCAGCAGCGTCGTCGTGAACGCCGTCGGCCCCTCCACCGATCCGACCCTGCATCAGACCGCCGGCGCCATCACCGGCAACAGCGTCGCACTTACCTCGGACGGGGCGATGGCGCTCAACGGCAGCAGCGTCAGCTCCACGGTCGGCGGGGTAACCCTGACCGCCAACGCGGGCGCACTCTCCACGACCGCCTCGGTAGGCTCCGCCAGTTTCGCGGCGCTCAGCTCGGCCGACAACATGAGCATCGGGGCCAATGTGAGCGCCGGCGGCGCGGTGACCATCACCGCCAGCGACCCCACGCTCTCCCCGACCCTGACCCAGACCACCGGCACCATCCAGGGCTCCAGCGTCTCCGCCAGCTCCAAGGGGACCATGACCCTGAACGGCGCCATCACCTCGACGACGGGCGGGGTGACCCTCGCCTCGACCGCCGGTGCTCTCGCGACGAACGGTGTCATCAGCGCGGCCACGACCGCAGGATTCACCTCCGACGGCGCCCTGAGCATCGGCAACGACGTGAGCGCCGCGGGCGCGGTGACGCTGCTTGCCAGCGACGCCACGCTCTCCCCGACCCTGACCCAGAGCGCAGGACACACGATCACCGGTTCCAGCGTCTCGGCCACCTCCAAAGGGGCGATGACGCTCGACGGCGCCGTCACCTCGACGACGGGCGGGGTAACCCTTGCCTCGAACGCCGGCAGCCTTGCCACCACCGGCCTCATCAGCTCCGCCGCGGCCGCCGGGTTCACCTCGGACGGCGCCATGAGCATCGGCAACGACGTCAGCGCCGCCGGCGCGGTGACGCTTCTTGCCAGCGACGCCACGCTCTCCCCGACCCTGACCCAGAGCGCCGGCGCGATCTCCGGCTCCAGCGTCTCCGCCACTTCCAAGGGCGCGCTGAACATCGACGGGACCGTCAGCTCCAGCTCCGGCGGGGTCAGCCTCACCTCGACCGCCAGCACCCTCACCACGGCCGGCGCCATCAACTCGGCCACGACCGCGACCCTCGCTTCGTCAGGCGACATGGGGGTCGGGGCCGGCGTGGCCGGCGCCAGCGGCGTGACGGCCAGCATCGGGGCCGGCAATGCCTTCAACCACACCGCGGGGGTCATCGGTTCCAGCAATGCCCCGATTTCCGTCACGGCCGACAAGATCAACCTGGCCGGTGGGACCATCAACGCGGGGAGCTCCAGCGTTTCCCTCAAGGCTACCAGCGCCGGCACGGTCATAAACGTCGGTGCCGGAGCAGCCGACGGCGCAGGGGTCCTCGGCATCAGCGGCGCCGAACTCGACACCATCACGGCCGGAAGCATCGTGGTCGGGGCCGCCAGCAACACCGGCGGCATCGCGGTGGTCGGCAACACCTCGGGAACCGGCGACAGCAACCTGACGCTTACAACCGGCGGCGCGATCAGCGAGACCGCCGGAACGCTCAACGTGCATGCCGGCGACTCCCTGACCTTGAACGCCGGGACCGGCATCGGCAGCGCCGGCGCGGTCCTGACGGCAGCCAACATCGTCGTCTTCAGCAACTCCGGGTCGAACAACGTCCAGCTCAGCGACAGCTTCGGCGGGACCACGACCGTCTCCGGCTCCAACGCAGCCAACGGCGGCAGCATCGCCGTCTCCAAGTCGGGCGGCACCCTGGAGATCGGGGCTCCCGGGATCAGCGCGCCCACCGGCGCCAGCACGGTCTCACTCAATACCAGCGGCGGCCAGGCCATAGCGGACACGGCAGGCGGCAGCGTCACCGGTCAGAGCGTCAACATCGGCGTCACCGGGGCGACCAGCGTCGGCAGCGTTGCCCACGACGTCGACACCGTGGCGACCAACCTCGACGTCCGCTCCAGCCTGGGCGACATCTACCTGTCCAACAGCCACGCGGTCAATAACGCCAACATAGTTGCGACCGGCGGACTGGTCGACCTGCATAACAGCGGCGCCCTGGCCACCGGGACCGGGAGCATCGGCTCCAATAACAGCAGCGTCACGGTGGCCGCCACCGGCCTGGTGACGGTGACCGGAACCACCAGCATCGGGACTGCCGGAAGCAGCAGCGTCAGCGTCACCGGCGCCGGCGTGACGGTGGGCAACGCGGGAGGCGCCGGCAGCATCATCGCAGGGGGCGCGGGCGGAGTCTCGGTGGACGCCGGCACCGGCACGCTCACTAACAGCGGAGTCATCAGCAACAACGGCAGCGCCAATGCGGTGAATCTCACCGCTGACAAGATGGACCTCTCCGCGGGGGCGGTGAACGCCGGGACGGGCATCGCCACCTTGCACCAGAAGAGCGCCGGCACCGCGATAGATCTGGGCAGCGCGACCGACGTGGCAGCCAATACGCTGGAGCTCTCCAGTGCGGAACTGGACTCGGTGACCGCCGGGAAGCTCCGGGTGGGCGACGCCAGCAGCGGCGCCCTGACGGTGAGCCAGGACATCGGCGGCCTTAATGCCGCGACCCTGACCCTGACCGGCGCGGGGATCGACAGCATCAGCGCGGGCAAGACGATAACGGCAACCAACTTGGCGCTCAAAGCGACCGGCGCCGGCTCTATCGCCGTGAACTCCGCTGCGTCCACCATTGCCGCCTCCTCCAATAACGGCGCCATCACGGTTGTCGACAGCAACGCGGGCGGCCTGACGGTTGCTGTCGTAGACGGGGTAACCGGCGTCGACGCCTCCGCCGGCAACCAGGCGGTGCACCTGACGGAGACCCTGGGGAACCTGACGCTCGCCAACAACGTGAACGCCGGCAGCAGCACGGTCAACATCACGCTGGACGCGGTGGACGCGAAGCTCACCAACTCCGCCGCCATCACCGGCACCTCAGGCGTCACGCTTGCCGCCGACAAAATGGATTTGACCGGCACGGTGAACGCCGGTGCAGCGATCGCGACCCTGACCCAGGAGACCGGGGGTGCCGCCGTTGCGATAAACCTCGGCAGCGGCACCGACCTGGCAGCCGGCACGCTGGAACTCTCCAACGCGGAACTGGGCACCGTCACGGCAGGCAAGCTGCGGGTGGGCGACGCGAACTCCGGCGCCCTGGCGGTAACCCAGGACATCAGCGGGTTGAACGCCGCGACCCTCTCCCTGACCGGCGCGGGGATCGACAGCACCACCGCAGGCAAGACGGTCACGGACACCAACCTGGCGCTGCACGCCACCGGCGCCGGCACCATCAGCGTGAACACCGTCGTAGCCACCCTGGCGGCGTCATCGAACAACGGCAGCATCACGGTCACCGACACCAAGGCGGGCGGCCTGACGGTCGGCACCGTCGACGGGATCGCCGGCATAAACGCCAGCGCCGGGAACCAGGCGGTAAGCCTCACCGAGACCGCCGGAGCCGTGACGGTCGGCAGCGCCGTGAACGCCGGCAGCAGCACGGTGGGGATCACGCTGAACACGGCTGAGGCCAAGCTCACCGACTCCGCCGCCATCACCGGCACCTCCGGCGTCACGCTCACCGCCGACAAGATGGACCTGTCCACCGGCACCGTGAACGCAGGCGCGGCCATCGCGACCCTGACCCAGAAGACCGGCGGGGCCGCAGTCGCGATAAACCTCGGCAGCGCGACCGATGCGGCCGCCAACACCCTGGAGCTCTCCACTACCGAACTGGGCCACGTGACGGCCGGCACCCTGCGGGTGGGCGACGCCAACTCCGCCGCCCTGACCGTCAGCCAGGACATCAGCGGCCTGAACGCCGCGACCCTCTCCCTGACCGGCGCGGGGATCGACAGCACGAGCGCAGGCAAGACGGTCACGGCCACCAACCTGGCACTGGAGGCCACCGGCGCCGGCGCCATCAGCGTGAACAGCGCCGCGTCCAGCATCGCGGCCCAGACCAACAACGGCAGCATCACGATAACCGACACCAAGGCGAGCGGCCTGACGGTGGGAACCGTCGACGGTGTCGTCGGCATCGATGCGAGCGCCGGGAACCAGGCGGTGCACCTGACCGAAACCGCCGGAGACCTGACGATCGGCAATGCCGTGACCGCCGGGACCAGCACGACCGACATCGCGCTCAACACGGCGGACGCGAAGCTCACCAACTCCGCCGCCATCACCGGCACCTCGGGCGTCACGCTCGCCGCCGACAAGATGGACCTCTCCGCCGGCACGGTGAATGCTGGCGCGGCCATCGCGACCCTGACCCAGAAGACCGGCGGCGCCGCCGTCGCGATTGTTCTTGGCAGCGCGACCGATGCCACCGCGGGCACCCTGGAGCTCTCCAATGCCGAACTGGGCAGCGTCACGGCCGGCACGCTGCGGGTAGGCGACGCGAACTCCGGCGCCATGGCGGTCAGCCAGGACATCACCGGCCTGAACGCCGCGACCCTGACCCTCACCGGCGCGGGGATCGACAGCACCAGCGCGAACAAGACCATCACGGGCGCGAACCTGGCGTTGGGCGCCACCGGCGCCGGCTCCATCAGCGTGAAAACCTCCGCGGACAGCATCGCGGCGCACTCCAGTAACGGCAGCATCTCGATTAGCAACACCAAGGCGGCAACGCTCACGGTAGGCGTCGTCGACGGGATGACCGGCATCGACGCGAGCACGGGCAACCAGGCCGTGACCCTCACCGAGACCGGCGGCGGCCTGGCAGTCGGCAGCGCGGTGACCGCCGGCAGCGGCGCGGTGCAGATCACGCTGAACACGGCCGAGGCCAAGCTCACCGACTCCGCCGCCATCACCGGGGCCTCCGGCGTCACGCTCAGCGCCGACAAGATGGACCTGTCCGCCGGAACGGTGGACGCAGGCGGAGCAATCGCGACCCTGACCCAAAAGACCGGCGGCGCTGCGGTCGCCCTGGACCTCGGTAGCGCGACCGATGCGGCAGCGAGCACGCTGGAGCTCTCCAATACGGAACTGGGCCACGTCACGGCCGGCACGCTACGGGTGGGCGACGCCAACTCCGGCGCCCTGGCGGTCAGCCAGAACATCAGCGGCCTGGGCGCCGCGACCCTGTCGCTCACCGGCCAGGGGATCACCCAGGCAGGCGGCACCGGAATCAGCGCCACGAACCTCGCGCTCCATTCCTCGGCAGCCGTGACCCTCAACCAGCACAACGCCGTCGATCACCTGGCGGCTTCGGTCAGCGGCGGGAATTTCAGCTTCAACAACGACGCGCACCAGCTGAGCGTCTCCGGCAACGTCGATGGCGTGCATGGCATCACCACCAGCGGCGGGGATGTCGCACTGAGCACTACGGTCTCGGGCGACGTCGTGGTGGCGGGGGCGATCACCACAACCGGCGGCAACGTCGTGATCAACTCCGTCGGCCAGATCACCGATGCGGCGGGGGGGGCAATCGTCACTACCGCGACGGTGGACACCGCGACCGCCTCCGGCAACGCTACGCTGACGGCCGGCAGCAACATCAACCTCACCAGCATGACCATAAACGCTTCCGGCGCCTCCAACAGCCTCGGCACAGGTAGCGGCGCGGGAACGGTCAGTTTCACCGCCAACTCGACGAGCGATTTCGGTGTTCCGACCGTCAACGTGAGCGGCGGAGCCTCGACCCATGCCTCGGCCAGCGGCGGCGCAGCCGGGAACATCACCGTCGACATCAGCGGCGTCGACCACGACCTGCTGATCAACGGGACCATCACCGCAATCGG
>Ga0316224_1003775_pt1 | contig 12066 bp, 9 predicted proteins | sample TBH18013metaG_FD_206254 | JGI IMG/M metagenome (GOLD analysis project Ga0316224, IMG submission 206254) | Freshwater microbial communities from Trout Bog Lake, Wisconsin, USA - TBH18013 | ecosystem: Environmental > Aquatic > Freshwater > Lake > Hypolimnion/Profundal zone | place: USA: Wisconsin...
CAGTTTCTACTGGCCCAGCTATTACCCCACAAGGTACTAACGAACAAAATACTTCTTTGACCGTTGCTACTCAAGCAAACGTACCAGTTTCTTTCGGTACTGCTGAGAAAACAATGAGCTTGGATGATTTCTCTGAGCGCGTACTTGCTCCTGCGGTTAACCGTTTGGCTGCTTATGTTGCTGCTGACTTGATGAACGTAGCTGCTCAATCTGCTAACTTAGTAGCAAATTTAAGCGGTTCTACTTTGTCAAGCCCACAAGCATCACAATGGCTACAAGCTGGTGCTGCTTTGGATCAGAACTTGTCACCACGTATGGATCGTAAGATCATCCTTGATCCAGTTACACAATCCCGCACAATTAGCTCTTTGGCTGGCTTGTTTAACCCACAAGTTAAGATCGCTGATCAGTACGAAACAGGCATTATCAGCAAAGATACCCTCGGCTTTGATTGGATGTACGATCAAACCACTACAGTTCATACTGTTGGTTCTTTCTCTGCTGGTACTGTTAACGGTGCAAGCCAAACTGGTACAACTTTGACTGTGAACGCTATTACTGGCACATTAAATGCTGGTGACATCATCACTATCGCTGGTGTTTATGCAATTAACCGTCTGACTGGCCAATCACAAGGTCAACTCCGTCAGTTCGTTGTTACATCAAACGTAGCGTCTGGCGCAACAAGCATTCCTATTTACCCTGGCATTATTCCTGCTCCTGCAGCGTTTAATACAGTAACTGCTTCTCCTGCAAACTCTGCAACGATTAGCTTGGTAATGCCTGCTAGCTCACAGTATCGTCAGAACTTGGCTTACTACCCTGAAGCATTTACTTTGGCTACTGCCGACTTGGAAATGCCTACTGCCGGTGTGGTACAAGCTGCTCGCGCTAACTTTGACGGCATCAGCCTCCGTATGATCGAAGCATATGACGTAATGAGCGATAGCTTGATTACTCGTATGGACATCCTTTACGGTTATGCTGCAATCCGTCCTGAATGGTCTTGTGTAGTTGCCGATGTTGTTTAATCGGTTGGGGGTGAGGGGAAACCCTCCCCCTTTTTATGAGTTTAAGGAATATCCCAAATGGGTCACAAGCCCTGCTGGGATTCCGCAACTAGCTAATGATGCGGAAGAAGAACAAACAATATTGAATCAAGCAGTAGAACCAGTCGCAGAGATGCCAAAAGTTAAGAGGGGCAGGCCTAAAAAATGACACAACCATTGCCAACAACACCGTCAGACATTATTAATTTAGCCCTTAAGACTGCAAATGTGATCGGTGTGGGTCAAACCCCGTTGGCACAGGATACGAATGACTGTTTCAATCAGTTAAACATGATGATGGCGCAATGGCAACGCAGGCGCTACATGGTTTACAACCTCGTAACCGTTGGTTTGCAAGCGACAGGCGCATTAACCTATTCAGTCGGAACAGGCGGTGATTTCAATATCACAAGACCGGTAAAGCTCGAAAGCGCTTTTTTCCGCATGAACAAAAACACTCCGCTTCCTGTGGATTACCCTTTGGAAGTGTTGAGAGCTCAGGAAGATTACAACCGAATCTCCATTAAAAATTTAAATGCTTTCCCTCAGTATGCCTACTACAACACAGGCTTTCCTTTGGGAGAGCTTTATATTTGGCCAGTACCAAATAATCAATATGAGATCTTTATTTCGGTCATGGTGCAATTGGAAGCATTCCAAACCATTAATGATCAGATCGTATTGCCTCCTGAATATTTAGATGCTTTGCATTGGAATCTTGCTAGACGTATTTGCGTCATGTATGGATTACCAATCACCCCTGAATTGACTGGATATGCTGAAGCCTCAATGCGAGCCATCGAAGAAGTCAACTCTCAGATTCCTTTATTGCATATGCCTGTTGCCTTGCGTGGCAAGTCAGGCGCATACAATATTTATGGTGACTTCTACGTTGGGAGCGCAGGCTAATGGCTAAAGCTGCTTTAGTCACAGGCGCATACCAAACCAAGAGCGTCATTGCTGGTGCGCAGCGTTGCATCAATCTTTTTCTTGAAAAAAACCCCGATGCTGCGGTTTTCCCATTTACTCACTATCCAACCCCAGGGCTTACTACTTTAGCGACTGCTAGCGCTAATGGATGGCGCGGATTGTTTGCTGCAAGCAATGGCACTCTTTATGGAGTTTGCAATCAAAACGTGTATGCCATAAGCTCAACATGGCAATTAACTTTATTAGGCACAATTGGAAACGCAACCACCCCTGTTTCAATGGTTGATAACGGGGTTTATTTGTTTATTGTTGATGGATCTACTGGTGGATGGACTGTTGAATTAGATAACAATACTTTTGCTCCAGTCAATAATTCATCGACAGGCGATCAAGGTGGCTTTTATGGATCTAATCAAGTCAATTTTGTTGATGGATATTTAGTATTTAACCGTCCAGGCACTAATCAATGGTATATCTCGCTTGACAATCAAATTGTTATTGATCCTGTTGACTATGCATCAAAAGACGGATTTTCTGATCTTTTAGTTGGAATTGGTATTGCTCGCAGATATATTTATCTTTTTGGTGAAGTAACTACGGAGGTTTGGTTTAATGCAGGAAATACTACATTCCCTTTTGAACGTTTACCTGGATCATTTATTCAGTATGGTTGCGCTGCAACAAATTCAATTGCTCAAATGGATGGAGAGCTTTACTGGGTTGCAAAATCTCCACAAGGAACGGCAACCATCTGCAAAACAAACAACTTCAATGCTCAACAAATAAGCACGTTTGCAATTGATCAAGAGCTTCAAACCTATCCAACTATTTCGGATGCCATTGGATATACATATCAATTAAATGGCCATTATTTCTATGTGGTAACTTTCCCAACTGCAAATAAAACATGGGTATTTGACCTTTCAAATGCGCAATGGAATGAATGGCTTTGGACTGATACAAATGGACAACTTAACCGTCATCGTAGTAATTGCTTTGCTTTCGCTTACAACACTCTTGTTGTCGGTGATTGGCAAAATGGAAAACTTTATGCCTTAGATCAGAATAATTATTCTGATTTTGGTGGCCCAATCGTTCGGACTCGAGGTTTTTACCATTCCGAGGATGATAATTCGGATCGAGTTAGATACAAATCTTTTATTGCAGAAATGGAATCAGGAAATGGCAACAATAATGAGCCTGTAACTGTATTTCTTGAATGGTCAGATGATCGCGGTAAATCCTTTGGAAATCCTATTGGTCAAACTATGGGTGTAGAAGGCGCTTATTTGACATCTATTCAATGGATGAGGCTTGGCATGGCTCGAGATAGGGTATTTCAGCTTTCTTGGTCTGATCCTGTTAAAACTGCCCTTTCAGGGGCTTTTATTGATGCTGCTCCAAATCATCGATGAGCAATTTATCAACCAATACCCCCTATTTATCAGTACCTTTCCTAGATCAAAATGGGCAAGTAAGCCAGCCTTGGCTTATGTTTTTGATTCAGCTTTATCAGCGTACCGGTGGCAATGACACTCCTCAATTAAATTTGACACAAGTTCAAGCTCAGCAGGCTTATGACAATACGTTAAATTTTTCAACTGACATCACAAATCTGCAAAGACAATTAAGCGAAATGCAGGATTATGTGTTTTCGCAAAATATTAACTTGGCATTGACCAATGGAAGCTCTATCCTATCGGGTAATGGGGCTGGAGGTTTTAGCAACGTCACTATTGGCGCAAATTTGTCATTTATTGATGGCACTTTATCTGCAACGGGTGGCGGTGGCACTTCCCCAGCTAGCTATGCTTTTGCTGCAGCTCATGGATAATTTATGATAAGACTTGACACAATAAACCGATCGCTTCAGTTATTTCTTGGTGCTGCCAAGACAACAAATAACCTTCAGATCGTTGTTTCTTATTCAGATCAAACTGCTAGCTCTTATTTAGGAGCTACTCAGTTATCTAATTCAAATGGAACAACTCCGGTCACGATTTGTAGCGCTCCTGCAGCATCTACAATCCGCGACATCGACATGATCACCGTTTTAAACACGGATACGGTTTATCAAGTTGTCACAATTCAATATTTAGATACTGCAACAACATACAAAATCCTTGATATTCAATTGAATGTCGGTGACAAGCTCACCTGGACGCATGGTAGCGCTTGGCAAGTTGTTGATAATTCAGGAAACGTCAAATATACCGTTTTAAATACTAGCGGTGTTAATAGCTTTAATGGAAGAACAGGCTCGGTCACTTTGACTAGCTCCGATGTTGATACTGCATTAGGGTTTACCCCAGCACCTCAAACAAGCGGATCATCTTTGCTTTATGGCAATGGATCAGGCGGTTTTTCAAATGCAACTATTGGAAGCGGTCTTTTATTTAGTGGAGGCACTTTAAGCGCAACCAATAGCGGAACAGTCACAAGCGTTGGATTGGCATTGCCTTCAATATTTAGCGTTTCAGGATCTCCAGTCACAGGATCGGGAACATTAACTGCAACCCTTAATTCTGAAACTGCAAATACATTTTTTGCTGCTCCAAATGGTAGCGCAGGAACTCCAACATTCAGAGCGTTAGTGGTTGCTGATGTACCTACGCTTAATCAAAACACAACCGGTACAGCATCCAATATAACTGCTACAAGCAATTCAACATTGACAACATTAAGCGCTTTGTCTTTGCCATATTCTCAATTATCGGGAACTGTACCAACTTGGAATCAAAACACAACTGGAACTGCTGCATCCGTAACTAGCGCAACTCAATCGGCAATTACCTCAATTCCTAACCTTGCAACTGTCGGAACAATCACGACAGGGGTTTGGAATGGCACTCCAGTCGCAAATTCTTACCTTGCTAATAGCTCCATCACTATTAATGGCAATGCGGTCAGCCTGGGCGGTTCTACGACAGTTACTGCAGTCAATCCTTATGCTTTAACAATAGGAACTGGGCTTTCAGGCACTTCATACAATGGCGCGAGCGCAGTCACAATTGCCTTGGCTAATAGCGGAGTAACTGCTGGCACTTATGGATCTGCATCGGTTATCCCTGTAATCACAGTCAATGCTCAAGGTCAAATCACTTCGATTAGCACTCAGGCAACTAATGCTCCAAGCTATCAAGGCACTTGGAATGCATCGACAAATACTCCTACTTTGACTTCAAGCGTTGGTACTCAGGGTTATTACTACATTGTTTCGGTGGCCGGCACAACCAATCTTGATGGCAATGCATTATGGTCTGTCGGTGATTGGGCTATTTTTGGCAATGGAAAATGGGAAAGAATCGCTGGATCAACAAGTGAGTCATTTACAAGCCTAACCACAACCAATTTGGCAGTTACAGGCTTAACTGGCTATATGTATGCCAATGGCAGTGGAAATGTAACTGCTGCCACAACTATTCCTACAAGCGCTTTAAGTGGCACGATTAGCAATGCCCAGCTTGCAAATAGTTCAGTAACTATTGGATCAAGCTCTTTATCATTAGGTGGCACATTAAGCACTTTAGCTGGTGTTTCAATTAGTGGATCAACCAGTACATTGTCAAACATTGGCAATAGCTCATTAACTAATTCTTCTATAACAATTAATGGCAATTTAGTTTCATTGGGTGGATCTACAACTGTTAGCGCAAGCACAACCAATGCATTAACCATTAACAATAGCGGATCAGGCGCTGCTTCAGGATCTACGTTTAATGGTGGATCTGCATTAACTATTTCTTATAACACCGTTGGCGCTTCACCATTGGCAGGCTCAACTAGTTTGACCACCTTAGGAACTATTACGACCGGTGTTTGGAATGGATCAACAATTCCTGTTGCTTATGGTGGTACTGGTGTAACTACTGCAACAGGATCAGGCGGTGGCGCTTCGGTTGTTTTAAGTCAGCAACCAGCAATCAATTCTCCAGTAATTACTGCTTATTCAACCTCAACAGTACCATTAAAAATATATGGTTTAAGTGGTCAATTTACTGAATTGTTTGATGTTTACACTTATAACGGTGGAACTTTAGCATTTCAAATAAATTCAAGCGGAGCAATTGCAACTGGTACATGGAATGCATCTGTTATTAGTGCTTTATATGGCGGTACTGGAGTTGCAGGCACTCTTACTGGTGTTTTATATGGAAATGGCACAAGTGCGCATACTGTAGCAACTACTGCACAATTATTAAGCAGTATTGGAACATTGCCAACAGTTAATGGTGGTACAGGACTTACATCATTTACGGCTAATGGCATTATTTATGCTTCTTCTACAAGTGCTTTATCTACTGGTTCTGCTTTAACTTTTGATGGTACAAATTTTGCTACAACAGGAAAAACAAGCGCAGCAGCTTTTACAGTAACGTCTAATACAAATCCTGTAAATGGCATAAATTTATATGGCACTAATAATTTAGGACTATATACAAACAGTACAGTTTCTGTTTTTATTAATTCTGCGCAACAAATAGGTATATTGAATCAAGCACCACAAGTTGCTTTAGATGTTGGCCCAGCAACTACAAGTGGTTTAGCCACTTATGGTGGTTTAATAAGAATTACTGGATATAACACAGCGGCAACGGCAGCTCAAGGATTAGAGTTTCAAGGACGTGGTGATGGTGCTGGTTATGGAAACAGAATATCTCATAGGTCAAATAATGGTGACTTAGTATTTGAAGCTCGCTCTAACTCTGCTACTTGGTCTGAAATAGCTAGAATGTTTGCTTCTGGCGGTGTTTCGATTGGTAACACTACAGACCCAGGATCAGGAAATTTAAGCGTTACTGGAACAGTAAAAACTCAAGGATATACAGTAGCAGGATTACCAGCAGCAGGAACTGTAGGAAGAAGAGCTTATGTTACTAACGCATTAGCTCCTGTATTTGGTTCTGCAGTAGCTGGAGGCGGATCTGTTGTAATTCCTGTGTTTGATAACGGAACAACTTGGATAGTAGGATAAAGGAAAACTTATGACAATATCATATATTCAGCTTTTTGAACCCATAACTTTAACCACTTCGGTTCAAACAATTTATACAGTTCCAAATACACCAACAACCAATTTGTTGCGTGGTGGAAGGATCAGATTTGCCAATTCAAATGGATCAGCAGTTCAAATTTCTGCTTATGCAGTTCCAGCAGGATCAACAACTGAAGCTCCTGGGAATGTGTTTGCTCCTAATTTGAGCGTTCCTTCAAATGGATTTATTGATGTTGATGTGCCTTTACTTGGCCCAGGCGATAGCATACAAGCATTAGCTAGTTCAGGCTCTGCAATTACTGTGAGTGCAATAAATGGCGCATTATTTAGCTAATTTTGTTACTTCGGTCATGCGTGATGATCGAGTATGGAATGCAGTACGAATTGATGGAATATCAAAAGAACAACTTGGATATAGAGAAAACGAGATTTATTTTGCCAATGAACATGGATTTGTTATGTTTAGAGATTTAACTCCAACTACTAAAGAAGTGCATATTGCCATGCTTAAAGGGGCAAAAAATGTCGATTCTTTTTTTCAAGAATGCCTTGAAAAGATGAGAAAACGAGGCGCAACTAAATTTGTAGGAACTATTGGCGAATGGAACAAACCTGCTTTAAAATTGGCGAAAAGATGCGGTTTTTGCGAAGAAGGCAGGATTTCTAATGCATTTTTGCGTGATGGCCAATATCATGCAATGGTGATGATGGGGAGTAAATAATGAGTTTTATTACGAATGCAATCGGAGATATTTTAGGAACAAACCAGCAAGCGAGCGCTGCTCAATCTGCAGCTAATACGCAAGCAAATGCTCAACTTCAAGCGCAACAACTTCTTCAGCAAAATCTTGCGCCATATTCGTCAATTGGTACTGCAGTTTTACCTCAATTATTAAGCTCTTTGGGTTATAACGGTACTTATGGTGCAAATGGCAATTTGACTGGTATTTCAGGTCAAGGATTTCAATTTAATCCAAGCAATTTGGCTTCTACCCCTGGCTATCAATTTACCCTTCAGCAAGGGCTTAAAGGTATAAATAATCAGGCTTCAGCAACTGGTTTAAATCAATCAGGCGCGCAACAAAAAGGCATCGCCAACTACACAACTGGTTTGGCTCAAAATACTTACAATCAGCAATATGCTAATGCTTTAAGCACTTATATGACTAACGCTGGTCAATTAGGAAGCCTGCTTAATCTTGGTCAAAACGCTGCTGCCGGTGTTGGTCAAGGGGCTTATAACTCCACGACTGCTGCTGGAAACGCTATTGCTCAAGGTCAAATTGCTGCTGGTCAATCAGGCACAAATGCTATTCAAGGAGCTTTAGGTCTTGGCCTTGGTGGTGCAGGCATTTATTCATTATTGGCTGGAAGTGGAGGCGCTGCTGCTGCTGGTGGCGCTGCTGCAAGCGCATCTTCATTAATTCCGACTGCATTATCCATTCTTGGATCTGATTCAAGAATCAAACAAAACATTAAATTTGTTGGAGTTAATGAAAAGGGCATTCGTATCTATGAATATGAATATAAGCCTAAATTTCACAAAAAATGGGGCATTGGCAAATTTATTGGCGCAATGGCTCAAGAAGTTGAAAAAATCATGCCTGAAGCGGTTTTATCCGATTCCGATGGTTATAAATTAATCAATTACGCTTTGTTAGGGTAAGGAATCAATATGCCATTAAATTTACAAACGATTGATCCAAGCATCATTCCTACAAAACAAAATTTGCCTGATTTTGGCGCAATTCCTGCTGAAATTAGCCAAATAATGAACATTCAGAAAAATAAAGTAGGAATTGCACAAGCGCAACAACAAATGGCTGCTAATCAAGCAGTTTCACAAGCAATTCAGCAAAATACCGATCAAAACGGGAATGTCAATATTCCGCAAATCATGCAGGCTTTATCGCAAGATCCTAATGCTGCATACAATCTTCCGCAGATTGGTACGCAACTTCAGCAAATGGAAGGCGCAAAATATACGGCTTTAAATGCCAAAATTGACAATGCGCGCAAAGAAAATGACTACTGGAATGCTCGCCTTGGTGGTTTAATGCAAAAAGGCGACAAAGTCACCAAAGATGACATCCTAAATGAGATGGCTCATGCCATGACGCGCGGTGTTTTATCTCCAACGGCTGCTCAGCAAGAAGTCCAAAGCATTCCTGAAGATCCAAAACAATACGGGGCTTATGTCAGACAACATTATTTGGCCACTCAAGACAATGCTCGTCAAATTGAATTATTGACTCCAAGTCAAGAAATTATTGATCCTTCAACTGGCGCTAAGCGTTTAGTCAGCAAAGCCGAGCTTTTAGGCATCACAGGCGGTCAAAATCCTATGGGTGGTGCAAATGCTCAAGGTGGCGCACAAAACGCGCCTATGGGCGGTCAAAATAAATCCACAGGCGGTTTCCAAACAACTCTTGGCCCTGGACAACAAGCTGCATTGACAACTGGTGGCACAAACCAAGCAAATGCTGCTCAAAATCTGCATGATGTGGCTGCAGATGTGCCTATTCGCATCAATTATCTTGAGCAAGCTCGCGAGAATTTGGCTAATCCTGGTGTCCAAACTGGCCCAGGCACAGATTGGCGCAATCAAATGAAATCGTTTATGAATTCACTTGCTCCTGACGTTGTTGAAAAAGTCGCTGGAAAAGACTTCAAGGGCGAAATCAAAGATTATGACGAGTTCAAGAAGATTATGACAAACTATGCGTCTTTGGCTTCCGCAGGCCTTGGAACTGGCACAGATGCTCGTTTAAATGCTGCTTTGACTGGTAACGCTAATCCATCGATCTCCAAATTAGCAAACGAGGATATTCTTACCAAAAACATCGCAATCGAGAAAATGCGCCAAGCTCAAGATTATGCTTGGCAGAATTCAGGCACTCCTGCTGACCAATTCAATAAGTGGCAGTCACAATGGAATAAACAAATCAATCCTGATGCATTCGTGTTTTCAGTAATGACTCCTGCGCAACAAAAGAGCTTTATTGAGCGTCAAAATGCTGCCGGTACGTTGCCTAAATTCAAAAAAGATTTAGTTAATATGGTTAAACAAGGTTTCTTAGAAGCACCAGGACAATAATATGGCCGATCAAGATCTTTCTGAAGATTCGATTTTTAGTTCTTTTCTAAAAACTCCCCTTCCTTTGGCGAAAGGAACTGCTCCTGCTGACGCAAAAAGCCCAAGAGTTGCAGCAGACGCAAACAATCCAAGCGGGATATTGCTTGGAAAAGATGAATCAGGCAGACCGATCTATAAATCCTACAAAAAACCCGAGGATGGTGTTTTTGACACTCAGGCTTTAGCAGGCACTTATTTGGCTGGCCAAGGTGCAATGAAGGGTCAAAAGATTACTCCTGAAAGTTTAGTTGGCACTTGGGTCAATGGTGATCCGACAACTGGCGCAAGCGTTCAAGGTGGAAAGTACGTACAAACCCTTAAAAAAGAATTAGAAAGCGCAGGGGTTAAATTAAACGCAGACGGAACAATTCCAAACGTACCCGAAGCAAATGCTGCCTTTACTCGAACCCTTATTACGCATGAAGCTGGCGCTCGCGCAAAAGACTTTTTGCCTCATGTCAGCGCAAACGTAGATCAAGACGTTGAGAATCAATTTAATGCTTTTGTAAAGCAACCAACTGGCGCAACTCCACAGTCATCCGTTACCGTTACTGGTGCAAATAATGAGCCATTGCAACAAGCCAAGGACGTAGTTGGCAATCCATCGGACTTTTTAGCTGCTGCTGGCCATCATATTGCTGCCCCTTTGCATGGTGGCGCAAATCTGCTCGAGCAATTATTGGCATCCGGTGTCAATAAAATCGCACCAAATAGCGATATTGCCAAACTCATTCAAAATACTGCCAATGCTGACGTAGAGGCCACAAAAGCATGGGAAAAGCAATATCAAGCCCAAACCCCAACCAATGCTGCATCGCTTGCTGGCGCAACGATTGGTGAGGTTTTGCCTGCTTTGGCAACTGGTGGCGGTTCAATGATTACTCAAGGTGGCGAACAAGCTGCTAATTTGGCTGCACGTCTAGGATTGCAAGAATTCGGTCAAGGTGCTGCAAAGTTAGGCGGTCAAGCTGCAGGAAGTGCTGGATTATCTGCTCTTTATGGTTTAACTCAGCCAACTTTAGGTGAACAACCATTTTGGCAACAAATCGCTCAAAATGCTCAAACTAATGCGGGTGTTGGTGCTGCTATTCCTTTGGCAGTACCAGCAGCAGGAAAAGTTGGTCAATATTTAGGCAATGTCGCAGGCGCTGCAGTTAATCCATTTACTCAAGGTGGTGCTGAAAAAATCGCTCAAAACATATTAAATCGTGCTGCAGGAAATAAGCCTATAAATGTAATAAGCACAGATGCATATGGAGCAAACAATATAGTTCCTTTATCAAACCCAACTTTAGCTGAACTTGCCAATAATGCTGGATTAAGCACTTTGCAACGCTCAATTCGTGATATTAACCCAACTCCTTTTGTTGAGCGCGAACAAGCAAATGCAGAAGCAAGATTAAATTTCTTTAATAAAGCTGCAGAAAATCCAACAGTTTTAAATGAAGCAATTAATGCTCGAGATAAATCTGCTAATGAACAATTAAGCGAATTATGGGCTAATAAATCAAATGTTAATCCAAAGCCAGTATTAGATAAGATTGATTCAATCTTGAATGGTGCAGGCGGTGAAAGATCATCTGTTAAAACCGTTCTTAATGATGTCAAATCTAAATTAGAAAATCCAAAAAATACAGATCCTGAATATTTATATGAATCTGTCCGCAAACACATTGGTGATTTGCTTGATCCTCGCGCTGCTAAAGAAAATCCTGCTGCTCAACAAGCAAGTAGAGAATTGCTTACAGTTCAAAGTGAGCTTGATAAGGTAATCAATAATGGAGTTCCTGATAAGGGATTTGATAAATATTTAGAAAATTACTCTGCCTCATCAAAAGATATTGATGCAATGAAATTGCTCCAAGGTTTAAAAATTACCGATAATTTTGGCAATATTTCTCTTGGAAAAATTAATAATGCAATTAATGACATCGAGAAGAAGATTGGATCTCTTG
>Ga0316224_1003777_pt1 | contig 12060 bp, 10 predicted proteins | sample TBH18013metaG_FD_206254 | JGI IMG/M metagenome (GOLD analysis project Ga0316224, IMG submission 206254) | Freshwater microbial communities from Trout Bog Lake, Wisconsin, USA - TBH18013 | ecosystem: Environmental > Aquatic > Freshwater > Lake > Hypolimnion/Profundal zone | place: USA: Wisconsin...
GGGAACAAGCAAATGGAAGATGAGGATGGCGGAGAGATAACTGATGCCGCAGAGAAGAAAGAGGAGGGAGTAGCTGTGGAGGCGGCCGAGGACGAGGCCGGCGAGGGCGGCGAATGCCGTGCCGCCAAGAGCGCCGGCGGTGCCGCCGATGCCGACGACGGTGGCGACGGAGCCGGGGCGGAAGAGATCGGAGGGGGTGGAGAAGATGTTGCAGCTCCAGCCCTGATGGGCGGCGGCGGCGAGGGTGATGACGCCGATGGAAACCCAGTAGCTGCCGGTGCTGGCGGCGATGGCGACGGGAGCCGCGCAGATGGCGCAGACGAGCATGGCCATTTTGCGGCTGAAGTTGACGGTGCGGCCGTGGCGCATCCAGTAGCCGGAGAGCCAGCCGCCGGCGACCGAGCCGAAGCTGGAGCCGAAGTAGATGATGACGAGCGGCAGGCTGAGCTGGGCCAGGGAGAGATTGAAGCGGCTGGCGAGGAACTTGGGGCCCCAGAAGAGGTAGAACCACCAGGCGGGGTCAGTGAGGAGCTTGCCGAGAGCGAAGGCGAGAGTGCCGCGATCGAAGAGGAGGGTGAGGAAGCTTTGGCGGGCGGCCATCTCCTGCGGGGTGACGTCACTGCGGGTGAGGTCGAGGGCGGAGGGGCGGAGGCGGTTGTAGGGGAAGCTGAGCCAGAGGACGAGCCAGAGCATGGAGAGGCTGGCGGTGAAGAGGAAGCCTGCGCGCCATCCCCAGCGGAGGGCGATGGCGGGAATGGCGATGGGAGCGATGAGGGCGGCGAGGTTGGAGCCGGAGTTGAAGATGCCGGTGGCGAAGGCGCGCTGCTCTTTGGGAAACCACTCCGCGACGGCTTTGAGGGCGGCGGGGAAGTTGCCGGATTCGCCGACACCGAGGAAGAAGCGGACGATGCCGAAGCCGAGGACTGAGGAGACGAGGACGTGGGCGGCGGAAGAGAGGCTCCAGATGGAGACGAAGACGGCGTAGCCGCGGCGGGTGCCGAAGCGGTCAACGACGCGGCCGGAGAGGATGTAGGCGAGTGCGTAGGCGAAGGTGAAGCCGGCGACCATGTTGCCGTAGCCGGACTCGGACCAGTGGAGGTCTTTCTGGAGGACGGGGGCGAGGATGCCGAGGACCTGGCGGTCCATGTAGTTGGTGGTGGTGGCGAGGAAGAGCAGCCCGCAGAGCACCCATTTGGCGCGATTGCCATCGGAGTGGTTGAGGGGACGAGTCTGCGGGGAAACTGCCTGGAAAGCCATGGGGAACGCTCCGAGGGCATGATACGCCGGAGGCCATGCCCTGTGCCCGAGGCCGGCGCGAGGGAGACTGCCGGCGAGGAGCTACCCTGCCTGTATATCATATTCAAGCGGTTGAATAGGGAATATTTTTTATGGGCGAGGGTGGCAGGGGTGCTTGCCAAGGGTGAAGAGCAGGCGTATTCTCCATCTAGCCGAATGCCAGCGAGGCAAGGCTGCGCGAGGAGAACGTATGGCGCATACGGGAGACAAGCCGAAGGGGAGAGTGAGCCAGAAGGCACTGGCGGCACATTTGGGGCTGTCGCCGAGCACGGTGAGCCTGGTGCTGAACAATGCGCCGCTGGCGGCGGCGATTCCCGAGGCGACGCGGCAGCGGATTATCAAGGCGGCGCAGGAGCTGGATTACCGGCCCGACTTGTATGCGCGGTATCTGTTTACGGGGCGCAGCGACACGGTGGCGGTGATGGTTCCGGAGATTGGGGAGGGGTTTTCCGCATCGATATTGGCCGGGATTGATGAGGAGCTGGTGCGGCGGAATTATGCGTACTTCCTGGCGAATCATCATGGGGACAGGGAACTGATCAAGGAGTTTCCGCGGCGGTTTCCGCAGCGGGCGGTGGAAGGCGTGATTCTGATTAACACGCCGGTGACGGAGGCGCTGCGCTGCCCGGTGGTGAGTGTGGGGAGCCAGCCGGTGGTGGGGGAGATGGCGCGGATATTGCTGGATAACCGGCTGGGGGCGCGGCTGGCGCTGGGGCATTTGGCGGGTTTGGGTCATGAGCAGATTGCGGTGATACGCGGGCACCAATGGCGGCCGGCGGCGGCTGAGCGCTGGGAGGGCACGCAGGCTGAAGCGAAGGAGCGGGGCATCAGGCTGGACAAGCGGCTGGCGGTGGAGATGGTTTCAGACGAGAAGCACTACCGGCCAGCGACCCCGGCGGAAGGGTATGACGCAGCGAAGCAACTGCTGACCCGGGGAGTGCCGTTTACGGCGCTGGTGGCGTTCAACGATATTTCGGCACTGGGGGCGATTCGGGCGCTGCATGAGGCGGGATGGCGGGTTCCGGAGGATATTTCGGTGATTGGGTTTGATGACCTGCCGGCGGCGGCGTATACGATTCCGCGGCTGACGACGCTGCGGCAGCCGCTGCACCAGATGGGTGCGCTGGCGGCAAGCGAGCTGGTGCGCTGGATTGGCGGGGAAAAGCCACAGGAGCGAGATGTGGTGGTGAAGCCGGAGCTGATGCTGCGGGAGACGACCGGGCCGGTGGGGGCCAGCGCGCGAAAGGGGCGGGAATGAGTTTGTATCTGCAATTGGGATCGGCGGAGACGGAGCTGGGAGCGGAGGAGTTGCGGCTTGGGCTGGCGGAGGCGCTGGGGAAGCTGGGGCGGCGCGAGCGGGTGCTGCTGGTGCCGCCGGATATGACGCGGCTGCACTCGCAGGCGGGGCCGCTGACGCGGATGGCTGCGGAGTACTACGGCGAGGCGGTGGAAGGGATATTGCCGGCGCTGGGGACCCATGCGGCGATGACGCCGGCGGAGCTGACGCGGATGTTTGGGGATTTGCCGCAGGAGCTGTTCCGGGTGCACAACTGGCGGCAGGATGTGGTGAGCCTGGGCGAGGTGCCGGCGAGCTTTATTGAGGAGCAGTCGGAGGGGAAGCTGAGCTTTGCCTGGCCGGTGGAGGTGAACCGGCGGATTGCGGAGGGCGGGCACGACTTGATTCTGTCGATTGGGCAGGTGGTGCCGCATGAAGTGATTGGGATGGCGAACTACAACAAGAACATCCTGGTGGGCGCGGGGGGACCGGGGGGCATCAGCCGGAGCCACTACCTGGGCGCGGTGTATGGGATGGAGCGGATTATGGGCCGGGCGGACAACCCGGTGCGGCGGGTGCTGAACTATGCGAGCGAGCATTTTCTGGGGCATTTGCCGATTGTGTATGTGCTGACGGTGGTGGGGCGAAATGAGGCGGGCGAGCTGGTGGTGCGCGGGCTGTTTGTGGGCGATGACGTGGAGTGCTTTGAGGCGGCGGCGGCGCTGAGCCTGCAGGTGAACTTTGCGATGGTGGAGGAGCCAATCCGGAAGGCGGTGGTTTATCTGGAGCCGGAGGAGTTCAAGAGCACGTGGCTGGGGAACAAGGCTGTTTACCGGACGCGGATGGCGCTGGCGGATGGGGCAGAGCTGGTGATACTGGCGCCCGGAATTAAGGAGTTTGGCGAGGACCTGACGATTGACGGGCTGATTCGGAAGTATGGGTATCGCGGGACGACGGAGACGCTGCGGGCGGTGAAGGAGAATGAAGACCTGGCGCGCGACCTGAGTGCGGCGGCGCATTTGATTCATGGGTCGTCGGAGGGGCGGTTCCGGATTACGCTGTGTGCCGGAGGGTTGACGCGGAAGGAAGTGGAGAGCGTGGGCTTTGGGTGGGCGAGCCTGAAGGAGATGACGGCGCGGTACAGGCCGGAAGAGTTGAAGGATGGGTGGAATGAGGTGGATGGGGAGCGGATTTTCTATATTTCGAACCCGGCGCTGGGGTTGTGGGCACATGCGGGGCGGTTTGCGGAGTGATGGGGTGTGGCGGCGGGGCCTGATGCGGGATGGTGGTTGACACTCTTTAGGTGGGTTTCCTGCTGGCTACAAGAGGCTTTTCAGGTGTCTCCGGCCGTCGATAATTCGGACGATTTCGACTTCCTCGATGGGACCTTCGTCGGAGTCGGGGTGGGTTTCATAGAGGATGAGGTAGGGGCCTTCGACGAGAATGCGGGTGGTTGGTCGGATGTCCCGGCGTCGGACGCCGAGGCGGGGATGCTGCGCGAGGAGGGTGACCTTGGCCTGCACGGCATCGAAGAGATGCTCTGCCGCCGATGGATTGTCGAAGGCGATATACGTGTAAATCTGAATCAGATCTTCACGAGCCTGCGGTGTCCAGACGAGATCAACCGACACGTGCCGTATCCCCTTGCATTGCGGCAAGCCGCTGTCGTGCTTCGAGGCGGGCCGATTCCATGTCTACGGGGGTAGGGGCACCGCTGGCCTTTCCCTGGTCCCACGATTGACGCAACTGGCGCAGGTCTTCCTGACGGAGCGCACGCTTGAATTGCCAGTCGCGGATTGCCTCGCGGATGATTTCGCTGGTGGTGGCATATTCGCCGGTTTCGACTGCGGCTTTCATGGCAACAATCTGTTCGCCGGTGACGGCAATGCTGATTTTCTGGACGTCAGGCATCCGTATTCCTCCAGGGCTTGGGGCAAATCTTACTACTTTCTGCACTCGATTTCCATTGCTTTCGGCGCGATACGGGGCCGGTAGGTTCACCGCTGGCGCGCGCTCCGCGATGAGTGTCGAATGCGATACCATTCCCGATATGGCCGATTCTGATCTTCAGGACAAGCTGGACCGGTTGAATGGCGCGCTGGCTGATTTGGGAAGCGTGCTGGTGGCGTATTCCGGGGGAACGGACTCGGCGTATCTGGCGTGGGCAGCGCACCGGGCGCTGGGCGACGGGATGCGGGCGGTGCTGGCGGATTCGGCTTCCCTGCCCCGGGCTGAGCTGGCGGCGGCGATTGCGTTTGCCGATGCGGAGGGGATTCCGCTTGAGGTGCTGACGACCGCAGAGCTGGAGAATCCGGATTATCAGCGGAATGACGCGCAGCGGTGCTTCCACTGCAAGGATGAGCTGTTTACGGAGATGGAAGCGGCGCGGGAGCGGCTGGGTTTCCGGCATTTGGCGTTTGGGATGAATGTGGATGACCAGGGGGATTTTCGGCCGGGGCAAAAGGCTGCGGCCATGCACCATGCTGTGGCTCCGCTGGTCACGGCTGGGCTGGGCAAGGCGGAGATTCGGGAGCTGGCGAAGGCGGCGGGGCTGCGAGTGTGGGACAAGCCAGCGTCGGCGTGCCTGGCGTCGCGGATTGAGTATGGGCGAGCGGTAACGCCGGAGGCGCTGGCGCAGGTGGAGCGAGCGGAAGAGGCGCTGCACCGGATGGGCTTCCTGCGGGTGCGGGTGCGGCACCATGGGACGCTGGCGCGGGTGGAGATTGCGCGGGAAGACCTGGCGCTGGCGCTGACGCTGGAGACGCTGGATGGGATTTCTGCGGCGATGCGGGCGGCAGGGTTTACGTACAGTACGCTCGATACGGAAGGCTACCGCACTGGGTCGATGAATGCGGTGCTGCCGGTGGCGGCGATTGGGCGGAAGTGAAGATTTGCTGAGGATTGAGTGCGGATGCGTGTAGCTTACCTGGATTGTTTTGCGGGCATTTCCGGCGATATGTTTCTGGGCGCGCTGGTGGATGCGGGAGTGCCGGCGCGGGTGCTGGAAGAGACGGCGGCGGCGCTGGGGATTGGTGCGACGGTGCGGGTGGAGACGGTGGACCGGTCGGGCGTGCGGGCGACCAAGGTGCATGTGCTGGAGGATGGCGTGGTGGCCGAGGAGGCTGCTGCGAAGGCGCATGAGCACAGCCATGAGCACTCGCATGAAGGCGATTCGCACGGGCATGAGCATACGCACAGCCATTCGCATGGTCACAGCCATGCGGAGAAGCGTGCTCATGTTCATGGGCGGTCGCTGGGGAAGATTCGTGAGTTGATTGAGGCGGCGGAATTGCCGGTGGCGGTAAAAGTGAATGCCATACGGACGTTTGAGTTGCTGGGGGCGGCGGAGGCGAAGATTCACAACGTGCCGGTGGAGACGATTCACTTCCATGAAGTGGGGGCTGTGGACGCGATTGTGGACATTGTGGGGGCGTGCGCGGCGCTGGATTATCTGGAGCAGTCGGGGCCGATTGCGTGGTACTGCTCGGCGGTGAATGTGGGCAGCGGGACGGTGGAGTGCGCGCACGGAACGCTGCCGGTGCCGGCGCCGGCGACTGCGGATTTGCTGCGGGGAATGCCGACGTATGCGGCGCACATCCAGAAGGAGATGGTGACGCCGACGGGTGCGGCGCTGCTGCGGCTGCTGGGGCCGAAGTTTGGCGAGCAGCCGGCTATGCGTGTGGCCAGCATTGGATACGGCGCGGGGGGAAGGAATCCCAGCGGATTTGCGAATGTGCTGCGGGTGAGCCTGGGCGAAGCGGTGAACGAGGAGCCGGAGGGTGAGGTGGTGACGGTGCTGGAGACGGCGCTGGATGATCTGAATCCCCAAGTGCTGGCTATGGTGAGCGAGCAGGTGCTGCTGCGGGGCGCGCTGGACGCGATGCTGTCGCCGGTGGTGATGAAGAAGGGACGCAGCGGAACGCTGCTGACGGTGCTGTGCCGGCCGCAGGATGCGACGGCGCTTGAGGATTATCTCTTTCGCGAGACGAGTACGCTGGGAGTGCGGCGGCGCGAAGAGCGGCGGACGGTGCTGGACCGCAGGCACGACGAAGTGACGACGCCGTATGGAGTGATTCGCGTGAAGCTGGGGCTGCGGAATGGCGAGCCGATGAATATTGCGCCGGAGTTTGAGGATTGCCGCAGCGCAGCGGAGGCGCACCAGGTACCGGTGAAGCAGGTGATACAGGCGGCGATAAGCGCGTGGACACAGGAGAACGGGCTATGACGCCGGATGAGTTGTTGAGGGTGCTGGCGGCGGTGGAGCGGGGCGAGTTGTCTGCCGGAGCGGCGCAGCAGCGGCTGAGCGGGATGCCGTTTGAGAATTTGGGTTTTGCGCGGATTGACCACCACAGGCCGCTGCGGCATGGGTTGCCCGAGGTGATTTATGCGGCGGGCAAGACGGCGGAGCAGACGGCGGCGATTTTTGCGCGACTGGCGGCATCGGGCGTGGATGTGCTGGCGACGCGGGTGGATGATGAGGCGGCGGCGGCGGTGCTGGCGGTGGCTCCGCTGGCAGCGCATAACCGGGTTGCGCGCACGGTGAGCCTGCGGCAGAGTGCGGAGACGACGCAGGTTGGGCGGATTGCGATTGTGTGCGCGGGGACGAGCGATTTGCCGGTGGCCGAGGAAGCTGCGGTGACGGCGGAGTGCTTTGGCGTGGCGGTGACGCGGCTGTATGACGTGGGCGTGGCGGGAGTACACCGGCTGCTGGCGGTGCGCGACCAATTGGCGAACGCGCAGGCGGTGATTGTGTGCGCGGGGATGGAAGGGGCGTTGCCCTCAGTGGTTGGCGGGCTGGTGGGAGTGCCGGTGATTGCGGTGCCGACGTCGGTGGGGTACGGGGCGAGCTTTGGCGGGGCGGCGGCTCTGCTTGGGATGCTGAACTCGTGCAGCCCGAATGTGACGGTGGTGAATATCGACAATGGATTTGGGGCGGCGTATACAGCGACGCTGATTGCGCGGGGGGCGGAACGGAAATAAGGGTAATGAAGCAGAAAGCGCAGGGGCCGGAGAGGGAATCTCCGGCCCCTTGTGGTTTTTTGCGGGCTAGACTTCAGCGCGGTTGAAGTTGCGGAAGAAGAGGGCCTGCTTGTGGATGGGCTCGGTGCGGGCGGAGATGTCTGCGAGCTGGTTCTGGCTGAGGGGGGTAAAGGCCTTGGCCAGGGCGACGTTCTCTTCAAGCTGGGCGATGGAGTCGCAGCCGATGATGACGGTGCTGACGGGGTGCGAGAGGGTGTAGTACATGGCCTCGCGCATGGTGAGGGTGCCGGGCGAGGTGGAGATGACGGCCTGGCCTTCCCAACTGTGCTGCTGCTTTTCGAGAGGGTCGGGGGTCCAGGAGGCGAGAAGGCGGCCGCGGGCGGGAACCTTCATGCCGATGATGCCCATCTGGCGCTCGACGGCGAGGGGCAGGAGTTCGGTGGCGAAGCTGTGCTGGTGGGTATCGGCCGCGTTGAAGCCCATGAGGACAGTGTCAAAGGGATAGCGGCGGATGCACTCGACGAGGGAGGCGGGGCGGTGGTGGCCGGTGATGCCGAGGAAGGAGACGATGCCCTGGTCTTTGGCCTCCTGCATGGCTTCCATGGCGCCGCCTTTGGCGAAGCAGGGGTTGATGTCTTCGAGGGTGCCGATGTCGTGGAGCTGCCAGAGGTCGATGTGGTCGGTCTGCATGAGTTCGAGGGATTTCTCGAGCATGCGCCAGGAGGCATCGCGGCTGCGCTCCTTGGTTTTGGTGGCGATGAAGGTCTCTTTGCGGCGGTGCTTGAGAACGCGGCCGTAGTACTGCTCGCTCCAGCGGTCGGGGCCGCCATAGATGGAGGAGGTGTCGCAGTAGTTGACGCCGAGGTCGAGGGCGCGCTCGATGATGGGCACTGCGATGTCGAAGTTGTTGGGGCGCTCGAGTGCAGCCTGACCGCCGAGGGAGAAGATGCCGACGCGATGGCCGGTTTTGCCGAGGTTGCGGGTGGGCATGGCCTCGCGGGCGATTGCGGTTGCGGGGGCGTCAGAGGCCGGAGGGGCGACGGGCGAGGCCTCAGAGAGGAGGGGCGTGGCGAGGAGGCCTGCGGCGATGGCGCTGGAGGATTTGAGGAAGTTACGGCGGCCGGTATTTGGCTTCTCAGGGCTCATGGGTGTTCTCCGGAAGAGCGGGTCTGCTCAGGTGGCAATTCTACTCCAGAGGAGATAAAGCGATACAGCGGGAGGCAAAAGAAAGCGGCCCATCCGGGAGGATGGGCCGCTGGAGGATGCCGCGCGGAGGCGGCGAAGTTGAGTTACGGCTTGGGAACGCTGTTGATGGTGTGGAGAATGCGGGAGACGATCTGGTAGGGATCACCTTCCGAGTTCGGGCGACGATCTTCCAGGTAACCGCGATAGCCGTTCTTGATGAAGTTTACCGGCATGCGGATGGAAGCGCCGCGATCGGAGAGGCCGTAGGAGAACTTGTCGATGGACTGGGTCTCGTGGTGGCCGGTGAGGCGGAGGTGGTTGTCGGGACCGTAGACGGCGATGTGCTCGGCCTTGGCGGCGTCGAAAGCAGCCATGAGAGCTTCGAAGTACTCCTTGCCACCGACTTCGCGGATGTACTTGGTGGAGAAGTTGGTGTGCATGCCGGAGCCGTTCCAGTCGCCCTTGATGGGCTTGCAGTGGAACTGGACATCGACTTCGTACTTCTCGCAGAGGCGCATGAGCAGGTAGCGCGCGACCCAGGTGTCATCGGCAGCCTTGGCCGAGCCCTTGGCGAAGATCTGGAACTCCCACTGACCCTTGGCGACTTCGGCATTGATGCCTTCGTGGTTGATGCCGGCAGCGAGACAGAGTTCGAGATGCTCTTCGACGATTTCGCGGGCGATGCTGCCCATGTTGGCGTAGCCTACGCCGCAGTAGTAGGGACCCTGGGGCGCGGGGAAACCGCTCTCAGGGAAGCCGAGCGGGCGGCCGTCCTGGTATAGGAAATACTCCTGCTCAAGGCCGATCCAGAGATCGGGATCGTTCTCGATGGTGGCGCGATAGTTGGTGGAGTGCGGTGTGCCATCGGGATGCATGACTTCGCTGAGAACGATGAAGGCGTTGTTGCGGCTGGCATCGGGATAGAGGGCAACAGGCTTCAGGATACAGTCCGAGCTCTTGCCTTCGGCCTGCATGGTGGAGCTGCCGTCGAAGCCCCAGAGTGGGATGTCTTCGAGGGTGGGTTCCGTTTCAAATTCCTTGAGCTGGGTCTTTCCGCGCAGGCCGGGAACGGGCTTTTTGCCGTCGAGCCAGATGTATTCGAGTTTGTACTTGGTCACGATATCTCCTTGAGGATCAGCGGTTTGCCACTGTCCATACAAAAATGAATTCCTGGTGTTCCTGCCTGAGGGGCCAGCCGAGCGAACTTGCCGGGCCCGTCGTTTCAGGCAAAACGGTGGAGGGCTGCTCTGCCATCCGGCAGCCGTGCGGATGATTTCCCGAAAGCGCCAACCTGTCCGTCGCTGTTTGGAGAGGGATGCAGAGGAAATCTGCAACCGACAAGAGTCCCGTCGGCCCGGGCCAAACAGTGGGGATACAGTGAGGCTTCAGGCTATCGGCCCGTCCATGAAGAATCCATGAAGATTCTGGCCGAGGGCGATGGGGGATGGGGGTAGCACTATTTGTGGTGCATGACGAGGATGAGGAGGCCGAAGAGCACGAAGGGGATGAGGGCAAGGCCAACGTAGAGGAAGACCTTGCGGGCGCCATCAGACTTGCGGTTACGCCACTCACGGAGCTCGATGCGGTCTTCCACACCGACGCGATCGATGTTTTCGAGATCGAGGGCAAATTCGCGGGCGGCGGAGTATCGCTTGACCGGGTCGCGCTCGAGAGCCCGGTAGAGGATTTCCTGGAGTTGGGGACCGATGGAGGGCTCTGCCACGTGGGGCGGGACGGGGTGGTTGAGGAGGCGATCGTTCATGATGGCCATGGGGGAGTCGCCCTGGAAGGGCTTTTTGCCGGAGAGCATTTCGTAGAGCATGATGCCGGCGGTGTAGATGTCGGACCGGCCGTCGCCGCGCTTGCCCTTGCACTGTTCGGGTGAGATGTAGTCGGGTGTGCCCATGGTGGCGGTGAAGCCGGCGTAGGTGAGGCGCTTGGCGCCCTCGCTGCTGGCGATGCCGAAGTCGATGAGCTTGATCTCATCCTTTTCGTTGACCATGATGTTTTCGGGCTTGAGGTCACGATGGACGACGCCCTGCTTGTGGATGTAGTCGAGGGCGTGGAGGATGCCGAGGGTGATGTGGAGGGCGCGTTCCTGAGAGAGTTTGCCCTGCTCGCTGAGAATCTGGCGGAGGAGGCGGCCTTCGCACCACTCGAGGATCATGTAGATGCGGGAGCGGTCGGGATCCTCGTAGACGCGCATGACATTGGGGTGATTGAGGCGGGTGCCGATCTCTTCTTCGCGCTTGAATCGCTCGAAGAGGACGGGGTCGGCTTCCATGGCGCCGTGGGGGATTTTGAGGGCGACCTGGCGGGAATTGCGGATGTCAGTGGCGCGATAGACGGCAGCCATGCCGCTTTCGGCAATCAGGGCCTCGATGCGATAGTTGTCGAGGATTGCGCCGGGTTCCAGTTTCTCAAAGTAGCTCATGGGCTTCCGTTTCTTTCTGATGCGCCTGGGGAGTACCGGGCCGTAGTGAGTTTATCGCAGACGGTATACCTGGCCGCGGTACATGGCGACGCGCTCGACATCGCGGATGCGAATGACGACGGCGGTGGTGTTGTCGGAGCCGTCTTCCTGCACGGCATAGGCGACGAGGCGTTTTGCAATCTCCTGCATTTCAGCCTGGGTACCGTTGCCGCCGCTGACCATCTCAGCGATTTTTGATTCCGGCAGAGCGTTGTGGAGGCCGTCGCAACAGAGGACGAAGGTGTCGCCGGGCTGGATGCGCAGGGTGGACGAGTCGGCGGTGACGAAGAGTTCTGGCCCGAGACTGCGGGTGAGGATGTGCCGGGCATCGGATTCTTCGGCTTCCTGCGCGGTAATGAGGCCGAGCTTGCGCTGTTCGTTGACCCAGGTGTGATCTTTGGTGAGGCACTCTGCCTTGCGGTCGCGCACGAGGTAGCAGCGGGAGTCGCCGACGTGGGCGATGACGCCCTGGTCGTTGCGGAAGGCGCAGCAGACGAGGGTTGCGGCCATTTTGCCGCCGCGCTTGTCAGGGGCGAGTGCTTCGTTGTGGATTTCGGCGTTGGCGTGCTGGGCGAGACGGGGCATGAGGGCGGCGAGGGAGGTGTTGTCCTGCGCCTCTTCAAAGCCCTTGGCGAGGGTTTCGACAGCGATACGGGAGGCTACTTCGCCACGGTCCAATCCGCCGACGCCGTCAGAGAGGGCGAACATCCATCCGTGCGAGCGTGCCATCTGGCGGGATTTGGGGACAAAGGAGATGTAGGAGTCTTCGTTGTTGGTGCGGACTTTGCCCGGATCGGTGGCTTCGCCGTATGTAATATCAAGCATTGCGGAATGGCCCCTGCTGTACCAG
>Ga0316224_1003779_pt1 | contig 12054 bp, 8 predicted proteins | sample TBH18013metaG_FD_206254 | JGI IMG/M metagenome (GOLD analysis project Ga0316224, IMG submission 206254) | Freshwater microbial communities from Trout Bog Lake, Wisconsin, USA - TBH18013 | ecosystem: Environmental > Aquatic > Freshwater > Lake > Hypolimnion/Profundal zone | place: USA: Wisconsin...
GAATTTATAGCTTTATTTATATTTAAAGAAACATCTGCAGGGCGGGGGGCTGCAGATTTGATTTCCTTTTGGCTGCACTGTTTCACTAAGGCAGGGTTCAGACCAAAGGCCTCTACCGCCTTCATCCCAAAATCATACCTCGATAAGCGCTCATTACCAGCCAGATGCACAATACCACCGGTTTTACCCAGCAATTGCAAAATACCCCGGCTAATGCTTTTTGCACCGCAAACACTACGGTATTCATCAGTAAATAAAGTTGCAGTTTCTCCTTTTTCCAGCTGGCTTATCAATTTAAAAAGATAGTTGCCGGTGCTGGCACCCGGGTAGCCGAACATCAATGGTATTCTGAAAACTGTGGCCTCAGGGTATATCTGCAGTATCCCATCTTCTGCCAAAGATTTTTGCTCGCCATAAATACTTAAAGGATTCTTTGCATCATCCTCCAGATACATACCTTTCGTTCCGTCAAAAACCAAGTCGGTAGATGTGAATGCAAAAGGTATTTGAAAATCGCAACAAATGCCTGCAAGATTCTTGCCGGCATCTACATTTACGCTATATGATAATTCAGGGTTTTGCTGGCAGAAATTTGCATCGGCAATGGCGGCGGTATGAATAACCGCGTCGGGTTCAATGTCATCGAAATAATTACCTAGCTCAATGTAATTGGTAATGTCGCATTTTATGGCTGTTACACCGGCAAGCTCAACAGCTTTCGAATTACCGATACCGTATATTTCCCAATCGGGGGCAAATACCCGTACCAAGTGATACCCTAAAAAACCCGAAGCGCCGGTAAGCAACAATTTCTTTTTCATGTACTATAATACATATGCAATAAAGCAAATTTCTATCAATCCGAATTGAAGAAATCCTTAAGGTTGGAATTAAGGTTTTACATTTTTTCAAAACCAGTGGCCCGGTTAGCGGGTTTTCAGGCTCGCGGCTCTATGTCCACCCGCATACCATGTGTCATCCGCAAAGTTACCATAGGGTGCATCTCCGGTTCAAAACCGGCGCTTACTTTAAAGCGGAATTTCTGTAACATCATTACCAGAATCAGTTGCATTTCCATCAGGGCAAAGTTATTGCCAATGCATTGCCTGGGCCCGCCGCCAAACGGGAAATATGCAAACCGGTGATGGCTTTTTGCGTTTTCCTTACTAAACCTTTCAGGTTTAAATCTATTGGGTTCGTCCCAAAGTTTAGGGTCACGGTGAATGGTAAAAACCGGTATCATAAAGGTAAACCCTTTAGGTATTCTGTAACCGCCTATCTCATCGTCCTCAATATTCTCGCGCATGATCAGCCATGCAGGCGGATACAGTCTTAGCGACTCATCCATTACCATGCGCGTAAAAGGCATGCGCTGCAGGTCCTCCAAACCTGGTGTGCGGCCCTGTGTTACGGTGTCAATCTCATTATAAAGCTTTTGGGCTTCGGCAGGATTTTTATCCAGCAAATACCATAGCCAGCTTAAAGCAAGGGCGGTGGTTTCATGCCCGGCCAAAAATATGGTCATAGTTTCATCGCGCAATTGCTGGTCGCTCATTTGCTCACCGGTATCTTCATCTTTGGCTTCCATCAGCATGGCCAGCAGGTCATCAAAATGTTCGGTGCTTTTGCGTCTTTCGCGGATGATGGGGTTTAATACATTATCCAGGTTTTGTATCGACCTGCGTTCAGCCAGGTTTGCAGGTGTTGGAAAACGAATAGGCAGCCTCAGAGGATTATTAAACCGGGCCGTGGCCATAACGCTGGTACGCTCAATTTCGTGGCTTACCACATTTATAGCGCCCCTCACTTCGCTGCTGAACATGGCACCTGCCACAATATTTAAAGTAAGCTCCATCATTTCGGTGCTTATGTCGATATTCTGCTTGTCGCGCAGCTGTTGCATTTTTTCAATCTGCTGTTGTGTGCAGCGCACCATGGTATCAGCCATTTTTGCCAACCGCTCTCTATGAAAAGCCGGTTGCGCAAGCCTTCTTTGCTTCCTCCAGAAATCACCTTCGCTGGTTAGTAGCCCGCGGCCCAGCAGCAGTTCAAGCACATCATTTTTAAACCATTTGGTGTAGTTCTTATTATTATCCTGCATTACATGCTTTACATATTCAGGGTCGGTAATTACCACCAGGTTTAATATCCGTGACGTGATCCTGAAGATACCGTTAAACCGGGCAGTACTTTCCTGTAAAAAGGGTATCGGGCTTTTAAGCAAATGCCAGGCATTACCAAAAAACCAATGAGATTTTTCAGGAGCTGGAGGCAAGCCCTTTTTAGGCTTGGGGGCGGTAGCGGTATCAGACATAGGGCAGTAAAAATAGCCTATGCATGTAGATTTGACAACTATAAAAAAGCGCCGCAATAGCAGAGCTTAATAAGTCAGTCCCATATCTCTTTCCAGCGCTGTTTGCGTTCGCGTTCGTCCTTTTGCCAAAACCGCCGGGCAATGGCAAAAGTAAGCCCTGCATCCCAGACCGGTGAGGACGTTAGGGTTCTCATGTTCGTATTCAGAAACGAAGCACCCCATTGAAAATGAAATTTTACATACTTAAACCCGATGCGAAATATAACTGCCGGTTCAAACAAAAGCGAGGTTCTGTTTTGATTGAGAATACCTATATCAGTAAGTATGCCGGAACCATGCTGCACCAGGGTATCGGAAACCGCGCCGGGATAATTCTGCCGAATACCAAAAGTATGCAACACCCCTGCCTTAGCCGAAACAATGATATCAAAAAGATTGGTAGTAAAACCGATGGAGGGCTGTACATAAGCCTTCAGCAGGTTGGCATTTACATAATAACTGGTGTTATTGCCATAAACATTGCGGGCATTACCCAAACCTAAAACGCCATAAGTTTCATACACAAATTTTTTCGAGATGGCTGCGCAACGGATGGGAATAGGCTTATAATAACCCGCCCCTAGTTCATAAAGCTGTCCACTACCTTTACCTATTTCTCCCAACGAGGCACCGGGGGTATTATTTTGCAGCCTGGCATTTGGGTTAACAACAAGTGCATTGGCAATTATGGCTGCCTCTTTGGTTATAGCGTAACCTGCCTGCACTTCACAACCTTGCTCTTCATTGCCGTTTAAATACGCCCCCGATAAGCGCACCTCATTTTTTTCTTTAAACAAAGGTACGTTGTGCTCGTTAGCTGTATAGTAATAATGCGTACAACTATTTAACGTAAGCATTATGCACAGAGCAATGATCCAAAAGAATATTCGTGTTTTCATAACAGATTTCTTTTGACAGAACAGTGAACGGAAATATATTTAAAGATAAAACCAATTTTCAGCACCTGCTATGAGCCAGGTCATATTGCAGAAGGCGTGGTTTGCACAGTTACTTAAATTACCCCTGGTATTATTTTATAAGGCACCAGTTCACGGTATTCATCCCAGTGTTCGCCATACTTTTTGCTGCATTTAGCTTCATCGCGGAAAGCGCGGTGTGTTAATAATATGGTAAGGAATATGACATAAAAGAAGGGCGCAAAAAATGAAAACCCTGTTGCACAACTCCAGAAGAATGCCGACATAATTTCGGGCACATAATGAAAGTGGCTGCTGATACCCCAAAAACCCGATGCCAGTAGCAGGTTCTTTTTCTTTTCACCGGTTTCAGTAGTATAATGCGCGTGGATCAATACCGGCTTTTCGCCCCAGATAGTGGTTTTGCCGTTAGTTGAGCGCACCACTTGCCTTTGCCTGTCGGCCCAATAGTTCAGGAAGATAGAGCCAAGGCCCGCGGCAAATATTAAGGCGGCTGCCCATAATGGTAGGCCCACGGGATGTTTTACCATAAACATAACCGGGCTGGTATAAACGGCGGGCACCCATACCAGGCACCCCCAGCAAATATAAAAACCTGCACGGTCAACAATAATATCCATAGAGCGCATATAGCCCGACTCCCAGATAAAAAACTTAAACAGGTAAATAACTATCAGCGCTGCGGATATGATGATAGACCAATCGGCCTTACCGTATATATGGGCCTGCGCAAAAGCAAACGAGGTAACCGCAATAGCCCAACCCGTCATACCAAAACGGCAGTTGGTAAACTGCTTTACATCCCAGCCTAAAATGCGCGGATACAACTCTGTGCCCCAGTAATAATCAAACAAAAAATTACCCGTGGTACCGCTATCGGTAGACGAGGGTGCAAACCTGCCTTTAAAATACAGCAGCAGGCAAAATACAAGGGCAGTAAAATTCAAAGCGCCCAAAACATCACCAAAATTGTCGTACACAATGGAAGGCTCAAACCAACCCAAACCCAGCGAACAGCCAAAAAAAAGTGCGAATGTAATGATGTATGAAGCCAGCCCGTTATCCTTATACTCAGGCAAATTACCCATGGGCGTAATGGTTCCGGTAAATTTTTTACCGGGCAAAATGCGCATTAACAGCAATTGCAGGGCTGCAAAAATACCTATCATGGTCCATGCAGTTGCCGAGCCGAAAAAGTGTGCCCACCAAACATTTTTAAGTTCAGAAAACAAGCTGTTTGTAATCAGCTCATTATACAACCTTGCAAAAGAACCGCCCAGGTTAACGTTTACGTGCCACATTAACATGGCAAAGGGAGGACAGACAAAAACAAAAAAAGCGGGACCTAAAACACGGGTTAAAAAATTCTCTTCGGTTACAGTTTTACTCATAGCAGATAACGGGGGTATGGTTTGGTTAAGTTTTCAATGATAGAAAAATTCTGCGAAATGCATGAAGCTATACGGAGCAGGAATAAAAATATTGCTCAGGCATTGTAAAAAATAACATTACTATCACATTCACCGGTCATTTGTCCAGCGCTAACCTGAAACCACCGTTCTGTTTGTGGTGGTCATTAATATTACGGTTACGGGCTTTTGAATAGCAGCGTTCTGCAGGACTTCGCCATGAGCCACCTCTAACAACTCTATGCACCGCCTTTTTATAATTCAATGGATTATTGACCGGGCTTATTGCATAATAGTTTTTGTTAAACCAATCGGCGCACAATTCCCAAACGTTGCCGCTCATATCATAAAGGCCCAGCTCGTTCGGCTTCTTCTGCCCCACCGGATGAGTCCTCTTTTCCGAATTATCTTCGCACCACGCCACTTCGCCCAGATCATCACCGCCGCTGTATTTATAGCCCTTGCTTTTGTTTCCACCCAATGCAGCATATTCCCACTCTGCTTCAGTAGGCAGGCGGTAATGTTTACCGGTAAGTTGATTGAGCCTGGTTATAAATTGCTGAATCTGCTCCGGCGTAACTTCTTCCACCGGACAATCGCTGCATCCGCTGAAATGTGATGGCTTATCTCCCATTACTTTTTGCCACAAGGCCTGCGTTACTTCGTATTGGCCTATGTAAAAGCTTTTTAAAGTAACTGTATGAACCGGCTTTTCATTTTTCAATCCATTTGTGCTGCCCATTTTATAAGTGCCGCTATCAACCAAAATCATGGTCGGTGCAGGCATGCCCGAATCCTGCCCGGCCTGGGCACCGGCTGTATAATTGCCGAGTGTAAGTAGTATTGCTATAAAAATGATCACCATAAACAGTTAAGGTTCTTTTCAATATGCTTATCATTGTAAAGCACCTGCGTGAAAAGTAATTATAATTCGCCAGATGTAACAAATGCTAAAAACAATAAAGCCTTATCTTTTTATTTTGCTTAGTGTTTATGCCCAACCCGGGTATAGCCAAACCTGGGTGGACACGCTTGACAATTATGCCCGCCAATCTTATTTACCGGCTTCAAAATATATGTGGCTGTGGACCGATGCTGCGTTGTTAAACACCGTGGTTAAGGAGTATTACCAGGCAGCCCCTGATAAGAAGGCAGTTTACCTCAACTACGTTAAAACCGCCATGGATAAAACGCGCCTGGTTGCCAACGGGCATACCCCAAACGACGTAGCATCAGGCATTGGCCTGGCGTTCCTATACCGCGTTACCAAAGACGAAAAATATAAAAAGCGCGCTGATAAAATTTACGCCGACTACCTGAAAATACGACGCACAAAAGAAGGTGGCGTTTCGCATATAGCGCTGTTTACTGAATATTGGGATGATACCATTTTTATGATAGGCCAGTTTTTACTTGGTATGTACCAAGCCACCGGCGATAAAAAATACCTGGATGAACTGGTGAAGCAAATACGGCTGCACCGCGAAAAGTTGCAGGATAAAGAATCGGGCCTTTGGGTTCATGGCTGGGATGGCGATCACAAAAACCACATTACTATGTTCAGCCAGTGGCACTGGCCTGATAAGGTTACTGGCCGCAGCCACGAAATGTGGGGCCGCGGAAACGGCTGGATAGTAGTAACCCTTGCTGATGCACTTGAAACCATACCCCAAAGCGACCCTTACTGGAATGAGCTTGCAGGCTACCTGAAAGAGATGATACAACAGCTGCCCCGATTGCAGGATAAAAAAACAGGACACTGGTATCAGTTACCGGTTCGTAACAAAGACCCTGAGAATTTTATTGAAAGCTCGTGCACCGCTATGTTCAGTTATAGCATAGAAACTGCTTTAAGGCTACACATTGTTACCGACACTGCCTATAGTAACAGCGTTACACTGGCTTATAAAGGCCTGAGGCAATACAGCCTGGTGCCGGTTTCTGAAAAATATTTAACCACACAAAATGTGTGCAGCGCAACCTGCATCGGCAATAAAGATTATTATTTTAGAAGAGCTGTAAAAAAAGGCCGACCCTACGCCATAGGCATGTTTACACAATTTGGCATGCGGTACGAAATGGACCATGGCCTGCGTTTTCAAAACTCTAAATGACCCCACCCTAAAAAATATCCTGTTTAATATGTTCAATAATGTTTTTCTGAAATTCCTTACCTGCACCTTTATTTTAAGCAGCATATCATCATGCACTTACTATCTAGGCCCCAATAAATTAACGCGGCACTTTAAGCAAAATATTATTACCAACCCTGCGGTTTATGATTATAGTGCTTCAAAGCCTGCAGAAACCGGGTATAATAAGCATGACAGCATTATTGAGTTTTTCGCCAACATGCCTATACCGGAAAAACATGAAATTTTAGACCGGGATTTTGTAAGAATACTTTTAGCCAAACTGGCGCAAGGCCGCGATATTGAACAAATAAACGCCAGCCTGATAAATTTAAAACCCTGGGCCGGGCATGGCAGCACAGGGGTTTTTCATAAAAGCGGGGATTACGATTTCAGCGAAATTAGCTGGTGCAGTTTGCTTTATCTTTTTGGCGATAAGCCTGACCTGTTATATCCCGCAACGCGCGACCATGTAGTACATGTTTTAATAGGCAACAGTGGTGCCGAACCCAATACTATTATGCCCGGCACCGGCAAATTATTGCGCGAAACGGAGAACCACATTTTAATGGGCGAAGTATCGCGGTATCTGAAGAATCAATGGCTGCATGAGCATGGAGATACTTCACTTGCGTTCGACAATAAAAGAAATGGTATTGAAAAATGGATGCTTAATCACCTGGATGAAAAATTCAGAGGTGGCTTTTTTGAATTTAATTCCAACCCATATTCGGGCTATTCCTTCCAGGCCATGAATACGTTATTTTCTTTTTCGCACTCAGATACAGTGAAACATGCAGTCAATAAATTACTGAATGAATTGGTGTACGAGTATTCGCTCAGCAGCATTAACCTAAGCAGGTATCCTCCATACAGAAGACAGATGTGGCGGGCATCAAGTCCAGACTTTAATTGGGACCCCATCAGCTCTATACTCCGTGTACTGGTTAACCGCAAAACCGGAGCAGCCTATGCGATCCGCGAAAGGCAACATGCTTTAATTACCCTTTTGCTGCATTACAATCTGAATGATTCGCTGACCAAAGTATTGCTTGAAAAGAAGGCCCCTTACTACGCCCGGTTAGGCCATGGCAGAAAAGGATCTCCTGAAATTTATACCGGGGGCCCTAACTATGTTTTGAGCGCCGGCGGAGTGCAGCGGGGTAAACTGTCGCAACTGGCTGCACATCCCACTTTACTGATACTGAACGACGGTATTATGCATGCTGACAGTTGTTTTAGATTATGCAGTAAAGGCAAAATGCCCGCTTGGAATAATACAGGTGTGTATAATAATTTTGCCTGCGCCAATGAGCCGGTGATGATACCCACGCAATACAAAGCGGTAATAGAAAATGGCAACTGGAAAGTGTTCTATTCCCCTGCTTCCCATCTTGGCATCTATACTTATTCTGATAAAGGCATTGGCTTGATAATGGTAACGCCAAGTACTGCTGCCCCTGAAGAAAAAGCGCTGAATAAATTAATAGAGGAAAATAAAGACCTGAATCTGAAAAGCCAATTTAATCTTCCGGGAACGGGTATTATCAACTATTGCCTGCACAGTCCGAAAAACAAATGGGTAATTACAAAAGTGACCGGCAAAAAAGTTGACAGACGTTATGATAAATGGCAGCGTATAAATATGAACCAATAAAACATATCAGGCCACTTGCAATAAGTGAATGCCCTTATTTACATATTCAGTGCCCGGTTATCGGTAGCAATCAAACATGCTTCTTTAAAAGCTTCGGTGTAAGTGGGGTGCGGGTGGCTCATGCGCGAAATATCTTCTGCGCTTGCACGGTATTCCATAGCAACCACACCTTCAATTATTAAGTCAGCGGCTCGGGCGCCCACTATGTGCACACCTAAAATTTCGTCAGTTTCTTTGGCGGCCAGTACTTTTACAAAGCCATCCAGGTCACCACTTGCGCGGGCACGGCCCAATGCGCGGAAAGGAAATTTGCCTGATTTATACGCTACGCCATTTTTCTTCAGGTCCTGCTCATTAGCACCCACACTGGCGGCCTCGGGCCAGGTATAAGCTACACCCGGTATCAAATTGTAATGGATATGCGGTTTTTGCCCGGCCATTATTTCAGCAACAAATGCGCCTTCTTCCTCAGCCTTGTGCGCAAGCATGGCACCTTTAATTACATCACCTATTGCATAAATACCCGGCACATTGGTTTGCAGGTTTGCATCTACTTCAATACGGCCTCTTTCATCCAGTTTAATACCGGCATTTTCTAATCCAAGACCAGCGGTGTATGGTGCACGGCCTACAGCAACCATGCAATAGTCGCCCTTTATCTCTACCTTTTCGCCATTCTTATTTTCGGCTGTTACAGTTACTTCTTTACCCTTAACACCAGCACCGGTTACTTTGTGCGAAAGCAAAAACTCCATGCCATCTTTACGCAGAAAACGAAGCATTTCGCGGCTTATATCTTCGTCCATAGTTGCTACAATCTTATCTAAAAACTCAATAACCGTAACCTTGGCCCCCAGGCGCTGGTAAACAGAACCCAGCTCCACCCCTATCACTCCTCCACCAATGATGATCAGATGTTTCGGAACTTCAGTAAGTGTCAAAGCTTCAGTTGAAGTAATGATCCTTTTCTTGTCGATTTCAATAAACGGAAGTTTGGTTGGTTTACTGCCGGTGGCAATAATTACCTTATCCGCTTCTATCTCTTTCTTCTCGCCCTTACCAACGGCAATTGAAATTTTATTCTTTGTAACAAACGAAGCTGTGCCGGTAAGTACATCTATCTTATTCTTCTTCATCAGGTAGGCAATACCTTCGTTATTCTGCTTTACTACATTGCCTTTGCGGTCTATCATCTTTTTAAAATCGATAGATAAGCCCGTTGTGTTTATGCCATGTTCAGCAAAAGCCTTTTCGGCATTATGATAATGCTCCGAAGAATCAAGCAACGCTTTAGAAGGGATACAGCCCACGTTAGTGCAAGTCCCACCTAATACATCATACTTCTCAATAATAGCGGTCTTCATACCCAATTGTGCGCAACGGATTGCAGCAATATACCCGCCTGGGCCCGAGCCAATAACAACAACATTATAATCTGACATTACACAGTAATTTAAATTTCAATTAATAATTCAATCGGGTCGGCGCCCAGTAACATCTTGTGCGGATTTTCAAGAAAGTCCTTCACCGCCACTAAAAAGCCAACCGACTCTTTACCATCAATAATGCGGTGGTCGTAACTAAGCGCCACATACATCATGGGCCGCACTTCAACTTTTCCGTCAATTACCATGGCACGGTCCTGCACTTTATGCATACCCAAAATGGCAGACTGTGGGGGATTGATAATAGGTGTGCTCATTAAAGAACCAAACACACCACCGTTAGAGATGGTAAAGGTTCCGCCGGTCATTTCATCCATAGTCAGTTGTCCGTCGCGGCCTTTTATAGCCAGTTCCTTTACCTTCCTTTCAATGCCGGCCAACGAAAGCGATTCAGCATTGCGTATAACCGGCACTACTAATCCTTTAGGAGTTGAAACCGCAATAGAGATATCGCAGTAGTCGTGGTAAACAATATTGCCGTCTTCGATATAAGCATTCACCGATGGAAATTTTTCCAGCGCCAGGCAACATGCTTTGGCAAAAAAACTCATCATACCTAAGCCTACTTCATTCTTCTTCTTAAACGCATCGCCGTATTTTGCACGTACCTGGTTAATAGTGGTCATGTCCACTTCGTTAAAAGTGGTAAGCATGGCAGTTGAATTCTTCGAGTACACCAGGCGCTCAGAAACTGTCTTTCTCAACCTGCTCATTTTTTCGACACGCTCAGTGCGGCTGAATGCTTCTTTTTGCGGCATATTGGCCTTGGCCCTTACTGCATTAATAGCATCTTCTTTGGTAATTCTTCCGCCAATGCCGGTTGTAACTTTTACATCTTTTGCTTTTACATCACCTTCGCTTAATATTTTCTCAGCCGCCGGCGATGGTGTATTGGCTGCGTAGCTCTGTTTGGTTTCTTCTTTCTTTTCAACTACCGGTGCAGCGGTTTGTTTAGTCTCAGCGGGCTTCTTTACCTCTTCCTTCTTTTCCACTTTTGCCTCTTTTACTTCGGCTGGCTTGGCGCCTTCGGGCTTTTTTGCTGCCTCGTCAATGGTGCATATAATACCGCCTATTTTCAGGTCATCGCCTTCTTTAGCTACAAACTTTACTATACCGGCAACAGTAGCAGGTATTTCCTGGCTTGCTTTATCTGTTTCAAGCTCGCAAATTGGCTGATCCAGCTCTACATAATCTCCATCCTTCACCAGAAACTTTGATAAAGTTACTTCGGTAATAGATTCTGCAACTGAGGGCACTTTTAATTCTGTCATATCTTGTTTATTGAACTTCGTTAATCACTGTTTCTACTTCAATTTTAATTAGTCGTAATGGGCAAATCGCTTTTCTCTCCCTGCACCCCCTCCGGAAGGGGGCACTACTTTTCGCAATACAAAAAGTAGTTATTCAAAAGCACGGGTCAGAATTACTTCCTGTTCCTGCAAATGCACTTTTTTAAAGCCAGTGGCAGTTGAAGCTGCGTTTTTACGGGCAATACCTTTCATAGGCAATTTATCGTGCAAACGGGCTAATAAAAAGTACCAAGCGCCCATGTTTTCTGATTCTTCCTGCACCCACCATACTTCTGCTTTCGGATATTTTTTAGACAGGGCTATCATTTTATCCTGTGGTAATGGATACAACTGCTCAACACGTGCAATTACCACATCATCATGCTTATCTCTTTCTTTTCTTTCCAGCAGATCGTAATAAATCTTACCACTGCAGAAAAGGATCTTGCGCACCTTCTTGCTTGCAGGTTCATCAACTATCAGTTCCCGGAAACCTCCTTTCAGAATATTTTCGATAGGCGATACACAACGTGGATGGCGAAGCAATGATTTAGGACTCATTACAATCAACGGCTTGCGGAAAGGCCAGGTCATTTGTCTTCTTAATGCATGGAAGAAATTTGCGGGGTCACTGATATTTACTACCACCATATTCATCTCGGCACACATTTGCAGGTAGCGTTCAAGCCTTGCACTGGAGTGTTCCGGCCCTTGCCCTTCGTATCCATGCGGCAATAAAAGTACCAGGCCCGAACTGCGTTGCCATTTCGATTCACCCGATGCTATGAATTGGTCAATTACAGTCTGAGCTCCGTTGGCAAAATCGCCGTA
>Ga0316224_1003788_pt1 | contig 12034 bp, 3 predicted proteins | sample TBH18013metaG_FD_206254 | JGI IMG/M metagenome (GOLD analysis project Ga0316224, IMG submission 206254) | Freshwater microbial communities from Trout Bog Lake, Wisconsin, USA - TBH18013 | ecosystem: Environmental > Aquatic > Freshwater > Lake > Hypolimnion/Profundal zone | place: USA: Wisconsin...
TTGCTTGTAACCATGTATTAGCCGCAATAATACCAGCACCTGTATTTGCTTGTAACCATGTATTAGCCGCATCTGTATATGATTTTGCTGTGGTTAAAGTTGTAAGGTCATTTGCTTGTAACCATGTGTTAGCAGAATTAATTGTATTATTCAGTGTATTTGTTGCTGCCGAGGATGATACGGTCGTTGTGCTGGTGGAATTAACTGAACTGCTTATCATGTTAGCAGTCATTATTTGATAATATGATCCTACATTATTTACATCCAATATATCCCAATACCGACTAGATTCATTCCATCTAATTGATGCATTTGCGCCAGTACTGCCTCTATTAACATTAATATATCCAGGTATTGCTGCTGTTACGTTAGAATTTAATGTAAAGGTGTTTGAGTTGTAGACAGTAGATCCATTAATAACAAAATTACCACCAACTACCAATTGTCCATTTGTTATTAATGATGCGAAATATGCAGAAGCATTGTTGGCATCAACTAAAGATGATACTATAATATTTGGTGTTGATATTGATGTATTTGCTGAAAATGTATTAGCTCGTAATACATTAGTGTTACTGACCCCAGTAACACTCAATGAGGCTGTATTAACACTAGTATTAGCTTGAAGAACATTTACAAATCCAGTACCAGTAACTGACGAAGTTGCTGTGTTTGTGCTTGTGTTAGCTTGAAGAACATTCACAAATCCAGTTCCAGTAACACTTGATGTGGCTGTATTAACACTAGTATTAGCTTGTAATACATTTACAAATCCAGTTCCAGTAACACTTGATGTGGCTGTATTAACACTAGTATTAGCTTGAAGAACATTTACAAATCCAGTTCCAGTAACACTTGACGTGGCTGTATTAACACTAGTATTAGCTTGAAGAACATTTACAAATCCAGTTCCAGTAACTGATGAAGTTGCTGTGTTTGTGCTTGTGTTAGCTTGTAATACATTTACAAATCCAGTACCAGTAACTGACGAAGTTGCTGTGTTTGTGCTTGTGTTAGCTTGTAATACATTTACAAATCCAGTACCAGTAACTGACGAAGTTGCTGTGTTTGTGCTTGTGTTAGCTTGAAGAACATTTACAAATCCAGTACCAGTAACTGACGAAGTTGCTGTGTTTGTGCTTGTGTTAGCTTGAATCACTCCTGTAAGTATACTAGTATTAGCTTGTAATACATTTACAAATCCAGTTCCAGTAACACTTGATGTGGCTGTATTAACACTAGTATTAGCTTGTAATACATTTACAAATCCAGTTCCAGTAACACTTGATGTGGCTGTATTAACACTAGTATTAGCTTGTAATACATTCACAAATCCAGTTCCAGTAACACTTGACGTGGCTGTATTAACACTAGTATTAGCTTGTAATACATTCACAAATCCAGTTCCAGTAACACTTGACGTGGCTGTATTAACACTAGTATTAGCTTGTAATACATTTACAAATCCAGTTCCAGTAACTGACGAAGTTGCTGTGTTTGTGCTTGTGTTAGCTTGAAGAACATTTACAAATCCAGTTCCAGTAACTGACGAAGTTGCTGTGTTTGTGCTTGTGTTAGCTTGAAGAACATTTACAAATCCAGTTCCAGTAACACTTGACGTGGCTGTATTAACACTAGTATTAGCTTGTAATACATTTACAAATCCAGTACCAGTAACACTTGACGTGGCTGTGTTTGTGCTTGTATTGGCTTGAATCACTCCTGTAAGTATACTAGTATTAGCTTGAAGAACATTTACAAATCCAGTACCAGTAACACTTGACGTGGCTGTGTTTGTGCTTGTATTGGCTTGAATTATGTTAGTGAATGTTTTATTAACCACAGAAACATTATTAGCAAATGCGTTAGCATTAACTATCAACATATTAGTAGTTGTATTAGCACCAACTACAACATTGTTGGAAACGGTTAATGCATTACCGGGACCTGTTATTGTTGATATACCATTAGTGGCTGTGTTCGCTTGGAATACGGCGTTATTAGAAACAATAAGACCATTACCGGGACCATTTGCTAATAGTAACCCACCAATATTTGCTGTACCATATGCTATAATACTTAACCCGGTGTTACCAGCATAAAATTGACCACCGGCCCATAAATTGTTACTAATGTTCGCAGATGATCCGATGCCAGAAACTGATAATTGACCACCAACCGTCATTCCGTTTGTTACGGAAAGGCCAATGGGACCACCATTACAAGTTAGTGTACCAGATGCCTTTATATAATTTCCATATCCGATATAATTATTTTCATTGGCTAAAGCATTTGACTGTGTGACCCAATCACCAAAGGTATTTGTGTAACTCAGTATGTTTATGTTATTTGCCATTTCCTAACCCTTGTTTAATAGTGCTACCATTAATTGTTTTATCTCGGACATATCAGTTTTGATAGTATCGATCTCTTCTTTTAGTGTATTTATCTCTTGCTTTTGGAGACCTAGAAGTTTGACTTTATTATAATACTCATTCTTATCATTAACATCCGTGTTAATGATTGCCATAGAATTTGTATCCCGGATAAAGTTAGTCCCTGTAACTTTTACGTACATATTAAATTCCTGTACCAGATGGTAATGCTAATGCTCTGATATCGGTTAAGAACGGTACATTAGTTCTATCATTGGTCACTAATACAACTTTTATTGCAAATTGTATAAATTGGTTATATGTTTGTCCATTAGTGCTAGTATAAGAAATAGTGTTATTTGCTTTGTGGCTAGAATAACTACCAGGTGCCCATTCAAATTCAACTAAGTTAGATCTATCAGTTGAATATACATTCGCATTAGATACTTGTGTCATCAACTGCCAGTTTTGGTCGGTAAATTTTGAAGTATCTGCTGCATTAAGTATCTTGTAATATACAAGAACTTCAGTACCAACAGGTTTATATGCAGTATAATACACTCTTAAATCACCAGAATCATTACCTGGGGTTAGTACAACTGGTTTGGTTATGTATTTTGCATAACCATTACCACCAACAGGAGAAGTTTCACCATATACTATTATGGATGCATTAGCATTACCAGAACGAGTTAATGGGTCGGTTATAGTAATGGTGGGTGTGGTTAGATAACCAGAACCAGGATAAGTTACATATACACTATTAACAATACCTGTAGAAGTATTTGTGGTAAACCCTAATACAGCATTATCACCACCAACATCAGGGGATGATATGGTGACAGACATAGAGTTTGCATTGTATCCAGTACCACCACTTACTATAGCAATTTTATTTGTGTCTATACCCATATTATTGATATAGTATTTTATAGTATATGCTGTCAATCCATCATCAGAAATAACAGGACTTATGTTAGAATCTGTTGAAGATAGTGTTGCGAATAGTTGAAGTGAATTGGTGGAATTAGACACTAAAATTCTCTCACCCAAACCATCATTCAAATGAATATTATCTTGTGTTGGTGCAGCAAACCCGCCTGGTGCAACATTAGTTGGTGGTGTTACACCAAGAGTATTAGTTAATGTTGTACTATATTGATAATTAATCTTAGATGAACTAGGAGTAAAATCTGTAGTAGAAAAGTTTAATGCATGTACAGGAGAGTTTGGCCAAAATTTAGCATACAGGTTTGATACTATGTTTGGGTCAATTCCATATAGAATATCATTAGTTCCTAATTTTCTAACAGGTAAATTTTTAGGAATAACAAAATCCAACACGGGGGTTTTTGTTGTATCAAATACACATTGATTGATAGTAAACATCAAATCTTTTGTTTGGTCTGGAGTCCATGTAATGGAATTTTGCGATTCAAACAATGATCCAACATAAGGTGCAGCACCAATTTTTGGTGATGCTGATGGTAAAACCCCACCTTGGCTCAATGGTAATACAGGTGATGTCGATAAAGGATTGATTAATTTACCTTGTTCAGCAAAATAAGTAATATAATTTGCTGAGCTCGAGCTTACCATAACGGCATACAATACACCAGATTGAATATACACAGGAGCACTAAACACAAACTCTGTCCATGTAGTAGAATCCAAATAATGTGGAGCTATTGATGTTTGTACTTGTGATGGTGCCAATGATACTGTAGAGTATGGTAATGTTTGTCCGTTAGGATTTCCATTTAAAGTACCAACAATAGATACTTTTATTGGTGCGCTGGTATCTTTTGATTGAAAGAAAAGTTTAACAGAACTAATGAAAACTCCATTGGGGTAATTTTCTTTACTCACTTGGAATGTTTGTGCTAATGCATCTAATGGTGATGGGTTAGCGTTAATAATAGCTGATGTTGTTTGTGCAACAGAAATTACAGGAATAGATGATGAATCGACTGATGCTGATAGTTGATTTGATTGTGAAATATTAGATGCGGTAAATACTGCTTCTGCATATGTTGTTGCTGTACTTGGTAGCGATGGGTATGTTCTATTATCCGCACGAAAAACTCTTTGTCCGGTGAAGAAATTTGAACCTGGCATATTAAAAATACCAACAAACGTACCATTTTCATCAGTAGATAATTGGGCAATAGTATCCCCACTTTGAATAGCATTAGCAACACTTAATTGGGTGCCCGACATAGTGTATTGTGATGATATGTCACCGACAGCATTTGAATTATATCCAAGACTGATATTAACTGGAGGATCAACAGTCACTGTTCTTGAAATATAGTCATATGCCGTAATTGTGGCTACAAATTCAGTAGTTGATGAATTATATTGTATAGCATTTTCAGCATTCACTGCATTTGTATATGTTGTATTCCAATTAGATACTGCTGCCCAATATCTGGATATATTGGGACCATCACCATCACCACTAAATACTGGTTTTGGTGGTACGTATGTTGCCCCAAAATTATATCCATAGATCCCAACAGTTTTAAATGTTATTGTGCATCCAACATATGCTGTATTAGAAGAACCATTGGCATTTTTATCCAATTGTATTTTAGTTGCCCCCTCAAAATATGATCCACCACCAGGCATTTTGGTTTCTGTGCCTGCAGCCGCATATGTCAATCCAGAAGGAGTGACCGTATCCCAAACAAGATTGTTTGGTAACCCCATAAGACCAGCAGTATCTGTTATGGTGATACCAATGGCAGATGGTCCGCCAGTATTGGTCGCGGTCCAACTTATGGTATGAGAACCAATAGATAATGATACTGATTTAGTGTATGTTGTGCTAAATCCAGGAACACTTAATGAATTTGCCCCATCAACTAATACCGTTGCTGAATTATCACATGATGCTGTTATTAAATACGTGCCAGCAACAGTTATGTTGAACGGGAAAGATGCACTATATGAAGTACTACCATATGCTTGATCACCCCAAACCCCATATGTATTCAAGAATGAACAATATGTGGTAACTATAGGTGATTTAAATATGAAAGATGGTATGCTGGATAGTGCACTAGTCCATCCACCACCAAGCCCAGTAACTGATCCTGAATTGTGTAGAGATTGTAAACTGCCGTTGTTATAAACAATAGTACCAGAACCAGTATGTCCATTTGGTAGATAGTTGCCATTAGTATCAAAATACGCATTAATTAATGTTGTGGTTGATACTGTTGATGGCGGGTTTATGGTAGTAGCGATGTATAGAGAAACTGTGGTTGCGCTAGTGACCGTCACAGAAACAACTCTGCCTATAGGGTAGAAAGTGTTGACGTTAGACTCATAGAATCCAACAATATTGTCATCATAGAATGTACCAACAACCCCAGTCAACATAATTATATTGGGTGAAGTCACCCATTTATCAACATTAGTACCATCAAACCAGCAAGTTAGAGGTGTGTTATGTAACATACCCTTTGCTCTTATTATAAGTTCTTGTGCTCTTATAAAAGGTGCTACCGCAGTGTTTGTGACATACCCATTACTGACAGACAATCCTTGCGCTGATGCTGATGAACTTTCGGCTTTATTCAATCCATTCAATTGATTGGTATAAGATTGTTCGACTGTTCCTTGTGAAGGATTTGTTATATTTGTCGTTCCTGGGAGAGATGCAAAATCGCCAGCATTAGTTAAATTCAACCCACCCGCATATTGGGCTATCTGTAAGTTTGGTGTACTTATTGTGATAGAAGGTGTTTCAACATTATTAACCCAATTATCTAATGGTGGATTAATAGACATGACACCCTGATATAATGTAACATTAAATGGATTTACACTTATGTTAGATGTCGCATATGGTTGATTGATTAAAATCTTTTTGGAATACGGTAATGTGAATATGTTGGTACTACCACCACAAATACTAGAAACCGCATATGTATTTGTATTAGATGCGGTACCTAAAGATGCCATAACCCCAGTATTTTGTAAATGATAGTTACAAACCTCTGTTACTGGACTTAATTGACGTTTTCTTATGTTTATATTTGCTGCATAATCTATATTAGATGTATCTGCCGCACCAAAATCAGAAAAAGAATCGACCAATATACCATTTTTAAATCTATTCAGACCATTGACATCAGGTACTTGTAATGCCTGTGCTTGTTGTTCTAATAAACTCAATGATGTATAATATTCTAAGTTATCTACTTGTGTTTGTAGTCCTGTGATATCAGATTTAGCCCAACGTTTATGTGGGATTTTGTCGATACTCAAGTTAGATGGTGTAGTATGTATTTGGATACCTAACCCATTTTCACCAGACATAAAGGTAGGATTCTCGCCCGGTACATATGCTGTATATGGGTCTAATGAAATATTAGCAAGAACCAATGAACCGGTTGGCTCTGTTGGTAATCCTGGATTTATTGCTGGAGCGCCTTCAATTATAGAGAACGTACCATCTTTAGTTAATACTAATTTATCTTTTCTGCCGAGGTAATAGTCATAGTTACATTGGTAGTTTGACAGGTTTTGTGGCATTAAAATACCATGTATATCAACCCCATTAGAGTTTGTTGATGCTGTATATTCCCACACACCACTTGCAGAATTTGCTGCATTTTTTCTAGATGGTCTAAAATCTATACAGTCACCTAAATTGTATGTGACACCGTCTGTTGCTAAGTATGATGGTATACTTGCTATAGAAATTTCTGGTGAAGGTGATTTTAAGTATGAATTGATATTGAAATAACCATCACCGCCCGTATGTAAGTAGTAATCAAATACCACAAGGATATCCCCAGTTGGTTTAGATACACCAGGTAATAATTTCACATAAGAATGGTGGTATTGTGAATCAGATTGTCCATCATTTAGAGCAAATGATGTTGTGATGTCTTTATACTGAGTTAGAGCGCCTGATGGTGTTGATCCAGCAACTAATGTATCATATATTTTAGATACAGATTTAACATCGGCAACATATAAAGATGTTTTTGTTGTATTTACTGCAGCTTTTGCAATAAGAACTTGACCTGTTGGGTTGCCAGAGACATCAAGGGTAAATTTAGTATTGGCCACACTATTAGGGTTTGTGAAAGTGCCAGCATAAGTAGTATTACCAACAGTAAGACTTTTGTATTTAAGTATAGTATTACCGTCCGCCGATGATGCAAACATACTCGCAAAAACATCAATACCACTAGTTTTACTAGAATAAGTATTTGATGTTATTTTCACAGTAGAACTTGATGTAATTGTTGCAGTGTTTCCTGATGTCGAAAAGTCTAATATATTACCAGTTGTAGTATCGATTACTGTGAATAATTGTTTAAATCCTTCACCATAATAAGTTTGGCCGACAGTGCCCTGAAAATGTAGAGGGGTTGTTGCATTTAAAGTAATGGTATTACTAGAGTCAAATCCAACGTTCCTGAATATTTGTGTTGTATAGTAATTTGAACTTGATACATTAGCAACATAAGACATACCCAATGGGAATATCAATTCTGGTGTGGTTGTTCCTTGTAGGATAGTCGAGCCAGAATAAACACCATTAGTTTTACCATTTAAATTGATGTTGGCATTAGCAGTCAGTGCATATGTTGATGGGTTTGCTTGTACAATAGAATTTATGTTTGATTGCGCAAACACTATGTTGAATGTACTGGTTGCATCAGGAGTTATATTAAATGGTGGGTATACTGTTGCTGTTTTAGTTGCACCATTATAAGAAACCACTGTTGTGACATCACCATTATCAGTACCACCAGTAATGGATAGGGTTGCACCGAAATATGCATTAGCTGCACTAGAGAATTTACCGGTAGTGTCGGTGAATATAACTGTGGTTGAAGTATTTCCTGTACCTGATATAGTACCACTTAATGTGGTTGTATTTACATCAGCAACATGAGCATTAAAAATATAAGTGTTTGTAGTAGAACCTGTGCTATATTGGTAATCTAAGTTTCTGATTAACGCATTACCAACTAAAGTTGAATTGTATGTATTAACATTTGATGAGTTGATATTTGCTGCTGGTACGCAATGTAAATCAACCAAAGGCATTGTTGTATAATCAAACACACCTTTTAATGTATCAACAACAAAGTAATTGCCATAGTCAAAGTAAGTAGTATCAGATATAACAGATGCTGTTGCTCTTGCTCTATCACTAGTTATTGTTTGTGTTGATTGATTCTCTATTCTGTAACCACGGACATAAGCGACGCCTGGGCCAATATATAAATTATATTGATCAGGATTCCCTAATGTTTCATGACCACCTTGAGTGCCTACAGTCAATTTAAAATCATCAACAACATAATCACCATTTGTTTCGAAATCTCTTTTTGCAAAGTAATCATCAATTGCTGAGTATACTGTTTGGTCTGTTTGTTTGACAACAGAACCACTTTCTAATCTAACCAATTCTATGAATTGATCATCATCACCAGCAGTAAGCTGTCGAGTTTCTAAATTTAATACTATTTGGTATCGATCAGCACCTGGTGCTTGGAAATTGGATGCACCAACAGCAGGATCCAGTAACGCAGAGTCGGTAGAACTGTTTACAATATTTTCTACAATGTTTAATCCAACACGCATTGATGGTGTATTATCATATGCATCTAGTACTATAGTTTGTGGTAGTACATTGACGAAGTTGCCAATATTATAATTAGTAGCAACCCCATTTTTTATAATTCTGTTGTATCCATTGATGATATAAAATACACCAGCAGATATTGATGCAGTTGAAGAAATTCCAATAGAAGTTGTACCACCAGAAATACCTATAGACGAAGCAAATCCAACACCCCCTATAAACAACGTCATCCCATCAGAAAATTGCTGTCCTGATTTATATGATATGACTAGTGTTGGTGATAGTCCAGTATCTAAATTTGATTGGACTGCTAATATGGTTGCTGTTATGATACCATATTGATCGGTAATAAGGTCTCCTACCAAGGAGTCAATGGATATCGGGGCACCATTGTATGTTGGGTTCAACTCAACATAATTACAGTTAAGATTAGTGGTAACCTTACCACCAGAAATTGGTGTATTTTGAGAATAGATTGCAGAAGCAAATTGTGTAATTTGATTTTGTAAAATGGTTTGGGATTGTGTTAATTCCCTAGCTTGAACCGCATATCCAGGTTGAAAAAGAATTCGATGATAATTATCGTCTGGTGAAAAATCATCGTAGTATGGTGCGTTATTAAAGTTTAATGCCATTATTATTCTCTTATTTGTTGTAATATGTGGAACATATAATCCTAATACGAAAGCACAAATCTAAATTGTTCAATGCCGTCAGTACTTCTTTGTACTCCTGTTCTATTCTCTATATATGTTATATACCCAGACTGAGGTACGAAATATGGAATGTTGATATTCAACAAAGTCCTAACACAACCCGATGTTGCCCCTGCCACTGGAGTATTTAGTATAGGAGTACCTGTTATATTTATGAGACTAAGAATATTAGTTGAAGTGCTGAAGTCTAACATGGTAGCTGTAAATGTTGGGTTGTCAATTGGTCCCTGATATATGATTTCATCCATCATAAATGATCCGGCACCTTGAGCCAAGGTAAATTCTGTGTATATTTTATATATCAAATCTGTTCCTGTTGCTGGGGTTGATTTCGTGTCCACCGGATTTATGACCAATCCAATTTGTCTATAATCAATATCTGTTGGGATATATCCACCCTCACTTCCATTGAATGTGCATGTGTACATGATATTACAACACCCCAATTCCTCAATAGGATCATTACCATGCCCACCAACGGGGGAAATAGGTGCAATAACAGTAGCCCCAGAACCATAGGCAGACACTATAGAAACGTTTGCTGTCGTATAATTCCTTCCTGGGTTAGTAACAATAACATCCGTAATAGTGTTGCCAGACATTTGAACGATACCGGCAGCACCAGTGCCATCATACCCTGAAAATGCTACAGTAATTGGTTTTGTTGGATCATATCCAGAACCACCATTAACAACATTGATTACTTCTATATCACCACATCCGGCAGATGATAACAATGGATTTGATGTATCTGATGTATCATTACCAACAGATATTGGGATCCAAGCGGCATCCATAAATTTGATTTGTGATCCTGTGTCTATTGTGTATATGTATTTCCATTTATACCCATCAGTCCCCGAGTATATGTTATTTGTTCCATATGTGCCCGGTTGGAAAAAAGGTTCATAGGTAGACACACCACCATTGTTATTCCACAAACATTTGAATACTTGATTATATCTATTATTGATATAAAAATTATATACATTAAAACCATTAGCATCTTTAGCGGACATATTTGTGGTATCAGAATAATAATCATATACCGTATTCGCCACCCAATCATTTCTTTGTATGACCGGACTTATGTCAGATGAATTAATTTTCTTTGCTACAATCATATTCTTATACACACTTTTCATATATGATGGAGTGTCTACAGGAGTAGTTGGGCTATTGTCATCGGTCCAAGGATCAACTCTAGAGATGAAGCAATATGTAGCAGAAATTACATTAGTCGACCCTGAAACAACAGAAACCGGTCCGTAGTATGCTTGATCTACCTGAGATACTTTTAATGAGTTTGTTAGTAAATTTTGATTAGCCATATTGATTACGAATAACTTATTGAAACGAAAGTATTGGCATTGTCTGTGCCGATAGAAAAATATCTTAAATAAGCAGAATGCTGAGAAGTCAGTGTGAATGATGTTGCACCCACAGTTGAATTGTTAGCTAGACACCCATGAGTAATAGTATGATTTGCGCCGCCACCGGTATCGGTATTAGTGACCCAAATTTCAACAACTTTACCTGGATAATAATTGGTTAGTGCAATTGTTGCTGTTGCATTAACTGAATATTTTATCAGTGAAGTGTTAGCAACATCAATGCTTAGTGTATTAACTATACCGGATACTACATTGGGGGTGTATATAAAACCTTTTTGTGGGTTTATAACACCAGTAAATATGGCAGAGGTCCCATTAAATGCTGCGATTTGTGTTTGGTTGTTGGACCCAGAAATGGTTGTAAAAAATTGAATCTGTGTTGCTCTGGAATTATCTGTGAAGCTTTCTGTTGCGACGATATCAATTCTACCACTACCCAATGTAGAATACTTAGTAGTACCATAACCATTACCAGACATCCTCATCAAAATATCGCCATTTAATACTGCTTGTGGTGCTACTGGTGTTCCTCTTGCTAATCTTCCTGCAACCACTGCATAGGTATTAGCGCCGAAAGAGTCAAAAACAATCCTAGATGATACATCTTGTTTACCCGAAATATGTAACATATAACCATCATTAGATGGTAGTTGAACGTTCCCAATAGGACATGCTGCGATAGTAAGTGCTGCTTGTGTTGGTGTAAAGTTTGTGTTTGCGAATATCACAGAACCATTGACATTTAGTTTGTCACCTACATTTAACACACCATTAAATAATGCACCTGAAGTGTTTGATAGATAATTTGCTTGTAACCATGTATTAGCCGCAATAATACCAGCACCTGTATTTGCTTGTAACCATGTATTAGCCGCATCTGTATATGATTTTGCTGTGGTTAAAGTTGTAAGGTCATTTGCTTGTAACCAT
>Ga0316224_1003789_pt1 | contig 12034 bp, 12 predicted proteins | sample TBH18013metaG_FD_206254 | JGI IMG/M metagenome (GOLD analysis project Ga0316224, IMG submission 206254) | Freshwater microbial communities from Trout Bog Lake, Wisconsin, USA - TBH18013 | ecosystem: Environmental > Aquatic > Freshwater > Lake > Hypolimnion/Profundal zone | place: USA: Wisconsin...
GTTAAACCATTACCTATTTTATATGATAAAGATTGTATTTTCTCAATACCATCACTATTCATATAATACCAATTGCCATCTGCTTTTGGGTAAATTATGGATGTTCCACTACTTGGTGTAGCAGCAATACCAATTTGTTGCCATTCTTGTATGTTATATATTCTATTAGTACTCATTATATTATCCTATTATATTTATACGCCCATTCGTAATATTCGCATCTGTTGTTACTTTTACTGAATTGACATCATTTATTTCAACATTAACTGTTATAAAATTATTATTCTCTCTAACTGAATAATTTATATCCATAGTATTCAAACTATGTGTTATAGTTATTGGCACACTAGCCGAACTACTAAAACTTGCTGAATATTTAACATTTGGTTGACTAAGATTTGGCCCAACTCCATATGTTGTATAATTAAATGGTTGAATACTATTAACTCTACTAAAATCTGTTAAATATGTTATAGTACCGCTACCAGAGTAGGTGCCATTGCTAACAAAGCTTAGAGTTCCATTTATTATTACAACTTGTCCGTTATTTATTAATGAACCACTTGCGCCTATTGTCATATTACCATATACTAAATATTGATAATATTGTGGCACACTTACTGAACCACCGGTAATATAATATTGAGTTCTTGGTATGTTACCAGGCGCTGGTATAGATAGAAAATTTGCCCAATCAGATGAATTATAACTCCAAGGAGGACTTAAAAGTTTATAATAGTTTCCAGAACTAACACAACCAACAACCATGCCTACTCTTCTTCTACCTGCTGGGATGACATACATATCTGCTTCAGTTGGAACATTTCTTAATCCATCAATTCCAAAAATAGGGTCAATAACAGGATATGTATCCTGATTATCTGTTGGTGCTATAAATCCCGTTATAGGAATACTTCCGGTATATCCTGCCATTGAATATTATTCTTTTTTATATCTCTGTTTATTTTAGAACAAAGTGGTTGTAAATTACTATAATGATTTAGTTTTATTATATCATCTTCAGTTTCGGCTTTTGATATTGGAATTATATGATCCATATCCCACCCAAAACTTAATTCGCCATTATATTTGCCATAATTTTCCCATGTCATCCATGATTCAAATTTTGATTCCAAATATAATTTAAAATCTTCAAAAGAGCATCCTAATATTTCATATGCTCTTGAAGATTTTTTATATCCTTTATTTCTCATAGAATTTCTTATCAAAGAACTACAATTTTCACTTAATTTGAAAATAGTATTATTTATTCTATTAAATCTCCTTCTATTATTTCTTTTACTATAAATTTCCTGTTTATTTTTTTCATAAAATTTTCTACTATTAATACTCATACTATCTTTATGTTCTATATTATACAATCTGTGCCTTTTATTAATTTCTTCCTTATTTACCAATTCATATTTCTTTCGAGTTAATTTGACTTTATCAACATTATTTTCTTGCCATTTTTTAACTCTTTTATTTTCACATTCTTTGCAAATATTGGCAATGCCACTTTTATATCGCTTATTGGTGATAAATAAATCAATTTTTTTATTTTCCAAACATTTTTTGCAAATTTTATATCCTGCCATTTTTATTTATTTTTATTTTATGAAATAATTACGTTAGACATTGTTGCAGCTAACATATATTTACTTCTATATATTTTATAACTATAAGTTATACCATATATATTCGCATAATTTGGTAAAAAATTATAACTTAAATTATTTGCACTCCATGTATATCCATCAGTCGAATCTGCTAACGCAACTGGTAGTCCATTCCAAGTAATTGAACTAATTGTTGGATACAAATCAGGTATAGCAATATATTTATAACTGCCAGTAGTACCTGCTAAAGCATAAGAGCCTGCTGCGTTAGTTGATAAATTTGAATTTTGTAAACTATTTGGGGTTATTAATAAAAATTGAGTAGATGAGCCATAATACATAGCATAATACCATCCTATACTGAATGTTGAGCTAATTCTTATACCTGTATTTACTAAAACAGACATGGTCCATGTTGCTAATTTTGGTGCATTATATGTTAATGAACTACCAAAAGCATAACTATAAGGACCAGAATTGCTTAATGGTCCAATAATTGTATTATTATAACTTAGTATATAAAGATTATTGTTAGATAAACTAGCAGTATTAGATATAACCCAATTTAAATTATATGACCCACTTGATATACCACTTCCGACTTCATAAGAAACATTAACACCTGACATAGAAAATGATGTTATATTAGGCTGTGTTGTCGGATATAACATATTTAATAATATATTATTAGTTGAAACACCATTAAATGAAGAGCCAGAATTTAATCCACCAACCGTAACTTGCGAAGTAGAATTTGTTAATGTAAATGGTGTATTTGGCTGAGATTGTAATGTTGGCCCAATATAAACATAAACTGATGCAGTAGATGGATTAGGTGTCGCGGATGCATTTTCTTGAAAATATATACCTGAATTATATTGATAAACCCAATTTCTAGCATCTGATGGGAAAATTTGACCTCCAGAAACACCACTTATATAAATAGAATAAGCACTTCCATAAGAATCTGGAATTGCATTCGTAATAACATTACCCGCATTTATACCTGTTAATGAACCAGTATTATAAGCAAAAAATGTAGATGTAAGTGGATCTGTGCCTGCTGGTGGTGTTGCTGGCCAAAGTAAACTATAAGCATAACCATTGGCAGATACTATTAAAGACATACTACCTGTAACTTGAACTGCATAACCAGATGCTACTGCCTGTGTGGCAGATGATGGCAATTGTGCAAGCCAAATATTATTTGATGTTACATTAAAAAATATACCAGTACCTTCAACGTTTACTCCATTAATTAAATAAGTTAACGATTTACCCAAAAGGTTCTTGTATGCAATATTAGCTTGCGCTGTTAATCCTAAAGCCATTTTATTATATTTTTAATATTTATTTATATATTAAAAAATAACAACAGCAATTAATACATATTAAAAGTTATACTTTCTATATAACCAGTCCAACCTTGTGGTGCAGTAACTCTGATTACAACATAATTAGAACTACCAGATGTATTATATGATGATGGCAAAGTTAACGCAAATGGAGTACCTATTAAATTAACTGATGCAGCTGGAACACCCGAAAACCCACTCGCATTATAAATACCATCGTGATCAGTATTTGTAAAAGTTGTTGTTCTTGAAACATCACACCAATTAGTTACACTAGGCAATTTAATTTCAATCTGAAACTGATTAGAATTATTTGTTGGAGAAAGATTTGCTGCAATTATAGAACCATTTGCAATAATTGATATACCAAAATTATTAGAATTTACATTTCTAAACCATCTATAATAATATCTTGTACCAGAGCAACTACTATAATTTGTTATTGAGTTACCATAATTATAATTCATTAAAGTAGAAGTACCCATGCTAGAAAAATTTAAAATAGGATATTGTAATCTACCATTATACACTTGCAAATCATTTGTGCCTTGTAAACTAACACTATTTACATAACCACCAGTACTTATTGAAAATACTGTACTATATGGGCCAGTAATTAGTCTATAAGATTCATCATCAAATCCTTCAAAACTTTGTGATGGCGCTGCATTAAAATTATCAAATACTAAACCAAATAAAGAAGCAGATGCTCCATTTACAGGAGTAAACGTTGATGAACCATTACTTAATAAAGGTTTACTTACACTATTTATATACAAAGCAACCGAATCTCCTATTCTTCTAACACCAGTGCCTAATGTAGTATAATTTTTAGTTATTGTTAAATATGTAGAATAATTACTTGGAGTAAGACCCACTCCACTTAATGGTAATTGTGATGTAAATACTCCAGATGGTGCTGGTAATCCAATACCACCAGTTAATATATCAAGAATACTAATAGCAGTATTGCTATCAGAATAAACACCACCATATGCTCTTGAAATATTAGCAGTATAAATTAATGAAGATACAGAAGTGTAATACACTATACCTGATATAGATTTAGTTGCACCAAAATTTGTAGTTGAAAATGCACCACCAGCATTTGGGTTGGCAACATTAACAGATTGCACATCATCATCTAATATAAATTCAACTTTTGATAAAGCATAAGTATTTGTTGGTGTTACTTGGGTAACAGTAATATAATTATAACCTCTAGTTAAACCATATGAATTAGCAGTCATTCCTATTAATGAATTATATGAGAATGGCCCATACATAGATGCTGCAGGTATATACCACATACCACTTCTATTATAGAATGTATTAAATAATGCGCCACTTGGGAATTTAGATGCTGTTGCACTTGAAACAGATAATCCCGGCATACTTAACCCTAATGTACTATCAGTTGCACCATAAGATGCAGTAAGACTAACTGTTGAAACAGTTAATCCATTTATATTCATGTATAAAAATCCAGAATAACCATTCCCAAAATATGTTGAATTATATGCTGGTATTGGTGTTGCACTATTAGTTGCAACATCGTAATTTAAAACACCATATATTAAAACATTTTTATCAGTGCTTGATGAAGTAGCAGCATATACACCTAATCTTTTATAACCTGATGAGTAAGAAATTAAAGACCATTGTCCATCAACTCCAACATTACCATAACTACTATTTGCTGGGTTATAATAATTAGGTAAAGCACTTAATGGGAAAGTTAATTTAGCTGTTTGTAATTTAGAAGAATATCCATTTATAGATTGTAAGTTTGGTGCAGGAGGCGGAACCAATGCAGCTAATATTTGATTAAATCTATCAATTGGTGTTCCAATTGGTGTATTAACAGTGAAGTCTGAATATAATCCATTTGAATATGTATTACCAAATTCAGCAGGACCTATTATATTAACAGATGATGCTAATGGCACTTGAAAATTTGTACCATCATAAACAAGTTGATATATAACACTCGTATTAAAATCGTTAGCAGCTATATTTAATAAATTATTTCCAGTTACTTTTAAAATAGAAGCCGTTCCTAAATTATTTATATTAATAGTAGCATTTGGTCCAACACTAGATGTCATAAAATTAATATAAAAAATAGATGGTTTATAATAACCAACTAAATTTGCTGCGGCAATATAATTAATACCATCTGTTGATGATGCGGTTAAATTATAAACTTGGTTTATATACTCTTTAACCCATACACCACCTTGCGAATAAGTACCATTATATTTGTATAAAATACTTCTTTCGTTATCAACTCTTATAGTTGTTCCTTGTGTTGGTATATAAAAATTCCAAGTTGGTATTGTAGAATCATATTCAGCAATATTATCTTCATGTCCAAGCCAAGTATTTTCTGACATAGTAAACGAAGTACCACCAGTTGATCCTATTATTAAATATCTATCACCTGTTACTTTTACTGTTGGTATGGAAGAAGTTCTACTAATAACCGAATTTTGCCACTCATCATAATCTACTGAACCAGTAGATAAATCCCAGTTTAATGGATCACTAGTATCAGTAGAATGTTTATTATATTTTAAAACATAAGTTCCATTATTTAAACTAAGAGGGTCATTATATACAGTAGCTAACATACCAAATATAAATCTATCGGGAAAATTAGATTGAGCCGCTGTCATATCGCTATATTGAGCATAGGCATGATGACCTCCTTTTGCTTCATTAGCAAAAACTACTGATATTTTATCCAAACTATCATTCGGACGTATTGTTGATGTAATTAAAGTACCTATATTTTGTGACATATTTTATATTAGTTTATTTGAAATAATGTTATTGGTGAATTTTGTGCTGTATTTGAAATCCACACACTATATGATGCTGAATATCCATTTGCATTAGTAAAATTTAATGATTGCATTGTAAATGCGGTGTTTGGCAAACCATTTGTTATAAAAGTAGGTGAACCAAATGATGTTGGAAATGCAAAAAATAAATAATTACCAGAACCATTTATACCATTTAATATTTGAGTTTTTGTGTTTGTCAATATATTACCAAGATTACCATTTATACTAACGCCAGCACCATTTGCTGCCAATATATCACTAGATAAATAAGTAGATGCAGTTCCTTTAGTAGAATTCCCCCAATAAAATTTATTTTGAAATTGGACACTAACAGTAGATGTTATAGTATTGACGCCATCCAATACAGTTAATGTAAGAATACTTGCAGTATTAGGTGTAATAACTATAGGACCATTTTGTGTTCCTAAGGTATAAAAATATGCAGGATTTGAAGATAGATAAGTAAACCCGTCAGGTCCACTTATTTTAATTGGATTACTTGGGCCACTTGTTAATATATTTATACTACCGTTAGATATTGAAAAATTAAAAAAAATATTTGATGCAGCACCACTACTATATTCTAGATATGTATCTTTATAATTTTGACCAGCTAAACCTACAGATAAATTAAATGAATTTATAACAGGTGGAACATAAGGATGCAACATTGTATCTAATATTTGCTGTATAGATAGCCCACCAGAAAAATTTGTACCAACAGATAACCCACCAACTGCTATTGTGCTTGCAGTGTTGCTAGTATATATAACATTACTAGATGCAACAGAAGAAGTTGAACTTAGTGAATATAAAGTTAATACAGCATTTCTTAATGTAGATGCGTATATAGCACCACTTGTGTTATCTTTAAGCGCAGTCATCATTGCATCCAAATTTGGATAACTAACTGAATATGTACCTGAACCTGCTGTGCCGTATATTGACATAAATCTTTTATTTTTATATATTAAAAAAGCAAATTTCTTTTTATCAGAAATTTTTCGTATCTTTAACAAAAGAATAACAAATGAGCAAACATATTAATTTAATTAAACAACTAATTGAAAACGCACATAATAACCAAATGTTTATCAATTATAAAAGAATAGAAAGCGGACAACGTTTAGATTTATATCTAAAACCATATACTACAGAACTTATTGACAATATAATAAAATTTTTTGAAAAAGAAGAAGAATATGAAAAGTGTGAGGTGGTGTTAAATTTTAGGAATAAAATAATGGATCACGAAAGTAATTATTATAAGTATATATAATTATTATAAGTATATATAGTATATATATATATCATGATGTTGCAGATCTTTTGTTAAAATTTGTCTGATTCAACTTCAAATACTATATAATCCACGGAATTTAAATTTATTTTTTTGTGACTATTAATTTTAATATTTTGTTTTTCAAATTTATGTAGCATAGATGTTACTACATCTTCGTCTGTTATTATACCATCCCATTGTTTCTTGATATTTTCTCTATCAATAGCGTGTTTAATCTTAATTCTAGAATCTATTTGTTGCATTTTATTAATATAATATTCAACAACAGTTTCTATACCAATTACTCTTTCTTTTAAAAATTCATCATTATTATAAATAATTGCATGAATTTTTTTACCATTATCAATTATCTCATATACATGAATTAATTTATTAACACATTCTATATGAGATATACTTACTTTATAAATATCCGCTAAAGCTCTTTCATGAGCATGTATTTCTTTATCTGTAAGTTCTTTTTCTTCAAATATACTTTCAGTTAAATAATTTTCAAATTTTACAACTGAACTTTTAGCTACTTTTCTAAATAATCCATCTTTAAAAGCGGCATAAGTATCTTGTATTACATCTCTTAATATAATTTCAATTCCATCTACATCTTTTAAATCATCATCCTCACTAATAAATTTAGTAAAATTTATTGTACCTGGTTTTAAATAACTAGCAATTCTATCATGAGGAATATTCATATCCGAATATTTTTTTAATTTGTTATTAACAATTTTATAATAATTATTTAATTCTTCTGAATTGGAGATTTTCTTTTTCATAAACTTATATATTAAATATATACACTATTAAATTAATATATACTTAATGGTAAAGAAATTTTCTGAAATACTTCTTAGTAATAACACATCTCCTGTTGAGTTTATTGTTCGTGATAGCAACCTTATCAAAGAAGATAATGAATATATTCCAGTAGGTGCTGGTGCGAGCGCGCCTAGATTTTCACTAGGAAATGTAGAAGGATTTGAAAATGTTCCTATTAATAAACCAATTGCACCAACAAACGAATTAATTACTAAAGCAATTAAATATGGAATGATATTTCTTATTACATATAAAGGCGCTAAAGATAACCACACAGTTGGACACGAAAGAGTTATTTACCCAATGGTATTTGGACGTTCTTCTGTTGGTAAACTCTTAATAAGAGGCTATCACCTAAAGGGGTGGTCTGTATCTAATAATAGAGATGTAGAAAAAATATGGAGAATGTTTAGATATGATAGAATTAAATCTATTATATTCACTGGTTCATTCTATAGATTACCACCAGCTGGTTATAACATGCATGATAAAGGTATGCGTGGTGGTATTATAGCAAGAGCGGATTTTAATGAAATAAGAAGAAATCAAGAGAAATTATTAAAATCAGAAGATATTCAAAATAGAAAAGAAGTTCAATTAGAGGGTGAAGAAAAGACTGAAAAGGTGAAAATTAAAGTTATAAATACTAATACTCAATTAGATTTAGAAAATCCTTATGACAATCAATATATAAAAAATGAAGAAAATGCTGCCAATTTAAGAATTACATTCTTGAAATCTATATATGGTGACAAATATATTGCTATATTAGGAGCTGAGGGAAAAGAAGGTAATCAAGTTGAAGTTACACCAAATGTTGGCACATTTAAAGTATTACAAGCAATAACAGGTAAAGATCTCAAAAAAGTTGCAGAAGATTCATCTATCGTAAAGGGCAATAAAGTATTTGATTTATATACCTTTATGAGAAAACTTTAATTTAAAATTTGTGAAATAATTTTATCACTTGGGTCATCCCATTTATCAAATATAATTTTGTTAGTTTGTAAAAAATTTTCTACATCAGATAATTTACCAGAAAATATACCTAAATCAACTAATGCTTTTGCATTAGATTCTTGCTCATATTGTCCTTTAACCGGTATAACCATTAACTTTTTAGACATATATAAAGCTTCTGACGAAGTTTGAAATCCGGCATTAGTAATTATACCATGTGAATTAGTAAAACTATTGGCAAAACTTCCTTTATCTATTGGATAAAGTAAACAATTTCTATATCTATACATAGTTTTTATATCATTATTAAATATATGGAATATATTATTGAATTTAGATAATTCTTTTATTGTATTATATAATCCATAAGATGGTAAATAAACTGTATAATGCCCATGATCAGCAGGACTTAATTTTAAAATTTCATCACTTATTATAGGTTGATAAATAAAATTATCATAAGATATATAATGCAGCCCTATTGGTACATCAACTGGCGCCATCCATTTTAATATTTTTTCTCCACTAAAACATTTGCCATCTCTTGGTGTGTTTTCGCTTATAAAAGAATATTGATTAGAAACACCATAACATATTTTATTCTGTAATTTACATGCCCATGCTGTTATAGGCTCAAAATCTGTTATAACTTTATCATATTCATCTAATTCAATTGTAATGTTTTTAAAAAAATCAAATAAGTCAAAAGACATAAATGTTTTTAAATAATCTATACCACCATCTTTTGTATTAAAAAATGTAAATCCTTTAAATCTCCATTTAACTTCAAATGGAAAATTTATATTATAATTTTTGCCAGATAAAAGAATATCTATATGGTGTCCAAGATTTTTTAATTTTTTAATTATTTTAATTGATCTAGTAACATGCCCATTTCCAGTACATTGGATACCGTATAAGATTTTCATAAGTGGATAATTTATTAATATATATTACATAAACATACCCCTTTTATGCAAAAAATCAAAACTTTATTTATTTCGGATATACATTTAGGAAATAAAAACTCACAAGCGGATAAATTATTAGAGGTTTTCAAAGAATATGAATTTGAGAATTTGTTTATAATTGGTGACTTTATAGATATGACTGCTATGAAAAGAAAATTTTATTGGAATCAATATCATTCTACTGTTATACAAAAAATACTTAAATTATCAAGACATAATGTTAATGTTTATTATTTAATTGGCAATCATGATTTCTTTGTTAGAGATTTAATTAAAGAACAAAATATAAATCTTGGAAATATACTAATTTGCAATGAATGGATTTATACTACTATAAAAGGAGAAAAAATATTATTAGTACATGGCGATTGTTTTGATGGGTTTGTGGCTACACATAAATTATTATATGTTATAGGTGATTTTGGATATGAATTATCAATGAAAATAAATTGGGTATATAATAAAATAAGAAAATTACTTGGATTAAATTATTGGAGTTTTTCTGCTTATTTAAAAAAGAAAGTTAAAAATATAATCAAATTTTTAACCGAATATAAAAAAGCTTCAATGCAATTAGTTAAAGATAAAAATTGCGATTCAATTATGATAGGACACACCCATGCTCCCGAAATTATTTTAAATGAATATTATAACACAGGAGACTTTGTAGAATCATGTTCTTATATAATAGAAGATTTAGAAGGAAATATAGAATTAAAATTTATTGATAAACATTAATTATTTTAGATATATAAAAATAAAAAAATAATTATGTCATTTAGCTTATTTGATAGAGAAGAATTAGAAACAATTGCCAAATTAAAAGAAACCAATGATAGAACCGAAGAGTTCTTAAATGCAGAAAGAGATAAATTTAATAAAGAAATTAACCAAATAACTCAAGATGCAAAAGTTCCATATAATGCAGAAAATGCACAACAAATTATGGATTTACAATTACACGCCTTAACATTAAGACAACATTTTAACGAGCAAATATCTTTTTACTTAAATAAAAGAATAAAAGAAAATAGTAAATTAAAATTGGCTACACAAGAAAAATTAGTATGGTATGCAATGGGTCATTCTAAATTTAATGTTAACGGTAAATTAACACAAGGACAAATATCAAATGTGGTTGATGCACACACTACTGAGGTAGAAAGAAGCGTAAAATTATTAGAAGTTCATGTTGAGTTTTTTAGAACATCTGCTAAGATTTTATCTGACTTAGGTTACACAGTTAAGAACACTATTGAATATCATAACTTATTAGCAAGAAATTAATATAAAACATTTTTGATTATAGTAATATACTATCTATGAGCAAAAAATTATCAGTTAAATTAAATAAGAGATTCTTTCCAGATTTTATCGCTAAAATTCAAGATTTATCCAACATCAATGATGTCGTTAAACTTAAAATAGAAAGCGATAAAGTTTTGATGTATTCTATGAAAGCAAACGACACAGCCGTTTTAGCTTTAAAAAGTTATATTTTACCTACATCAAATTATTTTGATGATTTTAATGAAGAAAATATGTTTGACTTTATTATAGTTAATGCGCCTAAATTTATTAAATCATTAAAGTTTTTTGATATTGATACACAGGTTAAAATGGATATAATATACAAACCTCATCATGAAAACGAAGATGTAATGCAAATTCGTTCAGCACAATTTACAAATGGTAAACTAAAAATATCCTCAATAGGAGGCGAAGATGATAAAATTAGAGACTTAAATTCCGAATTAATCGAAGCAAGAACAGATATAGATAATGCTGATTATGGGTTTGAAATATCTAAACAAGATTTTAATGATGTTAAAAGATTATGTGCCATTGATTCAGAAGATAAAATCTTAACTATTGAAATTAATAATGGCAAAATATCTGCAAGCGAACCTGCTAAATGGGAGCTTCAACTAGGTGAAATAGATGAAACTACTAATGCTAATATAGTATTTAATAAAAAATATTTGTCAAATATAAATGGCGACATGGACATGATTAAATTTTATATGTTTGAAACATTTATTTTAGTTAGAGATAATATATCCTCGTTAATGTTAAGTTTTGAGCAAACATTTTCAGACGATGATGAATAAGAAAAATAAGGCAAATTTAGATAAAGAAATGTTAGAAGAACTAAAACAAA